>FLOH01001047.1_pt1 | contig 46162 bp, 45 predicted proteins | sample 756751 | NCBI WGS metagenome assembly FLOH01 (sample SAMEA4026879, study PRJEB14308) | marine metagenome | biome: coastal water; material: water | depth 74 m | reverse complement strand
ACTGCCCACAAAGCTGCCCATATCTGCCCATGGTTTCCCCATAAAAACATCTAAATCTGCGACAGGTTATGTAACAACTTGTACAAACATTTTTAGGCAAACTAAGCGCAGATTGACTCTGCGCAGAGTAAAAATAAAGAAGAGTCGCCCTATAAGCCGGATCAGTTAATGGAGTCAGCAACCTTCTCCCACATCTTTGCCATAACCCACCACTGGCCATCTAAAAAAACAAGATTGAGATAATCCTGCATTACGCCGCCAAACATCTCTAATTCCGGCTTGACCAATGCAAGAGTTGGTGAGATTTGGTCAAACATGAGGACCTTGTCGCGCCGAGCATTGCCAGAATCTGCAGGAGATTTGCGCCCTGCAACTGCCTCCCGATATTGAGCATATGGCCGGATTGAAAGATCACCACCTTGAGCTGAATATAGAACACATTCCCTATGGAAAACCTTGTCAAAAAGATCCATATTTTGGAAATGGAGCACTTCAAAGTAATTATCTAAGAGATCGATAATTGCTGGGTCTTTAATATCGACGTTCGTGTAATCAGCCATGAGGCAATTATACCTCACCATTAAAATGTAAAAGAAGAGTCGCCCTATTTCTTGCCCTAATTGCCCCAAGAATTACCCTTAAATGTAAATAAAAGTTTGTTAGGTTTTGGTAAGACTTATAAGAAGTAACAGCGCATAAAGGAGCAAGCCCCGCACATTTCTATGCAGGGCCTACACATTGTTAAGAAGAGTCGCCCTATAAGCCGGATCCTGTCCTCTTGCGAGGGATCACCATCCATCTAGATCTGTAATTACTTACAGATTCAAGCAACCTACCCGTTGACTCGAGCGAGCAGCTCTCAAGCGCCAACTGCATGGTCTTGCTCCAAGTGGGGTTTACATAGCTAACTGCATTGCTGCAATTACTGGTGGTCTCTTACACCGCCGTTTCACCCTTACCAACTTTCGTTGGCGGTTTGCTTTCTGTTGCACTAATCCCGCGGATTGCTCCGGGTGGGCGTTACCCACCACTTTGCTCTTTGGAGTCCGGACTTTCCTCGGTCCAACCAGAAATTAATCTGGTCGCAACGCGGTGATCCGGGCGACTCTTCAGCCGTAAGGATACTTGCAATATTGGTGTTCTTGTAATCCCTTTAAAAATAGGCCACAGTTCACGGATGCAAACGGGCCGAAGCGTTGTTTATGCCAAAAATGGCGGTGCTGCTGCAAGCCAGCCATTGGCCGTGAGCGCTGCGATTTCAATACTAAAACAAGGTGGAAGCTTTATTGATGCTGCCATTGCATTGAGTGCAGTGATCTGTGTTGTGGAGCCAGGTGCTTCACATTTAGGTGGAGATGCTTTTTTAGTTACTCACCATGCAAGCACAAAAACCAACCTTGCATTTAACGGCAGTGGTGAAGCACCACACGCTGCTACTCCTGCCGCTTATGGCACAGAGATTCCTTTGCATGGATATAAATCAGCAACTGTTCCAGGTCTAGTTTCAACCTGGTTTCAAGCCCATGAGCGCTATGGCACCTTGCCTATGGCCATATTGCTAGAACAGGCCATTGATTATGCAGACAATGGTTTTCCAGCAAATACCAGCTTTGTTCGCAGAATTGCTAACCACTTAGCTACAACTCCTAATACTTCCCTCTTTAAAGATATGGGCATTAACGTGAACGTCCAGGTGGGCGACTTAGTTATTCAAAAAGATTTAGCGCAATCACTGCGCGAGATTGCATCTGGTGGCCGCAGCGCATTTTATGAGGGGCGAATTGCTCAGCAACTCGTCAGTGGCTCTGATGGTTGGTTTAATGCCGAGGATTTGAAAGCACACACCACCAGAGTTCTAGATCCTCTATCGATTAAGTATCGTGATCTGACAATTTATGGTCAGCCACCTCCCACTCAAGGAATGATCTTGATGGAGGAGCTGCTTATTAATGAGCGCTTTGATGTGGCATCTATGAGTGAAGCAGATCGTATTCATATTGGAGTGGAATCTAAAAAGGCTGGCTTTGCTGATCGCAATGCAATCCTGGGAGACCCTGAATTTATTGAGGTCAATGTTTCAAAGATATTATCGAAAGAAAACATTGATAAGCGCACAGCACAGATATCTATGGATAAAGCAGCTATAGATATTGCCCCTGTGAGTGAAGGCAGTGACACCACCTACTTCTTAGTTGCCGATAAGGATGGCAACGCAGTCTCCTGGATTCAATCTGTTTTCCATGGCTTCGGCAGTTCATGGGTAATACCTGGAACTGGAATCATTTTAAACAACCGCTTAACTGGATTCTCATTAGATCCCGCCTCCCCCAACATTATTGAGCCAGGAAAGCGCCCAGCACACACGCTTAACGCCTTTACTGCCGTTAATCCTGATGGAACTTTGCATTTAGTAGGTGGCACACCTGGTGCAAATATTCAGGTGCAGACCAATCTTCAATTAATTATCAACGTTGTTGACCTGAAGATGAATGTGCAAGAAGCAACAGAGGCACCTAGATGGCAACACCTCAATGCTCCTGGTCAAAGCTCTGCTGAAGAGACCGGCAGTGGTGTTCTTGAAATTGAAGATCTTGTTTCTTCTCAGGTATTAGATCAATTAAGAGCAAAGGGCCATGATGTGAAACCTCTTGCTGCATGGGGACATGGTTCATCTGTGCAGTTGATGCAGGTATTACATAACAAAACCTATGCATTTGGTTCAGATCCTCGCTGCGAAGGTCACGCCTCAGGCATTTAACCTGCTGCGCTTAGCCCCTACGATTAGACAATGAAGAGCGCGCAACTGCCCAATGATCCTCAGTGGAAGCGCGCTTCAACTCTTCTTGACTCTAATAACACTTCTGCTGATTGCGCTTTGATTGGTGTTCCAGCACATCTATCTTCAATCTCACCCACACATGCAGATCAAACCCCTGATGCAATCCGCAAGGCGTTAGCTAGATATTCCACTTACTCAACATCTGACACCCTTGATCTTGCCGCTAATCCAATTTCAGATTTAGGTAACGTGCAATCCCCAGATGGCGCTGAGGGAATAGCCCGTGTGCACGGCGCAGTTAAAGGCTTGTTGACTAAGCACAAACTCCTCATTGCCCTTGGCGGAGATAACTCCATTACTTACAGCGTTGCATCAGGCTTATGGCCTGATTTATCTAACGTTGGTCTTATTACCTTTGATGCTCATCATGATCTTAGAGATGGCCATAGCAATGGTTCTCCTGTGTGGGAGTTAATTCAGGCGGGGTTACCGGGTAAGAATATTGTGCAGATTGGTATTGCAGATTTTGCTAATAGCGCCCAATACAGCACACGCGCTAAAGAAAATGGAATCACAGTCATTCCACGCTGCGATCTTCGCACGCGCTCAATCTCAGATGTTGTTAAACAAGCCCTCGATATTGCAGGTGCTGGTGGACGTGAAATCTATGTTGATTTAGATGTTGATGTCTGTGATCGAAGCGTTGTTCCAGCTTGTCCTGCAGCAATGCCAGGTGGAATATCTGCCGATGAACTACGCCAAGGCGCATTTTTCTTAGCTGCAGATAAGCGTGTGCGCGCCATTGATATCACTGAAATTGACGCGTCCATTGATACTGATGATCAGCGCACTGTGCGCTTAGCGGCGCTCCTTGTTCTTGAAGCAGCTGCAGGCTTAGCTTCTAGATAAGTTGCTTAACAACTTCTTTAGCTGCAGAAACTACTGCTCCTGAATTAATGAGCGCAGTTGCAGCTTCTAATTCCGGTGATAGGAAGCGATCAGGTCCGACTCCCCCTACTACTGTGCGAAGCTCTTTAACCACGCGCGCAGTTGCAGGAGCTGGAGTTAAACCAGTGCGAAATTCAATAGCTCTAGCTGCAGTTACTAACTCAATTGCCAAGATGCGAGCTAAGTTATCAACTACTTTGCGTAGCTTTCGCGCAGCTGACCAACCCATAGAAACATGATCTTCTTGCATGGCAGAGGAAGGGATTGAATCGACACTTGCTGGAGTGGAAAGACGTTTGTTTTCACTCACTAACCCGGCTTGAGTGTATTGAGCAATCATGAGGCCAGAATCAACGCCTGGATCATGGGCTAAGAACGGCGGCAGACCAGCAGAGCGGTATTGATCAAGGGCACGATCTGTACGGCGCTCTGCAATGGAACCTAAATCAGTTGCTGCAATTGCCAGGAAATCTAAAACATAACCAACAGGTGCTCCATGAAAGTTTCCATTTGATTCCACGCGGCCATCAGGCAAAACAACTGGATTATCAATTGAACTAGCTAGTTCACGAGCTGCAATTGTTGAGGCATAAGCAATCGTGTCACGCACTGCACCTGCAACCTGAGGAGCACAGCGCAATGAGTAAGCATCTTGCACCCGTGAATCATTTTCACGGTGGGATGCAACAATTCCTGAGCCCTTAAGCAGGGCATAGATATTTGCTGCACTTATTGCTTGTCCGATTTGTGGGCGAAGCGGCGCATGTAGATCTGGTGCAAACACACGATCTGTTCCTAGCAATCCCTCAATGCTCATAGCTGTTGTTATATCTGCAACTATGCACAGTTGTTCAAGATCAGCACAGGCCAAAATCAACATGCCCAGCATTCCATCGGTGCCATTGATGAGTGCAAGGCCTTCTTTTGCTTCAAGCTCAATTGGTTTAATGCCAGCGGCATTAAGCGCCTGCATTGTTTCCATCTCGACACCGTTGGCATCGTGCACGCGGCCCTCACCCATCAAGGCAAGCGCGCAGTGTGAAAGCGGTGCTAAATCTCCACTACAACCTAATGAACCAAACTCTGGAACTACTGGAGTAATTCCCTTATTTAAGAAATTAACGTATGACTGCGCAAGTGCCACGCGCACACCTGTGCGACCAGATGCCATCGTGCGTAGGCGCAAAAACATCAGTGCGCGCACTACTTCGCGCTCAATTGCAGGGCCAACTCCAGCTGCATGTGAGCGGATGAGTGATTTCTGTAGTTGAGAGCGATCCTTAACATCAATATGGCGATTAGCAAGGGCTCCAAAGCCAGTTGAAACACCATAAACAGGATCTCCACCTGCGGCATAGCCTTCAATGTATTTTCTAGATGCATTCATTGCATCAATTGCTGCACTTGAGAGTTCAACCTGTGCACCGTGGCGGGCCACATCAATGACATCGGTGAACGTTGTGCCAGATGTTGAGAGTGTTACGGTCTTATTTGATTTGGAGGCCATCTCGCCACACCTGTTCTATTAATTGAACACCTGGACGATATGCCAAGTGAATATATGAATCTGCGTTCAGGATTGAAAAGTTAGCTCGTGCACCTTCAAATAGATGCCCGATGTCATCACGGCGAAGTGCTTTTGCTCCACCCATCGTTGCTGACCAGAGTGCTTGTTCTGGAGAGAAATGCATTTCACGAACAGCAACTGCGATGATGAAAGGCATACTGGTTGTGTATGAAGATCCTGGGTTGCAATCAGATGCCAATGCCACGGTGATGCTTGCCTCAAGGAGTGGGCGAACATCAGGATAGGCAGAGCGTGTTGAGAACTCAGCACCTGGCAATAACGTTGCAACTGTTTTTGATGCAGAAAGTGCTTCTATATCTTTCTCACTCACATGTGAAACATGATCCACAGATGCGGCATCAAGTTCAACGCCTAAACGAACCCCTTGACCTTCTTGGAGTTGGTTGGCATGAATACGTGGCAACAAGCCTTTAGCCATTCCTGCTTTTAAGACTGTGCGGGCATCATCTACAGAAAAAGCGCCTTTGTCACAGAAAACATCTATCCACTTTGAAAAAGGAAGAACGGCGTCCAGCATTGGGCCTGTAACTAGATCAACATAATCCTTTGGGTTTTTCTTGTATTCAACTGGCACAACATGGGCACCCAGAAATGTTGTTTCATCGCTAAGACCCTGTGCAATTTCAAGTGATCTACGCTCATCTTTTACGGTTAATCCATAGCCAGACTTGATTTCAATAGTTGTTGTGCCACTGATATATGCCTCATTTAATAGGCTTTTTGCGTTGGAGCGCAGTAATTCATCACTGGCAGCTCTAGTTTTCTCAACAGTGTGGGCAATTCCGCCAGCGGTGTAAGACTCCCCCAACATGCGCGCACGAAACTCTTTGCTGCGATCTCCGGCAAAGATCATATGAGTATGGCTGTCGACAAAACCTGGGATAACTGCGCGGCCCTTGGCATCTAAACGACGCTTAATGTGATGTGTTGGTGCATCCGCATCTGGGCCTGCCCAAGCAACAACACCATCTTCAATCAGTAGTGCTGCCTTTTCAATTACTCCCAGCTTTGTTCCATCGTGGGCTGGATCATTGGTAACTAACTGGCCAATGTTGTGAACAAGCGTGCTGGTCATTCAGTATCCAACATTGGAACGTGCACATGGCGATGCTTGGCAGTATCTACTGCTAAGTCATAACCAGCATCAGCATGTCTAATAACTCCCATGCCCGGATCATTTGTTAATACGCGCTCTAGTTTTTGTGCAGCAAGCTTGGTTCCATCTGCAACTGAAACTTGTCCTGCGTGGATAGAGCGCCCCATGCCAACCCCGCCACCATGGTGAATGGAAACCCACGAAGCACCAGAAGAGATATTGACCATGGCATTGAGCAATGGCCAGTCAGCAATTGCATCAGAACCATCGAGCATTGCTTCAGTTTCACGATAAGGAGATGCAACCGAGCCACAATCCAAGTGATCGCGACCAATAACAATTGGGGCTGACACTTCACCGCGTGCTACTAAATCATTAAATGCAAGACCAGCTTTGTCTCGCTCTCCATAGCCCAACCAACAGATGCGTGCAGGAAGTCCCTGGAAGGCAACTTTCTCCTGCGCCATGGTTATCCAGCGATGCAGACCTTCATTTTCTGGGAACAAATCGAGAACTGCTTTATCTGTGCGATAAATATCTTTAGGATCACCAGATAGCGCCACCCAGCGAAATGGGCCTTTTCCTTCACAAAACAGTGGACGAATATAGGCAGGAACAAAGCCTGGGAAAGCAAAAGCGCGTGAGAAGCCGCCTTGGCGGGCTTCATCACGGATTGAATTACCGTAATCAAATACTTCAGCGCCCTTATCCATAAAGCCCACCATCGCTTCAACATGTTTAGCCATGGATGCTTGTGAGCGCTTTGTGAAATCTACTGGATTATCTTTTGCCATCTGCGCTGCTTCATGAACACTCACTCCTACTGGAACATAGGAGAAAGGATCATGGGCTGAGGTTTGATCTGTGACGATATCGATTGGCACATCCATTGAAAGCAGCAGCGGGAAGAGCTCTGCAGCATTTCCTTCGAGTCCAACAGAAAGTGGAACACGTGCAGCCTTTGCTTTAAGAACACGCTCAACGGCATCATCAACATTATCTGCAATCTCATCTAGGTATCTGGTTTCAATGCGCTTTTCTAATCTGGTCTTATCAATATCGATAACCAAACACACTCCACCATTCATGGTTACTGCAAGTGGTTGTGCCCCGCCCATGCCGCCGCATCCACCTGTGAGTGTGAGAGTTCCTTGAAGAGTTCCGTTAAAGCGCTTTTGTGCAACTGCAGCAAAAGTTTCATAGGTACCTTGCAAGATTCCTTGTGTGCCGATGTAAATCCAAGAACCAGCAGTCATCTGCCCATACATCGTTAAACCTAGTTGTTCTAAACGACGAAACTCTGGCCAGTTAGCCCAATCCCCCACAAGGTTAGAGTTTGCGATTAATACACGTGGTGCCCATTCATGAGTTTGAAAAACTCCCACAGGCTTTCCTGATTGAACGAGAAGAGTTTCATCATCTTTTAAGTTAGTAAGGCTCTTAACAATTGCATCAAAGGAAGGCCAGTTACGTGCAGCTTTGCCCGTGCCACCATAGACAACAAGGTTTTCTGGGTGCTCTGCAACGGCTGGGTCTAAGTTGTTGTGGAGCATGCGGATCGCTGCCTCTTGTGCCCAACCTTTGGCAATCAGGTTTGAACCGGTGGCCGCATGTAAAATACGAGATGCAGAGTTCATGCGGGTAAGCGTATCGGCCATGTGGCTAGCAATGTAACCTGTTCATCAAAATACTAAATTTCAGGATAATGGCAGGCGACCTGTGCTGTGCCAATCTGCATTAACTGCGGAGTATCGCTTTTGCATTTCTGAGTTGCTTTCCAGCATCTGGTATTAAAGACACAACCCGATGGTGGATTTACAGGACTCGGTAGATCGCCCGAGAGAATAATCCGCTCTCGCGTTTTTTCCGTGCGCGGATCAGGCTGAGGAACAGCAGATAATAAAGCCTTCGTATATGGATGGTGCGGAGCGGCATACAGTGCATTTGTCTCACCGATCTCCATGATTTTACCTAAATACATCACAGCTACTCGATCTGAAATATGTTGTACAACAGATAAATTATGCGCAATGAAGACCATGCTGATTCCATCTTCTTTCTGCAAATCTTCAAGCAAGTTAATTACTTGTGCTTGGATTGAGACATCTAGAGCGCTCACTGGTTCGTCAGCGATTATAAAACGCGGCTTTAATGCTATCGCTCGTGCTATACCGATACGTTGGCGTTGTCCACCTGAAAACTCATGAGGATAGCGATTGTAATGTTCCGGGTTTAATCCAACTCGCTCCATGAGTGAGGCAACAGCGCTCTTGAGACCTTCTTTCGGTTCGATACCTTGAATTTCAAAAGGTGCAGCGATTATTTTTCCAATAGTTTGACGAGGATTTAATGCGGTGTAAGGATCTTGAAAAATTATCTGCATCTGCGAACGCAGCGGGCGCATTTTTCGTGGATTAAAATCGGTGATGTCCTGGCCTTCAAAAATTAAAGTTCCAGAGGTTGGTTCACTTAACTTTAATATGGTGCGACCCGCCGTGGTCTTGCCACAGCCTGATTCGCCAACTAATCCAAGAGTTTCTCCCGCCCGTAAATCAAAGGAGATTCCATCGACTGCTTTAACGGTGTTGCCTATGCGCTTACTACCAGAGGGGAAATGCTTAGTCAGATTCTCTACCTTTAAAATAATATCGTTACTCATGGGCGCACCTGCTTGAGTTCCTTTGCAAAGATTGAATCGCGCGTAGATTCATCGACGTGACAGCGCGATAAATGTGAGGGGCTCTTGCCAAGAAGCTGTGGACGTAGCGTTGCACAAGCATCTGCGGGTGCGTGAGAGGAGTACTCACAGCGAGGTGCAAATGCGCAACCTGTAGGTAAGTTAATGAGTGATGGTGGTTGTCCTGCAATAGCTTTTAAGCGATCAGAGCCATGTGTTGAGATTCGCGGAACGGATTTAAGTAACCCCAATGTATAGGGGGCTTTGGGTTGATAAAAGACACCATCGGCTGTACCTGTTTCAACTATTTTCCCGCCATATATCACACTCACATCATCGGCCACCTGTGCAACAACGCCAAGATCATGAGTGATGAGCAAAATCCCCATATGAAACTCTTTTTGTAGAGATTTCAGCAGTATAAGAATCTGAGCTTGCACAGTTACATCAAGGGCCGTTGTGGGTTCATCGGCGATTAGTACGCGAGGTGAGTTCATGAGCGCCATTGCAATCATGACACGCTGGCGCATTCCTCCTGAAAACTGGTGAGGATATTCATCGGCCCGTACCGCAGGCTCTGAGATTCCAACTAGATCCAGCATCTCGATAGCGCGCGCTTTCGCCTGCTTCTTTTTCCCTGGATTATGCACCAAAAACGCCTCGGCCAGTTGATTGCCGATTCGATAATAGGGATGCAGAGATGACATGGGATCTTGAAAAATCATCGCCACAGTTCCTCCGCGAAGCATGCGAATCTCTTCTTCACTACTAGAGACGATATCAATCTCACGATCGCCATCTTTGATTAGGATTGAACCTGAAATCTGAGTTGCACCTCTTTTATGCAGTCCCATGATTGAAAGTCCAGTCACTGTCTTACCTGAGCCGGATTCACCCACTATCGCAAGGGTTTGGCCTTCATTGAGTGAGAGTGATACTCCATCAACGGCGCGCACCAGACCATCATCGGTTGGAAATGTGACGTGGAGATCATTAACTGTCAAAATGTGAGCCATCAGATCCTCACTCGCGGATCTAACACAGCGTAGAGCATGTCAATAATTAAGTTCATTATGATGACAACCGTGGCCGCTAAAATTGTTGTGGCAAGCACAATTGGTAAATCAAACTCAAAGGTTGAGCGAAGAGTAAGGCGACCTAAACCTGGAAGATTAAAGATGGTTTCAGTAATAATTGCACCACCAATCAACCCTGCAAAATCAAGACCCGCTAAGGTAATAATGGGAGCAAAGACTGCGCGCATCGTGTGCTTGAAGAGAACTGTGCGCTCTTTAACGCCTTTAGCTCGCGCCGTACGGATGTAATCCTCGCCTAAAGTTTCAAGGACTGCAGCACGGGTGAAACGGGTATAGAGAGCTGCATATGCAATTGCCAAGGTAATCCAGGGCAAGATAAAGAATTGAAAAAACTTAACTGGATTTTCATACAGTGGCGTATAACCAATAACAGATAGTGGGACTAGCTTCCACTTAATCGTTACCCAGATTAATAGCGCTAGACCAGTAACAAATGTTGGAAGTGACGTACCAAGTAATACAAAGATAGAACTGGTTGTATCTGGCCATCTTCCCTTGAAACGGGCGGCAATTAATCCCAGGCTCACACCGGCAATGAGCCAGATAATGAGAGCTCCTAGAGCAAGGTTGACAGTCACTGGAAGTGCCTCGGCTAATAGTGAGGATACACAGCGATTTTCATTAAATGAATATCCAAAGGATGGTGCTGGGCATGAAAAGGCGGCCGAGCCCGTGCCATACGAGCGACCGAGGAAGATTCCACTTAAAAACAACAAGTACTGGATATAGAGCGGTTTATCATATCCAAGCTTGATTCGATTGCCTTCGATGATCTGATCTGTACAGCGCTGTCCACATGAGAGAGCGGCTGGGTCAAAGGGCAAGAGCGAGAAGATTGTAAATACAACGGCAGAGACTGCTAAGAGAGTGATAATTGCAAAGAGTATGCGGCGGCCAACAAAATTAAACACCTGCACTCCTATCACTAGTTACTGATTGCCTCTGGCAGCTATAGCCGGCTTTAAGTAAATACTCCTGGCACAGATTGTGATCTGTGCCAGGAGTACCTTACTTCGTACTACTTATTTTTTATTGCATTCTTCTTACGTGAGATTAGTTATTAATCCACATCTTGCCGAATGCAGGGTTGCCCTGAGGTACCCAGAAGAACACACCGCCTACTTGTGATCCCCAGACGAACTGAGCCTTACCAAAGATTGTTGGCAGGACCCAGAAGTTCTTCATGGCTTCTACATCCAATGCCTTCCACATCTTTGACTGTGCGGTGCGATCTGTGGTCTTCATTGCGATGTTGACCTTATTTTCAAAGGCCTTGTGTGCTGGATCGCCTAAGTTCTGGGAGATATTAAATCCACCATAGGAGGCGAAGAGCTCTGGAATAACTGTTGAAGCATTTGCCCAGTCGGCGCCCCAGCCTGATGCTGAGAGGTCGTTCTGCTTATCTGGGTTCATAACTGTTGGGTAATAGCCTGCGCTAATTGGGTTAAAGGAGACCTTAATTCCAGCACGTGCATATGCTGCAGTATCGATTGGAATTGTGTCGTTCAGAGTAACTGATTGGCGTACGTCAATCTTGAGTCCAGTCTCTGTTGCCTTTTTGTAGTCGGCAGGACACTTTGTCTTTGCAGTCTCCATAAGCGCCTTAGCCTTAGGAATATTTCCTTCAGGAATAAAGTCGGCAGATCCTGGTCCTACAACCTTAGTTGGTGCATAGTCAGTTGCAAGCAACGGGCTAATAACACCAGTTGCATATGAACCTGCATATGTTGATCCACCAGCATAATCAAGCAGCGCTTTTGCATCGCGTGCGTGATACATCGCCTGGCGGATTTCCAAACAAGGCATCGCCTTTACGTTAAAGGCAAAATAACGAGCATAAGGATCTGGATTATTCATACGACGGTTCTTCATAGAAGAATCTGAGAAGAACTTATCGTTGTTGGTTGAGAGTGGCTCACCAAAGCTCACAGCAGTTGGAATTGTATCTCCCAAAATAATCTGGTCGATTACTTCTTCGTCGTAACCAAACAAAATGACTACCTCATCAGGATATGGAGTACGTACTGGATCTGAAGCCTTTGACCACTTTTTATTGCGGACGAGCTTCATCTGAGTAGCGTTATTCTGGGCAATCTTGTAAGGACCTGTTGATTGTGGTCGAAGGTCGTACTTGTCGCCTGTGTCTTTGCTTGCCTGCACTGGAGAGATAACTCCATATGTTGCAAGGTAGTTGAAGTCGGCAACTGATTTATTGAGTTGGAAAGTAATTGTGCGGTTGTCTTTTGAGCAAGAGACAGCCTTCTTAAATGCGGCAAGTCCTGCTGCATCCTTCTTGTATGGACCCTTAAATACAGAGTTTCCATCGGCATCTTTTGGAATGTCCAACCAGGCCTGAAGGTAACCAGGGCCATCGGTAATTACATCAGTTGCAAAGACACGAGAAACACCGTACTGAACATTCTTGCAGGTGACCTTTACGCCATCTTCAAAAGTTGAACCTGGGCGAAGTGTGAACTTCCAAGTCTTAGCAGCGTTACTTGGTACACCTGTATTAGTTGCAAGGTCTGGGACAAGGTTTGCACCAGCGGCCCCTGGGACTGGATTATAGGCAACGAGAGTACGTGTCATGAATGAGTTCATAAACGCTAAATCGCGGCCGGTATAGATACGTGATGGATCGTAGTGATCTAATCGTGGAGTGTGCTCAAGGAAGGTGAGAATTCCACCAGTCTTTGGCTTAACTGCAGCTGAGGCAGATGTTGCACCAGCGACCATTACGGTACTGACGGCAAGTGCACTTGCAGCTGTAATTACAACGGCACGACGAAGAGCAGAGAGATTGCTCATTGACGTATTTCCTTTCATTAGGGGCGCGAATTCAACGCCATTGAGGCAATCCAATCAGAAACCCATAGATATATGTATGGCCTTGGATAACGAAAACGTAACGAAGGCCGTGAACTCCCTGGTTTTAGCGCTCTGCCTTGGGATCTAAGGCATCACGTAAAGCATCGCCTACAAGGTTAAATGCCAAAACCACTAGCACCAATGAGCCAGCGGCGATGAGGAAGAAGCTGGGCATTACCGTCACATAGCGCGTTGCGTTAGAGAGCAGAATTCCCCATGTAGATGCAGGGGGTTGAACTCCAAGGCCTAAAAATGAGTAGACCGCTTCGGCAGCCAGATAGCCCGGTAGAGAGAGTGAGACAACAACGATGACTGGCGCCCAGAGATTAGGTATGAGCTCCTTAGTAATTACTCGCCAACGCGTAGCCCCCATCGCCGCTGCAGCCGTTACAAACTCGCGCTCGCGAAGAGAGAGCACTTGTGAACGCACAAGTCGTGAAAAGCCTGGCCAGCCAAAGAAAGAGAGAAAGAAAACTAAAAAGATGATGCGTGCATTGTTGCCTTCTGCGATTCCAGACTCTTCAATGCGGGCGACCATAGGTTGATTGAGTGCAACGATCATGAAAAAAGCTGGAAATGCGAGGAGGAAATCGGTAAAGCGCCCTAGGTAGTTATCAATACGTCCTCTGAAATATCCTCCAATGATTCCGACAAATAAACCAATGGTGAGCGCAGTCATTGTTGTGAGAATTGCAATTAAGAATGAGATTCGGGAGCCATAGAGAAGTTGTGCTAAGAAATCACGACCAGTACCTGGAATCAATCCCAGTGGGTGATCCCAACTAATGCCTACCGTTGGGATTCCGCTGACATCTAATACATCTAAGTTAAGAGTATCGGGATCAACACCTATCACCTTGGCAACTATTGGAGCACAGAGAGAAAGCATCAGGATTGCAATACTCATCATGGCTGCGCCAACTCCGACCTTATTGCGTTTAAAGCGCATCCATGCAATCTGGCGGGGAGAGCGCCCCACAATTGCCCTAACACTTATCGGTTCTAGGCTTTGGGGAGATTTAGGAGTCACAGCGCGTACTCTATACTCGCTCTATTGATTCTGACACCCTGGTGCGGTGCAGGCGAGTTCTAAGGAGTTTCATTCAATGACAAGTATCTACTCCAGTTCCAAGGTGATTGCTTCAATCTGCACCGTGCTTCTACTTACCTCCTGCGGTGGTGGTCAAACACAATCCTCATTAACTCCCGAAGAGGGTCAAGCACTTGTGGAGCCTACCCAGGCCGCACCTCAAGCAACGGGTGGCTTTGATAACCCAGTAATTACTCCCGATAAAGTCAGTTATACGCTCTCATCTCCATCAAAGTTTACTCCTGGAAAGTTTGCATCGGGTCACTTGCCTGGTCAACTCAATCAAAAATTCACAGTTTCGATTAGCAATAATTCAGCGGCAGAACTAGACCTAGCAACGTTGATAGTCAAGGGCAGCACCGTTGCTGGTGAGTGCGTCGACATTTTCGATGGCGATAACATTATGGAAGGTGCACCGACCGAGCCACTTACAATCGGCGCCAGCACCACATTTGGCTGGGGTTTATCCTGCCCAGGAAAAGCCGGTGATCAGTTCTCAGTCACGCTCTCAAATGCAGGAGTTACTTTCGTAAAAGTTGAGGGCAAACTCTCTTAACTCTTTACCTTCAATAACTGCGAGAAGTGGCTAGCTACGAAGGCTTTGGGCCCACTCGTGGAACTTGCCTGATAATTCTTTCACTGCGGCTATCTCTTCTACTTTTAATCGCTCACCGTTTTTTGCTGCATATAAATCTGCAATTGAGATCTGATGATTTGGTTTTGAAATAACTGTAATTTCATCTCCTGCACTGATGTGACCCTCTTGAATTATACGAAGATATGTTCCTGGTTTACCTGCTGCCATAAACTCTTTAATCAAAGTTGGTCGTTGCCAAAATCCAGCAAAAACACGACATGGAATTCGAGGTTGTGAGACTTCAAGAATTGTTGTGCCGATCTTCCAGCGCTCTCCCACAAGTGCGCTATTAACATCAATTCCTGATGTCGTTAAGTTTTCACCAAAGCGTCCGTTTGCAATTGATTGGCCGAGCTCTTTTTCCCACCAGTCTGCATCTTCTCTTGCATAGGCATAGACCGCTTGGTCATATCCCCCATGGTGATTGCGATCTACGACAACATCGCCTATGACTTCTTCATGAGCAAACTGCACTGGACCTAGCGCTGGTCGTTTATCGATTCCAGTTTTGCCTTCACTTCCAGTCCACTCACCTTCATGCACAATGCTAGTGATGTTGACTGTAAGAATTTTCATTCAAGAATTGTACTTGAAATGGTTTTATTGGTGTGAGTTCGCCTACATGTATCCAACTATTGCCGCATGGCTAATCGTCCTAAAATTACCGTAGATGAGCCTGCTCATTAAGAGTTCTAAGGGCCCGCAATCCATCACTTGGCCAGATAGAGACTGTGGTGATTGAACATGGTGAAATATCAATATGAAAGATTGATTCAGCTGGTGCGCCAACAACAACTTTAGCTGCAGATTTAATTGTTCCGTTGTGCGTAACGACGACTACGCGCTGTCCTGGATATTGCGCTGCAATCTGTGAAAGCGCAGCATCCACACGCAATGCCACAGAGTCATAGGACTCACCTTCTGGTGGTGCAAAGGAAGTTGAACACACCCATGAGTTGTAGTCATCTGGGTAGCGCTCTTTGACTTCATCAATAGACATTCCATCCCAGATACCAAAAGAACATTCAACCCAAGCATCTTCAAAAACGATAGGTAGCCCAGTTGCTTTAGAAATGGCTTCCGCAGTTTGTGTTGTGCGCTTGAGAGGTGAAGCAATAATTACCTCAGGATTGAGCTGTGCAATCGCTTGCGCAACTTTTTCTGCCTGGCTTAAACCAATATCGGTCAACTCTGGATTTAATGGGCCATCGCCTGAAAACTTCTTCATCGGAGTTAAAATAGTCTCCCCGTGTCGAACTAAATAGATAGTTGTTGATTCTTCTGGATTAAGTAAGCGCTCAGTTAAGTAGTTCTGGCGCACAGAGATGATCTCTCCCCCACCACTTTGCTCATCCAATGCCTTATTTGCCAGGCGATCTGCATGTGAGTTTTCATCACGTGGAATCCAGGTGTATTTAACAAGGGCTGCGGTGTGGGCAGAACGGGCATCACTGGCTAGTTTTCGCATATCAGCATGCTTAATCTGCCAGCGCCCAGACATCTGTTCTACTACTAATTTACTATCCATTTTTACATCAACGCTTGCTTCAGGATCTATGGCGTTAATTGCAGTTAATCCAGCAATGAGTCCGCAGTACTCGGCAACGTTATTAGTTGCAATTCCAATGAAGTCATAGAGCTCTGCAATGATTTTTCCGTTTTCTGTAATGACCGTTCCATAGCCAGCAGGACCAGGATTGCCGCGTGAACCACCATCTGCGGTTAATGAAAAATGACGTGCCATTTCTTTACGCTCCGCGCACCAAGATGCAACGGCACTCTTCGCAGCGCACCACTTCATCATCGGCTAACTCAGCAATGCGCTTGAGCTCAACTGTATTAATTGAAAGGTGACATCCCGTGCATGCACCTGCAACAAGGGCAGCGGCGCCATTTCCATTATTTGAAGCTCTCACTTTTTCATAGAGCGCAACAAATTCAGTAGAGACTGATGCCAGAGTTTCACTTCGCTCTTTTACAATACTTTCTAGCTCTCCATTAATTTTTGCGAGCGCATTTTCTTTGCCAATATTGAGATCGTTTATCTGCGCAGTGAAATCAGCTTCCTGGGTTTGAAGATCTGTAATACGGGCTTTGATTTCATCCACGCGCATCATGATTTCTAGCTCTACTTCTTCAAGTTCTGAGCGACGTGCATTTAAAGTCCCAACTTCATGTTGGAGTTGTTCTAGTTCTTTTGGTGAGGCTGATCCCCCAGAAAGGCGGGATTCATCACGATTAATGCGCATAACTATCTGCTCAACATCGGCCTCAGCGCGCAAGAGTTCTCGTTTAACATCATTGAGCTCAGTCTCTGCTGCAATGCGTAAATCACGGGCGTTATGAGATTTTGTAGTGGTGCTTACTAACTCGTTAATTTCAGGAAGGATTGAAGCGCTGTGGTTAAGCGCGGTGGTTTTCTGGTCAAAAGCTGCCACATCAATAATCTGACGCTGATCACTTGGGCTGGCTTTCATTCTGCGCAATCAACCCCTTCGTGTGATCTGGTGGGCGCTGAGGGTTTCGAACCCCCGACATTCTCGGTGTAAACGAGACGCTCTACCACTGAGCTAAGCACCCTTTGTACTGCTGTGAGTACTGGTGAATCTTACTTCACCCTAGTTAAATCGCTAAATCCCCCGCTTAGAGCGCAGCGATTGCAGCCTTGTAATCGGCGATATTGCGCGCATCTCCAAGGCCATTGACTACTTGCCAGCGCAAGATGCCTTCCTTGTCGATCACAAAAGTTCCACGCGTTGAGCAACCACGTGATTCTTCAAATACGCCATAAGCCTTAGCTACTGCGCCATGTGGCCAGAAGTCAGCAAGTACTGGGAACTTATAACCTTCAGCTTCGGCAAATGCACGCTGTGCATACATAGGATCACATGAGATTGCTAGCAATTCAACGTTGTCGTTTTGAAAGGCTGCTAAATCATCACGTAGTGCACACAGTTCACCCGTGCAAATACCTGAGAATGCAAAGGGATAGAAAAGAAGGACAACATTCTTTTCACCTTTAAATGATGAAAGTGAAGTTTTCTCACCATGTTGGTTGAGAACTTCAAAATCTGGAGCGGCTTGGCCAATTGTTAGAGTCATAGCGCCAAATCTACCGTTTACCCACTTTACGTGCCACCAGACGAGTAGCACACCAGTCAGCTGCAATTGAAAAAGATGATGTCTGACTTAAGCCAGCAGTGGGGGCAGCATCTTGAATGTCACTGGGTTCAACATGTCCATCGCGACCAACCTTGGGAGTTAACACCCAGATAGGTCCAGTTTCACTTAAGTAGGTGAGGGCATCCATTAATTCATCAACTAGATCGCCATCACCATCGCGCCACCAAATAATTACGCCGTCAACGACTTCATGTGCATTACTATCAACGAAATCTGTTGTAGTAATGGCGCAGAGTTGATTGCGAAGCCCCTCATCACAGCCGCCAGAACGGCCGACCTCTAGAACTAGGTCACCCTCCTTAAACCCCATACGCTCTGGCACAGGCTAATTCCACACAATCTGCGCCCCTTACACAAGTGGTATGGCTGCTCCATTTCGACTTACTGGTCAGTTCGCGCAAGAATAGGCACCATGAGCGAAACCTTTGAGGCGCCCGATCAGATTATCGACCAGTTAGTTGATACCGACCCTTCAGAGACCGCCGAATGGCAGGCCTCCTTTGATGCCGCTCTAGCTAACGCCGGACCTGTTCGCGCTCGCTATTTAATGCTCAGCCTTTTAAAGCGTGCTCATGAGAAAAATATTGGACTTTCTGCCCTTCGCACAACCGACTACATGAACACTATTTCTCCAGAACATGAACCAGCTTTTCCTGGAGATGAAGGTATTGAACGCAATATCCGCGCAATCAATCGCTGGAATGCTGCAATGTTGGTGCACCGTGCACAGCGCCCAGGTGTTGGCGTTGGCGGACACATCTCTACGTATGCTTCATCTGCTGCCCTCTATGAAGTTGGTTTTAATCACTTCTTCCGGGGACAAGATCATCCAGGTGGTGGAGATCAAATCTTTTTCCAAGGACATGCAAGTCCGGGAATGTATGCACGTGCATATCTTGAAGGTCGTTTAACTGAAGATCAGCTCGATGGTTTCCGTCAAGAGCTTTCACATCCAGCTGGCGGACTTTCTTCTTATCCTCACCCACGTTTGATGCCAGATTTTTGGCAGTTCCCAACAGTGTCAATGGGAATTGGGCCAATCAATGCTATCTATCAAGCACGCTTTAATCGTTACTTACACAACCGTGGGATTAAGGACACAAGTGATCAACGTGTCTGGGCATTTCTTGGGGATGGTGAAGTAGATGAAGTCGACACATTAGGTGCTATTGGTTTAGCAACACGTGAAAAACTCGACAACCTAACTTTTATTGTTAACTGTAACTTGCAACGTCTAGATGGTCCGGTTCGCGGAAACGGCAAAATCATTCAAGAGCTTGAATCAATCTTTGGCGGTGCCGGCTGGAATGTTATTAAGGTTGTTTGGGGTAGAGAGTGGGATCCACTTTTGGCCCAAGATCGCGAAGGCGCTCTAGTTAACTTAATGAATAAGACTCTAGATGGGGATTACCAAACCTTTAAAGCCGAATCTGGCGCATACGTTCGCGAGAACTTCTTCGGTCGCGACCCTCGCACTGCAGCAATGGTTGCTGATTGGTCTGATGAAAAGATTTGGGGCTTAAAGCGCGGTGGGCATGACTACAAGAAGTTATTTGCTGCATACACAGCAGCAACTCAAGATAATGGTCGCCCAACAGTTATTTTGGCTAAGACCATTAAGGGTTGGACTCTTGGTTCAAGTTTTGAAGGTCGTAACTCAACTCACCAGATGAAGAAGATGTCTCTTGAAGACATCATGCAGTTCCGCGACACATTGCATCTAGATATTCCAGATGAGAAGTTAGATAAGTACTTACCTCCTTATTTCAAGCCAGCCCCTGATTCTCCAGAAGCGCAGTACGTGACTGAGCGCCGCGCTGCGCTGGGCGGATCTATCCCTCGCCGCCGTGCAATTTCGCGCCCACTTACTCAACCTGATGACTCTGTCTATGAATCAGCTAAGCGCGGTTCTGGCCATCAAGAGATTGCAACAACTATGGCCTTTGTGCGCATGCTCAAAGACATAGTAAAAGATCCAGGACTTGGTGCACGTATTGTTCCAATCATTCCTGACGAGGCCCGCACATTCGGTATGGATTCATTGTTCCCAACGTTAAAAATTTATTCACCTAATGGCCAGCAATATGCAGCAGTTGATCGTGAATTGATGTTGTCATACAAGGAATCAACTACTGGTGTGATTCTTCACGAAGGAATTAATGAAGCAGGATCTGTTGCATCATTTACGGCAGTGGGTTCTTCTTACTCTACTCATGATGAACCAATGATTCCTATTTATATCTTCTACTCAATGTTTGGTTTCCAGCGCACAGGTGATGCTTTCTGGGCCGCAGCAGATCAGTTGGTTCGCGGCTTTGTAGTCGGAGCAACTGCTGGTCGCACCACACTTAACGGTGAAGGTTTACAGCATGAAGACGGTCATTCACCTCTTCTTGCATCAACCAACCCAGCTGTAGTTGCTTATGATCCAGCGTTCGCATTTGAACTTGGACATATTGTTAAAGATGGTTTGCGGCGCATGTATGGGGAAAACAGCGAAAACATTTATTACTACGTAACTGTTTATAACGAGCCGTATGTGCATCCAGCTGAGCCTGAAAATCTGGACGTGGATGGTTTGCTTAAGGGAATTTATCTTTACTCCCCTGCAGCTAAATCGCGCAAGAAATCAGCACAGATTTTGTCCTCAGGTGTTGGAGTGAACTGGGCTCTCAAGGCTCAACAACTTCTTGCCGATGACTGGGGTGTTAAAGCCTCTGTCTGGTCAGTTACTTCATGGAATGAACTTCGCCGTGATGGACTTGAAACTGATCGTCATAATCTGCTTAATCCAAAAGATATGCGACGTGCATACATTTCAAAGAAGTTAGATGGACATAAAGGCCCAGTTATTGCGGTGAGCGATTACATGCGCTCAGTTCAAGATCAAGTTGCGCCTTGGGTGGAAGCTCCCTTCTATTCACTTGGAACTGATGGCTTTGGATTATCAGATACACGTGGTGCATTGCGTCGTCACTTCAAAGTTGATGCAGAATCAATCGCAGTTGCCGTGTTGCAGCAACTAAGTAATCAAGGTGATATCAAGGCAAGCGTTGTCATTAGGGCCATGGAAAAGTATCGTATCGACGATGTCTTAGCTGCAGATGCTGGCAATACAGAAGGATCAGGTTGATCTCTAGAATTGCAATTAGCGATATCTCCCCCGCGGTTTACTTTGGAGGAGAATTTCTACCTGTTAAAGCAGTTGCCGGAGAAAGAATTCAAGTCAGTGCAACGGCTGTCATTGAGGGTCATGAAAAACTAGGTGCCCAAGTCGTTTTACATGATTCACAAGGCAAAGTGGTATCTCGTGGGGATATGAAAGAAGTATGGCCGGGAACTAACCGATATGAAGGCTCTATAACCGTTCCAGCCCAAGGTGATTACTTCTTTATTATTGAAGCTGACAGTACTTCGCAATATCGCACGGTATATGGCTCAACTGAAAAATATCCCATCCGTGCTGATCGTGAACGCGCACTTGTTGGTTCTTGGTATGAGTTCTTTCCTAGAAGTGAAGGCGCAGTAAAAAATACTGATGGAACAATTACCTCTGGAACATTTATCACCGCAACGAAGCGCTTACCGGCCGTTGCTGCAATGGGCTTTGATGTTCTATATCTGCCACCTATTCATCCCATTGGTCTTGCCCACCGCAAGGGACCAAATAACTCTTTAACTGCTTCTCCGACTGATCCTGGAGTGCCATGGGCTATCGGTAACTCAGATGGTGGCCATGATGCGATTAATCCAGCACTTGGAACTATGAAGGATTTCGAAAACTTTGTTGTAGCTGCAAAGAAATCTGGATTAGAGATTGCTTTAGATCTAGCTTTGCAAACATCTCCTGATCATCCGTGGGTGAAGAGTAATCCTCAATGGTTTAACAAGCGTAGCGATGGAACTATTGCTTATGCTGAAAACCCACCAAAGAAGTATCAAGATATTTATCCCATTAACTTTGATGATGACTATGAAGGTATTAGAGATGAAGTACTACGCATCATCCGCTTATGGGTATTAAAGGGCGTAAAGATTTTTCGTGTGGATAATCCACACACCAAACCAGTTCATTTCTGGCAGGATTTACTCGATATCGTACGCAGAGAAAGCCCAGAAGTAATCTTTTTGGCTGAAGCCTTTACAGCACCAGCAATGATGCATGCACTTGGTAAAGCCGGTTTTCACCAGTCATATACATATTTCACTTGGCGCACCAGCAAATCAGAGCTAACTGAATATGGCCAAGAAGTTGCACGACAAACATCTGCATTCTTTCGTCCTAATTTCTGGGTTAACACGCCAGATATCAATCCTTTCCACCTTCAAAGCGGCAATCCAGCGATGTTTGCGCTGCGCGCAGTACTTGCATCAACTCTTACGCCTTCTTGGGGAATGTATGCCGGTTTTGAACTCTATGAGCATCGACCATTTAAAGAAGGTGACGAAGAGTATTTAGATTCAGAGAAGTACGAAATCAAAGTGCGTGATTGGGAAGGGGCAGCAAAAAAGGGTCTCACCCTCGCGCCATTTATTACCCAGCTCAATGCAATTCGCAAGGCTAATCCAGCCCTAGAACAACTTCGCAATTTAGTTTTTCACAACACCGAATCTGAAGCGATTATTGCTTATTCCAAGCGCGAAGGTAAGAACTTAATTCTTGTTGTAGTAAATCTTGATCCTTCCTTTGCTCAAGGCACAATTGTTCACTGGGATATGAACGCACTAGGTCTTGAAGGGTCTTTTGAGGTTAAAGATCTTCTCGATGGCAAAAGCTTTGATTGGTCTGAGCATCAGTTCATTCAGCTCGATCCCACACGCCCAATTGGCAAAGTTGCCCACATCTGCCAAGTGAAGCTCTAAGAAATGGGGATCTTTTCAAGATTTACTAAAAAAGATTCCGCCTTTCATATTGAACCTGCCTCTTTCCTTAACCCACACTCAACTTTAGGAGAGCTTGATCTTTATTTAATTGCCGAAGGCCGCCATGAACAGTTATGGAAAGCACTCGGTGCCCATATTCGCCGAGATGGCGCGCAAGAGCTTTTAGGCACTGCTTTTTCTGTATGGGCACCTAATGCTCAAGCTGTTTCACTCATTGGTGATCACAATTTCTGGGATAAAAACACACACCACATGCTTCGTATTGGTTCATCTGGCATCTGGGAGATCTTTATTCCAGATCTTGGGGTTGGGACAAGATATAAGTTTGCAATTTGTGGCATAGACGGGCGTTGGGTGGATCATGCCGATCCGATGTCACGCGCAACTGAGATTCCTCCACTGACTGCATCAATTGTCGAAGAGTCTAGTTATATGTGGAGTGATTCTGATTGGATTAATAAGCGCACGAAGTTTGAATCATGGCGTTCCCCTGTTTCAGTTTATGAAGTGCACTTAGGTTCATGGAAGTTAGGACTTTCTTATCGCGAACTTGCACTTGAATTAGTTGACTACGTTCGTGTTCAAGGTTTTACTCACGTTGAATTCTTGCCAGTCACCGAACACCCTTACGGACCTTCATGGGGCTATCAAGTAACTTCATTCTTTGCGCCAACTTCTCGCTTTGGCTCCCCTGATGATTTCAAATTCTTAGTTGATGCACTGCATGCTGCAGGTATTGGAGTTATTTTGGATTGGGTTCCTGCCCACTTTCCTAAAGATGAGTGGGCGCTGGCTAAATTTGATGGCACCGCACTCTATGAGCACTCAGATCCACGTTTAGGAGAACACCCTGACTGGGGAACTCTTATCTTTAACTTTGGTCGAAATGAAGTCCGTAATTTTCTCGTTGCAAGTGCGCTCTATTGGCTCACCGAGTATCACATCGATGGATTGCGCGTTGATGCCGTTGCTTCTATGCTCTATTTGGATTATTCACGCAAAGAGGGCGAATGGTTGCCAAATAAGAATGGCGATCGTGAGAATTTAGAAGCTGTGCAGCTCCTGCAAGAAGCTACTTCCACGGCCTATAAAACCCACCCAGGTATTATGATGATTGCTGAAGAATCAACTGCATGGTCTGGCGTCACACGTGACACATCATCTGGTGGTCTTGGCTTTGGCTTTAAGTGGAACATGGGTTGGATGCATGATGTCTTGGAATATTTGCAGCATGATCCTATACACCGTATCTATCACCACAACGAAGTAACTTTTTCAATTCTTTATGCATGGAGTGAGAACTTCATGCTTCCTCTCTCCCATGATGAAGTTGTGCATGGAAAAGGTCAGTTAGTTAATAAGTTCCCAGGAGATCGCTGGCAAAAGACTGCAACGTTGCGCGCGCTTTATGGATTTATGTGGGCGCATCCAGGTAAGAAGTTATTGTTTATGGGAAGTGAATTTGCACAAAATGATGAGTGGGACGAAAACGCTGGACTCCAGTGGTATTTAACTGAGTATGGTGAGCATCAAGGAGTTCAAAAGTGTGTGGCTGAAATCAATGCCCTCTACAGACAAGTTCCAGCTCTTTGGGAAAAGGACACTTCTCCTGAAGGTTTTACTTGGCTAGTTGAAAATGATGGCGCTGCCAATGTAGTTGCCTTTGCGCGCTGGGATGATCAAGGAACACCCTTTGTTGCGATTACTAACTTTTCTCCTATGCCACATGAGAACTACACTTTGCCATTCCCAACTACGGGCACATGGACAGAAGTTCTTAATACCGATGATTTAGCATATGGCGGAAGTGGTATCACAAATGAACCTGTTGTTATCAATGATGCAGCCCAATTAGCTGGCGCGATTAAAGTTCCACCGCTTGCAACTATTTGGCTCAAACGCTCTTAAGAGCTTTAGCGAAAAAGGGAACAGTTAGTAAAAGAATTCCTGGAACCAAAAAACCAATAGTGAGTGATGTTGCTTGGGCCGTCCATGCGACAACCCACTTCAATATGAAGGCCAAAATAATATTTGCTACTCCAACATGGCCAATAACCACGCTAGCAGGGTGTATTGAGCGGACATTAGCGGCAGTCATAAACGTTGGCCCAAGGAAAGAACTACCAAGACCAGCGAGTGAGAACCCGATGCAAATAACTAGAAAAGCTATATCTTGATTGGTAGCAAAGACAGACCTTGCTAAAAAGACGCTAATAATAAAAGAAGTGCCGGCAAGCAGAGATGCATGAACTGCTAAACGCTCCAGCGTGAATCGCGGTAATAGATAATGAACAGTGAATCTTCCAAAGATCATCCACATAGTGAAGAGAATAAATGGCAGCGTATTAATACCGCTCTTAATTCCAATTTCTTCCTTAGTGTAGATAGTGGCCCAGTCACTCAATGCGAATTCTAGAAAAATTGCACAAATGAGGCCCAATGAGATAAGTCGATCAAAGGAGAATCCCACAAAAAGCTCTTTGAGCTTGTAGTCAATATCTATCTCTTGATTAGCTTTTAGAAGCTCTGGTGTGAGAGAACTAATTACTACGCTCTGAATGAGAAATATAACTAGAACTAGAACGCCCACGTGGGTTTCTAGAGAGACCCGGTCAACTAGAAATCCCGAAATGAAGGCAGTGATTAATGCACCCGCACTCCATAGCCCACTCATCTGCGTAATAATGAATTTTCCTGTGCGATCTTGGTAATTAAAGCCTTGGGCATTGATTGCAATATGAAAGGCAGATATTGCTGCACCAAAGGCAATGTTTGCGAAGAAAAATATGAGCGATGATTCAACGCTGGTAAGAATTATCAGTGTTGCCATAAGAAAGAAGGACGCAGCGTACAGAACTCTTTTAACGCCGATTCTGTGAACAATATGTCCCACAGTCAGGAGTGAAATGAGGGATCCTAGAGAGCCAGTGCTAATTAGTTATCCAAATCCACCATTAGTGAGCTTTAATGCATCTTTTACCTCTGGAAAGCGAGGAACCCAGGACATGATCCCTAAGCCAAATGTAAAGAAAAGAATTCTGAGGTAAGTGAGCTCTTTTGTAGAGGTAATCGTGCTCATCTTAAAATAAGGCATTCGCTAAAGCACTACGGGCTGCAGTTAAGCGAGGATCAGCTGGATCAACTAAGGCAAAGAGTGAAAGTAAGTGCTCTTTGGCTTTATTGCGATCAACTCCGACGTTCTCTTTCACTACATTTAACAGACGAGTAAAGGCTGCCTCAACTCCTCCATTTACAATCTCCATATCAGCAGCTCTTAGCTGTAGAGATAGATCTTGAGGATTATCCGTAGCTTCTTTGATTACTACATCTAAAACTAAACCCTCGGTGCGAATAAGTAACTGCGTTTGCGCAAGACCTAGCTTTGCAAAAGAATCAGCTGGCTTTCTAGCTAATAATTTCTTATAGGCAACCTCTGCAGTTGCAAAGTTTCCAGTTTCAAGGGCAGCAACAGCCTCTTCCTCTTCAGGTTCAATGACTTCCACTAGTGCATCACCAACGCCTTGTTCTGCAGCTAGCGTCAAAACTTTATCTAGAACAAGGCGAATCTGTGCTTCTGGATAAGCTTGTTCAAATAGTGGAACTATCTGCTCATTAATTAGAGCAACAGCGTAAGGAATCTTTTGTGTTTGAAGAGCTTGAGCAACTTGTGGCTGTGCATCAATATCAACATTTCCCAAGCTCCATGAACCTTTGTAACTAGCTTCAAGTGCGCCCATTACCGCTAACATCTCAACGGATTCAGCACTGCGGGCAGACCAGCAGAACAAAATTATGGCGCGGGTTTTAGAAAGAGGTAAAAACTCTGTAGTTAAATTTTCGGTAGTGACTGCGATACCTGGTGTGGGCCCTGTTGGGACGCTCTTTGGCTTTCCTAATGAACTCAAATCAACAGCTTGCGCAAAATTAGGAGGGTTGCTCACGCTCTAATCCTACTGGGCGATAAGGTCAACACCAGAATCACGCCGATACGGCAAAATCTCTTGAACATAATTATCGGCCGCAAACTCCAAGCCCACATCGGTTCCCCTTTGCTCACTCAAATACCAGCGATTTTCAAGGATTTCATGGAACATCTGAGCCCGCTCCACGCGACCACGCATCTGCTCAGGGACTCGGTTAATAGTTGGCTCAAAGACTTCCAGAAACCAAACCTTAGCCATCTCAGTTACTGACATGGCCGTGTTTTCATGACGGGCACGATAGCGATCAAAAGATGCGAGTAAGCGCTTGGCTTGTAGCTCTTCCGTTTCAATTCCCATTAACTCACGCAAGCGTTGTGTGTGATAACCAGCAGCAACTAAACGCGGTTGGAAAGATAGGAGTTGTGAATCACCATCGATAGTGATTGATACCTCTTCAACAGCAAAACCTAAATCGTGTAGCTGGCGCATAGCTCTCTCAACAGCATGGCGATCTTTTGGATCAAGTAGTTGGCGCTCTTTGAGCGCTGCCCAGATTCTGCGATAGCGACGGATAACGGCTTCTGCAGCGCGCACTGGATCCATACCAGGGTAGAGAACTCCTGACAGACGCAGATCTTCTAACTCAGCAGCGACGTTAAACATTGCAATATCTAAATCATGTTCTCTCTGTCCATCACTAAGTGATTTCTGAAACTCACCTGTCTCAGCATCTACTAGGTATGCGGCAAAGCCTTCAGCATCTCGGCGAAACAAAGTATTAGAGAGTGAACAATCACCCCACCAAAATCCTAAGAGGTGTAATCGAACCAACAGGAGTGCAAGAGCATTTGCCATCGTATTAATGTCATGGGCAGTTACTGAGCCCGAGAGAAGAACTCGATATGGCAATGAATACGGCAAGAAACGTGTAACCATCGCACACGGAAGTTCTTCACCATGTGCATCGGTGCGTCCCTCAACAACAGCAATTTGTTCAACGCAAGGAGCTTTCAGCGAAGTTAACTCCCGTAAAACTTTGTACTCACGATTAGCAAACTCTGCGACTGTTTCTTTAACGGCATAGACCGGTGCATCTGCATCAGCGGTGGCTCGAACCAAGCGGACAACGTGCCTGGAAATACCCCGTTTTTCTGCCAATGCTGGATCCTCTGGCCACTCTTCCAAACTCTGGTGCCACGGCAGGCCAGTAACAGCTGCGATCTCCTCGCCTAATCCTGTTATCCGAAGGGCCATAGGGCTCATTCTTGCCTAAAAATGTGACAGGAAGATGAACACCACGTCTCATACAAGTGAGATAACTATCTTTACAATGTATCTATGGCAATTAAAGAGCAGATTAAGAAGGTTACTAAGCGAGCAGCTAAGGCCGCTCCAAACTCAGCAGTTTATGGGATTGCTGGCGTTCCAATTAATAGATCACACCCCTATTACTTCGGTTTTGTTGCAACGCTAGGTGCATTAACAGCAATAGTTTTAATGCGCGCACTTGCAAGCGTCTCCCAAATATTTATTTTAATTCTTATTGCTCTTTTCTTGGCAATAGGTCTAAACCCTGCAGTTGAAGCGCTTCGTCGTCGCAATATGTCACGCGTGACTGCCGTGACGATTATCTTTACTTCAGTTATTGCTTTTGTAATCTTTTTCGCACTCGTTGTGGTTCCTCCTGTAATTTCACAGGGAACCCAACTCATCAATAAGGCACCTACTCTTTTAGCTGATCTCACAAATAATGCAACCATAAATAGACTCAATGACCAGTATGGGTTTATCGATACGCTGCGAACTAAATTAGCATCTGTAACATCCGATGGAACGCTACTAATTTCAGCCTTTGGTGGCGTTATTGGCGTTGGAAAATCTGTGCTTTCAGGATTTTTCACTTTTCTCACAATCCTGGTCCTTACTCTCTACTTCATCACATCCTTGCCGCAGGCTGTTGATCTAGGACTTTCTTTAGTTCCTGTAAGTCGTCGTCCACGAGTAGGTCATCTAACAAATGCGATAATCGCTCGTGTTGGTTTATTTGTGGGTAGCCAAATAGTGATTGCAGCTATGGCTGCTGTCTTTGTTTTCATCCTTTCAATCGTGCTGGGGCTAACTTCCCCAATAGCCATCGGAATGATCGTTTTTGTCTGCGCATTGATTCCTTTGATTGGGCACTTCCTGGGTTGTGGAATTGTCACAATAATCGCATTAACTCAATCAACCTTGATCGGTCTCATTGCCTTTATTGCTTACGTGGTTTATGTCCAGATTGAAAACTATGTTGTAACACCGCGCATCATGAAAAGAACTCTTGCAGTTCCTGGAGCAGTAACAATTATCTCTGCCCTCATTGGTTCTTCACTTTTGGGGTTAGTTGGCGGATTACTTGCCGTGCCAGTTGCTGCTTCTATTATTTTGATTTTAGATGAGGTCGTAATCCCTCGTGCTAATAACTCTTAATACTCAAGGGGTAGAGCATGCGTATCACCAGTAACAATGGTGTTAATTTCAGATAGCACGCGATGAACCGAAGGCTCACCTAACCAAAGGTGCCTTGCATCATCGATGGCAATAATCTTTAATGTGGGCACGATTGCAAAACGTTTTCTTGCTGCCTCTGGCTTCAAGTAGTCATCATGCTCAGGCACAAGGGCGGTAATTGGTCGTGGATCACTGTTCCAATACAAGAGTTCTTCATCAGTCGTTGTGCGAAGTGGTGGGCTAAGCAGAATGAGTCCTTTGTGGCGTGGATCTTTGGCATGGCGCAGTGCTAGATCTGTTCCAAATGACCAGCCCACAATCCAAAGATTCTCTAACTTTAAAACATCAGCGCAATAATTAATCATTGCCGCAACATCTAAACCTTCAGCACCGCCGTTATCAAAAACACCAGTACTTGTACCGGCCTCTGATGTTGTTCCTCGAGTATTAAAGCGAACAACGCTTATGCCAGACATGGCTGGAAGTCGGTTAGCTGCTTTTTTATAAACATGACTATCCATCATGCCCCCCGCTGTTGGCAGTGGATGCAGAGTTAAAATAGCCCCTTTTGATTGACCTAAGGGTGATGCGACTTCTCCGATTAAATCCACACCATCACTAGTTCGGACATGAAAAGGTGTGCGAAGGGCCGGCAACTCAGTACTGGGTCTAATTAACTCGGCCATACTTCAAATCTTATCTTCACCCCACTAGGCTTCCAACCATGGCTACTAAGCGCATTCCATCATTTGATTCTCATAATCCTGCAACCGGTGAGGTGATTGGAACATATCCAATAATAAATGCCAAACAAGTAAGTGAAATTGTTGGTCATGCGCGAGAAGCCTCTGTGCAATGGCAAAAGCTTGGCTTTGGCGGACGAAAGAAAGTTCTACTTGCTTGGTCATCGCTCATCATTAATCGCATTGATCAAATTGCAGGATTAGTCTCACTTGAAACTGGAAAACCTATGGGAGATGCAAAGCTAGAAGTAAGTATCGCCGTGGGACATATAGGCTGGGCAGCTCGTCATGCGGAAGAAATCATGCGCACCGCTCATCGGGCACCTGGCCTGCTTTTATCTAATATGTCAGCAACAGTGCAACGCTCGCCTCTTGGAGTTGTTGGCGTTATTGGCCCATGGAACTATCCCATCTTCACGCCAGTGGGTTCTATCACTTATGCACTAGCTGCCGGAAATACCGTTGTCTTTAAGCCAAGTGAGTACACACCAGGGGTTGGAATGTGGTTGGAAGAGAGCTTTAATGAAGTCGCACCGTTTGCTGATGTCCTAACAACTATTACTGGACTTGGCGAAACTGGTGGAGCCCTGTGCACAAGTGGCGTTGATAAAATCTCATTCACTGGATCAACTAAAACTGCAAAAATAGTTGCTGCTCAATGTGCAACAACAATGACTCCTGTTATTTTGGAGTGTGGTGGCAAAGATCCTGTCATCATTGCTGCAGATGCCAATCTTGAGCGAGCAGTTGATGCAACTATCTGGTCTGCTATGGCCAATGCGGGTCAATCATGTATTGGCGCTGAGCGTGTATATATTGATGAAAGAGTGGCCGATAAGTTTGTAGAGCTTGCGGTAAAGCTAGCTAAGACAATTCATGCAGGTGCTCCAGGTGATGGAAACTATGGACCTGCAACTATGCCTTCTCAAATTAAAGTTATTCAATCCCACATAAAGAGTGCGATAAAAGATGGTGGAAGTTGTGCTTATGGTGGACCAGAGTCAGTAAATCCACCTTTTGTTCAACCCATTATTTTGCTAGATGTGCCTGAGGATTCAGCCGCTATGCTTGAAGAAACTTTCGGACCAACAATAATTATTAATCGTGTGAAGAGTATGCGTGAAGCCATTGATCTCTCTAACGCATCTAGCTATGGCTTAGGTGCAAATGTCTGGTCTAAACGCCAAGGTAAGAGAATTGCTTCAGAGTTGGCGTGTGGAATGGTTGCTATTAACTCAACATTTGCATTTGCAGCCGTTGCTTCTGTGCCATTTGGTGGCGTGAAAGATAGTGGTTATGGACGTGTTCATGGACCTGAAGGCTTATTGGAATACACCTATCCCCGCACTGTGGTTCGCACTCGATTTAATGTGCCACTGAATCTTTTGAGTTTTAAGCGAAAGGCAAAAGAAGAAAACTTGGTTATTACTTTAACTCGCTGGTTAAAGGGACACTTCGGTTAAAAGCGTGGTGCGTTACGGGTTCGTTCAGTATTAGGACGTCGCTTATCTTTCTTTGCCCAGCAAGCGTTATGCCAATGGCGTCGACTTTCTTCATCATCTTCTAACCAGGCAACGGTGTGTGGTGTGGCCATTGGAATCATTTGATCGCAACCTGGACAGCGATATGGTTTATTAGAACTTGATCCAGTTAACTTACGTACTGTGTACATTCCTTCATGGTGTTCCTCAATAGTTTGATTTGAGGTAGAAATGTCGCGCTCGTCACTTTTAGGCCGCTTGTTCTTAGGATAGTTTTTACGCGGGCTCATAGCTCTATTTTCTCACATCAGATGCAGTAGTAGTATCTGAACGTGAATGTAATCGAGGTCAAAGGTCTCAAAAAGAGCTACGGCCAGGTGCATGCAGTGCGTGGAGTTGATTTATCAATTCCAGCCGGTGAAATCTTCGCTTTGCTTGGCCCCAATGGTGCAGGCAAAACCACCACAGTTGAAATCCTCGAAGGATTTAGAAGCCGTGATGCTGGCCAGATTTCTATCTTAGGTTTTGATCCCCAAACACAGGGACATGCTGCCCGCAAATGGCGTGATCGCATTGGAATTGTTTTGCAATCTGCGGCCGATGCTGGTGATTTAACTGTTATCGAAACCGTTGAACATTTCAGCGGCTATTACTCCAAGCCAAGAAATGTCGATGAAGTGATTGCAGCAGTAGGACTAGAAGATAAAACAGGGGCACTCATTCGCAATCTTTCAGGCGGCCAACGCCGCCGTCTAGATGTTGCCTTGGGAATCATCGGTAGCCCTGAACTTTTATTCCTTGATGAACCAACTACAGGCTTTGATCCTGAGGCTCGTCGTGTATTTTGGGCTCTAATTGAGCAGTTGCGCGGAGATGGAACAACAATTCTGCTAACAACTCATTACTTAGATGAGGCCGAAGCATTAGCCGATCGTGTGGCAGTTATTAATAAGGGATTGATTGTTGAAGTCTCCACACCGACTGAACTTGGTGGCCGGGCAACATCTAAGGCCCTTGTCTCATGGCGCGACGGTAGCCAAGTAAAAACTGAGGAAAGTGATAATCCAACTTCAGTTATTGCCCGTTTGACTACGCAGTTTGAGGGAGAAATTCCAGAGCTCGCTGTGACAAGACCTTCACTGGAAGATATCTACTTAAAAATGATCGGGGGCGTTGATGAATAAGATTCCAAGCGCCCTTAACTTAGGTATTCGCCGAGGTGGACTTGAGATTAGGCAGTTTGCTCGCCAACGTGAATCAGTTGTCTTCACTCTTTTGTTCCCAGTTATTTTATTAGCAATATTTGGTTCGGTTTTTAAGGACACTATTGCCCCTGGTGTGACTTTTTCACAGTACTTTGTCGCTGGAATGATCGCTTCAGGTCTTGTTAATACTGGTTTTCAATCATTAGCCATCACAATCCCCATGGAGCGTGATGTGGGTGGATTAAAGCGCTTGCGTGGAACACCCATGCCAGCTTCTAGTTACTTCATTGGCAAGGCAATTTTGATTGCCGTGAGTATGATTATCCAGATCACACTTCTTTTTGGATTCGGACTAATATTTTTTGGCGTTGAAATGCCAACTGAACCAAGCAAGTGGCTCACTTTCACATGGCTAGTGCTTCTTGGAAGTGCCTGTGCAACCGCACTTGGAATCGCTTTTTCAATTGTGCCAAAGAGTGGTCGTGGTGCATCAGCGGTAGTCTCACCAATAGTTATTATTTTGCAGTTCTTCAGTGGAGTCTTCTTTGTTTTCACTCAATTACCAACATGGATGCAGCAACTTGCCGCGATATTTCCTTTAAAGTGGTTAACGCAAGGCATGCGTTCTGTGTTCTTGCCAGATTCATTTGCAGCCCAAGAAGTAGCTAAGTCTTGGGAAACTGGTCGCACCTTCCTGATTCTTGTTCTCTGGCTTGTGATTGGGGTCTTTTTCTCAGTCCGTAAATTTAAGTGGGATCGCGATTAAGCGCACATTAGGCATAGTTATTGTGCTATTGCTGGCACTAACAGCATTGCCAACGAATGCGGCAACTGCAAAAGCTACGCCTACCCCAACGGTCAAAACCACAGCTAAGCCTACGGTCTCACCAAAAGCTAGCGCTAAAGCCACTGCTAAAGCTACTAAGAAAGCTGTTGTCAAAAAGAAACCTCCCAAAAAAGTTACGGTTTCACCTTCACCTAAAGCAGTCTGGCCACCCAAAGGATTTAAGGCAAATGGTGAAGTGTTTGCAAAAATCCCAACAGCAAAAGAGTTAGTTGGAACTGCATCAAATAGCAAGGTCTTAACTCGCCAGCTATCACAAAAAGTTGATGGTGTTGCCATCTGTGAAAAGTATTCATGTGGTGCGCTGCAAGTAGCCTCCCTTAATGGCTGTACAAGGTGGGAAGTTAATGCAAAGCTAGTTGGCGAAAGTTCTGCTACAGATAAAACTTTGAAAACTTTCGGAACTATTCGTACCCTTGCCGGCCCTACAACTAATAAACAGATAACCACCATCTTGCTCATTAGTCAGGAGCTGCTTGAATTAAGACATGTCGTTACGAATATTTCAGCAATCTGCCATCACGATGCAACGACTGAGAAGATTCCAAGCACCACGTATAAATCTGCTACGAACTAGCGATTAGCTCCTGGAACCCAGAGTTGGTCGCCTATTTCCTTATTTGCATAGCGTGCCAAAACAAAGAGTAGGTCTGAACAACGGTTGAGGTATTTAGCAGTTAATGGATTTACTCCCCCGCCAAATGCATGGATAGCTGCCCATGTGCGACGCTCTGCACGACGAACTACTGTGCGGGCAACATGAAGGTGAGCTGCTGCAGGGGTTCCAGAAGGCAAAACGAAAGAGCGCAATGATTCAAGCTCTGAATTGAACTTGTCAATCTGTTCTTCTAGATAAACAACTTGAGATTCCAATACGCGCAAAGGTTCAAAGGCAGGTGCATCAACAACTGGCGTACACAGATCTGCACCAACATCGAAAAGATCATTTTGAATACGCACTAACAACGCGCGCACCTCAGCTGGTAGCTCATCAGTTGCTAGTACAACTCCAATTGAAGAGTTACCTTCATCAACAGTTGCATAGGCTTCAAGACGTGGATCGTTTTTAGATGTTCGGCTCATGTCTCCTAGGGAGGTAGTGCCGTCATCGCCTGTCTTGGTGTAAATGCGCGTTAAATTAACCATGCCCGTAGCCTATAAGTAGACTGCGGCTATGGCATCCCACGACCGTTTCCGCGTAATTGGCGGTACCCAGCTGCGTGGTGCGGTCACAATTTCCGGGGCCAAGAACTCGGTTTTAAAACTTATGGCTGCCTCACTTCTAGCCACTGGCAAAACCACAATCACTAATGTGCCAGAAATCGCTGATGTGGACATCATGGCCGATCTTTTGACTCGCCTTGGTTGCACAGTAGTTCATGGCCAATCCCAAGTAAGCATTGATGTGCCACAAACTCCAGGACATCGCGCCGATTATGATCTAGTGCGCAAAATGCGTGCATCAATTAACGTCCTAGGACCTTTGGTTGCACGCGTAGGTGAAGCCGAAGTTGCACTACCCGGCGGAGATGCAATTGGTTCTCGCGGATTAGATTTTCATATCAAGGGTCTTGAAGCGCTAGGTGCTAAGGCCCATATAGAACATGGTTATGTCGTTGCCGAGGCGCCCAATGGATTAACTGGCGCAGTAATTGATTTAGATTTCCCAAGCGTTGGTGCCACAGAGAACATTATGACCGCTGCTGTTTTAGCAAAAGGTGTAACAACTATTGATAACGCCGCCCGCGAACCTGACTTAGTAGATCTAGGTGAGTTCCTAATTTCAATGGGCGCAAATATTCAAGGCTTAGGCTCTCCAACAATTACTATTACTGGTGTTGCAGAGTTAAAGCCAACCACTCATGCAACGATTCCAGATCGCATCATCACGGGAACATGGGCCTTTGCTGCTGCTATGACTCGTGGTGATATCACTATTCACGGAGCGCGCGCCGAACATCTTGAATTACCACTTGAAAAGCTGGCATTAGCTGGCGCAATTGTTACAACTACTGCAGATGGAATTCGTGTGCGCATGGATGTTCGACCACAGGCAATTGATGTTGCAACACTTCCCTATCCAGGATTTCCAACTGATTTGCTACCTATGGTCATTGCCCTTAACTCCATCGCAGATGGGCACTCATTAGTTACTGAAAACGTCTTTGAATCACGCTTTATGTTTGTTAATGAGCTCAGTCGCCTTGGTGCTCAGATTTCAGTTGACGGCCATCACGCCTCAATCGAAGGTGTTCCAGAACTTTCAGGTGCTCCAGTTGAAGCTCACGATATCCGCGCTGGTGCTGGCTTAATTTTGGCGGCACTAGTGAGTGAAGGTGAATCAACTATTGATCAGGCTTTCCACGTTGATCGTGGATATCCAAATTTTGCCGAGCAACTGCAGAGCTTAGGCGCGAAAGTTACTCGCGAATAATGGCAATTCCAGATCGCAACTTAGCACTCGAGCTCATTCGCGTGACAGAAACCGCTGCTCTGGCTGCGGCGCCATGGGTGGGACGTGGACAGAAAGATTTAGCAGATAAAGCTGCAGTTGAAGCAATGCGAAAAATGATTAACACCGTTGATATGGCAGGTGTTGTTGTTATCGGTGAAGGCGAAAAAGATAATGCCCCCATGCTTCACAACGGTGAAAACGTTGGAAATCAACAGGGACCAGCATGTGATGTGGCAGTTGACCCAATTGATGGAACTTCACTGACAGCAAATGGAATGAATGGCGCGATCTCAGTTATTGCCTTAGCGCCACGGGGCACTATGTATGACCCAAAAACTTCCTTTTATATGAACAAGATTGCTACTGGACCACAAGCGGCTCACACAATCGATATCACTGCCACGACTGCTCAAAATATTGCAGCTGTTGCTAAGGCGAAGAATTTAGCAATTAGCGATATAACTGTAGTAGTGCTCAATCGGCCACGTCATGAACAACTCATTAAAGAAATCCGTGAATGTGGTGCCAGAATTCGTTTAATTCAAGATGGCGATGTTGCCGCAGCGATTGAGACTGCGCGTCCTAATACCGGAATTGATTTGCTCATGGGAATTGGTGGAACCCCAGAAGGAGTAATCACAGCTGCTGCAATGATCTGCCTAGGCGGTGCAATTCAAGGTCAACTTCATATCGATGGGAAAAGATCTGGCCCAATTCTCACAACGCGTGATTTAGTCAATTCAGATGATGTTTTCTTGGCTGCCACAGGTATTACCGATGGAGAATTGATTAAAGGAATTCGCTACACCAGCTATGGTGCTATCAGCCAGTCAATTGTTATGCGAGGAAAATCAAAGACGGTTCGTGTAATCGAAACCGAGCACTACCTCAAGTAAGTTACTTATTGACCGTCTCTGTAAGAATCGAGACTCGATTATTAGCAACAGATAGGAAACCACCACTTACTGTGAACTGCGTGGTGGTCCCATCGATTCCTTTAATGCTTACTGCTCCATCGACAAGTACTCCAAAGAGCGGTGCGTGATCGGTCAAGATACCGAGATCACCCTCGACTGTTCGGGCAGAAACAAAAGATGCTTCGCCAGACCAGACGCGCTCTGATGGAGATACGAGTTCGACTTTAAGTGTCATTGTTTAATTACTTTCCAACGCTAGCTGCAAGTTCAGCGGCACGACGCTCTACGTCATCTAGACCACCGCACATGAAGAATGCTTGTTCTGGAATATGGTCATACTTTCCATCTGCAAGTGCTTCAAATGCTGCGATTGTGTCGACTAGTGGAACAAATGATCCTTCAATACCTGTGAAGACCTTTGCCACGAAAGTATTTTGTGACAAGAAGCGCTGGATACGACGTGCACGTCCTACCAAGATGCGATCTTCTTCAGAAAGTTCATCGATACCAAGGATTGCAATAATATCTTGGAGATCCTTATAGCGCTGCAAGATCTGCTTAATGCGGTTAGCAACACGGAAGTGGTGCTCACCGATGTAGCGCGGATCCAAGATGCGTGATGTTGAGTCAAGTGGATCCACAGCTGGGTAGATACCAAGCTCTGAAATCGGACGTGACAACACTGTTGTTGCATCTAAGTGGGCGAAAGTAGTGTGTGGAGCTGGGTCAGTAATGTCATCTGCAGGAACATAAATTGCCTGCATAGATGTAATTGAGTGACCACGAGTTGAAGTAATGCGCTCCTGCAATTGACCCATTTCATCGGCCAATGTTGGCTGGTATCCCACAGCAGATGGCATACGGCCAAGCAGCGTTGATACTTCAGAACCAGCTTGTGTAAAGCGGAAGATGTTGTCGATGAACAGAAGCACGTCCTGCTTTTGAACATCACGGAAATACTCAGCCATTGTTAGCGCTGAAAGAGCCACACGAAGACGCGTTCCAGGTGGTTCATCCATCTGACCGAACACTAAGGCGGTCTTGTTAATAACACCGGTCTCGGTCATTTCTAGGAACAAGTCGTTACCTTCACGAGTACGCTCACCAACACCGGCGAATACAGACACACCACCGAAGTTTTCAGCTACGCGATAAATCATTTCCTGAATCAAAACTGTCTTTCCTACACCTGCACCACCGAATAGACCGATCTTTCCACCCTTTACATACGGTGTTAGAAGATCGATAACTTTGATTCCGGTCTCAAACATCTCAGTCTTAGATTCCAACTGATCGAATGCTGGTGCATTACGGTGGATTGGCCAACGCTCTTTGATGTCGAGTGAAGAGGTTGGAACGTCCATTGACTCACCAAGTGTGTTGAATACGTGGCCCTTAGTCACATCGCCAACAGGTACTGAGATTGCTGAACCTGTATCGCTGACTTCTGTTCCACGGATCATTCCATCTGTTGGTTGCATAGAGATCGCACGCACCAGGTTGTCACCAATGTGCTGTGCTACTTCCATCGTCAAGGTACGCGTTGTACCTGACATGGTTACCTCTACGTGTAGCGCGTTGAAAATCGCTGGCATTGAGTCGGCGGGGAATTCAATATCCACGACCGGTCCAATAACGCGAGCTACGCGACCTTTACCTGTTGATGCCGACATCATTCACTCCCTGCACTAGCTGAGGCCAACGCGTCTGCGCCGCCAACAATTTCACTGATCTCTTGGGTAATTTCAGCCTGACGGGCTGCGTTCGCAAGTCGTGTGAGCGACTTGATTAACTCATCAGCGTTGTCAGTCGCTGACTTCATTGCACGACGGCGCGCAGCATGCTCAGAGGCAGCTGATTGCAACATTGCGTTAAATACTCGAGCCTCAATGTAACGAGGCAGAAGTGCATCTAGCACTACACCCGCACTAGGTTCGAATTCATACATAGGTAGCAATCCAGTTGCTACTGGTGCATCACTCTCTACAACTTCTAGAGGAAGCATGCGCTTTGCCATGGCATTTTGTGTAAGCATTGATTTGAACTCAGTAAAGACAATGTGAATCTCATCCACGCCCGCCACATCAACTTGAGCATCTAGGATGAAAGCATCGATTAAAGCACCGGCAACTTCCTTAGCGTGCTCATATGTTGGGTTATCTGAAAAGCCAGTCCATGAACCAGAGATTTCGCGGTTACGGAAGCGGTAATAGTTCACAGCTTTGCGACCGACCAAATATGACTTCACTTCTAAACCACGTGCTTTCAATAGGGCAGCTAACTGCTCCCCTTCTTTAATTGCGTTGTTTGAATAAGCACCAGCCATACCGCGGTCAGCAGAAATAATAAGAACTGCCGCACGGATTGGGCGCTCAGACTCAGTTGTTAAAGGGTGGTTAGTTGAAGAATAAGTGGCAACTGCAGATACCGCACGGGTCAACTCATTTGCATAAGGAGTTGAAGCAGAGACTCGTTGCTGCGCCTTAACGATACGAGAAGCAGAGATTAACTCCATAGCTTTCGTAATCTTTTTAGTCGCTTTAACGGATCGCATGCGTCTGCGATAAATGCGGAGTTGGGCACCCATGAGTTACTTCTTCACCGCCGGAGGAACATGCCGAGTGATCTGCTCAACGCCTTCGCCCTCAAGGGCATCAGCTGCAGCTTCGTTAACGGCTTGTGAAGCAGTTGTCTTAAAGATCTTCTTGAAATCATCCACTGCTGATTGCATCTTGGCTACAGTGTCATCTTCAAGTTGCTTAGTTTCAGCGATAACTGTGAAGATTTCCTTGCGTTCGCGGCCAATGAAATCAAGTAGTTCTGACTCAAAGCGGCGGATGTCTACAACTGGAACTGAATCAAGTGCTCCAGATGTTCCTGCCCAGATTGAAACAATCTGATTCTCAAGTGAATACGGTGAGTACTGACCCTGCTTGAGAAGTTCAACCATGCGCGCACCGCGCTCTAGCTGAGCCTTTGAAGCAGCATCTAGATCTGAACCAAATGCAGCGAAAGCTTCAAGCTCACGGAACTGTGCCAGGTCAAGACGCAAACGACCTGCAATCTTCTTCATCGCCTTTGTCTGCGCTGAACCACCCACGCGAGAAACAGAGATACCTACGTTAATCGCTGGGCGAACGCCTGCGTTAAAGAGATCTGTTTCAAGGAAGCACTGTCCATCAGTAATTGAAATAACGTTTGTAGGAATGAACGCTGAAACGTCATTTCCCTTAGTTTCAATAATTGGTAGACCAGTCATTGAACCGCCACCGAGTTCATCGGAAAGCTTTGCACAACGCTCTAGTAGGCGTGAGTGTAAGTAGAAAACATCGCCTGGGTAAGCTTCGCGGCCTGGTGGACGACGTAGCAACAAGGACACTGAACGGTATGCCTCAGCTTGCTTTGATAGATCATCAAAAACGATAAGTACGTGCTCCCCGTTATACATCCAGTGCTGACCAATTGCAGAACCTGTGTAAGGAGCTAAGTACTTGAAACCTGCTGGATCTGATGCAGGAGATGCAACGATTGTTGTGTATTCCATTGCGCCAGCTTCTTCAAGTGCGCCTTTAACAGCTGCAATTGTTGAACCCTTTTGTCCGATAGCAACATAGATACATTTAACTTGCTTCTTCTTATCTCCAGATTTCCAGTTTTCTTTCTGGTTAATAATTGTGTCAACTGCAACTGCAGTCTTACCTGTCTGGCGATCACCAATGATTAACTGGCGCTGTCCGCGACCAATAGCTGTCATCGCATCGATAGCCTTAATACCTGTTGCAAGAGGTTCCTTCACTGGCTGGCGCTGAACTACAGTGGGAGCCTGTACTTCTAGTGCGCGGCGAGCGTCAGGTTTGATTTCACCTTTGCCATCAATGGGGCGACCCAGTGGATCAACAACGCGGCCAAGAAAGCCATCACCGACTGGAACAGAGAGAATTTCACCCGTACGACGTACTGATGTTCCTTCTTCAATTCCTTCGTAACCACCCAAGATAACAACACCGATTTCACGGACGTCGAGGTTGAGTGCAAGACCGAGTGTTCCGTTTTCAAACTGCAATAGCTCATTGGCCATTGTCGAAGGCAGGCCCTCAACACGTGCGATGCCATCGCCTGCTTGGCTGACAGTTCCCACTTCGTCACGAGCTGCAACGCCTGGATCATATGACTTAACGAAATTCGCTAAGGCGGCCTGAACTTCTGCCGGATTGATCTTTAGGTCTGCCATTTTGTTTCTCCCTTTATTTGCTTCCGACTAGTGCGCGTGCGGCCCCAGCCAAACGATTTGAAACTGTTCCATCTACTAACTCATCTGCGAAACGAACTGAAACCCCACCAAGAACATGTGTATCGATTTCGATATTCACACGAACTGGCTGTCCTACTTGCTTATTTAACGCTGCAGATAAACGCTCTACCTGAGCACTGCTCATTGGTGAAGCAACTCGAACGAGTGCGATTACGCGGTTACGACGAGCTGCAAGTGAATGTGCATAGTCAGCGAATGCTGATTCCACACTACGTCCACGCCAAGAGTTAACAAGCTCTGAAACTAACTTCACTGTTGAACTAGATGCGCCCTTGAGAATCTGGCTAACCAATACTGCTTTAGCCTCTTTTGCATCTGAGTTCAGCGCTCTGCGTAGCTCTGATGAGCCAGCGATTGCACGTGAAGCGGTAAAAATTTCATCTTCTACACGGTCTAGTTCGCCTGCGATATTGGCAGCTGATGCTTCTGCCTCAATTGCTAGCTGTTCTAGAACCTGTACAAGATCTTTTGCACCTGACCAACGCATCACTGAAATCTCTTTCAGGATCGTGATGCCAGCTGCGCCAACTTTGCTACCAAAGAGTTCTGCAATAAATGCGCTCTTTGATGAAGCATCGCGTGATGAGTCAGTTAAAGCACGGCGCACTGCGATATTTTTATCGAGTACATCGGCAACAAAGAAAAGCTCAGCACTCAAGGCAGATGCAGCATTTGCATCCGCGCCTTTAACGGCAGCAGCAAGTGATGCGCGTGCAGCCACAAGTGACTGACGACTACTGCCTCCGAGGTGAGCTCTCATTATTTACTTACTCTTCTCTAGATCTTCTAAGAAACGATCAACAACACGTGATTGACGTGCTTGGTCATCTAAGGCTTCGCCAACAATCTTTGAAGCAAGTTCAACAGCCAAAGTTCCCACTTCATTGCGAAGTGAGGCAATTGCTTGTTGACGTTCTGCTTCGATTGAAGCGTGAGCAGTTGCTGTAATGCGGGCTGCTTCTTCTTGAGCCTTGGTGCGCAGATCTTCAATGATGGCTGCTCCTTGGACGCGTGCTTCTTCGCGCAGTGTCTGCGCTTCTTCACGTGCCTTTGAAAGCTGGTCGTTGTACTGAGTTAATGCGCGTTGTGCTTCTAACTGCGCCTTCTCAGCACGTTCCATGCCACCTTGAATTGCATTAGTGCGATCTGTGTATGCCTTTTCAAACATTGGCACCACAAATTTACGCAGCGTTAGAAATAGAAGAGTAAACGCGACTGCACCCACTATTAATTCAGCAGTGTGTGGAATCAGCGGATTGATCTTCTCTTCCGCAGCTAAGTTAACAAATTGCATCAGTTGTCCTTTTAGTTAAATTCTTTGATTAGAGAACGAATGCGAGTACGAGACCGAAGAGTGCGAGAGCTTCAGCAAGGGCGAATCCGAGGAACGCGATTGGCTGTAGGACGCTACGTGCTTCTGGCTGGCGTGCAACGCCATTAATGTATGCAGCGAAGATAAGTCCGGTTGCGATTCCGGGACCAATTGCTGCGAGGCCAAAACCAACGAGGTTGAGTGTGCCTGTCATTTCTTTCCTTCTTTCCTATTAGTGCTCGTCGGCAAGGGCGCCGGCGATGTATAGAGCTGCTAGCAGAGTAAAGATATACGCCTGCAAGCATTGGACCATGAATTCAAAGAAGGTCAGCACAATGCCGATACCGAAGGCAAATGGGCTGATCAACTTCAAACCAATAACACCTTGGAATAGATGTTCTCCACCCAAGATAAACACGAGCAACAACAAGTGGCCCGCAAACATATTTGCAAATAAACGAAGAGAGAGTGTCAGTGGACGCACCAAGAAGAATGTGAGGATTTCAAGAGGTGTAATAAGAATGTAGGCAGCCTTTGGAACTCCAGGCATGAACATAATTTCCTTGAAATACTTAATTGCCCCTTGCTTGCGAATACCCACGTAGTGGAAGACCAGATAAACAGTCAGCGCCAAAATGTACGGAAAAGAAACACGTGACATTGTTGGAAACTGCAAGAGTGGAATGATTCCAAAAAGGTTATTAACTAAAATAAACGTGAAAAGTGTAAACAGGTAAGGAACAAAGCGCAGGAAGTCATGTCCAATAACATCTTTAGCTAGATCATTTCTAACAAAAGTGTAGACAGATTCGCCAGCAAATTGGAGCTTAGAAGGTAGAACTGCGGCTTTGCGTGAAGAGATAATGAAGAAAGCTGAAATCAAAATTACTGAGAGAAAAACTAAAGCAATTGGTTTTGTTGTGTAAATGTTGTCGCCGAAAATTGGAGGAAGCTCAAAGTCGCCGCTGCTAGGTGGGACAAATCCGCCACCTTCTGCGCCTGAACGCAATAAATCGCGCACGCATACTCCTCTTGGAATCATTCGTTACGGGGTACTACGGGGAAGGTAAGACGGGTGCAACCCTATGCGAGGTCAGGCTCAGTTGAGAAATCGAAAGCTGGCGTGGAAGAGGTGGGACGGCTCACTGCCGGCCAAAACGTAGCCAAACCAGGTAGATTGCCCCGCTAATTCCGACCAAAAGGCCAATCAGAGTCAGGTAGGCGGTGCCTAACCACTTATCTAGGCCATAGCCAATCCCGCCCCAAAAAAGTAGACCTGAAAGTAGATAGCCAAAGATCGACCACATTGCGTTTTCTTCACGACTGGACATGAGCTACTCCTTCGATCCGGGGAGAGGCAAATGTAGGCGCAATTTCAAGAAACTAGCAATCTCGCCCCATAACCAGGCCACCGTGAGCGCAACGGCAGTGATTCCAAAGGCGCTGCGATTGATGGTGGAGCGATCAGTGAACTTTGCAATTGCCCAGAGCAAAAGACCCAGTGCAAACAATTTGGCAAAGTAGGAAAACAGCGCCATCGCCATAGTTGAAATTGGATCAAGGTTTCTGGTCATTCGTGAAACAGCGATGTGGATAATAAAGAAGATAATCACAACAAACTGTGCAAGAACAGCGCCAAGAAATCCAGGAAGTCCACGAACAAAAGTAGAAATCAAAATGGCAAACCCGCTTGTCAAGAAGGTTGGAATGAAGGCAGCGCGCAGTAGCTTTGATTCGTTGCTGCTCATACTGAAACCTTTTTAGGTTTCCTAGAAACTAAAACTGAGATTGCAACTAAAACGATGGCAGTAATCAAGGCAACCCACCATGGTTCAAAAGCTAAGACAGTTACGGGAAATGCAATAGTTGCAGTCCACATATACAAAATGAATGCCGTCTTTAATTGTGAGTTACCGGCACTGAGCAAACGGTGATGCAAATGCTCGTTATCTGGTGCAAAGGGAGATTTACCTGCTTTGACGCGACGTGCAACTGCAAGCAAGAGATCCACCAGTGGAATTGCAAGAACTGCAAAAGGAAGAAGTAGAGGCAGCAATGTTGGTCCCCGAGATTCAGCAGAGATTGCATTGGGGTCAACTTGGCCAGTTAAAGTAATTGCAGCAGATGCCAGCAATAAGCCAAGGAGCATTGATCCGCTGTCGCCCATAAAGATTCGTGCTGGGTGGGCGTTATGCGGCAAGAAGCCAATGCACAGCCCGACTAATACAGCTGTTGTTAGAGATGGTGCACCTGCGCGACTAAAGCCAAAATCAACGGCTAAAAGGTAGGCAAAGGCAAAGAATGCAATTCCAGAGATAGCAACAATGCCTGCAGCCAGCCCATCCATACCATCAATGAAGTTCACGGCGTTAATAATGACTAAAACAATAAGTACGGTAACCAACTGACCAATACTTGGTGGCAAAGTAATCACACCGTTAATAGGCAGCCACAAAATCTGAATTCCAAACATCAATAAAATTCCTGCAGCAAAGACCTGCCCAGTTAACTTTGTTAGAGCATCTAGTTGAAAGCGATCATCGGCCATACCGAGTAAAACAATGGCAGTTGAGGCTAGAAAGATGCCTTGGGCTTCATGCCCAAAAGATTTACCAACAAGAGGTAAGTGATTAACAATCATGAAGGTGATTGCCATGGCCAGCCACATTGCAACCCCGCCCCAGCGTGCTGTGGGAGTTGTGTGAATATCTCGTCCACGAATTCCCGCAACTGCGCCAAATCGAATTGCTTGGGTGCGAACTAGCGGAGTAATGAGATAACACAACGCTGCTGAAATCAGCAACGTTACTAAGTACTCGCGCATGCGCTCTTTTTACCCTTGGTAAATGGGAAAGCGTGAAGTCAGAGCATGCACTTCACTCTTAATTACCCCATGGGCTGATGCATCATCAGTAGCAATTGCTCGCGCAATCAAAGTTGCAATCTGCTTCATCTCTTCAACACCCATACCTTGAGTCGTTGTTGAAGGAGTACCAACGCGAATACCGCTTGTAATTCCTGGCTTATCTGGATCGTTCGGAATTGAGTTCTTATTCATCACAATTCCAGCTGCTCCGCAACGCTCATCAGCAATTTTTCCAGTTACTCCTGTGCTGCGAATATCCATCAGCGCTAAGTGAGTTTGGGTGCCACCTGATACTGCTCGCATGCCCTCTGCTTCAAGGGCCTTTGCTAGTGCTTGGGCGTTAACAATTACATCCTTGGCATACTCTTGGTAGGCAGGTGTTGCACACTCAGCCAAGGCAACAGCCTTACCAGCTACTGCAGACATAATCGGTCCGCCCTGCATTCCTGGGAAAATTGATTTATCAATTGCTGCAGCATGTTCGGCCTTAGCCAAAATCATTCCACCGCGAGGACCACGCAAAACTTTATGTGTAGTGAAGGAAACAACATCTGCATAAGGAACAGGAGATGGAATTGCTTTACCTGCAACCAATCCAATGAAGTGAGCAGCATCTACCCACATGATTGCTCCTACTTCATCGCAGATTGCGCGAACTTTCTCAAAATCAATAAGTGATGGATATGCAGTTGCGCCAGAACAAATCATCTTTGGTTTTGATGCAATTGCCTTATCGCGCAGCTCGTCATAATCGATTAATTCATTATCGC
>FLOH01001046.1_pt1 | contig 46164 bp, 52 predicted proteins | sample 756751 | NCBI WGS metagenome assembly FLOH01 (sample SAMEA4026879, study PRJEB14308) | marine metagenome | biome: coastal water; material: water | depth 74 m | reverse complement strand
ACCCCGCTCGGTGATCTGACGCACCGCGTCACGTTTAAACTCGTCAGTGAAATTAACTTTGCTCATATCGGCCTCCTTGCCTCAAATTTAGGGAAGAAGGTGTCTATGAATCTAGGGGCTATTCAGACCTGCTTCCCAACTTGTCCTCATTCATAAGTTAGGCCTGTTCTGGTTATGGGCCTGTTTGGATTTATGGTGTGCAATTGTTTTTGGAAATATTTAAGATGAGAGCGTCAGAATAGTAGCTTGGGTGATTTCTGTGCCGAATCGATGTCAAAACTAAGCGTTGTACTTTCTTACCATAAACCGTACGGACAGCGGAGGTTTGCCCTTGGAAGATAAGGTCTTCAAAAAAGATTATTTGAAGTGGGTGCGAGAGTAGTCCTTGTTTCCAGTATTTCAGGCCCCATAATTTGATGTCTTGTTATGGGCGGCCATATCAGAGGATATATTTATGGCTTTAAAAAAATTTCAAGCCGCGCTGGTGTCTTTGACGGTAGTGCTGTCTACTTTGGCCTTTGCGCAGGATCAGGAGATGAGTCAGGGGCGTGGGACTTTGTCCTATCTGCAGAAAGAACCAACAACGCTTTTCGATATGGGCATGAAACGTCTACGCAAGGCAGCCCTGGATACGGTGTCGAGGATGGTGACTAAGCCGGGCACGCAGCCGACGTCGAGCGTGAGCTACAAACACGACGAGGGTATTATCAATATCCTGTTCAACCTGCAGACCGAGAGCGCCGACAACATGGAGACTTTGCGTTTGCAGTGCCTCGATAAACGCAGGAGCACGATCCTCAGAATGTTCCGTGTCGGCCTGACGGATTACACCTCACAATTGTCGACCGGCGAACGCCTCCGGCGGCGGATTGGCATTCAGTTCACCCATGAACCTATAGGTTCGGTTAAGGAGGCGCTATCCGTGGGGGAGCAGCTCGGACAAATCACCTATTTTACGGTTTCGCTAACCACCACGACAGAACCGGCCGTCAGCGTTTCCTGCCGGGCCTTGGCGACGGATTTGTTGGTCAAGTGAGGGCGGGCGAAACGCCTACACCTTTTCATCTCCCGCGGAGGGAACTCCGGGAGCAGGCGAGGTAAAATGCAGCACCCGCTGCGGGAATGGAATTTCGATCCCTTTCTCCTTAAGCGCGAAGTGGATGGCAAAGCGTATTTCGGAAGCGGTATGCAAGCGCTTTTCCACGTTGGCGAGATAGGCGCGAAGTTCGAAATTTAGGGAGCTTTCGCCGAAATCGATGAACAGCACGAACGGCTCGGGATTGGCGAGGACGTTCGGGTGTGTCCGGGCGCAGTCCAGTAGCACCGATTGCACCAGATGCGGGTCGGTGCCGTAAGCGACGCCGACGACAATTTCAACGCGCCCCGTCATATTCTTGTGGGTCCAGTTGATGACCGGATTAGAGATCAGGTCCGCGTTGGGCATGATGACGCTGGCGCGCTGGAACGTCTCGATCTCGGTCGAACGCACGTTGACTTTCTTCACCGTCCCTTCGTGGCCACCAACGACCACCCAGTCGCCCGGCTTGATGGGACGTTCCGCCAACAGGATCAGGCCCGAAACGAAGTTATTTACTACATTCTGCAGGCCAAAACCGATACCGACGGAAAGCGCACCGGCAATCAGCGCCAGATTGGTCAGATCCAGCCCAAGGACGGAAACGGTGACCAGCACCGCAATAATACTCCCGATATACCCGAAGCCGGTTTTCAAGGCGTCCTGAACACCTTTGTCTTTGGTCAGATTCGGCAAAATGTGACGGTCCAAACCCTTTTGGGCTAAGCGGGTCAGGAAGATGATGATGGTGAACAGCAACAACCCGATCAAAATATCCGAAAGCGAAAATGTGTAGGAGCCGATCTGGATGCCGCCCATGAATTTGGCCGCCGATGTTGCTGTGTCCCCCGCGCCCAATCCCCACACGGGCAACAAAACCATTGCGGCGAAGAGAAGAAGCCCGATATCCAGAAGAAAGCGAAGCCAGAACAACACCTGTTGGCTGGATCCGCGTTTCAGGGCGAGAACATCCAAAATATTGCGACCCAGAGGTCGGTTGGAATCCAGGGAAGCGGCTAGGGTTTCCCGCCCGATGCTCCTGAGTAATCCAATACCTCCCAGGAACAAGCCGCTCATCACCACGGCTCTGGTCAGATAGGTCGCCAGCCCCGGGAAGCCGATTATTGACAGGATCGGTAACGCTATCAGGGAGATGATCAGGAAAACACGCAGACGTTGGTACCTTGACGTCACTGGCCCCGCTGCCGCCTTTTCATCGGACGAAAACTGTCCCCAAATTTTTGAACTCAGCAAAGAAATCAGAAGCGGTGTGAGGACGAGAGTAAAGAGCAGGGTGAGAACACTCTCCATCTCCGCCGACAGCGTGGTCCAGGAGACTGCCTGACGAGCGCCTTCGAAAAAAAGAAACGCCCCGAGTGTGAGCTTAAGCCTGAAAACGAGCAGTCGAGAGGATTCGGCTTCGAAGTCGAGCAGTCGCCATTGATGGTTGCGCGCAGCGAGCGAGGCATTGATCAAGGCGTAACCGAAGAAGAATAGGACGAGATTTCGCACCAATGCCTGAACGGCGGTTATCAAAGGGCCTTCGACGAGACCGCCATTGATGATCAAGGCGCCTGCCACCAGAACCAAAATGATTGGGGCCAGGGATCGCCCGCCACCTTCCACCAATCCCGCCAAGAGTCGGCGCGCATAGCCGGGACTATCGATCTCCGGAACCCGACCGTAGTGTGCGCGGAGCCATCGACTGAGTGGCCAGCTGATAAATGCGGCGCCCAGGGCAATGAAAAGACTGGTCAACACAGATGTTTGTTTATCTGGGTTGCTTCGGACGCGATCCCACCAGGCTCGGGAGGCCTCTATGAAAGAGGCGTCGAAAATCCTGACAGCCTCGGGCACGGCGATCGCCCATGTATTGTATCGGAGCGGGGTGACGGTGCGTTCGACCAGCGCGGCCTTCAGCCGTTCGCGAGAGCGTCCGCCAATCCTGGCGATAACCTGATCCGCCTTGGCAATGATCAATTCGGCCTGTTTGGCCTTGCCATCTTGGCTTACCAGTGCATCGACTAGATTTTTTCGGCGTGTTTGTATTGTCGGGGTCTCAGGCTTGGCTTCCTCTCCCGTAGGTTGGGGGCCGAGGGCCTTGAGCAGCCCCTGGGTTTGCGCGACCTGCTTGACCGCTGCGTCGCGTTCCACAACGGCGGATTGCACGATTTCCTGTAGCTGGTCGCGAAGGTCGCGTTCTTCCAGGCTACCTGTATGACCGCTCTGAACGCGACTTTCGACTTTTTCGATGGTGCGCTCCCACGAACGGAGCAGCTTTTCGAAGGTGACAGCGTCTTGCGCAAAAGCCGCGAGGCTGACGACCAAAAGGATCGGCGAAAGCATGAAGAGGCGAAAATAACGAAAAATCATCAAACGTATACCATCAAATCCACTTGAAACGACGCATGACCAATATCTCGATTGCGACCAGAACCGTTAACATGGCACAGACCGCCCAAAACGCCCACCAGGTTTCGGCGCCGGGCATACCGCCAACGTTGATGCCGAGCAACCCGGTAAGAAAGCCCAGCGGCAGCATTACGGTGGCGACCACCGTCAGGACATACATGGTGCGTTCCATTCTTTGGGATATGCGATTCATCAGTTCATCCTGCACCACTGCTGAGCGTTCGCGCACCTCGTCCAGTTCTTCGGTAATCCGGGTAACCCGGTCGATCGTTTCGCGTAGGCGTCCACGCACTCGGTCATCAAGCCACGCCTCCTCCATTTGCGACAGGCGGTTCAGCGCTTCGCGTTGGGGCGCAATGTAGCGCCGTAGCGAAATCGCCAGACGCCGAAAGTTGACGAGCTTATGGCGCACGTCCCGCAGTTCCAGTTTTTCGCTTCCGTCGCCGCCGACCAGCAGGTCTTCCAGGCTTGCTACCTGATCACCCAAGTCATCGATCGTGGGCCCCATCCGTTCTGTCAGGCTTGCCGCCAGACGGGCCACCAGATGGCCAGTCGATACCGGGCCCCTGCCTGTCGCCAATTGCTGGCGAATATCCTCTACGGCCATAAGATTCCTAAATCGCGTCGAAATAACCCTGTGTTTATCGATCCATATTCGGAGCGAAACCATGTCGTCGGGCTGGGCCCCCGCGTTGAGGTTGATCCCGCGCAGTATGATCAGGATTCCGTCCGCATACCAATCGCACCGCGGGCGCGTCTCGCTTGCTATCAGACCATCGATCACGAAGGTATCGAGGCCACTGTGTTCGCGCAGCCAGGCATCCGTATTCTCGTGGGTGCAATCGAGATGAATCCAGAGCTTGGCCTGGCCTGGCTTCCAACTGTTGACTCCCGACCAGTCGAGCGATTGCCCGGCTCCCGTGCCATCCAGCAGATAGGCGCAGATGAGTTCAGAATGCTCGGTCATGTCTTCTTTCCAATCAGTCCAGTTCGGATCGTTCGGTGGGCCCATCGTGCCGTTCGTGCACGATATTGTTCTTGCCGGTCCGCTTGACGTCATACATAAGGGCGTCGGCTTCCGCTATCAATATATCGGCATCCTCTGGCAAAATGGTATAGGTCAGGGCACCGACACTCATTGTCACATCCCAGCCGTTTGCCTTCATGGCCTGGTTGACCTCGCCCTGAATTTTCCGGAAGGCGGACCCGGCACCATCGTATGCCGTTTCGGGAAGGACGATAGCAAATTCGTCGCCGCCAAGCCGGGCCGCAAGGTCCGTTTTGCGGGCAGAGGCGGATATTTTGTCAGCAACTATGCACAGCACGCGGTCTCCCACCGCGTGGCCGAGGGTATCATTGATGGGCTTGAAATTGTCCAGATCCAGATAGGCGACACTGATCGGGTGGTTGTACCGCTTGGCCCTGTGGTATTCTTCTTCAAGGCGCTCTCGGAAATAGCGCTTGTTGAAAAGTCCTGTCAGCGGGTCGGTGTCGGCCAATGTTTCCTCGGAATCGGACCTGTCATGAATTTCTGCGAGAATCATAACCGTCAAAAATAGGAAGCTGAACCGGATCAGGAAATTCCAGGCAAGAACCTCGACACTGAAAGTAATGGGCGCCGTAAAATTACCAATGACCACCCAGATCAGCGCGGCAATCGCAGCGGCGGTGATGCCAAATCGTTTTCCGAAGCCCCATGAGGCAAGAAAAACCGGCATGAAATAAAATACCGAAAACGAAAGATAGTATCCGGTAGAAAAGTCAAGAACGCTAATGATGGCCAGAGACAGGACGATCAGCGAAAGCTTCGACCATGCCGCCCAGTCATCATAAATATCAAGCATCCGTGCGAAGAAACCCATATCAATTTCATTTCATTTTAGAATTCGACTTATAAGCTCAGTATTAATTATTTCCCCTGACGGCGGATTAACCGATTTCAGTCTATGAACAAATCAACTGCGCCCTACAGGTTGGGTTTTCCAGTCACTAAAAATTGCCCCAATTGTACTTTTGTTTATTCCGTTCAGTCCCATTCGACGATATACAGGCCTCGCCTCGAATCGCGGCTCAATGGAAATTGATTTAAGTGAATAGAAAACCACGTTTTCCACCGTCACGCTACGCTTTCCCATGTTATGGTCTGCGCGCAAGTGAAACGGATCGATCAACGGAAATTCCAGCGCCTAGATTACAGGAAATTTATCATGGCCACCCACGGCTCCAAGAAAGTGATTTACGCCGCCCTGGCCGGAAATGCGCTGATAGCGGTGACCAAATTTGGCGCGGCGGCGATAACCGGCAGTTCCGCCATGTTGAGCGAGGCAATTCACTCGATCGTCGATACCGGTAACCAGGGACTGTTGCTTTATGGAATGAAGCGCGCCAACCGAGAACCGGATGACACCCACCCGTTTGGTTACAGTATGGAGCTCTATTTCTGGACCTTCGTTGTCGCCATCCTGATTTTTGCTGTCGGTGGCGGAATTTCCATTTACGGTGGCATCCAGAAGATTTCCGCCCCTGAGCCTGTCGAGAACGCCTACGTCAACTACATCGTCATTGGCTTCGCCGTTATTTTCGAGGCGGCGGCCTGGTACGTCGCCTTCAGGGAATTCAAGAAGACCCAAGGAAGCCGGAGCTTTCTCGAAGCTATTCATATGAGCAAGGATCCTACGGTTTTCACTGTGCTTTTCGAAGACACGGCGGCGCTATTGGGGCTTTTGGTGGCTTTTGCCGGAATTGTTTCCAGCGATCTTCTTGACATGCCAATACTGGATGGCGTGGCCTCAGTGGTTATCGGGATTATCCTGGCCGGGGTTGCAGTTCTGCTTGCCTACGAAAGCAAAGGCCTTCTGATCGGCGAGGGGGCATCAAAAAAAGTTGTCCTGGGCATCCGTGAAGTTGTTGCAGGACAAGCCGGAATTCTCGCCGTAAATGAACTTCTTACCATGCATTTAGGTCCCGAGGATGTGCTGGTCACCCTGAGTCTCGATTTCGACGATACGTTTGATTCCAGGCAGGTCGAAGAAGCTATTTCCCTGATGGAAAAAGAAATCAAAACTACTTACCCCCAGGTGGCGCGGGTATTCATCGAAGCCCAGAGTTGGCAAAGTCACGGCTTGGACGCGGCATCGCCGCGCGGAGGAGGACTCTAGAACTTGAAGTCAGGCAGTGAGTGAAAAGCCTGTTTCAGAGCCTCGCCCCAACCTTCCGAAATGGATTGAAAATAGGGGTCGTCAGCCTCAATCCGCAGGGTGTGTCCGATATGCATGCTGTCAACCTCGTAAGTTTGCAGGTCAAGCAGCAATCCGACGGACAGGTTGGCCTTGATTGTCGAATCGAAGGACACCATCAGCGGCTTGGCGGCATCCTCGAATGTCATATCGGCATCGTAGGCCCGAACAAGAATGGGGCGGCCATATTTAGTCTCTCCAATCTGGAAAAACGGGGTGTCGTTAGAAGCCTCGATGAAGTTCCCTTCCGGATAGATCAAAAATCCTGCGTGACGGACGCGAATTATGTCTAGATACTAAATCTAGACATACGGGTGATCAAAACACCCCCCAAGCGGGTAGTCTATTAAATTCAAGCCGATGGAGTTAAGCCGTGACGGAAAAACTTTATGAAGTGCTCGGCGTCAAGAAGGATGCGTCAAAGGCAGAAATTAAAAAAGCGCATCGTTTGCATGCCAAGAAACACCACCCGGACCTCAATCCCGGCGACAAAGCTTCGGAAAAAACGTTTAGGAAGATACAGGCGGCCTACAACGTCCTGTCCGACGAAGAAAAACGCCGTCAATATGATGCTGGCGAGATCGACGCCGAAGGCAAGGAGACGCCACGCCAGTTCTATCGCGAATACGCCGACGCCGGCGGCGATCATCCGTATGCGTCGAGCGCCGGGTTCGACGACCTTGGAGATATCTTCTCTGATATCTTTCGAGCTCAGCAACATGGTGGCGAGAAGGCCCACATCCGCATGCAGGGCGGCGACATCGGTTACCGGATGGAGATATCCTTTCTGGAGGCTGTTAACGGTGCCACAAAGCGAGTCACCATGCCCGACGGCAAGACCCTCGATATCACTATCCCGGTCGGCCACCGCGACGGCCAAATACTGAGGCTTCGGGGCAAGGGTATGCCAGGGCTCGGCGGCGGCTCTGCAGGCGACGCTCATGTCGAGGTCCACATCAAACCACACCGGACGTTCCGCCGTCAGGGGCGGGATATTCTGGTCAAACTTCCGGTAGCCCTCAATGAGGCTGTACTCGGCGCGAAGGTACATGTGTCGACGGTTCGGGGCTCGGTTTCGATGACAATCCCGCCCGGGTCAAATACCGGTGACATTCTCAGAATCAAGGGTAAGGGCATAGCGGCGCATGGCAAAAACGCTGCTGGCGATCAATTGGTGACCCTTAGCGTCATGTTGCCGAAGAAGTCGGATGCGATGCTAGAATCCTTCCTTGAGGACTGGAGCAAAGACCACAGCTACGACCCACGACAAGGTATGGAAGGATGACGCAATGATGGGAGAAGTGGAAATTCTCAGTCGTTATAGGGGGCTTCGACGCAAGACACTCCACGTTTGGGTTGAGCGGGGCTGGGTGATACCCGAACGGGGCCTAAGTGGCTACCAGTTCCGTGAGATCGACGTTGCCCGGGTCGGGCTTATCTACGAGTTCTCGACCGAACTTGAACTGGACGAGGACGCCATGGACGTGATCTTGCCGCTCCTCGATCAGGTGCATGGATTGCGATACCAACTCCGTTGCCTCGCCAACGCGGTCAGCGCACAGCCAGAAGACGTGCGTCAGTGCATCGCGCGGACACTGGCAAAGTCTGAGGATTGAGCGTGGTAAAACACCCACCACTCAGACCCCTTCATGACCGCGTGCTTGTTAAGCGCGTGGACCAGGAAGAGAAAACGGCGGGCGGAATCATAATTCCCGAAACCGTGCAGGAAAAGCCTATGGAGGGCAAAGTCATTGCATCAGGCGGCGGTGTCGTCCCGAAGACGGAACAGTGACTCCATTGGATGTTAAAAAAGGTGATCGTATCCTGTTTGGAAAATGGTCCGGCACTGAAGTCAAGATTAACGGGGATGACCTGTTGATCATGAAAGAAACCGACATTCTCGGCATCATCGAATAACCAGAGAATAAAATTATGCCTGCAAAGGAAGTAAAATTTTCAACAGATGCCCGTACCCAGATGCTTGCCGGCGTCGACATTTTGGCTAAAGCAGTGAAAATAACTCTCGGCCCCAAGGGTCGTAACGTTGTTATCGAAAAATCTTTTGGTGCGCTACGTATAACCAAGGATGGCGTGACAGTTGCCCGGGCAATTGAACTTGCCGACAAGTTCGAAAACATGGGCGCCCAGATGGTTAAGTAAGTCGCATCCAAAACTGCTGACGAAGCAGGCGACGGCACCACAACGGCGACTATCTTGGCTCAGACTATTTTCCAGGAAGGTTGTAAAGCCGTGGCTGCCGGTATGAACCCGATGGACCTGAAACGGGGCATCGATTTAACCGTTGGTGTTGTGGTCGTCAACCTCAAGAAAATTTCCCACAAAGTATCAAGCAGCGTTGAAATCGCTCAGGTCGGCACCATTTCTGCAAACGGCGACACCGAAGTCGGCAAGATGATCGCCGACGCCATGGAGCGTGTTGGCAAGGAAGGCGTAATCACGGTCGAAGAAGCAAAAGGGATGATTACGGAACTCGAAGTCGTCGAAGGCATGCAGTTTGATCGCGGCTATACATCTCCCTATTTCGTCACGAATGCGGAAAAAATGACCTGTGAAATGGAGAACCCTTTTATTCTCATCCACGAGAAAAAACTTTCCGGCTTGCAGCCGCTACTTCCGGTTCTTGAACAGATTGCTCAATCAAGTCGTCCCCTCCTGATTATTGCCGAAGACATTGAAGGAGAGGCTTTGGCTACCCTGGTTGTCAACAAGCTCAGAGGCGGCTTGAAAGTTGCTGCTGTTAAAGCGCCAGGGTTTGGTGATCGCCGCAAGGCGATGTTGGAAGACATCGCTTTCCTGACTAAAGCCCAGGTGATTTCCGAAGATTTGGGCATCAAGCTCGAAAACGTCACCCTGGAAATGTTGGGATCGGCTAAAAAAATATCGATCACCAAAGAAGACACCACCATTATTGGACCTAGACCGCCGTTAATTCCCCCAGGGTGGATGGCGCCGGGTGGACGGGGTTTAGGCGGATAACTTCAAGAGACGTTTTGCAATAGCGAAAGGGATTACAATTTTTCATCCTGAAACTTTATAATTTCACGATATGGCCGTCAAAGTTGGTTTGATCTGACAGCACTAACTGGCTAAAGCGCTCTTAGTGATCAAAAAGCACTTGTGAAACATTTTTATGGTTTTGTGTCACTCAGATCAGAAAGTGGATTGATGGCGGAAACGGTTTGAGCTACGCGGATGCTATCGACAAAGTGGGTACGCTCTTCTTCCAATGTAGGAGCGCGTTTGTGCAGTCTGTAAAATGCATAAGCCGCCATGGCTATATGAACAGTAGCCGTATAAGCAAAGAGAGCATTAACCCCGTAGTAGCGCATAAAAATCGACGCGATCAATGGACCAACCACTGCCCCTGCAGCGAACACCAAGAGCAAGCCACTTGCGGCCTCAACAAAGCCATCCGCTTCGACAAAATCGTTCAAATGAGCAACTGCCAAAGCATAAATTGGAAAAGCGAAAAATCCGAAGAGGGCTGCTACCCCGAAAAAACCGGGACCCGAGTGGTGACCAATGAGAGCGAGGCCGACCCCCGCCATTGCAGCTCCTAATGATGCCAGAATGATAACTTTGCGGCGATCAACGTGGTCAGACAACCTGCCTAAGGGATATTGCCCCACAGCGCCGGCGATGACAGCCACGCTCATGAAAATTGCAGCCGAGGAAACATCCCCATTTGCGCCTTGGGCAAAAACCGGCGCCAGCGCCCAAAATGAACCGTTGGCCAAGCCGACAGCCAGGCCACCGATAAGCCCGACAGGAGAAATCTTGAAAAGATATCCTGGGCGAATTTGGATAGCTGTCATGTGGGCGGGAGGCGAGGCCTTCGTTAAGGCTACCGGTACAGTCGAAAGGGAAACGAGGACCGAGGCAAGCCCGAAAAGCGTGAAGGTAAGCGGATCAGCGAGCGTTAGCAACATTTGACCAATGGTGATTACCGTAAGATTAATGATCGTATATATCGAAAAGATCAGGCCGCGCGTCTTGTTCGTTGATTTTTCGTTCAGCCAACTTTCAATGACCATATACAGCGTGGCAAAACAAAATCCTGAAATCCCCCTGAATACCCACCACATCTGCGGTGATAAGATGAGAACGTGAAGAATCGATACGGTTGAGGCAATGGCAACCATAGCAGTGAACACGCGAATATGGCCGACTCGCTCTACTGCCCTAGGTCCAAAAAAACAACCTAGCGCAAAACCCATAAAATAGGATGAACCGAGGATGCCAATATTAAGGGCACCGAAGTCTTCGAGTTGAGCCCTTACAGGTAGTAATGTGCCTTGAAGACCGTTGCCCATAAGCAGAAGAGCAACACTCAATAGAAGTGTTGCAATAGGGACAATTGCAGCTGCCATATTATTGTTGAACTCTGAGTGATTGACCTGAAATCTAGCATAGCAATTTTCATACCGGCATAAGAAATTATAAAAACGGAGAGTATTAGATTCGAACCAAAGATGTTTTTGGCAGCTTTGGGTTAGTTCCAAACATATTTACTCACTCGAATGATTTCCGTTCTAGCCCCTATAAGCAAACATTCCGACATTTAATGTCCGTTAAGCATAGAAAAGAAGCTATTTTTGGAAGGTGACCAGCACTTCGGTTTTTAGCAAAAAGTGGACATTCGGATACAATGGTTTCCTGTTAGCACTTGCAACGTACTTCCGGCGTGTCCACATTAATTCTGTAATCAGAACGACAGGTTCGCGTTATAGAGGGCCATGACCTATATCGTTACCGAGAGTTGTATCAAGTGTAAACTGATGGACTGTGTCGTGGTTTGCCCCGTAGATTGTTTCTACGAGGGCGAGAACGTGCGGGTGATCCATCCGGACGAGTGTACCGATTGCGGTGACTGCGAAGCCGCCGCCCGTTTCGCGTTCTAGTTGTCCTCGAAATAACAGGAACACCCTACCTGTACAAAAGAAGAAATTTTAAAGAATGATCCCCGCTTTCGGAAAGGAATAAAATAAAATGAGTTATTATGAAATTGGCTTGGATCGGGCAACTGATGTTCTCGGTGACAAAGAAAGGGCTGTCGATTGGCTGGAAAAAATGAGTGCCGCTTTTGGCAAATCCCCACAGGAAATTCTTTTAGATCAAGATGGGCTAGATCGTGTGCTTCGCCATCTTCACAGCATTGAGTTGGCCCTTAATACGGATTGAATGGAACTTCTTCTCGCCATTTGCCTACATCTAAATTTCCGAAAAGGGTCAAGAACGGCCCTTATTGCCGTCACGAGATGAGGCCCGCTTAGCCTCTTAAAAGCAGAGATTGCAGCTATCAATGTCTGTTATGAGTAAGATTCTGTTGCTCAACTTTCCCTCCTTCGCTAGCAATAAACCAAGGCTTTGGCCGGGAACGGCTGAGGCCTTGTTTGCTTCCGGCCGCCGGTTGAGATGACCCGCCGAAGTGGGCCCCGATGAGGGTTAATAGGTGCTCAAGGTGCGTCTTACCGCATCCCGCCAGCCTGCGTACCGCTGCTCGCGTAAATCGGTGCCGGGCTTCGGTAAAAAACGCTGCTCGAGCGCCCAGGTTTCGGCAAAGCCATCCAGGTCCGGATACACATGGCGCTGCTTGCCGGCCAGGTACGCGGCCCCTAATGCGGTTGTTTCAAGAACCCCGGGCCTGTCCACCGGGGCACCTGTCATATCGGCGAGAAATTGCATGGTCCAGTCCGATGCCGCCATGCCGCCATCGACGCGCAGTACCGTATGGTTGCCCGCCCCGGACCAGTCACCCTGCATAGCCTCCAGCAGGTCCCGGCTCTGGTAGCCGACGCTTTCGAGGGCGGCGCGGGCGATTTCAGCCGGGCCCGTGGCGCGGGTCATGCCGAACAGGGCGCCGCGGGCGTTGGCATCCCAGTAGGGCGCGCCCAACCCGACGAAGGCGGGGACCAGGTAAACGCCTGAGTTTTCATCCGCCTTCTCAGCCAACTCAGCCGCCTCGGCCGCGTGGTCTATGAACTTCAGCCCATCGCGCAACCATTGTACGGCGGCGCCGGCAACGAAGATTGATCCTTCCAGGGCGTATGTAGGTTGGCCCTTAAACTGGTAGGCGATGGTCGTGAGCAACCGGTTGGTCGAGGCAACGGCGGTGTGCCCCGTATTGAGGAGCGCAAAACAACCGGTGCCATAGGTGGCCTTCATCATCCCCGGCTGGAAACAGGCCTGGCCGATGGTTGCCGCCTGCTGGTCGCCGGCAACGCCGCCAATGGGGATGCTGGTGCCGAACAGATCCTTGGCGGTTTCTCCGAAATCATCGGCGCTGTCCTTAACTTCCGGCAACATCGACATGGGAACGCGGAAAAGGTCGCACATATCAGCCGACCATCGACCCTCATGTATATCGTACAGCAAGGTCCGGCTGGCATTGGTGGCGTCGGTGGCAAAGACCTTGCCGCCCGTCAGGCGCCATAGCAGAAAAGTATCAATGGTGCCGAAGGCCAATCGCCCGGCATCGGCGGCGGCGCGGGCCCCGTCCACGGTATCGAGTATCCAGGCGATTTTGGTCCCCGAGAAATAAGGATCAAGCAGCAACCCCGTTCGGGCCGTTACCTTGGCCTCATGGCCGGATTCTTTCAGGGCTGTGCAGATATCGGCAGTGCGCCGGTCCTGCCACACGATGGCCCGGTATAGGGGCTTGCCGGTTTCCCGGTCCCAGACCACGGTGGTTTCCCGTTGGTTGGTGATGCCGATGGCGGCGATGCTGCCGGGCCCGGCCCCGGCATTTGCGATCGCCTCACGGCAGGTCGAAAGGGTTGTCTCCCAAATATCCTCAGGCGCGTGTTCGACCCATCCTGATTGCGGAAAGTGCTGCGTGAACTCCTGCTGTGCGGTGGCCACGGGGACATGGGACTCATCAAACAGGATAGCCCTGGATGACGTGGTCCCCTGATCGATGGCAAGAACGTAATTGGCCATGGCGTCTCTTCCTTCAATCAGGATAAAAAGGCAGCGATTTCCTGATCGTTCATTCTAGGGCCGGGTTTGAAGCGCCGCCAGAGCCGGAGGGGGTTTTTTATTGGCCGGGCACCTGATAGTCTTGCCGTCCCGCACCACAAACCGATGGAACCCAAAGCCATGCCCGCCGACAACCAGCCTTCCCCCGGCGTTCTTTTCGCCAATGATATTATCAATCAGGCCAATACCAAACTGGAAGAAGGCCTTTCCGTCGAGGAAGCGGCCTCGGCCCTGCGCCATGCGGCGGCCAATTTTTCGGCCTTCGCCTTCTTTCGTTCCGAAGAACTGCCGAAAGACCCCAACGATACGGTCGAGGACTTCATCAAGTTCCTGGAATATTACCTGGATGTTCACAAGCCCAAGGAAGTGGAGAGCACCGGCCTGTCCCAGCTTATTGAAACCGCCAAGAACGAGCTGTAGGTCTTCGCCGGGCCGGGCGCCTATTCGTCGTAGGCAATCACCAGCTGCGAAACGGTATCGTCTTCACCGGTGAAGCCGACGCAAATCGCCTGATAGGGGCGCCATGCGGTTTTCAGTTGGTAATAGTTCTTGCCCCGCAAAATCATCGGTGTCGAGGTCCTTAAAGGGGCGCGAAAAAGCGCCAAAATCTCGGCCACGTGTTCCGGGTTGTAATAATCGGCGATGGTCTTGCCGGTGCCGTCGAATCCGACAATTTCGCTATTGGCCGATCCCCAGAAGCGGTTTTTAAATTCCTGGCCGCCGTCGATCACGTCCTTGATGATCGTGGCAGTCGCAATGTCCATGATGTCGCTGAAATTGAATTCCCGCCACGTCGGGCGCCCCCGTTCACCCCTCAGCCGGTTCCAGTATTCCAGCAACTGACTGCCGACGGGCGCGTCGTAAGCTTCAGAAAAGGAAACGACGGTCTCTCTGATAACAACGTCCGTACTGGGTATTTCGAGCATGAAAGAGGTGGCCTTATGGATTGGGGCGGACCATGGGTTTGCCAGGGCGCGATGAAAATTCGTATTGCCAATAGTTTAGCAAAACAGATGGATTGGAGTCTTGCCCGGTGACGGGTCAGGCGACGTTTTTTTCATAGGCGATGCTAGCGAGTCGATTACTTAACCTCTATCATTGTCGCTGCGGGCAGGGTTTTGTCTTTATGGTTTAAGCACATATAGTCAGGACAAGAGGGAATCAGAGATATGCCTGAACAGGTGGTGGCGATTATTCCGGCGCGCGGCGGCTCGAAGGGAATTCGGGATAAGAACATCCGCGATTTCTGCGGCCGGCCGTTGATCGCCTGGACCATCCAGCAGGCCCTGGAGACGCCGGAAATAGATGCCGTTTACGTGACCTCGGATTCCGCAGAAATTCGGGATATTGGCCAGCAATACGGCGCCATTCCCATGGTTCGCCCGGATGACATCGCGGGCGATTCGGCGACCTCGGAATCGGCCATGGCCCACGCCCTTGGGGTTATCGGCGGCGATCCGGAAATCGCCTTGATGTTGCAGGCCACATCGCCAATTCGAAAACAACATGATCTTTCCAGATGCATCGGCCAATTTCGGGCAGAAAAATGGGACTCCTGTTTTTCCGGCGCGCGGCTTGAAGATTTCCTGATCTGGCGCGGTGGCGGCGAAGGTGCCCTTGAAAGTATCAATTATGACTGGCGCAACCGCGGCATGCGTCAGGACCGCCAGCCCGAATTTGTGGAGAACGGCTCCATTTACATGTTCCGTCCGCACATTTTGCTGGAAAGCGGCAACCGCCTGGGCGGCAAGATCGGTATCTTTATGATGGCGTTCTGGCAGTCCTTCGAACTGGACGCGCCCGAGGACTGGAAGCTGCTCGAAAGCCTTTTCCAGAACTATCTGGGCAATGAATAATTAGCGTCGACCTTGTTTAATAAAAGCGACGGACCAGCTTTATATTTTCGGCCGCCGTGTGCAGGGGGTCTGTGCCGCGCCGTGTTTCAAAGGTGAACGGGCCGCCATAGGCGATATCCGAAAGTGCCTGGAACACGTCGGCAAAATCGACGAGGCCGCTTCCCAGCAAGACATTTTCATTGTCGGCGTTTTTATCCTTGATGTGAACATGGGCAATATGGGGTCTGAGCAGGCGGATGTCGGCGCCAAGGTCGGGGGTGAAAGGGGCCCGGTTCCCGGTGTCGTAAACGGCCTTGACGGATGCCAGCCCGGTGCCATCCAGAAACGCCGCAAGGTCGCTGCCGGGCAGGTTGGTTTCCAGGCAGGTGGTCATGCCTTGGCCCAGGGCCGCGCCGGCGATTTGGCGGACCGGTGCCATGTAGTCATCGGCGTTTGCGGCCGTCAGCTCGCTTTGGCCGAACAGCGGCAGGATAAATTTATCCATGCCCAGCTTGCCGGCCCGCCCGATCAATTCCAGGTTTTGGCCCATAACATCGTCGTTCCCCAGAAGCCCGTGCTTGATGACGTAGTCGTTGCAAAGGCTATGCAGGGTCAGTCCGTTTTCCGATGTCAGGGATATAATTTCATCGGTGCCCGCTTCGGACCAGATCGGGTTATCGGGGTTGTGCTGTTCTTCGGCAATCAGCTCGATGTAATCGATGCCCACACCGGCCGCCAGGGCGAATTCATCGCGCCATTTTTCTTGCGGAAACCATTGCAGGCAGCCGGGCGGCGATTGGGTCAGGCGGCCCTGAACAATGCCGAAGCGGATGGATTTTTCCTTATTCATATACATTCAACCAAAACACATAGCGGATCATGACTTGCCCGCGATGCTGAATTCAGTAACACGATAGAAATCAGAAAAAAATGTTTCTTCCCGGATGGCGGCGACATGCTTGCCATGGGCGCTGCCGCATTCATTAAGCAGGGGTTCCATATCTTCCAGCCAGAAAGTACCAAGGAAGGGCTCCAGCCGGACCAGCAGCCAGCGGCTCGGCGGGAAACGGTACAGCAGGTGCCTTTGGGGCCGGGGGGCATACTCGGTCATCAGCAGCACGCCCCCGGGCACAAGGGTCCGCATGCATTCGGCAAGGGTATTGCGGCGCGCCTCTTCGGGCATTTCGTGGAGCAGGAAAAACAGCACAATGGTTGAAAAGCTGTCATCTTCGTAGCCCAAATGCTCGGCATTCATGCGGGTCGCCATCAGCTGGTCACTGTGGCCCAGCTTGCGCCGGGCAACATCAAGCTGGATTTGCGCCACATCGGTGATGTGCAGGGGCTCGGGGTGCAGGGCCGCCGCCAGTTTAGGCGTCAGTTCTCCATACACACAGGTTAGCTGCAAAACCCGCCCCTTGGGCCGATGGGCCAACCTTGCCATTGTCGCGTCCATCAATTTCCGGTACTGGCCGAACAGGATGGCATTTATGATCGGCTGGTGGTCGAAAAACCAGACCGCGACCGGCCACAGATACGCCCACCAGTAATGGCGGACCAGATACCACGGCATGCCATCTTCAAAATATTTATAGAATGCAGGTTTCGGAATTTTCATGATTGTCAGGTTCAAAAACCTACAGAAAATCGCTGATGGAATCAGCAATCTTGGCCACCTGGGTTTCCCAGGAAATGTTTTTCATAAAGGCGGCGCCATTGTCGCCACGCCGGGTGCGGTCCGCGGCGTCTGCATAGGCCATTTCAAGTTTGTCGACAATTTCATCAATGGATGAATCGCGCCAGTGTCTGCCTGGGTCGGCGCTGAAATTTCCCGGACTCTGGTCTTCCAGCACATAGCAATTATCTTCCCCGATCAGGTCCAGATGGCCGGTATTGGCCGACACAATACACGGCACGCCGCAGGCCATGGCCTCCATGGCGGCAAGGTTGGTGCCGCCTTCGCCGCGGTTGGGGAATAAGGCGACGTCGGCCTGGGAGAGTAGTTTCGGTAGCCAGGTATTGGGCACCCAGCCGGTATCGACCACCGTATTGGGAGGGATTCCGTGGGCCAGGGCCCAGTCGACGATCCTCAGGTTGCCTTTCTCGTCCAGGCCCGGCAGGGAATTCACATGGGGGCTTTCTACCAAGCTTTGAATCGTCTGTGGCCAGTGGTTCTGCCACGAGGTAATGAGCAGACTGTCCGGATGAATCTGTACAAAGCGTTTAAAGGCGGCAAGTACCTGATCCTGGCCTTTCCGCACTTCCAGTTTGCCGCCGGAATATATGACAAAGCGTTCCTTCGGGGCGTCGGTTCTGGGGACCGGCTTGAAATGGTCGGGGTCTATGCCTTGCGAAACAAAGACCGCGCCGTCAATGCCGGATGCCTGGCATCTTTCCAGATTCCAGCTCGACCCTACAAGCACGCGGTCCCATTGCTTTGCCCGTTCCACAGAGTCGGCGTTGATTTCACCATTTTCAAAAAAGACAAAGCCAACATTGTGGTGGCCGCGCGCCTTGTCGCTGATTTCCGAATGGCGGAAGTCATCGGACAGGGCATGAATCAAAACAGCCTCATCGAAAAGGGCATGGCCACCATTTGCCTCAATACGGGCCAGTAGTTCGACCCGCTCATTGAAAAAGGGGGTCAGGGCGGTAATGGTTTCATTGGGCACTGCGGTCAGGTTCTGATCGGCGAAGATCATGGGCGCGGCCGGGCCGTTGACAATCAGGTTATATGCGAAGTTAAGGCCAAACACGCCCCACCCGTGACTGTCCGAAAGCTGCCAAGTGATACCGATGCGCCTAGAATCCATGACCCATAGTTTCAAATACGTACAGGTTTAGCAAGGTTATGGCGGGATCGGGCTATATCCGTTAGGGTGTCTGAAATACGGAAAAGGGCATCCCGTTCTATGCATGAAAACCGCAAACACGAACGTAGCAGTGTTGAGTTCAGTTGTACCCTGACGGTAGGCGAAGAATCCAGGAAATGTGAGATCCAGGACCTGTCCGCAAGTGGGGCCAAGGTCAGGGTCAAGGGCGCCCTTGAAATAGGGACGGTTGTCACTCTGGAGCTCGACCGCTTCGGAAGTTTTTCGGCCGATGTGGTTCGGGTGGAAAAATCATTGGTCGGCCTGAAATTTCAACGCAGCCCGGAAGACATGATGGAAGTCGTCATGGCCATTTCCGGCCTCGTCTAGCTTTTCTTTTTGCTCAATCCCGGAAGATCCACATCATCGGCCAGGCGTTCTCGCCATTCATGAAAATGATGGGGATGGGTTCTCTCCCACGTGATGAAATCCTTGGGCTCGTCAACGTCGACCATCCGTTCGGCTTGCCCCTGGTCCAAAAAAACAGGGTAGACGTCGCCGCGAATTAAATTCGAATTTGCCTGATCCAGAGAATCGGCGCGAATACTGTACAGATAAGGATATTCCTCCCAGGCATCGGGAAGATCCTGGCGCCGGTACAGGTCATGGTCGATAAAGCGTTCCATGTGTCCGGTTTTCTCATCAACCCGCCAGCAGTAGTAGGGATGGCTTCCGGCCGGGATGAAGCTGCACAGGCTCGACGGACGTTCTTTTTCGATGATGTCCTTGGCATGCCGGAAATCATCGGCATCTTTAAAAACCAGCGTCAGGGCGAGAAACCACAGGTAATCATCCGGCTTTATAGGCATGTTGGCGACAAGGTCTTCAAACACCTGTTTCATGGATGCTTCGTCGGTACACAGTTCGGGCGGCCGGGCGCGTATTTCAAATCCTTGTCTTTGCGCCATTTCAAGCAGCACCTGATCGTCGCTGGTAACGATCACACGGTCGAACAGATGGCTCTCCTGAATGAAATCTGCCGTCAGGTCAAACAGATAGCGGTTCTTGCCCGGCAGCCCTTTGCTGCCGGCGCGGCCGGGAATTATGGCGATATGTCTGCAGCAGCCATCGGTCATCATAGGGGCGACGATATCCGGTTTTTGGCAATTTGTATCCGTCAGATTCCGTTGACAGGAATTTTCAAGTAACTGATGCCGTTGTCCTCCGCTGTGGGCAATTTACCGGCCCGCATGTTGACCTGCACCGACGGCAGAATCAAAACCGGCATCTCAAGTTCGGCGTCCCGGCCCTCGCGCATTTTTACGAAGTCATCAACCCCGATGCCATCGCCGATGTGGATGTTATCGGAACGCTGTTGGGCGACGCTTGAGAGCCAGGCGAAATCGCGATCGTCGGTGCCGTAATCATGACAGGTAAAAATGCGGGTTTCGACGGGCAGGCCCAGAATGCGGCGCACCGAGGCATACAGGATACGCGCATCGCCGCCCGGAAAATCGCAGCGTGCGGTCCCGTAATCGGGCATGAACAGTGTATCGCCGACGAAAGCGGCATCACCGAACACATAGGTCACACAGGCCGGTGTATGGCCGGGGGTGTTCATGACCCGACCTTCCAGGGCGCCCAAGGGCAATGTTTCGCCATCACCGAAAAGGATATCGAACTGGGACCCGTCGGCGGTAAAATCGTCCCCTAAGTTAAACAGTTTCTTGAATGTCTGCTGAACCACCGGCACCGCTGCGCCGATACCGATCTGTCCGCCCAGATGCTCTTTCAGATAGGGGCCGGCGCTCAGATGGTCGGCATGGATATGGGTTTCCAAAAGCCAGTCCACGCTTAGGCCTTGGTCTTTTATGTGGGCGATCACCCGGTCCGCCGATGTGCTTGAGGTGCGGCCTGATTTCGGATCAAAATCAAGAACCGGGTCGATAATGGCGCAACGGCGGCTATCTGGGTCTGATACCACATAGGTGACGGTGTTGGTTGCCGGGTCGAAAAAGCCCTCAACGATGGGGGTCATGGCGAAATTCCTCAAAAAATTTTAATTTTGGCCTTGAATACACATTAGGTAATGCTAATTTACGGAATATCAACCCCGGCCACCGGGAAAACAGCCTTCAGGAGCCCGACCATGAGCATCAAGGAAATCGATCCCGGTACCGTCAGCCAGTGGATATCGGAAGGCAAGGCCATTCTGGTCGATGTTCGCGAACTGGCCGAGCGCGCCGGCGAACGCATTGCCGAGACCCATCACCAGCCATTGTCGGCGTTCAATCCCCAGGGCCTGCCGGACCATGACGACAAGATCGTCATCTATCACTGCGCCGGCGGTAAGCGCACCGCCATGTTTGGCTCGCAGCTCAGGGATGCCACCCAGGCCGCCAGCGAAGTCTATCACCTGGCCGGCGGGATCATAGGGTGGAAATTGGCCGGCTTTGCCACCGAAACCGCCTAGTTTCCTTCCGAGGTAACGTTTCCCGGCAACATTTCCTTAAGCGCCTTTCCCAGTCGGTCTTCGTGGTCGGGGTCGGCGGTTAACCAGATAACCAGCCACGCCAGTGTGGTGACGATAACGGCACCCCTGAAAATGATGCGGATGGCGGGGCGCGCCATGAGACGGTCAAGGCGATCCCGGTTCGCCGTGAAAATATCAATCAGCACGGCAAGCGCCCTAAACGGCGCAATATATATTTCCTTAAACCAATTCATGGCGTCTTACTCATTGTGGAAGCGGCGCACCATAGGGCAATATGGGGCATGACAACACACCGGATTTTGTTAACGGTTGTGGCCGCGTTGTTTTTCGCCGCCAGTCCATCTGCGGGGGAAAACCCGCCCTCCCTGAACGGCCTGTGGTTCAGCTGCGAATACGCGCACAGCCAGATCCCTCCCGAGGATGGCTGCGTCATGCTTGACGACGACGGTTTCCGGGTCACTGACGGTGCCATCGATCACGTCAAGGTCATGGATAGCCACGAAGCCAAATGCCGGGGGGCGCGCGCCGGCAATTGTTTCCCCCGTACCACGGATGCCATCACCGTTAGCAGTTCCAGGATCGGTCGCATCAAACCGGCCGGTGACGGTTTCACCGTCAGCTACTGGGGCTGCACCCAGGCCTACCGGATGCAGGAAAGGCAAGGCTATTTCGAGATCGCCCCAAGCGGTTCACGCTGTTACTGGACCCGCGAAAAACGCTATTTCATGGCCCGCTATCAGGGCCGTATGCGGGTTTCCGGGGATTAAATCCGCAAATCACAATTATTTGAACAGCCGTTACGGGCCACGGGCAGGGATTGGCGCTATGATGAGGACAAATGAAGGGATCGGGATATCCCCCGCGCTCGTCCCCCTGAGCCTTTCCCGGTTCCTTCCCCTCCCTGTCAAATGATGCCGGCCCCTAAAGGGGCCGGTTTTCATTTGGCGGCGACCTTGACGCGGTTGGTTAGGTTTTTAACGCCCTTGACCTTGCGAGCCAGCAAGAAGGCTTTTTTCTTGATGCCATCGGCCTTGCGGTCTTCGGCCACCGCCTCGATGGCTCCCTTGATAATGGATAGCGGGTTAAACTGGGCATGGGCCGGTGGCCCAATCAGGAAGGCCACTAGCACGGCGGAAGCGGGAAAAATAAAACGAGGCATGGCGTAAGTTCCATCATATGGGTAAAACCGCAGTTCATATGTAAATGTCGATGACCGACAGAGTAAGATAACAGGCGAAAATGACAGCATGCTGAAAGACCCCCTGAAAGCGCCCTATCCTGGCCTGGGTGAAGATCATCCGGACACCTACTGGGCGGCCACTGCCGGGCCCCTGGCCGGCGATGACGGGCCACTGAAAGAAGATATGGAAACCGATGTCGCCATAATCGGTGGCGGCTATACGGGCCTCAGCACGGCTTACTTCCTGGCCCGGGAATATGGAATCCGCGCCGTCGTGCTCGAGGCCAACCGTCCCGGCTGGGGCTGTAGCGGGCGCAATGGCAGCTTCGTCATGTCAACCATCGGCCGTCACGGCTACGACACCTGGGTCGAAAAATGGGGTATGAAAACCGCCCTTGCCCTTTACGCGGAGGGCAAGGCGGCGCTGGCGACGGTTCACGAACTGATTGATGTCGGCGGTATCGATTGCGACTGCCAGCCAGAAGGCCTGCTGAAGATGGCGCATCGACCCAGCCGCATCACGAAACTTGAGGCCGAACAAAAAGTACTGGCCGAGGTTTTTGGCGGCCATTCCGAATTGCTCGACGCACAGGCCATTGCCGACACTCATTTCCAGGGTGCCGAGGCCTACGCCGCCTTGCGCACACTCGGCAATTTCACCCTGCATCCCTTAAAGTTACTGAACGGCGTTTTGATTTTGGCGCGGGCGGCCGGGGCCGTCGTCCACAGCGCCAGTCCGGTAATCAACTGGTCAAAGGACAGCCGCCACCACGTCCTGATGACCCCGGGTGGCCGGGTCAGGGCAAAACGGGTGGTCATGGCCGGCAACGGCTATACATTCGATGGTCTGCACAAGACCCTGAGAGGGTGCCACCTTCCGGTGCTGTCGAATATCATCGTTACCCGTCCCATGTCGGCGACGGAACTGGCCGAGAGCCGCTTTGTCAGCACCGACGCCATGCTCGATACGCGCCACACCAGCACCTATTTCCGGCGTCTGCCGGACAACCGGGTGATGATGGGCGGGCGCGGACCCATCACGGCGACACCCTCGGGACTGGCGGCGCACCGGCAGGCGTTGCTGAATGTTGTCAGAACCAAATTTCCGGCCCTCGGCCAAATCACGGCGGATTATTTCTGGGACGGCTGGGTCAATGTTTCATATGACTACATGCCTCACATCCATCATGCCAAAGACGATGCTTCCGTTCATTACGCCGGGGGCTATACGGGCAAAGGTGTGGCTTTTTCCCTGCATGCCGGTCGCCTGTTGGCGGCCTCGCTGACCGGCAATTCAACCGCCCATCCGCGTCTGCCGTTCCTCGGCCCGATGCCCCGCTATCCGCTTGCCGCTTTCCGGCGGTTGGGGCAGCGGGCGCTGTTGATGTGGTATCGCTACCTTGACGAAAAGGATTGATTTGATCGTTCGGTTCAGACAAAACCGACATGGGGCCTAACGAATAAGATTGGGAAAAAAGGCCATGAATCCTTCCAACCGCAAAGTCACGGTTATCGGCGCCGGCGTTATCGGCATGGCGACGGCCGTTCACTTGCAGCGCGACGGCCATGACGTGACCGTTATTGATCGCGATGCCCCGGGCCAGGGCTGTTCCTTCGGCAACGCCGGGATACTCGCCCCCAGCTACTGTGTGCCCATGTCGTCGCCGGGCACGGCATGGCATGTTCCGGGCTGGCTGCTTGACCCCCTGGGGCCGCTGTCGATTCGCTGGCGTGACTTTCCATCCTTGATTCCGTGGTTTCTGCGTTTCCTGAGGGCCGGAACGGCAAGCCGGGCAGAAGCCTCTTCAATAATCTTGCGCGATCTGCACATAAATTGCCTCACCGATTTTCAGGACCTGTTTGCCTCGATCGGTGCCGCCGACCTGATCAAACCATCTGGATGTCTTTACGCTTATGAAAGCCAGAAATCCCTGGCCGCCCACGCAGCCGACTGGGACTTGAGCAAACGCCGCGGCGTGCGATTGGAGATGCTGGATGGGAACGCCCTGCACGAGATGGAACCGGGGCTGGCCCCGTCATACGTCGCCGGGGTTTTTTTGCCCGATGACGGACAGGTCACCAGCCCGCTCGCCATCGTCGAGGCGCTTGCCGATCATTTTTGTAACAACGGCGGTACCATCCTTCGGGCAGATATTCAGGATATGGACGTCGGTACCGACGGCCCCCGGTGCCTGAACACGGACACCGGCAGCCATGATCTGGATATTGTGGTCATCGCCGCCGGCGCTTTTTCGGGCAGCTTCGCCAAACGCCTGGGCAGCCCGGTGCCGCTTGTCGGCGAACGGGGTTACCACATCACCCTTCCGGAACCGGGGGTGACGGTGCGCACGCCGGTCATGCACGGCGAGGGAAAATATGTTCTGACGCCCATGGAAATGGGCTTACGCATCGCCGGTACAGCCGAATTTGCGGCCCTTGATGCGCCGACAAAATATGACCGGGCCCGGGTGCTTCTCAAACACGTCCGCCGGATGCTGCCAGGCGTCAATACGGACGGCTACAGCGAATGGATGGGCCACCGCCCCACATTGCCCGACGGCCTGCCGGTGATCGCTCAGTCACCCAACTTCCCGACGACATTTTTTGCCTTCGGACATTCTCATGCCGGGTTGATGGGAAGCGTTATCACCGGCCGCACGATCGCCGATCTTGTGGCCATGCGAACACCGGCGCTGGATGTGGCGCCGTTCAGGGTGAACAGGTTTTAACGGGTTCAGACGTGTTCGATGTCAACGTCGTGGGCGCGCTTGCCGTAATGGTTCTGCAAATCCGGTCCGTGGCACGGAGACCCTTTCACGCATTTGCTTTTTTTCCCACGCTTCGGCTTGGCCCCATCTTCGGCCCTGTGGCAGGAGAAAGTGTGCTGCAGAAGGCAGCGTTGCTGCTCGAGAAGATTCAAATAGTTTACGGTCATCATTCTTGTCGCCGATGCCGCGCTATCAAGGGCTGCCTGATGAATTTTGAATGAAAATGCGACCGGGTTAAACATCTCAAACTCCTGCCTCCAGAACGACTTATTATACACCATTTTTGGCGACAGAACCATGGCCCATTTAGCTTTTACTGCATGGTTTCGGGGGGCTCTTCTTCGTCATCCTCGTCGAAGGCGGCGGGGGCCGGTCCGGCCTGATGATGCACCATGCGCCACTTACTGCCCTCTAAAACAAAGACATTGGTTGCGACAAGGGTGATTTCGTCGGTGCCCTCATAACAAATAACATAACCAAAACTGCCAAATACGTGGGCTTTTGCGTGTGAGCAGCGGATGTCCATCTCGCCCGTGTTTTCCATAATAGCCCCCCAGCTTTCCATGACCTCGTCGCGGCCGATAAGGGCGTCCCAACCGGGGTGGATGCAGGCGATAGTCTCACTTTCCGACCACAGGGTTTCCATGGCCTCGTAATCGCAGCTTGCAAAGGCGATATAGAAGGCGTCGTTGGCGAACAGAATGGCGGCGTGCTCGGACATACCTGTACCATAGCGCCTATGCCCTCGGTCGCGAAGCTGGTAATGTTCCGACATGTCGAATCCGCTTATTTTCCATATGTGCCTTGTCGAGGCTTGGGATCAGGCCGTCGAAGACGGTTTCTACAAAGGCTCCGATGATGATCTGGCCGACGGCTTCATTCATTTCTCGACCGCCCAACAAGTCGCGGAAAGTGCCGCCCGGCACCGGGCCGGTGTCGCCGGTTTGCTGTTGATCGGGGTGGCTCCTGAAACCCTTGGCGATGCACTCAAATGGGAGCCGTCACGGGGGGGGCAGCTGTTCCCCCATGTATACGGCGGTTTTCAGGTGGCCCTGGCTTCCCTAGTCGAGGAACTGCCGCTGGATGAAAACGGCCGCCATGTGTTTCCTCCCGACATCCCCCCCTTTGTGCTTGAGGTAGAGCCATGAGTGGCCTTTACCAAATGGCCGGGATGTTTGTTCGGCTGATCAATCCGGAAACCGCCCACCGCATGGCCATCGCCGCGCTCGCCACCGGCCTGATGCCCGGCACGCGGACGCCCGGCGATGCGGCCCTTGAACAGACCCTCTGGGGCCTCAACTTCGCCAACCCGGTCGGCCTGGCCGCCGGGTTTGACAAGAACGCCGAAGCCGTCGACGGGCTGGTCGGGCAGGGCTTCGGTTTTGTCGAGGTCGGTTCCGTGACGCCGCTGCCCCAGCCCGGCAATCCCAGGCCCCGATTGTTCCGCCTGGCCGCCAATGGCGCAGTTATCAACCGCATGGGTTTCAACAATGATGGCCTGGAAGCCGTTGCCGCCCGTCTGGTGAAACGCCGCAAGGGCGGCATCGTCGGTGTTAATCTGGGTAAGAACAAAAGCAGCGAAGATGCTATCTCCGATTACGCCCAAGGCGTCGCGGCCATGGCGGCCCTTGCCGATTATCTGGTCGTCAACGTATCGTCGCCCAATACGCCGGGTTTGCGCGCCTTGCAAAGCGCCGATCAATTGGAAAAGTTATTGGCGGCTGTTCTGGAAGTTCGAAAAGAGGCAACGCCGGACAATCCGCCGCCGCTGTTGCTGAAAATCGCCCCCGACCTGACCGACGAGGACAAGGCCGACATCGCCCGGGTGGCGTTGGAAACGAAAATTGACGGACTGATCGCCACCAACACAACCATCACCCGGCCGGAAAATCTGCGCGGTGCCAACCGGGCCGAAACCGGCGGCCTGAGCGGCCGGCCCCTGTTTGAGCCATCGACCCGGGTGCTGTCCGAAATGTATCAACTGACCGAAGGCAAGCTGCCGATGATCGGCGTCGGCGGCATTTCAAGCGGCCATGACGCCTATGCCAAAATACGGGCCGGGGCATCGCTGGTGCAGCTCTATACAGGCCTGATCTATCAGGGGCCGGGGCTGGTCCAGCGCATCAACCGGGATCTGGTGGCGTTATTAAAAGCCGACGGCTTCAGCCATATTTCTGAAGCCATCGGTGCCGATCACCGTTAATCCTTGAACTGTTCGTTAAGGATGCGTTCCTCGAAATTGTGTTCCGGATCGAACAGCATGGTCAGGGACTGGCTGCGATCTTCCCGGACGACGACTTTTTTAACCCGGCGGATTTCCGTGTGGTCGGCAACGGCACTGACTTTACGAACCTGCGGATCAATCACATCGAAAGTCACCACCGCGTCATAGGGCAACAAGGCGCCTTTCCATTGGCGGGGCCGGAAGGCGCTGATCGGGGTCAGCGCCAGAACGCCGGCACCAAGCGGAATAATCGGTCCGTGGGCCGACAGGTTATAGGCGGTGGAACCGGCCGGGGTGGCCAGCAGAACGCCGTCACAGATCATCTTGCCCATGCGCACGACGCCGTCGATCCTGATGCGAATGTTGGCGGCCAGGCGGGTCTGGCGCAGCAAGGATACCTCGTTGATGGCCAGCGCGGTCGCCTTGCGCCCATCCGTATCGGTAGTTGTCATTTTCAGGGGATGAACCTTGATCGCTTCGGCGATCTCGATGCGTTTTAACAAACCGCCTTCAAGATAATTATTCATCAGGAAGCCGACCGTGCCGCGGTTCATGCCATAAATGGGCACGCCACGCTTCCTGTGCTGGTGCAGGGTGCGCAGCATGAAGCCATCACCGCCGAGGGCGACGACCACGTCGGCCTTGGCCGCCGCAACGTGCGCGTAACGGGCTTTAAGTTTTTTTAGCGCTTTCTGTGCTTCCGTCTGGCGCGCCGCTGTGAATGCAATTTTCAGGGTCATTTTTGGAGTATAGTCCGAGGGCGGGCGATCAGCCACCCGTGGTGTTCATGTGGCGGGCGAGGGCCGGTGCGTCGTTGCCCGGCTCGATAGTGAACTCGTGGCTTTTCGGCTTGCGGCCGATGGCTTCGTCAATGGTGGTGAAAAGCAGTTCGTCGCCTTCGCTGGCGCGCAAGGGGCTGCGCAGGTCGGCGCTGTCGTCCTGACCCAGGCACATATAAAGCTTGCCCGTGCAGGTCAGGCGGACCCGGTTGCAGGTGGCGCAGAAATTATGGGTCAAGGGGGTAATGAACCCGATGCGCTGGCCGGTCTCGGCGACGTCCACATAACGGGACGGCCCGCCGGTACTCGTATCGTTATCGGTCAATGTCCATTTATTGCTCAGCATCTCGCGCACGTCGCTTAAGGGCAGGTACTGATCGGTTCGGTCGCCGCCGATGTCGCCCAGCGGCATGGTTTCGATGAAGGTGATGTCGAATCCCTGTTCGCCGCACCAGGCAATCAACGGGTTGAATTCTTCCTCGCTGAAATTTTTCAGGGCGACGGTGTTTATTTTTATTTTCAGGCCCGCCCGTTTAGCGGCCTCGATGCCCTTCAAGATGGCGCTCAAATCAGCGCCGCGGGTGATGGTGCTGAATTTTTCCGGATTCAGGCTATCAAGGGAAATGTTAATGCGCCGGACCCCGCAATCGACAAGTTCGGCCGCGTATTTTTCAAGCAGGCTGCCGTTGGTGGTCAGGGTCAACTCGTCAAGATCGCCGCTTTTCAGATGGCGGCCAAGGGCGCGGACCAACTGCATGATGTTTCGCCGCACCAGTGGCTCGCCGCCGGTCAGGCGCAGTTTGCGAACGCCCTTGGCAACGAAAGCGCTGCACACCCGGTCCAGTTCTTCCAGGCTGAGCACGTCGCTCTTGGGCAGGAACGTCATGTCTTCCGACATGCAGTAAACGCAACGGAAGTCGCAACGGTCGGTAACCGAAACCCTTAAGTAGGTTACGTGGCGGCCATGGGGGTCAATCATCGTGTTGCGGGTTCCCAGGGGTTTATCCATATCGGCTGGCACTTTAACGGCGGTTTCGGCAAATGTCGTCCCTAACTTTGCTATGGGAATCAGGGGGTTTGACACACTTGGCCGTCGCCGGGCCCGGAAAAAATGCGCTAGGATGCATAAATAGACACTAGGAGAAGCCCGTGCCAGACCTGATGAACACCCGCGAGGTCGCCGAATACCTTCGCATCAAAGAGCGCAAGGTCTATGACCTGGTGCAGAGGAAACAGATTCCGTGCACGCGGGTGACCGGCAAGTGGCTGTTCCCCAAACACATGATTGATCTGTGGCTGGCCGAGGCATCATTCATGCCGGGAAATGTGACTTCCAGAGCCACACAACCTATCAATCCGCCGCCGGTTATTGCCGGTTCCCACGACCCGCTGCTCGACTGGGCGTTGCTGCAATCGGATTGTCAGTTGGCCATGACGGCGGGCGGCAGTCTCGACGGCCTCAACCGTTTTTTTGCTGGCCAGGCCATGGCCTCGGGCCTGCATGTCATCGACGGTAAAACCGGCGCCTACAATATCGCCGCGGTCGCAAGGGCGCAGCAGGCGACGGCCGTTCCAGGCGGCCTGGTGTTGGTTGAATGGGCGCGCCGCCAGCAGGGCCTGGTGCTGGCCCCTGGCAACCCGTTGGGGATTTCAACTTTCGCCGACCTGGCCAAAAAAAAGGCACGTATCGTCGTCCGCCAACCGGGGGCCGGAAGCCGGGTGCTATTTGATTTTCTGGCGGGCGAAACCGGTATTGATATTGGTGAGCTCAATATCATATCCAGACCGGCCCTCAATGAAACCGAACTGGCCCTTTGCATCGCCGAGGGCCGAGCCGACGCCGGCATGGCGGTGGCCGCGGTGGCCGGTCACTATCGACTTGACTTCATAGCGATACGACAGGAACGCTATGACCTTTTGATACGCCCCGGCGATTATTTCGGGGATGGGTTCCAGAAGCTGATAGACTTCACCCGCACAAGCGCCTTTCACCAACGGGCCCGGGAAATGGACGGCTACGATGTCAGTGGCCTCGGCCGGGTGCACATGAATATATGATGTGGCCGACCTTGGTCTTATTGGAAATTTGGCGTAAGTTAATGGCAATGAAATTGAAAGACAGGGGCATGAATATCTTTGGTATAAATCGTGTGGGCGGTTTTGCTACTCTCGCAGTGGTGCTTGGGCTGGCGTTGATCCTGACCGCCTGCGGCGATGACAAAAAAGCGCAAAAAGCCGCCAAGTGGCTGAAGGGCGATGCCCAGGTCAATCCTCCCAACGGCGGCGAATGGATATCCACCTCGGTCACCGTTGATGAGAACGGACGCATCGTCATGGATGTGCTGGTCCCCAACCCGGATCATGTGAATATCATCAAGTCCCGCAAGAAGATCGAACAGGTTAATGTCCTGATGCTGGCCTGCCCGCACAAGGTTTCCAAATTCTGGTCGATGATCGATGCGGACCAGGAATTGTGGATTAACCTGACCGGGCGCACATCCGCCGGCCTTGATGAAGTGTTGCAGGGAGCAAGCTGCAAGTACGGCGGTTATAAGTAGCCTCTATTGCGCGTTCGGCATGAAAAGCTGTTGGCCGTTGATCCTGAAAGCGGCGATGGCGTCCTGCCCTTCCTTCGAAACCAGCCAGTCTATGAACTGTTGTGCCAGTTCCATTTTGACGTTGGGATGCTTTGCCGGATTAACGGCGATCACCCCATAAGGGTTGAGGATACGCGGGTCGCCCTCGACCATTATGGCGAGATCGACCTTGTTCATAAAGGCCAGCCAGGTGCCCCTGTCGGCCAGTGTATAGCCGCCACTTGCCGCCGATGCATTCAGCGTCGCCCCCATGCCCGAGCCGGTTTCCCGGTACCATGTGCCGGATGCACCGGTAACATTGGTTCCAGCCATTTGCCATAAGCTCAATTCTTTCTTATTGGTGCCGCTGTCATCGCCGCGCGACAGGAAGGTCGCCTTAACCGTGGCGATTTTCGACATCGCACTAACCGCATCATGAAGGCCCTTGATCGCGGCCGGGTCGGCGGCCGGACCGACGATAACAAAATCGTTATACATGACATCATAGCGTCTGATGCCCTCGCCATCGGCGACGAAGGCATCCTCTGATTTTCGGTGATGAACCAGCAGCACATCGGCATCGCCGCCCCGGGCCAACCGAATTGCCTGCCCGGTGCCGACGGCGACCACGCGCACTTGGGTGCCGGTGCGCTGGGTGAACATGGGCAAGATAAAGTCGAACAGGCCTGAATCCCGAGTCGAGGTCGTCGATGCCAAGGTGATAAATTTTTCTTCGTCGGCTTTCGACGGTCCGGTTGAAAACAATACCGCGAGGACCAAAGCGGCAAGAGTGGTGGCGTCGATTATTTTCATTTTAGAATTTTCCTGTTTATTGAAGTCTTGTTTCCGGTTGGTCCCACCACAGAAGTTCGCCGTGGATAAAGGCCCGTGCCTGTTCGTCTTCCGGACGCTCGAAAAAGGCGTCGGCAGGGCTGCTTTCAAGCAACCGCCCCCGATGCATGAACAGCACCTCATCGGCGATGCGCCGGGCCTGTCCCAGGTCATGGGTGATCATGATGATGCGGGTGCCGGCCTTGTGGATGGCGTCGATAACGTCCTCGATGGCATGGGTCGCCGCCGGGTCGAGGCTGGCCGTCGGCTCGTCCAGGAACAACACCCTTGGCTTGACGGCCCAGGCCCGGGCCAGGGCCAGTTTCTGTTGCTCACCAAAGGACAGCACCCGGGCCGGTGAATTGGCCAGTCGGGAAAGGCCGGTGCTCTCCAGCATTTTTTCGACACGGACCTTCCGTGCGTCACGGTCCATGCCTCGCAAAGATAATGCGTAATCGATATTGGCGGCGACGGTGCGCCGAAGCATGACCGGGCGCTGGAATACCATTGCCTGATGGCGGGCCGGATCATCTGCCGCCGCGCCACACCAGCGAATTTTCCCCGATGCCGGTTTCAGAAGACCGTGACAAAGCCTGAGCAGCAGGCTCTTGCCGGCACCGTTGGGCCCTAAGATGACTGTCCTCGGTCCGGCCCTGAATTTATGGGTGACCTCTTTGATCAACCGCTTGCCGCCGGCTTCGAAGGTCAGCTCTTCAATCTCCAGCGGCAGAATTTCGTTTTGCAGCGCTTCGCTCATGCGTGTTTCCTCAATCCCGATTCTTTCAGCAAAAAGGCGCTTCCGTTAATGGCCAGGGACAACACAATCAGAACCATGCCAAGGCCCAGGGCCATGGCCAGGTTGCCCTTGCTGACTTCAAGGGCGATGGATGTGGTCATTACCCGGGTGACATGATCGATATTGCCGCCGACGATCATCACCGCGCCGACTTCCGCCGAGGCCCGGCCGAAACCGGCCAGCACCGCCGTCAATAACGAAAAGCGCCCGTCCCACAGCAGCGTCGCCATACACCGCAGCGGACCGGCGCCGAGGGAGCGCAGCTGCTCGTCATATTCCCGCCACAGATCCTCGACGATCTGCCGGCTCAGGGCGGCGATGATCGGCACGATCAAAATAACCTGGGCGAAAACCATGGCGGTCGGCGTGAACAGCAGGCCAAGCACCCCGAACGGACCCATGCGCGACAGCAGCAGGTAAACGATCAGCCCGACAACCACCGGCGGCAACCCCATCAGCGCATTCAGGATGACGACCACGGTCCGGCGTCCGGGAAATTTGTAAAGCGCCGTCGCCGCCCCCAGCGGCATGCCGATGCAGGTGGCGATAAAAACAGCGCCGAGGCTGACCTGCAGGGACAGGGCAATGATCTCGGCCAGGTCCGCATCACCACTGGCGAGCAGCGACAGGGCGGCGGTGAAAGCGGATGAAAAATCGTTCATGGGGCCGAATATGATCCTCGAACCGTCTGTTTTCATTGCATAATATTGCTCGATACGTAATATATGCAATATAAAACATAAATATGCAAAATTGATGGAAGATCTTTTCATCATTCGGAAGGGTGCTTGCACCCTGAGGCGTTGCCCTCATATCTTCAGAGCCATGAGTGCAGATGACGACGACAGTTTCCTGATCAAACCCGACCCGGGCGATCCGCGCCTGACCCGCAAGGTTGAAGGCGTCGATCAATCGGGCCAGGCGCTCATTACATCGGTCACCGTGGAACGACCGCTGACGCTTTTTCTCAACGGCCAGGAAATTGTCACCATGATGACCATCGGTGATTATCCGGAATACCTGGCCCTCGGTTATTTGCTTAACCAGAACATGCTGCTTCATGACGATAAAATCACCGCTATCGATTTTGATGCCGACATCGACACCATCGTCGTGCGCACCAAACGCAAAACCGATTACGAGGAAAAGCTGAAGAAAAAAACCCTGACGTCCGGCTGCGCACAAGGCACGGTGTTCGGTGACGTCATGGAAAGTTTTGAAAAAAAGACGCTGCCGACGGACGTTGAAATCAGGACTTCGTGGCTGTATGCCCTGATCAAGCGCATTAACACCCAGCCCAGTCTTTATCTGGAAGCCGGCGCTATCCATGGCTGTGCCCTGGCGCTTGGCGGCAAGCCGTTACTTTATATGGAAGATGTCGGCCGCCATAACGCCGTCGACAAGATTGCCGGATACATGTTCCGTGAAAACATGACCGGCGAAGATAAAATCTTCTACACCACGGGCCGGCTGACCAGCGAAATGGTCATCAAGACCGTGCAGATGGGGATTCCCATTCTTGTCTCCAGATCCGGGTTTACCGCCTGGGGTGTGGATCTGGCCCGCCAAGTCGGCCTGACCCTGATCGGTCGCGCCCGGGGGCGGCGTTTTATCGCCCTCGCCGGTGCCGAGCGCATCGTCCACGATGTGCCCATAGAGGATGATTAAAAAAGAAAAACCGCTGCCGCCTATGGGGAAACGGACAATGGGGGGGGAAGAAAGATATGTCCGTTTATGGCGACAGCGGCATTTTCATGTGGAATCGCGGGCTGAGTCACGATCCCATCGGTATTCCCACCCTTCCGAAAGCTGGTCCGGCATGGGCGGGGACCATTGGCAAGGATACTATGGCCCGGCCGGCTTCCTGTAATTGACATAAATCAAGAGCCTAGATCTTTTCCAGGCGTACTGCGGCGAACTTGAATTCCGGGATTTTGCCGTAGGCGTCGAGCTTCGGGTTGGTCAAAAGGTTGGCCGCCGCCTCGACGAAACAGAACGGGATAAAGACCATGCCTTCCGGCACGTCCCGGTCGGCCCGCGCCATCAATTCGACCGTGCCCCGGCGGCTGCTGACGCGGACAGTGTCTCCGGCTTCCATATCCAGGCTTTTCAGCTGCCGGGGGTGCAGGCTGGCGACGGCGACCGGCTCGATCGCCGACAATATGCCGGCATGGCGGGTCATGGCGCCGGTGTGCCAGTGCTCTAACATGCGCCCCGTGGTCAGGATGATGGGATAAGCATCATCGGGCAGTTCGTCGGGCGGCTCCACCGCCGCCGGAACCAGCTTGCCGCGCCCGCTGGGGGTCGGGAAGCCACCTGCGAACAGCACCGCCTTGCCCGGTTCGCTTTCCGATGCACACGGGTAGGTGACACAGTCCTCCCGTTCCAGGCGTTGCCAGCTAATGCCCTTGATGGAGTCCATGACTTGCTGCATTTCCCCGTAAATATCCTCTGGACCCTTATAAGTCCAGCCGAGGCCCATGCGGTTGGCTATTTCCTGGATAATCCACCAATCCTGCCGCGCTTCGCCGGGCGGCTCGATGACGGCGCGGCCAAGCTGCACTTGTCGGTTGGAGTTGGTGAAGGTGCCATTTTTCTCAGGCATCGCCGAAGCAGGAAGAACCACGTCGGCGAAGTGGGCGGTTTCGGTCAGGAAAATGTCCTGCACCACCAGATGGTCGAGCTTGGCCAGCGCGGCGCGCACATGGCTCACATCCGGGTCCGACATGGCCGGGTTTTCGCCCATGACGTAAAGGCCGCTGATGTCGCCGCCTTCGATAGCGTCCATGATCTCGACCACGGTCAGCCCCGGTTCCGCATCCAGGGGGGTTCCCCATAATTTTTCATAAATTTTGCGGGTCTTTTCATCGGTGACCGATTTGTAGTCAGGATAGACCATGGGGATCAGGCCGACGTCGGACGCGCCCTGCACATTGTTCTGGCCGCGAAGCGGGTGCAGGCCGGTGCCGGGGCGGCCGACCTGTCCGGTCACCAGCGCCAGCGCGATCAGGCAGCGGGCGTTGTCGGTTCCGTGCACATGCTGGGAAATGCCCATGCCCCAAAAGATAATGGCCCGCTCGGCGCTGGCGTAGGTGCGCGCCACGGTGCGGATAAGGTCGGCGTCGATACCACATTGGTCGGCCATCTTTTCCGGGGTGAACGGCTTGATGTGGGCCTTTAATTCATCGAAGCCTTCCGTGTGGGCGGCGATATAGGCGTCATCGGTCAGCCCTTCGGTGATGATCACGTTGAGCATGGCGTTGAGCAGCGCCACATCCATGCCGGCCTTGAATTGTAACATGTGATCGGCGTGGCGGGTCAGTTCCTGACCGCGCGGGTCCATCACAATAAGGGTCGCGCCGTTTTGTTTGGCGTTCTTGATAAAGGTCGCCGCGACCGGATGGTTCTGGGCCGGGCGCGAACCGATCACGATGATGACGTCGGATTCAAGGGCGTCGGTGAATGGCGCTGATACCGCGCCCGAACCAATGCCTTCCATCAAAGCTGCGACGGACGAGGCATGACACAACCGGGTGCAGTGATCGACGTTGTTGGAACCGAACCCGGTACGCACCAGTTTCTGCACCAGAAAGGCTTCCTCGTTGGAGCCTTTGGCCGAGCCGAACCCGGCCAGCGCCTTGTCGCCGTTGTTTTTGCGAATGTCCTTCAGGCCCGATGCGGCAAGGTCCAGGGCTTCTTCCCATGTGGCCTCGCGGAACAGCTTCAGGGGGTTGCCGGGATCGAACGTCTGCCCGGCCTCTTTGGGGGCATCATCGCGGCGGATCAACGGTACGGTCAATCGGTGCGGGTGGTGCACATAATCGGTACCGAACCGCCCCTTGACGCACAGGCGGTTGTGGTTGGCCGGTCCGTCCCGGCCTTCGACCCGGACGATGCGCCCATCGGCCACATGATAGGTGACCTGACAACCGACCCCGCAATAGGGGCATAAGGAGTCTACGGTCTTGTCGATTTTTACCGTTTCTGTCTTTGCCATTAACGCGCCGGTCGGACAGGCTTGCACGCATTCGCCGCAGGCGACGCAGGTGCTCAAGGCCATGGCGTCATCGAAATCGAAAACGATTTTTGATTGGGCACCGCGCCCGGCCATGCCGATAACGTCGTTGACCTGAACCTCGCGGCAGGCGCGCACACAGTTGGTGCAGTGTATACAGGCATCCAGATTGACGGATATGGCCGGGTGGCTGTTATCGGCGGCGGGCTGGTGGCGGGCCGGAAAACGGCTTGTGGTGACGCCCAGATGGTCCGCCATGCGCCAGAACCGGTGCGATGAGTCGCGCACCTCTGCGCGATCCGGTTGGTCGGCGACAAGCAGTTCCATGACCATTGCACGGGATTTTGTCGCCCGTTCGGAATCCACGTGAACGACCATGCCGGAGGTGGGCTGGCGCTTGCAACTGGCGGCAAGCGTGCGCTCGCCTTCGACCTCGACCATGCACAGGCGGCAGTTGCCATCTGCCCGGTAATACTGGTTCATTTCGGAACACATATGCGGAATGTGAATCCCAAGACGTTGGGCGGACTGCCAGATACTTTCGCCCGGGCGCGCCTCGACGGTTTTGCCGTTAAGGGTGAATGGGATGGATTCTGTCATTTCAGATCCTCGTCCAGAAAATTCATGGCGCTGAGTAGCGGATTGGCCGCCGCCTGCCCAAGCCCGCAGATGGAGGCATCGGCCATGGTATCGGCAAGTTCGCGAATGAGGGCTTCATCACGGACCGGGGCATCCAGCAATTGTAACAATTTTTCGCAACCGGCCCGACACGGGGTGCATTGGCCACAGCTTTCATCTTCGAAGAAACGCAGCAGATTGCGGACCACGGCGCCGATGTCGTCCTTGTCGGACAACACGACGACCGCCGACGAGCCGATGAAACAGCCGTATTCATTCAGGGTTCCGAAATCAAGCGGCAGGTCGCCTTTTGCCGCCGGCAGCACGCCGCCCGAAGCGCCGCCCGGCAAGTAAGCCTTGAACGTGTGTCCATCGGCCATGCCACCGCCATGGCTTTCGATCAGTTCATTGACGGTGATGCCGCTTCGGGCCAGCTTGACGCCGGGATCGCGCACCCGCCCCGACAGGGAATAGAAGTGGGGCCGGCCCGCGCCCTGGTACCAGTCGGCGCCTTTTTGCAAAATCTCTGGCAGCCAAAACAATGTCTCTACATTGTTGATCAGCGTCGGGCGCCCGAACAGTCCGGCTCCGGCCGGATACGGCGGCCGGTTGCGGGGCAGGCCGCGCTTGCCTTCAAGGCTTTCCAGTAACGCCGTTTCCTCGCCGCAGATGTAGGCCCCGGCGCCGCGCCTGAGATGAACGGTGACGTCCCCGAGCAGCCCGGCGCCATTCAATTTCGAAAGTTCATGGGTCAGCAATTGCCTAATATGCGGATACTCGTCGCGCAGGTAGAAGTAGATGTCATCGGCCCCGACCGCCCAGGCGGCGATCAACGCGCCTTCCAGCACCCGGTGCGGGTCGGTCTCCAGGCAATGGCGATCTTTGAAGGTGCCGGGCTCGCCCTCATCGGCGTTGACGGCCAGAATCCGGGGCTTCGGCGCATCGCCCAGGAAACGCCATTTGTTGGCGACCGGGAATCCGGCACCGCCGAGGCCGCGCAGGCCGGAACGGTCGATCTCATCCATCACGCTTTCAGGGCTGCGTTCGCCGGCGCGGAAACTCTGCAACAGCTTGTAGCCGCCGTGGCTGATATAATTGTCCAGCAATATGGCCTGGTCCGTGTTGTTCGGGGCTGTGCGGCCTTCGCGGACCGCATCGGCGATTAATTCGGGCGTTGCGCTGTCAATCCGGTTGAAGGCGAGGGTGGCGGCGGGGGCTTTTTCACAGGCCCCCATGCACGGCGCCTCGATCACCCGCACCTTGTCGCCAAGGGCCTGGCTCAAGGCCTCGATCAATTGTTTGGCCCCGGCCATTTCACAGGCGATGCCGCCACAGGCCCGCACCGTCAGGGGCGGTGGCGGCATCGCGCCCGCGCCGGTCACATCGAAGTGGGCGTAGAAGGTCGCGACCTCGTAAACCTCGGCCTGCGACAGTTTCATCTCATCGGCCAGGGCCGCCAAAAGGGAAGCCGGGATATGGCCTTCGCTGTCCTGGATCAGGTGCAGGTATTCAATCAGAAGGTCATGATCGCGGGGGCCGTCGCCGAGCAATTGGCGCACCCGGTCCAGCGCTTCCGGGCTTATTTGGCGGCCCTTGGGATGACCGTGTCGAGGGGCAGTTTTGACCATTCCGAGAAGACCTTAAGGAATTGAGTAATGAACCAGTGTCGTCATAATGCATAATGCCTTTAAACATTGGTTGCCTGCACAGAATACGACTCTTTATTTTATCGCCACGCCTTATTTTTATGGGACCGGAATTATGGATGTTGATCTGAAAGTCGCACAACTATTGTGCTCAAGGCTTTGCCACGATCTGGTCGGACCCGCCGGTGCCGCCCATAACGGGATCGAACTGCTCGATGAGATGGGGGCTGGAGGCGGGGGCGAGGCGCTGACCCTGATCGGGGGAAGCGTCCGCCAGCTGTCCACCCGGCTCGCCTTCTTCAGGTTTGCCTTCGGTCATGGCGGGTTATCGGGCCGAAAACCGACACTCGAGGAAACCCGCGATCTGGCCCAGGCTTTTCTTGCCGGCGGCAGAACTACCCTGGACTGGCCTTTGGATGCGATTGCTAGCGGGATCCCTGAATTTTCGGCCCATGCTGCAAAATTATTGCTCAATATGGTTCTGGTCGGTGTCGATGCGCTGCCCCGGGGCGGGTCACTTGGCGTCAGTATCGCTGAAATAGGGGATGACGCAGGTGGCAAACCGGGGGATAAACCGGGTGGCAAGGCCATTGGCATGGCGGTCAGGGCGGCCGGTTCCGGAGCCCGTTTGAAGGAAGATTTGTCGGCAGCCCTGGCCGCCGGAACCGCTTCCGGGGCTTCGGAAGATGCCCTGACGGCCCATAATGTCCATGGTTATTTCTGTCAAAAAATGGCGGGAACCCTTGGCTGCAATGTGGAAGTGTCGGAAGGGGACGACGAAGTCCAGCTGGCCGTACTTGTGCCGGGCAATATTGGTGGCTAAACTCATATCGATAAGCTAATGTCTTTAAGGACTTATGCCAATTATTGGAGTGAATCCGGTGGGCGAGGCGGTGCCAATTTTCCCCCCACCTGAGGTTTGCCAAATAAATGATCGTTTTTTCCTGATGGGCACCTCATATCTACCGAGGTATTGGCGAAATTAACGTTTTATGACAATTGGTTGTGTTCGCATTTTTTAATTGATGGGTTGAGAATTATGGATGATCTTCTTACGGAATTTTTGACGGAAACCAACGAGGCCCTGACCACCCTTGACGGTCAGATGGTGCAGTTCGAAAAAGACCCTACGGACGCCGCTATTCTCGGCAACATTTTCCGTCTTGTTCACACCATCAAGGGGACTTGCGGGTTCCTTGGGCTGCCCCGGCTTGAATCCGTGGCCCATGCCGGCGAAAACGTGCTCGGCAAGTTCCGCGACGGCGACCTGGAAGTCACCGCCGAAGCCGTCACCCTTATTTTGACGTGTCTTGATACCATTCGCGAACTGCTGGGGTCCCTCGAGGAAACCGGCGAGGAGCCGGAAGGCAGCGATGCCGAGATCATTGCCGCGCTCAATGCCCATGCGGAAGGCGGCGGGGCGGCGGCCCCCGTGGCCACCGAAGAGGCACCGTCGGCAAACGAATTTGGCGCCCCGGTGGCGGCCGAACTGCTGGCCGAAGTCGAAGCGGCGGCAGGCAATGCGCCGCCAGCCAATGAATTTGGCGCCCCGGTGGCGGCCGAATTGCTGGCCGAAGTCGAAGCGGCGGCGGCCCAAGGTGTCGCGGCGGCATCTCCGGCCCAGATCAAGGCCGAGCTGGAAGCCCAGTCGGCAGCCGAGGGCAAGGTCCCGGCGAAAAGGGAAAAAACGACCCCGGCAAAAGGGGAAGAGGTGAAGGCAGAGGCCAAGGAATCAGCAGTTGCCGCATCGTCTATTCGGGTAAACGTCGATGTCCTCGAAGACTTGATGACCATGGTCAGCGAACTGGTGCTGACCCGCAATCAGCTCAACCAGATGGTGCGCGGCAACGATGACTCTGAATTTACGGTGCCGTTGCAGCGCCTCAGCCACATCACGTCGGACTTGCAGGAAGGCGTTATGAAGACGCGTATGCAGCCGATTGGCAACGCTTGGGCCAAGCTGCCGCGTATTGTTCGCGACCTGTCGGTGGAATCGGGCAAGAAGATCGAACTGAAGATGATCGGTGCCGAAACGGAACTGGATCGTCAGGTTCTTGACCTGATCAAGGACCCGTTGACCCACATGGTCAGGAACTCGGCCGACCACGGCCTTGAAAATACCGAGGACCGGGTGGCGGCCGGCAAGCCGGAACTGGGCATCGTCGAGCTTAGCGCCTTTCACGAGGGCGGCTATATCATCATCAAGATCGAAGATGACGGGCGTGGCCTAAATACCGATCGCATCGTCCAGAAGATTATCGACAACGGTCTCGCCACCGAGGCCGAGATCGAAGAGATGACCGATCAGCAAATTCATATGCATATTTTCAAAGCGGGTTTCTCGACCGCCGAAAAGGTGACAAGTGTATCGGGCCGCGGTGTCGGCATGGATGTTGTGCGTACCAATATCGAAAAAATCGGCGGTACCATCGAACTCAAGTCCATTGAAGGCAAGGGCTCGACCTTTGTTATCAAGATTCCGCTGACCCTGGCCATTGTCTCGGCGTTGATCGTCGAGTGCGTGGGCGAACGCTTCGCCATTCCGCAGATCAGCGTCCTGGAACTGGTTCGTGCCTCTACGAAAACCGATAACGCCATAGAGATGATCAACGAATCACCGGTGCTGCGCCTGCGTAACCGATTGCTGCCACTGGTTTACCTTCGCAATCTATTGAAGCTGGGCGATGCCAGTGGAGAAGAAGTCACTGAAATGTTTATCGTCGTAGCCCAAGTCGGCCCCAACACTTTCGGCATTATTGTCGACAAGGTGTTTGATACCGAGGAGATCGTGGTCAAGCCGGTATCGCCGATCCTGCGCCATATTCCGTTTTATTCCGGCAATACCGTCCTCGGCGACGGTTCGGTGATCATGATTATCGATCCCAATGGGATCGCCAATACCACCGGTGATCTTAGTTCCGCCAAGGAATCCGAAAGGGATGCAGACGACGCAGACGTATTGACCAAGGACGACACCACATCGATGCTTATTTTCCGGGCCGGAGGCAACGAGTTGAAGGCGGTTCCGCTTGCCCTGGTGGCGCGCCTCGAAGAAGTCGACATGGCGGCCACGGAACGATCCCACGGAACCTATGTTGTTCAGTACCGGGGCCACCTGATGCCGTTGGTGCCGTTCGACACGAACCATGAATGGAAAGAAACAGGCCGTCAGCCGATCCTGGTGTTTACGGACCGCGAACGCTCCATGGGTCTGGTTGTCGATGACATTGTTGATATCATCGAAGACAAACTGAATATCGAACTGGCCGCGAACCATCCGGGACTGGTTGGCAGCGCCATTATCGACGGAAAATCGACCGATGTGATTGACGCCGGGCACTTTCTGACACAGGCATTCTCTGACTGGTTTGGGGATAATGACGGGTCCTATGGCACCGGCGAAACCACCCATGGGTCACGAAAGGTTCTGCTTGTGGATGACAGTCCGTTCTTCCGCAATTTGCTGGCGCCGGTCCTTTCGGTCGCCGGATATACCGTCACGACGGCGGAAACCGCCGACGAAGCCCTGAAGATGCGTGAAGCAGGGATGGCCTTCGATGTCATCGTCAGCGATATCGAAATGCCGGGCATGAATGGCTTCGAATTTGCCGAAGAAGTTCGCGGCGGCGGTTCCTGGGCGAGCACCCCCATGGTTGCGCTGTCTTCTCATGCAACCGGGGAAGACCTGGCCCGTGGCCGGGAAGTGGGCTTTAACGATTATGTGGCCAAGTTTGACCGCGAGGCTCTGGTCGAAAAACTGGGGGATACGGTATCTTCGGCGACAATTACATCAGAAAAAACCTGAACGGGCAGGTCCCTGCAGGCCGGTTTTTTTGACCCCAATGGCCAGCAAATGTCTTGGTTGGGAAGGGCTTAGGGAGTAACTTACCCATACATCCTGATATTGGGGTGGCCTTTTTGTATTGCTTCCGGGGCTGTAATGTCGGTGTAAGGGAGGCAGGTCACATTTGGAATAACGTTCTATCTCTTAAATAAGAACAGTAATTCATGGAAAAAGTAGGTTGGCATGAAGTCTTGTCTGATTGTTGATGATTCAAAAGTAATTCGCATGGTGGCCCGCAAGATTCTCCAGGAATTGGAGTTTGAAACGGAAGAGGCTGCCGATGGCCAACAAGCGCTGGATGCTTGCAAGGCTAAAATGCCTGATGCAATTCTGCTCGACTGGAATATGCCGGTCATGAACGGAATTGAGTTTCTGACAGAATTAAGGGCACTGGACGGCGGCGGGGAGCCGGTCGTCGTTTTCTGCACCACGGAAAACGACATTGAGCATATCCAGCAGGCGATCGAATCGGGGGCTAACGAGTACATCATGAAGCCCTTTGACAGCGAAATAATTCAATCGAAGTTTTCACAGCTCGGGTTGCTGTAAGCATTCCGGCGGACTTTGTTGATCGTCAATACTGGGAAAGTAAGTGTCTGAAATATCAGAAATAAGTGCGGATGATCCAATCCAGGTAATGATTGTCGATGATTCGGCCGTTATCCGTGGCCTTACCTCACGCATTCTGGAAGAGGACAATTCGATTCGGGTGGTCGCCTCTGTCGGCAACGGCCTGATGGCGATCAACAATCTGCCGCGCTTCGATATTGACGTTATCGTCCTGGACATCGAAATGCCGGTGATGGATGGGTTAACGGCATTGCCCAAACTGCTGGAGATCAACCCGGACGTTAAAATCCTTATTTCCTCAACCCTCAGCGCACGTAATGCGGAGATCAGCATTCGGGCGCTGGAGGCAGGCGCCGCCGACTACTTGCCAAAACCGACTTCGACCAACGACATAAGTGTCGGCGGCGAGTTTCGGCGCGAACTTTTTGACAAGGTCAAGCATCTTGGCATCGCCCACCGCAAACATGCCGTGGCCTCGGGGCGAAACAAACCTTCGGCCGCCAGTGCCCCATTGGCCAGGCCGGCCCCTGTCGCGGCCCCTAGCAAGGCCATTTCCTTGCGCCAAGCCGGCACGTTGAAGCCGAATATCCTGGCCGTCGGCAGCTCTACCGGTGGCCCTCAGGCTCTGCTCAATTTTTTTAAAGGCCTTAATACCAACATTAATATGCCGGTGGTGATTACCCAGCATATGCCGGCCACATTCACGGCGATCCTTGCCGGACATATAGATCAGCAAACCGGGTGGTCTTGTGCCGAGGCCAAGGATGGCGAGGAGTTAAGGCCCGGCCACATTTGCCTGGCGCCCGGTGATTTTCACATGCTTGTGGAAAAGAAAGATGGCAAGAACGTCATCGCCTTGAATCAGGGGCCCCAGGAAAATTTCTGCCGTCCGTCCGTTGACCCGATGCTGCGTAGCGTGGCCAAGGCCTATGGCCCCAACGTACTGACGGTTATTCTGACTGGCATGGGTGCCGATGGCATGAAGGGCAGTCAGGTCATCGTCGATGGCGGCGGCACGGTGATTGCCCAGGACGAAGCCAGCAGTGTCGTCTGGGGCATGCCCGGCGCCGTTGCCACGGCGGGCCTCTGCAACGCCGTTCTTCCCCTGACTGATTTGGCGCCCAAGGCCATGAATATTATTGCCGGGAGGTTCTCATGAGGCCCGGCGATTTTGAATACCTGTCGACCCTGGTCAAGGGCCAGTCCGGACTTGTCTTGACCGAGGATAAAGGCTACTTGCTGGAAAGCAGGCTTTTACCGGTGGCCCGCAAACGCGGCCTGAAAGGGCTGGAAGAACTGGTCGATACCTTGAAGCACCACGAGGACAAGCAATTGATCAACGATGTCACAGAAGCCATGACCACCAACGAGTCATTCTTCTTCCGCGACATCAAGCCGTTTGACCTTTTCCGCAATCATGTGTTGCCGCATCTGCTTAAAAACCGGACCGATAGAAAATCCTTCCGCATTTGGTGCGCTGCGGCCTCAAGCGGCCAGGAGCCTTATTCCTTAGCCATGACCATCAAGGAGGAAGCGGCCAAGCTGGCCAGCTGGAAAACAGAAATCGTCGGCACTGATATTTCCAAGGAAATATTGGAAAAGGCGAAAGCGGGGCTGTATTCGCAGTTCGAGGTTCAACGCGGCCTGCCGATTCAACTTTTGCTTAAATATTTCCAGAAACAGGATGATATGTGGCAGGCCGATGCGGCGCTCCGGGCGATGATCCAGTTCCGCGAGTATAATCTACTGGCAAACCTGATGCCCCTTGGCAAATTTGATGTGGTCTTCTGCCGCAATGTTCTGATCTATTTCGATCAGGAAACCAAGGGCAAGGTGCTGGATCAAATTGCTAGCTTGATGCCCGATGACGGAATTCTGTTCCTTGGCGGTGCCGAAACCGTGCTTGGCATTACCGAAATGTTCAAGCCGATCACCGGCCATCGCGGCGTTTATTGCAAATCGACATCGTCGCTAACGTTTTCGACCTAGATCAGTTCACCTTTAGTTTGAAACACGACATGTTCAAACTAAAGGTGAAAAACTGATCGATTCTAAAAGAGCGAGCCGATTCACACGTTTAAACGTGATCGGATCTAGGCTTTTGCGGCGGCTTTGTCTGGCTCACCTTCCGGGTCCCGCAGAACGTAGCCGCGCCCCCAGATCGTTTCGATGTAATTCTCGCCATCGGTGGCGGCGCCCAGCTTCTTGCGCAATTTGCAGATAAAAACATCGATAATCTTCAACTCCGGCTCGTCCATGCCGCCATACAGGTGATTGAGGAACATTTCCTTGGTCAGCGTCGTGCCTTTACGCAGCGATAAAAGCTCCAAAATACCGTATTCCTTGCCGGTCAGGTGGACCGGCTGGCCTTCGACCTCGACCGTATGGGCATCCAGGTTCACGGCCAGTTTGCCGGTCCGGATCAGCGACTGGGCGTGGCCTTTCGAGCGCCGGACGATGGCCTGAATCCGGGCCATCAGTTCGGCCTTGTCGAAGGGCTTGGTCAGATAGTCATCGGCCCCGGTTCCCAGTCCCTTGACCTTGTCTTCGGCGTCGGTTAGGCCAGACAGGATGAGTACGGGAGTCTCGACCCGGGCATCGCGCAGGCGGCGCAACACTTCGATGCCGTTCATATCGGGCAGCATCAGATCAAGAATGATGATGTCGTAATCATAAAGTTTGCCGATCTCAAGTCCGTCTTCCCCAAGGTCCGTCGAATCGACGACCATGTTCTCGGATTCCAGCATAATCTGCAGGCTTTGCGCCGTCGCAGCATCGTCCTCAACCAGAAGTACCCGCATCGAGTAATCCTCATATATTTTCAGATTCGCAAGCTTAACCATATTTGTTAATGTTTGTTAACCATAAATATGGTCCGGCACATTTTAAGGCCCCCAAGGGCCGCCCTTAACCAACCTTAAAGGGTCGTCCTTTTAGTCTGTAAATGGGACAATATAAAGAGTTCGGCTGGTACGGGCGGGAGCCCGATTGTGGCCAGTTCGGGGTAAGCGGTGAGGTGACGTGAAAAGGCTTTCGGATAACATTTGCAACGAAATCGGCCGCCTGCCCGATCACGTCGTCTATGGCAGTGTCTCTTCCATCGTCGGTATGTTGATCGAGATCGAAGGCGCCGAAAGCGCTTTGACCATCGGCGATCGCTGCCGACTGATCGGCCGGGAAGGGCGCGAGGTGGTCTGCGAAGTCGTCGGCTTCAGGAACAATAGCGCACAGTTGATGCCGTTTGGCTCTCTCGATGGCATCGGCCTCGGTTGCCGGGCCGAGCTCAGCCTCTCGAACCCGGTAATCTTTCCCGACGATAGCTGGAAAGGCCGGGTCATTAACGCTTTCGGCGAACCGGTCGACGGCAAGGGCCCATTGCAAAGCGGCCCGGTGGCTTACCGGGTTCACGCCCGCCCCCCCAATTCCCATTCGCGCCAGCGCGTCGGCGGTAAACTCGAT
>FLOH01001045.1_pt1 | contig 46165 bp, 39 predicted proteins | sample 756751 | NCBI WGS metagenome assembly FLOH01 (sample SAMEA4026879, study PRJEB14308) | marine metagenome | biome: coastal water; material: water | depth 74 m | reverse complement strand
GCGTCAGATGTGTATAAGAGACAGTACGCTTGCAACGATACTTGTGATGATGAGAAAGATTGAAAGCGTTAAAGCCACGGTGGAACTCCTCTAGAGGTAGGGGTACAGGATACCCGACGAGACAGAATATTTTTCGCCTAGTCCTGAGCGTGAAATTTTGTGATCTTTGCCAATTCTTCTGGGTCCAGGCTAGCTCCTCCGATGAGCGCGCCATCCACATCAGCCTGTTTCATAATCTCGGAGATATTGGCAGATTTCACAGAACCGCCATAGAGGATTCGCATATTTGCAGCAATCTCACTTGAGCCAATCTGTTCAACTTCTTCTCGGATAGCAGCGCATACTTCCTGTGCGTCTTCTGGAGTCGCAGTCTTACCGGTTCCAATTGCCCAAACAGGTTCATATGCAATGACGATTTTTTTGAGATCTGGTTTGTGAAGACCTTCAAGTCCTGCGCGCACCTGGCGGATAACATGAGAAACATGAGTGCCAGATTCGCGGATTGCGAGCTCTTCTCCAACGCAGAAGATTGGAATCAACTCGTTGGCCAGGGCTGCCTTGATTTTACGATTTACCAACGCATCATCTTCCTTATGGATTGCGCGTCTTTCAGAGTGGCCAACGACAACGAAGGTGCAACCAAGCTTTGCCAACATTGAGCCCGAAATATCACCAGTAAATGCACCTGATGGCTCGGGAGAAAGGTCTTGTGCTCCATATTGAATACGTAAGCGATCTCCATCAACCATTGTCTGGATTGAACGGATATCTGTAAATGGCGGAATGATTGCGACATCTACCGCGTCATAATCCTTATCGTCGAGTGAGTAGACAAGCTTTTGCGCAACTGCAATCGCCTCAAGGTGATTGAGGTTCATCTTCCAGTTTCCTGCCATCAGCGGCTTGCGCATCGTGTACTCCTCTAGTCAGTAGATTTAGCGTTGGTGAGATATTTTCTCGTTGAGATTATCTTTAAAGATCTAAAGCTGTGAGGCCCGGAAGTTCCTTACCCTCGAGAAATTCAAGGGAAGCTCCCCCACCGGTTGAAATATATCCAAATTGTGAATCTTTAAATCCAAGCGCGCGTACCGCAGCTGCTGAATCTCCGCCACCTACCACCGAAATCCCATCGACTTCAGTCAGCGCCTGGGCCAGAATCTTTGTGCCAGAGGCAAATGCAGGAAATTCAAAGACGCCCATAGGCCCGTTCCAGAAAACAGTTTTGCATTTTTTGATAGCCGCGGCAAATGCCACAGCACTTTCGGGGCCGATATCTAAACCAATTTGATCGGCAGGAATCGCATCTGAACTGACAAGGGTTGGAGTCGCATCAGCTGAGAAAGATGGAGCAACGACAATATCTGTTGGAATTAAGAGCTTCACGCCAGAATCTTCTGCCTGTTTAATCAGCGCGCGGACAGTGTCAATGAGATCGGGTTCAACGAGAGATTTACCGATCTCTCTTCCTTGAGCTGCAAGGAAGGTAAATAGCATTCCTCCGCCGATAGCCATTACATCAACTTTGCCCAGTAGATTGGAGATAACTCCAATTTTATCTGAGACTTTAGAGCCTCCTAGTACAACTCCATAAGGTCGCACCGGATCAATTGTTAGCCTCTTAAGTACATCGACTTCAGCAGAAACCAAATGCCCTGCCGCATGTGGAAGTAGACGAGGAAGATCAAAGACAGAGGCGTGTTTGCGGTGTACCGCGCCGAATCCATCACCAACATAGAAATCTGCAAGCAGCGACAGTTCCTTGGCAAGGGCTGCTCGCTCTGATTCATCTTTTGACGTTTCCGCTGCTGAGAAACGAATATTTTCTAGAAGGAGAATCCCTCCAGCTACTAGCGCAGATGCCTTTGCTGTTACATCACTTCCTGTAATTGCTCCAGCAAATTGCACTGGCTTACCTAATAGTTCAGCTAAACGCACGGCAATAGGTGCAAGTGAGAGCTCTGGTTTTGCTTCACCATTTGGACGGCCAAGATGGGCAGCAATAACGATGCTTGCGCCCTTTTCAAGGAGAGCGTTGATCGTCGGAAGGGATGCCCGAATACGGCCATCGTCGGTGATCTTTCCTTCTTTCAAAGGAACATTGAGATCGCAACGAAGAAATACTCGCTTTCCAGCCACATCAAGGTCTGCCAAAGATGACATTAAATAGCGCTTCTCTCTTTAGAGTGACTTGCCTACATAGTCAACAAGATCAACGAGGCGATTTGAATAGCCCCACTCGTTGTCATACCAACCAACAACTTTGACAGTTGTTCCAATTGCCTTTGTAAGACCGGCATCAAAAATACAAGATGATGGGTCAGTGACAATATCTGAGGAGACGATTGGATCTTCAGTGTAAGTGAGGAAACCCTTAAGTGAGCCGTTAGCTGCTTCTTTCATTGCAGCGTTAATCTCTGCTGCAGTTGCCTCTTTTGCAAGTTCAACTGTGAGGTCGGTAGCTGAACCAGTTGGAACAGGTACACGCATCGCAAAACCATCAAGCTTGCCCTTGAGCTGTGGAAGCACAAGGGAAATTGCCTTCGCAGCACCAGTCGAGCTTGGAATGATATTTGTCGCCGCAGCACGTGCGCGACGCAGATCCTTGTGAGGGAAATCAAGAATTACTTGGTCATTTGTGTAAGCATGGATAGTTGTCATTAATCCGCGAACAATTCCGAACTTCTCATCAAGAACCTTTGCCATTGGGGCAAGACAGTTTGTAGTGCATGAAGCGTTTGAAATCACGTTGTGCTTTGTTGAGTCGTACTTCTCATGATTTACGCCCATAACGATGGTGATATCTTCATCAGTGGCAGGCGCTGAAATAATGACCTTCTTCGCTCCTGCGGTGATGTGCTTTTGAGCATCAGATGCCTTCGTGAAGTGACCGGTTGATTCAATGACGATATCAGCCTTCACGGAAGCCCAAGGAAGATTAGCAGGGTCGCGATCTGCAAAGACCTTCATAGTCTTGCCACCTACAGTGATTGAGTCTTCTGTATATGTGACTTCTAGGCCAAGGCGGCCCAAAATTGAGTCGTACTTCAAAAGGTGAGCAAGGGTTGCATTATCTGTGAGGTCGTTGATACCTACGATATTGATATTAGGGTTTGTTAGCGCTGCGCGAAAAAAATTGCGTCCAATACGTCCAAAACCATTGATTCCGACATTAATCATCTCAAGACCTCTTCTAGAAAATAAATCACCCTACATAAAGGTGGCTTTCGGTTACACCACAACATTGGGGGCTCGTGAGGCGAAGTCTACCAGCAGGCAGATGGCTACTGAACAGTTCGGCAAGCGTGCAGATAAAGATTAAGTGTCATTCGCCGAGCAGATCAGGTGAGAGTCCAGCTTCAGTATCTGGAATTCCTAATTCGATGGCACGCTTATCGGCCATTGCAAGTAGACGTCTAATACGTCCTGCAATCGCATCCTTTGTCATGGGAGGCGTTGCAAGGGATCCGAGCTCTTCCAGACTTGCCTGTCCGTGAGAAATACGAAGTTCGCCTGCCTCTTTGAGGTGATCAGGAATTTCGGCTCCAAGAATTTCCATCGCGCGTTGCACGCGAGCCGCCGCCGCTACTGCGGCGCGAGCAGAGCGACGTAAATTAGCATCATCAAAATTGGCCAATCGATTAGCAGTTGCTCGGACTTCACGGCGCATGCGACGTTCTTCCCAAGCCAAGACAGATTCGTGTGCGCCAAGACGTGTCAGAAGAACTCCAATTGCGTCTCCATCGCGAATAACAACACGATCTACTCCGCGTACCTCACGAGCTTTGGCAACAATTCCTAAACGGCGCGCTGCGCCAACAAGAGCAAGAGCTGCTTCAGGCCCGGGGCAGGTAATTTCAAGAGATGAGGAACGCCCTGGCTCAGTCAGCGAACCATGCGCAATAAATGCGCCACGCCATGCGGCTTCTGCATCACAGACATTGGCAGCAACGACTTGTGGAGGAAGACCGCGAACTGGACGACCATTGGCATCAATTAAGCCTGTTTGACGAGCTAGCGCATCGCCGGCTTCGACGACTCGCACTACATAGCGAGAGCCTTTACGTAAACCACTTGATGAGAGAACAGCGAGATCGCTATCGTGGCCATAGATATCTGCAATATCCTTTTTAAGACGACGTGCGCTCTGAGATGTATCGAGCTCTACCTCGATTAAGACTTTGCCCGCGGCAATATGGAGACCACCTGCAAAGCGTAGGAGTGAAGAAACTTCTGCCTTGCGGCAACACGGTTTGGTAACAGAGAGACGACTGAGTTCATCTTTTACCGCTGCTGTCATCGCCATGGGGGTTATCCAACCAGTATTTCTCTCCCAATGTGTGCGAAAAGCAGACCCAATTTCTTTACATCATGGTGCAGAAGCTCGTGATCATCACGTAGATCAGCGACCAATAACTCTGAACCTTGGGTTGAAAGATGGCTACGTAACTCTTCTTGGCCACCTGTGGATTGGTCTGCAATAACCAGATCAAAGTGGAGATCTGGCGAATATTGATGAAGAATTTCTAGATGCTCAATTGGTGAGTATCCCGCGTACTCCCCTGCCGATTTATCGGCGATATCAAGATTTAGCAGAAGTATCTTCTTGGCTCGCGATGCTTCAAGTGCGCGCCGCTGATCTGGAACAAGCAGATGTGGAATAACGCTCGAGAACCAGGAACCTGGTCCCATTGTTATCCATTCCGCTTCTTCTATCGCCTGTATCGCTTGCAGATGTGCTGGCGGATTTTCAGGAAGAATCCGAAGAGATTTCAACCGGCCCTTCGTTGTAGCAACTTCAGCCTGCCCACGCACTATTTGTGTGCCTATTGAATTTTCAAATGTGGCTTCAATATCTAGCGCATGAGATGCCATCGGTAGTACTCGACCTACAACTTTGAGCAGTGCGCCCACGCGATCCAAACCTGCGACAGTATCTTCATCGCGATCCCAGAGCGCTGCAAGAAGCAAATTCCCAACTGCATGACCATTGAGTGCGCCTTCGCTTGTAAAGCGATATTGTATTATTTCAGCCCAGCTACGCCCCCATTCGTCATCACCGCAGAGCGCAGCTAACGCCATTCGCAAGTCGCCTGGTGGCATGATGGGAAATTCTTCACGTAGACGACCACTTGAACCGCCATTATCTGCAACGGTCACTATCGCTGTAATTTGATTTGTCATGCTGCGCAGAGCGGTCAACGTCGCCGCGAGTCCGTGCCCACCACCTAGGGCCACAACTTTCTTACTCATTCACGTCCGACATCGCGATGTGTTGCATGAGCAGAGATTTCCAGATCGTTAGAGGATAGAGAGAGCTGACGTGCAATTTCTTGAGCAACTGCTACAGATCGATGTTTTCCACCCGTACATCCAACTGCAATCGTGACATATTTCTTTCCTTCGTGGAAATAGCCAGGCAGCATCTGAGTAACAACTGACAGATAGCTCCTTACAAATTCGGCTACCCCCTCGCTAGATAAAACTTTCTGAGACACAAGTGCGTCTAAGCCATTGAGCGGTCTTAACTCGGGAATCCAATGAGGATTGGGGATGAAACGGCAATCAAGAACGAGATCTGCATCCACTGGAATCCCATACTTATATCCGAAAGAAAGGAGATTGATTCGAATCGTAGGCGCTAAGCCAGCTGCAAATATCTCAGAGGTGCGTTTTTCTAGCTGATGGACATTCAGATTCGATGTATCAATGACAACATCTGCCTGAGCACGAATCTCTTCAAGTTTTGCACGTTCTCGTGCAATACCGTCAACAATTCGGTCACTTGCCTGTAGTGGGTGAGGGCGCCGCGTTGACTCAAATCTCTGAACCAGTGATTGATCGCTAGCATCGAGAAAGAGCGCTGTAAAATCAATCTTCAAATCCTTCAACTTCTGCAGAGCATTATTGAGATCGTCAAAGAATTTTCCACCTCGTACATCGACGACAACTGCCAGTTTCGAATGAGTATCAAGGCTCTGCTCAGCAAGCTGTGGCAGTAGCACTGGCGGCAAATTATCGACTACATACCAACCTAGATCTTCAAGTGCATGTGCCACAGTTGAACGACCGGCACCCGACATTCCAGTCAGAATGAGTAACTCTTGAGTGGTCATGGTCTTTATTCTGCCTTAGCTGTCAAGTATCTCACCTGTTGCCATATCAACTCCAGGGGTAGCTAGATTTTCAAGGTGCGCATAGATGATTCCAGCGATAGTCGCTCCAATTCCAGGGGTCGCAGCGAGTTCCTCAGCACTTACCTTTCTCATCGCTGTCACGGAACCAAATCGATCCAAGAGCGCTGCTCTGCGACTTTCTCCTAACTGCGGAATCTCATCGAGAAGGGATTCGAGCATTACCTTTGAACGCCTGGATCTATGGAATGTAATTGCAAATCGATGTGCCTCATCTCGAATTCGTTGCAGTAGATACATGCCTTCACTTGTCCGGGGCAAGATCAAGGGATCTTTATCCCCTGGCATCCATACCTCCTCTAACCTCTTCGCCAATCCGCATAGTGCCACATCTGTAATACCTAGTTCATCCAGAGCTCTCTGCGCAGCAGCAACTTGAGGAGCTCCTCCGTCGACCACAATGAGTTGAGGTGGATACGCGAATTTGCTTAACCGTCCACCGGTTTGCGCAATCTCGCTTTGGTTTACTGATCGATCAGCAAGTAAGCGTTTCATTCGACGAGTAATTACTTGATGCATCGCACGGGTGTCATCTTGGGCAGTATCTGTATCAATGATGAAACGGCGATATTCACTCTTCTTGGCCAGTCCATCTTCAAAGACAACCATCGATGCAACAACGGATGTCCCCGAAATATTTGAGATGTCATAACATTCAATGCGTAGCGGGGTGCGGGATAACTGAAGTTCCTCTTCAAGTTCCAAGAGCGCTTTGCCAGAAACAGCAGCATCCGTTGCTCTTTTGCTCAGATACTGAACCAGGGCATAATGCGCATTTCTTTCCACGGTCTGTAGGAGCTCAACCTTCTCGCCGCGTTGAGGAACTTTGATGGATACTCGGGAGCCTCTTAAGGATGTAAGCCATTCTTCGAGCGCACTTCGATCTGTTGGCTCGTGGTTAAGGAAAATTTCTGAAGGTATATCACCAGGAGCGCTCTGGCTATAGATTGAGAAGAAGAGCGAACCAATCTGATCATCTCCTTCAAGAGCTCGCTCTTGATCGACTATCCACGAACGAGACCCCTTGATAGAGCCTCGCCGTACAATGAATATAGAACCCGCAGCGTGCAAGCCTTCTTCGTGGATTGAGATGAAATCGCCATCGAGTTCATCCGAGAGATTTCCTTGAGTAGATTTCTGAGCCTTTTCAAATGACTCAATTTGATCTCGTAAGCGTGCGGCGCGTTCAAACTCTTCGTGATCAGAGGCAGTAGCCATCTCTTCTCGTAAAGTCGGAAGTAGATTCTCCATCCCCGTCTCCATAAAGGCATCAAGTTTGACGGCAATCTCTTTATGTTCCTCGGGAGTTACCCATCCCACGCACGGAGCTGCGCACTTTCCAATATCGCCCAGTAGGCATTGACGTTTACTCCGCTGGGCTCGTTGAAAGTTTCCAGCACTACATGATCGCACGGGAAATACTTTAAGCAGAACTTCATAGGTATTACGAAGCGCCCATGCATTTGTATAGGGTCCAAAATATTTAAGACCTGGACGTTTCTCTTTGCGCGTAATAAATATGCGTGGGAATTCATCTGCCATGGAGATAGCTAGATAGGGGTAGGACTTATCATCTTTAAATTGCACGTTATAGGTCGGGTGGTACTGCTTAATCCACGAAAATTCAAGCGCCAGTGCTTCTAGCTCCGTGGCAACGATGGTCCAATCAACTCGAACCGCTTCATGCACCATGCGATAGGTCTTTTGGGCTAAATTTGAACCAAAATACGTTGTCAGACGATTCTTAAGATTTTTAGCTTTGCCGACGTAGATGACCTTCTCGGATGCGTCGTAGAAACGATAGACACCGGGTTCTTCGGGAATCTCCTTGGGGCGGTAACTCGCTGGTTGCGCCATTGCTACCTCTTCTTAACTGCCTTGCGGTTGGTCGCCAATACTTCGGCTAAGAATTCCCCGGTATAACTAGCCTTCACTTTAGCTACCTCTTCAGGCGTTCCTTCAGCAACGACAGTTCCCCCTCGATATCCACCTCCAGGGCCCATATCGATCACCCAGTCGGAGGATTTGATAACATCCAAATTATGCTCGATCACAATGACTGTATTTCCAGATTCAACAAGTCGCTGGAGAACCCCAAGAAGTTTATTTACATCTTCAAAGTGCAGGCCGGTTGTTGGTTCATCTAAGACGTAAATGGTTCGTCCCGTTGATCTGCGTTGAAGTTCAGTAGCCAACTTCACGCGTTGAGCTTCACCCCCTGAGAGCGTTGGCGCTGATTGGCCAAGTCGAACATAGCCAAGCCCAACATCGCAGAGCGTCTTGAGATACCGAGCGATAGTAGGTACAGATTCAAAGAAATCATAGGCAATCTCAATGGACATATCTAAAACTCCTGCGATTGTTCTACCCTTGTAATGGACTTCAAGAGTTTCGCGGTTATAGCGTGCTCCGTGGCAGACTTCGCAAGGAACATAGACATCAGGCAAGAAGTTCATCTCGATCGTAATGGTTCCGTCTCCAGAACAATTCTCGCAGCGTCCGCCCTTTACATTGAAGGAGAATCGACCTTGTTGATACCCGCGCACTTTCGCTTCTGTAGTTTCTGCGAAGAGAGCGCGTACCTTGTCGAAGACGCCTGTATAGGTTGCAGGGTTTGATCGTGGCGTGCGTCCGATGGGTGATTGATCGACATGGACAACTTTGTCGAGCTGATCGATTCCGGTCACGGTGCGATGGCGCCCGGGAACAAGTCGCGCGCCGTTGAGCTTATTGGCAAGAGTTGTGTAGAGAATGTCATTAACAAGCGTTGATTTTCCAGAACCCGAAACGCCTGTAACAGATACAAAGAGGCCCAGTGGAATGCTCACCTCTAAATCCTTCAAATTATTCTCTTTTGCGCCTTTGATAACCAGTTGGCGCTTAATATCTCTAGGACGACGCCTTTCGGGAATCGCGATTGCGCGACGCCCTGATAAATATGCGCCGGTGATGGATTCTTTAGATGCAATGAGTTCTTCATACGAGCCTGAGACAACAACTTTTCCGCCATGTTCTCCAGCACCTGGACCAATATCGACGATCCAGTCAGCAGCGCGAATGGTTTCCTCATCATGTTCGACAACAATGAGAGTATTTCCTAAATCACGAAGGTGTGTCAGTGTTTCAATCAGACGCCTGTTATCTCTTTGGTGAAGTCCAATCGATGGTTCGTCGAGAACATAGAGCACACCAACTAAGCCAGATCCAATTTGAGTTGCAAGGCGGATGCGCTGAGCTTCTCCCCCTGACAACGTTGCAGCAGGGCGATCGAGAGATAGATAATCAAGACCTACATCGAGCAAGAATCCTAAGCGCGCATGAACTTCTTTCATCACACGTTCGGCAATCTGTGCCTCACGTTTATTCAGCTTTACCTCTTTGAGAAATGCTGCGCACTCATCGATCGATAAGGCACAGACTTCAGCGATACTTTTGCCACCTAAGGTCACAGCCAATACTTCTGGCTTAAGCCTTGCACCCTTACAGGCAGGACATGGAGTCTGGCGCATATAGGCCTCGTACTTACCGCGGCTGTAATCGCTATCGGTCTCGCCATGACGACGATGAATGAAGGGAACGACTCCTTCAAAGCCAGTTGAATAATTGCGGACACGACCGTATCGGTTCTTATACTTGACATGAACTTCGTAATCGAAGCCATTGATAATTGCCTCTTTGGCTTTGACAGTTAGTTTTTTCCAAGGGTTATCGAGTGAGAATTTAAGTTCTGTAGCTAACGCTTCAAGTAACCTTAAGAAATATTCAGATGATTGGCCACCAGACCATGGTGCGATAGCGCCCTCATTTATCGAAATTGAATCATCGGGAATAATGAGGTCTTGATCAACTTCAAGTTTTGTTCCAATACCCGAACATTCATCGCATGCACCAAAAGGTGAGTTAAAGGAGAAGGATCGTGGTTCTAACTCTTCAAAAGAGAGGTCGCACTCATGGCATGCCAAATGCTCGCTATATGTATGTTCCCTCTCTGGCCCCTTTGCATCGACAAAATCAAGGAGTACGAGCCCGTTGCCCAGCTTGAGCGCCGTTTCGATTGAATCAGTAAGACGAGATTTACTTTCGGCCTTAGCTGTCAGGCGATCAACGACGACTTCAATCGTATGCTTCTCTTGCTTCTTAAGCTTCGGTGGTTCAGTGAGTGCGATTGTTTCCCCATCTACTCGTGCACGCGAATAGCCTTGCATCACTAGCTCTGCGAAGAGATCGACAAATTCGCCTTTACGCTCACGAACGACGGGAGCCAGGACCTGGAACTTTGTCGCCGCAGCCATAGTAAGTATCTGATCCACAATTTGTTGCGGGCTCTGCCGTGAAACTGGCTTCGAACAATTGGGACAGTGAGGACGACCTGCACGGGCAAAGAGCAATCTGAAGTAGTCGTAGACCTCTGTGATAGTTCCAACGGTAGAACGTGGGTTGCGGTTCGTTGATTTTTGATCAATGGAAACGGCAGGCGATAGCCCTTCAATGAAGTCAACATCTGGCTTATCCATCTGACCCAAAAATTGACGGGCATAGGCTGAAAGAGATTCGACGTAGCGACGTTGGCCTTCGGCAAATATTGTGTCGAATGCCAAGCTGGATTTTCCTGAACCTGATAGACCTGTAAAGACAATGAGAGCATCTCGCGGAAGTTCGATAGATACATCCTTGAGATTATGTTCGCGAGCACCGCGCACTACCAACTTATCGATGCTCATGTTCCTGCCTCTTCCATTCCGCGAAGTTCGCGCTTCAAATCTTTCAATTCATCTCGTAAACGCGCTGCGAGTTCGAAGTGCAATTGATCGGCTGCGCCGCGCATCTGTTCGGAGAGGGAGCCTATCAACGCAATCAGCTCTTGGCGCGGCATCGAGTTAGATGACTTAGATGTAAACGGCAGTACCGCCTTGCTCTTTCCGCCCTTCAGCGTGGCCATCAAAGCATCTGTGTCATCGCTCTCTTGTGCGATCAAATCAGTAATGTCAGAAATCTTCTTACGCAGAGGTTGAGGGTCAACTCCTCGTTCGAGGTTATAGGCGACCTGCTTTTCGCGACGGCGATTGGTCTCATCTATCGCCTTGGTCATAGATGCAGTCATGTTATCTGCATACATATGAACTTCACCGGATACATTTCGAGCAGCACGACCAATAGTCTGAATAAGAGAGGTAGCTGAACGAAGGAAGCCTTCTTTATCCGCATCGAGGATCGCAACTAAGGAAACTTCTGGAAGATCGAGCCCTTCACGCAGTAAATTGATGCCGATCAGCACATCATATTGGCCACTACGAAGTTCGCGAAGAAGTTCTAATCGCCGCAAGGTATCTACCTCTGAATGCAGATATATAACTCGAACACCCTTCTCCTGTAGGTATTCAGTTAAATCTTCAGACATTTTCTTGGTCAGGGTCGTCACAAGTACTCGCTCGTTACGCTCGGCGCGAATATTAATCTCGTGCAAGAGATCGTCAATCTGGCCCTTACTAGGCTTAACGATGATTTGAGGATCAACAAGGCCTGTAGGTCGGATGACTTGTTCAACGACATCCCCTTCAACTTTGGCCATCTCGTACTTTCCCGGAGTTGCAGAGAGATAGATTGTCTGACCAGTCCGGTCGAGGAATTCCGGCCATTTCAATGGGCGATTATCGAGAGCGCTCGGAAGTCTAAAACCATGTTCGACGAGCGTGCGCTTACGTGCGGCATCGCCTTCATACATCGCGCCAATCTGTGGAACTGTTACATGGCTTTCATCGATTACGACCAGAAAGTCTTCAGGGAAATAATCTAGTAAACAATTGGGCGCAGATCCTGGTTCTCGACCATCGAGATGCCTTGAGTAATTCTCGATGCCAGAGCAGAAACCAAGTTGTTCCATCATTTCCAAATCAAAAGTGGTGCGCATGCGAAGCCGTTGCTCTTCTAGAAGCTTTCCCTGCTTTGTGAATTGGTTAAGCTGAATCTGTAGCTCATCTTGAATATCGCTCATCGCGCGTTTCATAGTTTCAGGACCCGCCGCGTAGTGGGTCGCAGGAAAAATATAGATTTCAGTCTCATCATGCACGATTTCACCCGTCAGTGGATTGAGCGTCATAATCTTCTCAATCTCGTCGCCAAACATTTCAATGCGGACTGCGAGTTCTTCATACATCGGGATGATTTCTACCGTGTCTCCACGAACTCGAAAAGTTCCCCGTTCAAAGGCCATATCATTTCGCTTATATTGGACATCGACGAATTTGCGCAAAAGGGCGTTACGTTCGATCGAATCCCCAACCTTAAGACGAATCATTCGGTCGATATATTCCTGAGGAGTTCCAAGTCCATAGATACACGAGACTGTTGCTACAACAATGACATCGCGTCGCGTGAGTAGAGAATTTGTAGCAGAGTGTCGTAAGCGCTCGACCTCATCATTGACGCTTGAATCCTTCTCAATGAATGTATCTGTTTGAGGAACATAAGCTTCAGGCTGGTAATAGTCGTAATACGAAACAAAATATTCAACGGCATTGTTGGGTAGAAGCTCTCGAAATTCATTGGCAAGTTGGGCAGCAAGTGTTTTGTTGGGTGCAAGGACAAGCGTTGGTCGCTGTAGACGCTCAATGAGCCATGCAGTCGTTGCTGATTTACCTGTACCGGTTGCACCGAGAAGAACTACATCCTGTTCACCATCAGCAATACGGCGGGCTATCTCTTCAATAGCGGCAGGTTGATCGCCAGCAGGAACGTAATCGCTAATTACCTGGAATGGTGCAAGCTTTCGCTGAAGGTCAGTTACTGGGCGCACTCAACTATCCTACGGAGCGAGGAAGTAATACGCTCTCCCAGAGATTCTCCACCTGCCGCAGGAGCGAATCTTCATCACCATCATTGTGAATGACTGTATCTGCTAACGATTCACGATCAACTTCTGTAGCCTGGACGGACATTCTCTTCTCAATCTGCGACATAGATAGGCCCTTTTAAGTAGCCGTGATTTGCGCAGCTCAATATTTGATTCAACGGTGATCACATAATCAAATTTCCCTTTTGATTGAGTCTCAGCAAGCAACGGGATCTCATAAATCAGAATCTCATCCGAGCCCAAATCTGCGAGAGCCTCGGTGAAAATGGCCTGGACTCGCGGGTGGACTATAGCTTCTAAATCCTTACGCGCCTTTTCATCGCTAAAAACAATCTCGGCAAGTTTCTGTCGATCTATATCGCCACTGCGAATGATGTCATCCCCGAAGCGCAGTAAAACTTCCGCAAAGCCATCACTGCCCCGTTCAATTGCCTTACGCGCCAGTTGATCAGCATCGATAACGAGGGCTCCGAGCAGAGCGAAATTTTGTGCGACGACGGATTTGCCCGCTCCAATGCCCCCAGTGAGTGCCACAACCAACATACTCCAACCTTACCTTCCGGGCAGAAGAATCCGCTGTTGTGAGTATTTTTGCAAAGAAAAATCCGGCTGGGTAACGTGAGGTTAAGGAGCAGCTCGCGGTACAGCCGGATTTTTCGTTAAAAGTTACTCTGCAACAACAGCAGCTTCTTCAGCTTCCTTCGCTTCAGCTTCCTTCGCTTCTGCTTTCTGCTTCTTGTGGGCTAAGAAACGCTCCTGAGCAACAGTGTATTGACGCTCCCACTCTTCGCGCTGAGTATCAAAACCTGGCTTCCACTCTTGTGATTCTGCATCGAATCCTTCAGGATAGATGAAGTTTCCTTCTGCATCGTAACGAGCAGACATTCCGTACTGAGTTGGATCGAATGCTTCGATCTCAACTTCTTGTCCTTCGTTAGCCTGCTTCAATGAGAGTGAAATACGGCGACGTTCTAGATCGATATCAATGATCTTTACAAATAGTTCGTCATCGACAGCAACAACCTGCTCTGGAATCTCAACATGGCGTTCTGCTAGCTCTGAGATGTGAACAAGTCCTTCAATACCCTCGTGAACGCGAATGAATGCTCCGAATGGCACAAGCTTTGTCACAACGCCTGGCACAACCGTATTAATTGTGTGAGTACGCGCAAATGCTTGCCATGGATCTTCTTGAGTCGCCTTAAGTGATAGAGATACACGCTCGCGCTCGAAATCTACCTCGAGAACTTCAACTGTAACTTCATCTCCAACTTCAACAACTTCGCCTGGATGATCGATGTGCTTCCATGAAAGTTCTGAAACGTGAACAAGACCATCAACACCACCAAGATCAACGAAGGCACCGAAATTGACGATAGATGAGACAACGCCTGTACGAACTTGACCCTTCTGAAGCTGATTCAAGAACTCTGTGCGAGATTGTGACTGTGTCTGCTCAAGGAAGGCACGGCGTGAAAGCACAACATTGTTTCGATTCTTATCGAGTTCGATAATGCGAGCTTCGATCTGCTTGCCGATATATGGAGTTAAATCACGTACGCGACGCATTTCGACAAGGGATGCTGGCAAGAAGCCGCGTAATCCGATGTCGACGATAAGCCCACCCTTAACAACTTCAATAACTGTTCCAACGACAACTTCGTCGCGCTCTTTCTTTCCTTCAATCTCACCCCATGCACGCTCATACTGAGCACGCTTCTTAGAGAGAATAAGACGTCCTTCTTTATCTTCTTTCTGAAGAACTAAAGCTTCGACTTTATCGCCAACTTTGACGATGTCATTTGGATCTGCGTCGTGGCGAATTGAGAGTTCGCGTGATGGAATTACGCCTTCAGTCTTATAACCAACATCAAGGAGTACTTCTTCGCGATCGATCTGTACCACCGTACCAATGACGAGGTCTCCATCACTGAAATTTCTGATTGTGCCTTCAATAGCGGCAAGAAAATCTTCTGCTGAACCAATATCGTTAATTGCAATTTGTGTAGTCAAGATGCTCCGTAGGGATAGAAAGTAGTAGGGATAGGGCTATTAATTTTTTTTGCGATTCAAGTGAAGCGCGAAGGCCAAGAGTACGGGTGAGGGTGAAATAGGGGCAAATCCGCGCATAAATCAAGGGCCCCCGACTACGATTGCGGGCGCAATGAAGCGATATACAGAACTTTTTCGAATCCCCAATGTCTGGGTACTAGTTCTTGCCTGCTTTCCGGCCCGTGTTGCCTATGGCATGGTTGGCCTGGCTATCTTCTTCAAAGTGGAACAAGCAACTAATTCGATTGCCGTTGCCGGCCTTGCAATCGGCCTCAATGGAGCAGCTGGTTCTTTTACCGCCGGTATTCGCGGTTCAATTCTTGATAAGTATGGACAGAAATGGCCGCTTCGCATCATGGTACCTACATATGCATCGATGGCACTTCTACTCAATACGATGCATTCCAAGCCACTGATGCTTACCTTTGCATTCATCATGGGGCTGAGCGCTCCGCCCATTAATCTTTCGGTGCGACCGCTATGGAAAATTGTTGTACCGGAAGATTTCTTACGAACTGCCTACGCAGTCGATACCGCAATCATGAGCGCTGCAGGAGTTGTTGGGCCCGTCATTGCAACAACGCTTGCGCTTTCATCTCATCCATCGCTACCACTTAACATCTGCGCAGCGTTGATGTTAATTGGCGGAGGATCTCTTGCGATAACAAAGGTATCAAGTGGTTGGATTCCAGAGAAGAAGGGCGCCGATCACCTTCCTCTATGGAAACACAAACCACTACAGCTGCTCATGATTGAAGGTTGCTTCATTGGCTTTGGTTGGGGCGTCTTTGATGTTGCAATTCCAGCCTTCACAACTATTGAAAAGGTTCCCCATCTGACTGCGTGGATTTTTGCCGCTATGGGGGTTTGCAATATTCTTGGTGGCCTACTTGCTGGTTTGGTATCAAGGAAAACATCATCGCTGCGCGCGATGCGTCGTGCGTATGCAGTCTGGTTTGTGGTTTCAATCCCCATCGCTTTCACGCATCCTGGTTGGACAATGATTCTGGCAAGTGCAGGGTTGGGTCTTGTGGGAGGTGCGATTCAAGTTTTCTACTGGGAAGTGATGGAGGCAATTCGTCCAAAAGGATCCCCGACTGCCATGATGGGTTGGTTGTGGACGGTAGAGGGAACCTTGATGTCAGTAGGTGCGATGGTCGGCGGTGTGATTTCTGAGAAGCGTTCGCCTACATTTGCGCTAGTGCTCACAAGTATATGTATCGGTGCAGGTTACCTTATCTTGGGAATTGGTAAAGATCGCTTGAAAGCTGCCGATCGAATTCCAACTGATGAAGAAGATTTAGCTGCGATGAAAGATAATTCGCCTACAAATCTTTAGTGCGCCGCCTCATTCCAGCTCTTACCAATTCCAACTGATACATCTAGCGGAGCTTTCAGTGGATATGCTCGCCCCATCTGTAAGCGCACCAGCTCTGAAACTTCTTCAATTTCATCTTTGACTACCTCAAGAATCAATTCATCGTGGACTTGAAGAAGCAAGCGAGATTTTACTTTGGCTTTGACTAACGCGAGCTGAACATTGAGCATCGCCTGTTTAATGATATCTGCTGCCGATCCTTGAATCGGAGCGTTAAGTGCCATGCGTTCTGCAACTTCGCGACGCTGACGATTGTCATGTAAAAGGTCTGGAAGATAACGTCTGCGACCCATCACAGTCTCTGTGTATCCAACTTTACGAGCATTTTCTACAACAGTCTTTAAATAATCTCTGATTCCTCCAAAGCGCTGGAAGTATCGATCCATCAGATCTTGTGCTGCAGGTGGAGATAGATCTAACTGTGCTGCAAGTCCATAGGAACTTAACCCATAGGCCAGACCGTAAGACATAGCTTTAATCTGTCTACGCATCTCAGGGTCTACATCTGCGGGGCCAACTCCGAAGACCTCCGCTGCAACTGTTGCATGCAGATCTTCACCCGATTCAAATGCCGCAAGTAGATGTTTATCATCCGAAAGGTGAGCCATGATGCGCATCTCGATCTGGCTGTAATCGGCGGTAAGAAGTGCGTCATATCCACTTCCGGCGATGAAACAATCTCGGATTTTGCGACCTTCTTCGGTACGAACGGGAATGTTCTGCAGATTGGGAGCAACGGATGAGAGCCTTCCGGTTGCTGCAACTGTCTGTGCAAAATGGGTGTGAATACGATTATCTTCTCTAATTTCAACCAACAGGCCCTCAATAGTTGTTGCCAACTTCTTAGTCTCTCGAATTCGAAGGAGGGCAGCCAGAACAGGATGGGAAGTCTTCTCGTAAAGCCAGTTCAGTGCTTCGGCATCGGTGGTAAATCCCGTCTTGATCTTCTTCGTTTTAGGTAGTGCTAATTCGTCAAAGAGGACGACTTGAAGCTGCTTAGGGGAAGCAACATTGAATTCGTGACCAGCCGCGCTGTGGGCGTTCTTGGTCTCGCGAGAAACTTCTGCTTCAAAGAATGCCGCCAACTTCTCAAGGGCCTTCTTATCGACTGCAATTCCCCGACTCTCCATCACGGCCAAGAGGTCTGCTATCGGTAATTCGAGTTCTTCATAGAGAGCGCTCAGCTTTCGGTCCTGTAGCTCTTTGGTGAGCGAGCCACGTAAGGCGAAGAGAGAACACGCTGTTGTCAGTAGTAATTGATCAGGTGAAGATTTATCGAGTTGGCTTCCATCCCCCCACCGTTCAAGTAGGTCTGAGACCTCTTGTGCGCGAACCCCAGGATTAACTAAGTAAGCCGCAAGGGAGGTATCAAATGCAACTCCCCTTAATCCGTTATCGCGCGCTATTGATTTTGCGTTGTGAGCAATCTTCTCGACATCTGAGTTCTGCGCCCAATCCCCCATTGTGGATTCATGAACCAGGTAAGCAGTCGATCGATCGAGCGCCACTGCATAGCGATGAATTTTATCCTCGGTTATTTCGCAAGCAAGTGCAATTGGTCCTGAATGTTGCATGATCTTCGCGGTCATCTCTTGAGGATTGAGAACAGCCGAGTCAATGTCTGAACCGAAGAGTGAGAGCTCGGACTCCTTTTTTTCTAACTTCTGCTCTCCTGTAGCCAGCGAGATTGGCTTGAGTCGATCTTTCAGCGTTCTGAATTCAAGTTGGTCAAAGAGAGATACAAGTTGTGAACCATCAACGCCGCTCCAGGCAAGTGAGTCAATATCAAATTCCATGGGGGCATCGTGAATCAGTTGGGTGAGTTCGCGGTTTCGAATCACATTATCAATATTGTCTCGAAGTGACTGGCCAACCTTTCCTCCCAGCTTGTCCACCTGTGCTAGCAATTCGACCAGAGAGCCATATTCAATAATCCATTTCGCTGCAGTCTTTTCACCGACCCCTGGAACCGAAGGCAGGTTATCGCTGGGGTCTCCGCGCAAAGCCGCAAAATCTGGATACTGCTCTGGAGTCATTGCATACTTTGCCATGACTGCCTCTGGCGTCATTCGAGCCATTTCGCTGACGCCACGTTTTGGATATAAGACCGTGGTCTGATGAATTACCAATTGAAAGCTGTCACGGTCCCCTGTGCAGATCAGAACCTCTGCGCCCTCCTTTTCGGCTCGCTTAGTAATTGTTGCAATAATGTCATCGGCTTCATATCCCTCAATTTCAAATTGGTTTATTCCAAATCCCTTAACCAGCTCATGAAGAAATGACATCTGCGACCGAAACTCATCGGGAGTCTTTGCTCTATTTGCCTTGTACTCAGGGAATATCTCTGTGCGAAATGTCTTACGTGAAACATCGAAGGCCACAGCTACATGGGTGGGTTTTTCATCCTTAAGCAGTGAGATCATCATGGTCGCAAAGCCGTAAATTGCATTTGTATGTTGCCCCTGGGCTGTTGTGAAGTTTTCGGCCGGAAGAGCAAAGAAGGCGCGATAGGCCATCGAGTGTCCATCAATCAGGAGAACTCGCTTTGTAACGCTCACAGCGCACATCTTAGGTATAAACTCATCGACTATGACGCAGCCAGATTACTTAGCAATCATCAAAGAACGTGGCCATGGAGCTCTCGGTATCAAGATGGGTATCGAGATGCTGGAAGTCTCACCTGAACGCCTCGTGGCTCGAATGCCAGTTGAGGGCAATACCCAACCCATCGGACTCTTGCATGGTGGAGCAAACGTTGTTCTTGCAGAATCTCTTGGCTCTATCGGTACTCAGTTGCATGCAGGCCCTGAACGCAAAGTTGTCGGTGTCGATATCAACGCAACTCACCACAAATCAGCAACCAGCGGATACGTAACAGCAGTTGCTACGCCAGTTTCCTTAGGGCGCACGCTCTGTGTCTATGAGATTGTAATAACAAATGAGGCAGGTCAGCGAACTTGTACAGCTCGCATAACCTGCCTCATCCTTAATAAGGATTAATCTCCAACTCTTCCTACTTAGTGCGCACCGGTTCCAAGGTATGCCTCGCGGACAGCTGGATCATTGAGTAAATCTGAGGCTGCCGCTTCTTTCGTAACATTTCCAGTTTCGAGAATATAAGCACGATCTGCGCGCTGTAGCGCCTGCTGTGCATTCTGTTCAACAAGGAGAATTGTCACGCCTTGTTTATTGATCTCAGTAATAATGCGGAAGATATTTGCGATCATCTGTGGCGCAAGTCCCATAGACGGCTCATCCAAGAGCAGTACCTTCGGGCGAGCCATGAGGGCGCGACCCATCGCAAGCATCTGTTGTTCACCGCCTGAAAGAGTTCCGCCAGCTTGAGCCGTACGTTCCTTCAAGCGAGGGAAGAGACCATAAACAAGTTCGAGATCTTCAACCATTTCATCTTTGCGACTCTTACGATTGAACTTACCCATCTCTAGGTTTTCAAGAACTGTCATTCCAGGAAAGATTCCGCGGCCTTCTGGAACCTGAGAGATACCGAGGTCTACACGTTTATGTGCCGGAATCTTGTTAAGGTCGACGCCATCAAAGGTGATGCTGCCACTGGTAACTGGGCGAAGTCCAGAAATGGTTTTAAGGATTGTTGTCTTTCCAGCACCATTAGCTCCGATAAGAGTGACTATTTCACCTTGATTGACAACAACCGATACACCCTTAATCGCTTCGATCTTGCCGTAGTGAACTCGGAGATCTTTAATTTCAAGACGCATCTGCGGGCACTCCTAGGTAAGCCTCGATAACTCGAGGGTCATTTTGAACGATGGTTGGCAAGTCATCTGCGATCTTCTGACCAAAGTCAAGGACTACAACACGATCTGAGATTCCCATAATGAGCGACATATCGTGCTCGATCAGCAGAATCGTATAACCGGTATCGCGAATCTTTTTGATCAGGTCTGCCAGCTCCGCCTTCTCGGCAGGATTAAATCCTGCTGCAGGTTCATCGAGTAATAGCACTTCTGGTTCGGTTCCGAGCGCTCGTGCAATCTCTAAACGTCGCTGATCTCCGTAAGGCAGATTCTTAGCCAATTGATCAGAGCGGTGATCAATACCTACCAACTTTAAAAGTTCGTGCGCTCGTTCACTACCTGAACGTTCTTCTCTTCTATTTAAGGGAGTTCCAAAAAGGGCGCGCACTAGACCTGTTCGCTTATGAACATCTGTGGCTACGATGACATTATCAAGTGCGGTCATCTCGCCAAATAGGCGAACATTTTGGAAAGTTCTGGCTAAACCAGTCTTTGTGACTTGGTGTTTCTTGAGACCAAGAATACTTTTCTCTTTGAAGAGGATCTCGCCTGAAGTAGCTGGGTAGACGCCTGTAATAACATTAAAGACTGTTGTCTTTCCAGCACCGTTAGGTCCAATGAGCGCACAAATCTCACCACGGTTCACATGAAAATCAACGCTATCTAGAGCAGTCACACCGCCAAACTTGATGGTGACCTGCTTCAACTCCAGAACCTTCTCGCTCATCACAGTGAACCTCTCTTAGTTAGCTTCTCGCGCTTTTTGCGCGGAAGAAGACCATCCGGTCGCAGATTCATCATGAGAATTAGGACGGCACCAAATACCAACTGGCGAGCATCCGAAATAAAGCGAATACGTTCTGGCAGATAGGCCAAAATAGAAGCCCCCACGACCACTCCCCAAATATTTCCAATACCGCCGAAAACCACACACCCAAGAATCAGAATTGAAACTTCAAATTTAAACATATCGGGTGAAATGACCATTGTTTTAGAGGCATAAAGCACTCCAGCAGCACCACCAACGGCTCCCCCGATTACAAAAGACCATAACTTGTAGACCAAGGTATTTACTCCCATGAGGGAGGCAACATCCTCATCTTGGCGAATGGCCTCCCAAGCCCTACCTGGACGACGGATGGTAAATCGTCTAATCATCCAAATAACAAGAAGAATCATTCCTAGAACGAGCCAGAAATAATGCGAAGGATTCTCAAGTGAAAAATCCAAACCGAGAATGGCAGGCGGGTTAGGGATTCCTGGGATCCCATCAGGGCCCTTTGTGATTTTTAGATTGAGGGCAACGATACGAATAATTTCACCAAACCCTAAAGTAATTATCGCAAGATAATCCCCTCTTAATCGCAGCGCAGGCAATCCAAGCATCACGCCCGCAACCATGGCAAAGGCAATTCCGAAGGGAAGAACTTCCCATGTATTCCACCCCAGGGTAGTTGACATGATTGCTTGGGTGTAGGCACCAATAGCAAAGAAGGCGACATATCCTAAATCAAGTAAGCCAGATTTTCCCACCACGATATTGAGGCCAAGAGCCATGAGAACAAACATTCCTACTGGATATACCAACACGTTCTCGAAGGAAGTAATAGGGGTATTAAGAAAAGAGGTTGGTCCCCAGGATGCTGCAAAGGGTAAAAGTGCCACTAGACCAATAAGAACGAGGGTGAAAGTCACTCTCGTTTGCCGATTCCAGCCTTCCCAGAGATTGGCGCCAAAATCACGTAAATTAAATCGACTCTTTAGATTAGCCATCATGTCCTCGTTTGCTGAACTGCTTCACCGAATAGACCATTTGGTCTAAATAAAAGAACTGTAACCAAAATAACGAAAACTGTAACTGCCTTCCATTGTGAACCAAGGATTGCCGACGCAAACTGTTCGACCATTCCAAGGGCTAAGCCTCCGAAAAACGCACCACGGATATTGCCAATTCCGCCCATAATGGCCGCAGTAAAGGCAGCGATGCCCATTGTGAAACCTACATTAAATACAGTATTTTCATAGACAGTCGTGTAGAGAAAAGCTGCAGCCCCTGTGGTGAGCCCACCAATCATGAATGTTAAAGTCACAACTTTATTGATATTGATACCCATCAATTTGGAATTCTCTTCTGAAAGTGAGACCGCTCTGATTGCCTTACCGAACCTAGAGAGATTTACGAATCGATCAAGAAGAATAAAGATAAGAATCGGAGCCACGATTACCAACATCGTATCGATGCGGAAGTTCGCTCCCGCAACTTCACCGAAGGTCCACTTTTCCAATAATCTGGGAGCGGTCTTAGGCCGAGAGTTTGTGAAGATTCGCATAGCTTCCAGAAGAAAGATTGATACGCCAATAGCTGAAATGAGAGATGAGAGACGACTAGCGCCTCGTGCTCGCAATCTACGATAAGCAACGAGTTCTACCAAGACTGCCAGCAGTGCACATGCAATCATTGATCCGACAAGGGCTAGAACTAAATGGCCTACTAACTTAAATCCGTGGAGCGGTTGTGTTGCAACAGGATTTCCGAGCAGATTGACTTCAACCCATAAGGTTGCAAACGTTCCAAACATAAATACTTCAGAGTTTGCAAAGTTGATGAGGCGTAAAACTCCATAGACCATTGTGTAGCCCAGGGCCACTAAAGAGTAGATCAGGCCAAGAGCGAGTCCTTGGAGCGCCAAGGACCAGAACTGCGACGTTATTACTTCAAAATTCATATCAACCAATCCTTACGGGTTTGAGAACGTTATGAAGCGTGGCCACTTGAGCACCTTAGTGCAGAAGTGGCCACGCTTTACTACATAGAGAAAGTGTTTCTAAACGAACTGCTTATTAAGCAATGCCGTCGTAGATAATCTTTCCGTCCTTTACAACGTATCCGCCGACGTCAGCGCCACCGATGATGTCACCATAACGGCTGAACTTGATCACAGATCCGCCTGCACCCTCGAATGTTGTGTTATTAACACATCGCTGGATTGATGGACGTCTCAATGAACCCTTCTCAATGCAGGTAATAAATACCCGCGCTGCGTTGTATGCAGTTGCTGAGTAGAGGCCAGGAACCTTAACGCCAGTGATCTTTGTGAAAGACGCTAGCTCATCCTTGGTAAGTAGTGAGTCAAATGGGACATCAGCTGCTGTCATGCGAACACCCTCTGCCGCCGATCCTGCTAGCTCTGGGAAGTCCGATGTGTTAACACCGTCTCCAGCAGCCATAATGCCCTTGTAGTTACCATCGCGAAGAGCCTTAAAGAACTTTGCTGCCTCTACTGTGTAACCACCGTAGATAACAACGTTAGCTCCTGAAGCCTTAACCTTTGCTGCAACTGAAGTCCAGTCTGCTGTTCCGCGTGGAACTGAGTCAGTACCTACAACACCGAGCTTCTTTGCTGGCTTAAGCGCATACTGGATAAGTCCTGCACCGTAAGTTGTCTGATCATCAACAAGGTAAATCTTTGGTGATGTGACACCCTTAGTCGCGTAGCGAACTAGTGCTGGTGCTTGGAATCCATCGTGTGCGATAACGCGGTGAAATACAGGGAATCCACGATCTGGTGCCTTTGGATCTGAAAGTGACACCGCTGATGCGGATGGTGCAACCATTGTAAGTCCAGCTGCTTTGTATGCGGGGAATGATGCACGCGCTTCACCAGAACATGATGTTCCGATGACGCCGATGATTTCCTTGTTTGCAGCAACACCAGGAGCGATGTTTGCGGCAACTGTTCCATCGCACTGTGAGTCAGCTTTAATAAGCTTAATCTTCACCTTTGGATTTGTAGCGTTGTAGAGAGCAATTGCCCACTCAGCGCCTGGGTACTGATCTTGTCCGAGCTGAGCATCTGGGCCAGTGAGTGGACCCTGGAATGCCAGGCTAACTTCTGTCTTCTTTTTAGCATTTGCTGGAGCTGACGCAACTACGCCGAAGGCGAGAGATGCAGCAGCAGCAATTGCGAAACTACTAATGAGCTTCTTATTCATATTGTGCCTTCCTGTTTTTCTTGCTTGTGTCCCGGGACAGGGAGATGTAAAGGGTAATGCTTGACCATGGGTTCAGACAAGGGCAAATATAGAAAAACGACGCTTAAGAGGTTACTTTTTGATTACGAAATAGGGCTGGCCGCCCTATAGGGCACTTTTTGATGACTATTTGTCTAGGGCTGCTTCTGGTGATATCACGGCATTTGCGACTTCTCGCATAGAAAGTCGTCTATCCATGGCAGCTCGTTGAATCCAAGAGAAAGCTTCAGGCTCTGAGAGATTAAGCGCCTTCATCAAAATTCCTTTTGCACGATCAATAATTTTACGAGTCTCAAGGCGTTCGTGAAGGTCGGCAACTTCATCAGCTAAAGATTTCATTTGTATATGTCGACTAATCGCAATTTCGATTGCCGGGACCAGGTCACCGATTGTGAATGGCTTTACAACGTAAGCCATAACCCCCGCGTCTCGTGCCCGATCAACGAGTTCACGCTGGCTAAAAGCTGTCAACATTAAGACAGGAGCGATAGAGATAATTTTTTCGGCGGCCGATATTCCATCTAGTACGGGCATCTTCACATCAAGGATTGCAAGATCTGGTTGGTGTTCTATTGCAAGAGCAATCGCTTCTTCCCCATTGCTCGCTTCGGCTACAACTGTATATCCAGCCTCGTGCAACATTTCGATCAGATCCATGCGAATCAGCGCCTCATCCTCTGCGACAAGGATGCGCACGCTCTTCTCATTGATGGCGGTGTGGCTCATGTGCCTCGAGTCGGATTCGAACCGACACTGTGCAGTGTTTGAGACTGCCCTCTCTACCGTTGGAGTACCGAGGCGTTACGTGATATCCGAACGGTGCCAATCTTAGCGGTAAGCCGCAGCTACCCCACCAACAGCATCTCCCACGCGGTGAACGCGCATCGCGTTCGTTGAACCTGGAATTCCAGGAGGAGATCCAGCAACAATCATTACTTGATCACCTAATTGAGCGCGACCTGAATCAATAAGAACAGTATCGACCAATTTCACCATTTCATCGGTTGCGCCGACAATTGGAGTGAGCATTGATTCAACGCCCCAAGTCAGTGCAAGCCGGTTATACGTTCCAACCTCTGGAGTCATAGCAAGAATTGGAATAGGTGAGCGCAAGCGCGACATACGACGTGCTGAGTCTCCGCTTTGTGTAAATGCCACTAAATACTTTGCATCAACAATTGCGCCTACCTCAGTTGCAGCCTTTGTAATTGCTCCACCTTTAGTACGTGGGGCTGTCTTAATTGGACGAATACGGTCTAGGCCGCCTTCTTCAGTCTTTTGAATGATGCGCGCCATTGTTTGAACGGCTTCTATTGCAAATTCACCCACACTTGTTTCACCTGAGAGCATAAGTGCATCTGCGCCATCTAGAACTGCGTTTGCGCAATCTGTTGCTTCTGCGCGCGTTGGACGTGAATTCGTAATCATGGAATCAAGCATCTGAGTAGCTACAATTACTGGCTTAGCCATATCTCTAGCTAATTCAACGCACTGCTTTTGCACCAATGGCACATCTTCTATTGGAAGTTCCACACCTAGATCGCCGCGGGCAACCATAATGCCATCAAAGGCGTTAACGATTTCAGCAAGATTTTCGACTGCTTGTGGCTTTTCGATCTTTGCGATAACTGGAACGCGAATACCTTCTTCATCCATAATCTTATGAACATCTTTAATATCATCGGCGCTTCTAACAAATGAGAGCGCGATGAAATCAGCTCCTGCTCGCAAGCCCCAGCGAAGATCATCAATGTCTTTTTCAGATAGCGCTGGAACTGAAACTGCCACACCAGGCAGGTTAATTCCCTTGTTGTTACTCACTGCGCCAGGTTCAATAACTTTAGTAACAACATCATTTGCCTTAACTTCAACAACTTCAACTGTTACTTTGCCATCATCGATCAGTATTCGATCCCCAGCTTTGCAATCCCCTGGTAAACCTTTGTAAGTGGTTCCCACGCGCTCTTTTGTTCCCTCAACCTCATCAGTTGTAATAACAAATATGTCACCACGCGCTAAATCATGTGGTCCTGCCTTAAAGCGAGCCAGGCGAATCTTTGGGCCTTGAAGGTCAACAAGAATGGCAACTGGGCGACCGGCAGCTTTGGCTGCATCGCGAACGCAATCAAGACGTGCTTGGTGCTCTTCATATGTACCGTGGGAGAGATTCAAACGTGCCATATTCATTCCAGCGTCAATGAGCTCCTTCACCTTTTCAGGAGAATCAACTGCTGGGCCCATCGTGCACACAATCTTTGCTCTACGCATGTGCCTACCTTAAACCATGAGTTGACGGGTAGTGGGTTCAATCGGTGAAGGAAGCTGAGTCTCTCCAGTGAGATATTTATCAACGGCTGCTGCAGCACTTCGACCTTCTGCAATTGCCCAGACAATCAGTGATTGTCCACGCCCTGCATCTCCTGCAACGAAAATACCTTCTTCGCTTGTTTCAAAATCTGCATTACGGGCAATGATTCCACGATCATCTAACTTCACTTCTAGCTGCGAAATTAAATCTGATTGTTCAGGACCTGTAAAACCCAATGCAAGAAATACGAAATCTGTCGGAATTTCTTTGTGTGATTTCTCTACTGGCTCAAACTTTCCATTTTCAAACTTTGTTTCAACAATGCGAATTGCCCGTAGATTTCCATCAGCATCCCCCAAAAATTCCTCAGTGCTTACTGAGAACATGCGGTTATCTGTTTCTTCATGCGCACTTGAAACACGATAAATCATTGGATACGTAGGCCAAGGCTGTGAATCTGGTCGTTCATCACTTGGTCGCGGCATAATTTCTAGTTGAGTGATAGATGCTGCGCCTTGGCGAATTGATGTGCCCAAGCAATCTGCTCCAGTGTCACCACCACCCAGAATCACTACATGCTTTCCAGCAACATTAATTGGTGAAACTTCTATCTCACCCAACGCCTGCTTATTTCCCCAAGGCAAAAACTCCATTGCTTGGTAAACGCCTTTAAATTCACGACCAGGAATTGGTAGGTCACGCCATTTAGTTGCACCCACAGCAAGAACAATTGCATCGTATTTCTTGCGAAGATCGGCTCCAGTTAATTCAGTTCCAACATCAACACCGGCACGAAAACGCGTTCCCTCTTTTTCCATCTGAGCTAAACGGCGATCAAGGATATGTTTTTCCATTTTAAACTCTGGAATTCCATAGCGAAGAAGGCCACCAATTTTGTCGGCTCTTTCATAAACGGCGACAGTGTGACCAGCGCGTGTGAGCTGTTGGGCCGCAGCTAAACCTGCAGGTCCTGAACCAATAACTGCAACAGTCTTACCAGTGATGCGATCTGGAGCAAGGGGCTTCACTTCACCTGCATCGAATGCTTCTTCAATGGTGCGCAGCTCTACTTGCTTAATTGTCACAGCATCACGATTGATAGCAACAACACATGCAGTCTCACATGGAGCTGGGCACAAACGTCCAGTGAACTCAGGAAAGTTGTTTGTGGCGTGCAAGCGGTTAATCGCCTCAGTTTTATCCCCGCGCCAAATCAAGTCATTCCATTCAGGAATCAGGTTTCCGAGTGGGCAACCTGAATGACAGAATGGAATTCCGCAATCCATGCAGCGGCCTGCTTGCTTTTGTAGGTGCTCAAAACTCTGTGGTTCATACACTTCGCGCCAATCTTGAATGCGAACATCTACTGGCCGACGTGTTGGAGTTTCACGCTCAGTTGTCATAAATCCTTTTGGATCAGCCATTTGCAACGACCTCCATGACCAATGCATCTACTGGTAAACCTTCACGAGTTGCACGTGCCGTCGCCTCTAGTACGCGCGCATAATCGCGTGGCATAACTAGAGAAATTCTTTTAATTGCACTGTCCCAATCCTTGATGAGATCACTAGCAACGACAGAACCCGTCTCTTCGGCAAAATCTGAAATCAGAGCACGAAGAATCTCTTTTTGATCTTCGGGAACAGCCAAAATATCCACCATATCTGTATTCACATTTGCCGGATCAAGATCTAGAACAAAAGCTCGCCCGCCAGACATTCCAGCAGCAAAGTTACGGCCTGTACGTCCAAGAACAACTACAGCTCCCCCAGTCATGTACTCACAACCGTGATCACCAATACCCTCAACAATTGCCGTGGCTCCTGAGTTTCTTACACAGAAGCGTTCACCAACAACGCCGCGAATCATGATCTGACCAGATGTTGCGCCATAACCAATTACGTTTCCAGCAATAACATTTTCATATGAGTTGAAAGTAGATTTCTCATCAGGTCGAACAATGATGCGACCACCTGAAATACCCTTACCCACATAGTCATTGGAATCACCATAAAGGCGAATAGTTAAACCGCGTGGAATAAATGCACCGAGTGATTGTCCAGCTGAACCATGCAAAGTCACATCAATCGTGTCATCAGGTAAACCGGCTCCCCCATGCTTGCGGGTGATTTCAGCGCCTAACATCGTTCCAACAGTTCTATTAACGTTTCGGACAGGAAGATCGATGCGCACTAACTCTTTGTTCTTAAGCGCAGCCTCCGAGAGTAAAATCAGTTGGTTATCAAGGGCAGCAGCAAGACCATGATCTTGCTGTGAAGTATTGTGTAGAGCGCTGGTTACATCTGGTCGTGTTAGCAATGGTGAAAGATCAAGGCCACTGGACTTCCAATGATCTACTGCGCGTTTAGTATCTAAATACTCAACATGACCGACTGCTTCAAGCAGAGTCTTAAAGCCAAGGCTGGCCAAAATCTCTCTGACCTCTTCGGCAATATATTCAAAGAAAGTCTCAACGAATTCAGGCTTGCCCGTGAAGCGCTTGCGCAGTTCAGGGTTCTGAGTTGCAACACCAACCGGGCATGTGTCCAAATGACACACACGCATCATGATGCAGCCAGACACAACAAGTGGCGCGGTAGCAAAACCAAACTCTTCTGCACCAAGAAGTGCTGCAATGACAACATCTCGTCCAGTCTTTAACTGACCATCAGCTTGAACAACAATGCGATCACGTAAATTGTTAAGCAAAAGAGTCTGTTGCGTTTCAGCTAAGCCAAGCTCCCATGGAGCACCTGCATGCTTAAGTGAGGTCAGCGGTGCTGCACCAGTTCCACCATCATGGCCAGAGATAAGAACAACGTCGGCATGTGCCTTACTCACACCAGCTGCCACGGTACCGACACCAACTTCTGCCACAAGTTTGACATGAACACGTGCATTCTTATTAGCGTTCTTTAAATCATGAATTAACTGTGCAAGATCTTCAATAGAATAAATATCGTGGTGCGGAGGAGGGGAAATAAGACCTACACCAGGGGTTGAATAACGCACCTTTGCAATCCATGGATACACCTTGTTACCTGGAAGTTGCCCACCTTCACCTGGCTTTGCACCTTGTGCAATCTTGATCTGAATGTCATCTGAATTAACCAAATAATCACTAGTAACACCAAAGCGTCCGGATGCAACCTGCTTGATCGCAGAACGCTTTGAATCTCCATTAGCCATCTTTATATAGCGCTCTGGATCTTCGCCACCTTCACCCGTATTTGATTTACCGCCCAAACGGTTCATAGCGATTGCTAAAGTCTCATGGGCCTCTTGAGAAATCGAGCCATATGACATCGCACCAGTGGAGAAGCGCTTGATAATCTCTGAAGCAGATTCCACATCATCTATCGAAATGGAAGGACGCACGCTTTCATTGAAACCAAAAAGTCCGCGCAATGTCATTAACCGTGTGCTCTGATCATTGACTCGATCGGTATAGCGCTTGAACACGTCATAGCGCTTATTGCGAGTGGAGTGCTGCAATGTGAAGACTGTCTCTGGATCAAATAAATGTGGTTCACCTTCACGGCGCCACTGATATTCCCCGCCAATAGGCAATCTCTTAGTTCCAGGAATTGCTCCCCCTGGCGGATATGCAACGTGGTGACGCGCAATTGTTTCTTGGGCAATGACATCTAAATTGACTCCGCCTAAGCGAGAAGTTGTGCCGACAAAATACTCATCCACTAACTCTTGGCTCAAGCCAATGGCTTCAAATACTTGAGCTCCCGTGTATGAAGCAATGGTGCTAATGCCCATCTTGGACATAACTTTGAGAACGCCTTTACCTAAAGACTTAATTAAGTTGCCCACAGCCTTCTCAGGTGTAATTCCTGTAATTACTCCCTGCAGAACTAAATCTTCAGCTGTCTCCATAGCCAAGTACGGATTAACAGCTGCTGCTCCGTAACCGATCAGAAGCGCAACATGATGAACTTCTCTCACATCCCCGGCTTCAATAACAAGTCCCACCTTGGTGCGTGTCTTTTCACGAATCAAATGGTGGTGCACAGCAGAAGTTAATAAGAGTGATGGAATAGGTGCTTCTTCAGCATCTGCATCACGATCTGATAGAACGATGATGTGCGCACCATCATTAATGGCCTGTGAAACTTCGGCTTTAATTTCTTCTAGGCGCTCACGAAGTGAGTCGCCACCATCTGCAACAAAGAACAAACCACGAATCACATGGGCACTTAAGCCCGGGTATTCACCATCAGCGTTAACGTGAATAATCTTTGCTAACTCATCATTGTCAATAACAGGAAAAGCCAATGAGATTTGGCGACAGCTACTTGGTCCTGGGTCCAATAAATTGTGTTCTGGCCCCATTGAAGTTCCAAGGCTTGTAACCACCTCTTCGCGAATAGCATCTAGAGGCGGATTAGTAACTTGTGCAAAAAGTTGAGAGAAGTAATCAAATATTAAACGTGGCTTATCAGAAAGGGCTGCAATAGGAGTGTCTGTTCCCATTGAACCTAGAGCTTCTAATCCATTTTTTGCCATCGGTGTAATAAGAATGCGAACTTCTTCTTCGGTATAACCAAATGCGCGCTGACGGCGCAAAACTGATGAGTGAGGGTAAACAATATGTTCGCGCGAAGGTAGATCACTTAACTTGACCATCCCCGCATGAATCCAATCTCCATAAGGAGAAGAGTTAGCTAATTGATCTTTGATTTCGGAATCTTCAATAATACGTCCAGCTTCAATGTCTACTAAGAACATCTTGCCAGGCTGCAAACGTCCCTTTCGTACAATGTTTTCGGCGGGAATATCCAGAACGCCAACTTCAGATGCAAGTACAACAAGGCCATCATTTGTAACCCAAAAACGTGATGGGCGTAAACCATTTCGATCAAGAACTGCTCCAACTTGATATCCATCTGTAAATGTCACACATGCAGGTCCATCCCATGGCTCCATAAGCGAAGAATGGAATGCATAGAAATCTCGACGATTCTGAGGCATCGTTTCATGATTTTCCCACGCTTCAGGAATCATCATCAAGACTGCATGCGGCAGCGAACGACCACCCAAATAGAGCAGCTCTAGAACTTCATCAAAGGAAGCCGAGTCACTACCTGACATTTCAACAATTGGGAATAAACGCTTGAGATCACCTGGGATTAAATCACTTTCAAGTAAAGACTCACGTGCACGCATCCAGTTTCGGTTTCCTTTAACGGTATTGATTTCACCGTTGTGGGCAATAAAGCGATAAGGGTGCGCCAGTGGCCAAGAAGGAAAAGTATTAGTTGAAAAGCGTGAGTGAACGAGTGCAAGTGGTGAAACAACTCGCTCATCAGAGAGATCTGGGAAGAATTCTTCTAGCTGTCCAGTTGTAAGCATGCCCTTGTAAACAATTGTTTGGGATGAAAGAGAAGGGAAATACACTTTCAAACCATGTTCAGCGCGTTTGCGCAAACAGAAAGCCATACGATCTAAAACTAAGCCAGATTCCCCATTCACGCCTGCAATGAAGATCTGCTGAAAATTCGGCATAACAGAGAGTGCGGTTTTACCCAGTGAGTTCGAGTTAATTGGTAACTCGCGCCATCCTAAAACCTTTAATCCTTCTTCTACTGCAATCTTCTCTATTGCAGCTTTAACATCGACACCCTTTTCAACAAATGCAATGCCAGATGCATAGAAGCCAGCTGATGGTAAATCAAAAGTTGTTACTTCTTGATAAAACTTATCTGGAATACGAATAAGAATTCCTGCACCATCACCACTATCTGGTTCTGCTCCAGATGCACCACGGTGCTCTAAGTTACGAAGTGCAGTGAGCGCTTTTTCTACAATCTCATGTGTTGCTACTTTATTAAGCGTTGCCACCATTGCCACACCGCAGGCATCATGTTCTTGCGCAGGGTCATAGAGACCTTGTGCATGGGGGTAATTGGAAGGCAAAGCCACGGCGTCAGAGCTCCTGTTGTCGAAAATGAATAGCGGGACAACCTTGGCCCTGTCGTACTGGTAAAGAGTATCAACAACTGCGCAATTTTCTACAGCAGTTAAATCCCAGAGATATGGGCAATCTTTCCTATAGCTGCGGTGATGAGCATGCCTAGGCATCCCCCAATGATCACTCGAAGGGTTGGTACCAAGAGCTTTGAGCCCGCAGTCCTGGCGCTGAGTATTCCGGTAAGAAGTAAGCCAACTACTGTGAAGCCAACAATGCTCCATGCTTTAGCACCGATAGTTGGTGCAAAGGCTCCCAAGAATGGAATGAATCCTCCTGCTGTAAAACTTAGCGCTGAGGCAACTGCTGCTTGAATTGGGCGGGCCTTTGTGTGGGGATACTGACCTAACTCATCACGCAAGTGCGCAGCAAGTGGATCTTTCTTATGCATCTCTTGTGCCACAGTCAATGCAAGTTCAGGTGAAAGACCTCGAGCGATATAAATGTGTTGGAGCTCTAAAAGTTCTCCTTCAGGATCTGCAGCAAGATGTTCGATTTCTAATTTGCGATCTGATTCTTCAACATCGTTTTGAGAACGAACCGAAACATATTCTCCAACAGCCATAGACATTGCACCTGCAGAAATTCCTGCAAGCCCTACCGTAATAAGTAAATCAGTTCTTCCGGCCGCAGCAACACCAATCATCAAAGATGCTGTAGAGACTAAGCCATCGTTTGCGCCGAGAACCGCAGCACGCAACCAACCTGCACGATGAGTGCGGTGGTGAAGATTGCGTTGGTATACCTCTTCTAGTGCCATATCAATGAGCCTACCTGAAAGTTAATGGACTTTGCGCGATTGCGCACGAAGTGTCACTGCCCCAGCTATAACAACAATCAAACTGACCCAGATATTTAGGCGCAAGCCGGCAATTGTGTGAGCAGAATCAATACGAATGGATTCAATTGCTAAGCGTCCTATGGAGTACACCATTACATAGAGGGAAAAGATCTGCCCCGGTGCAAGACGCTTACCAAATTTGATCAACACAAATGCCAAAATCGCACACCACAATGATTCATACAGAAAAGTTGGATGGAAGGTTTCAAATGCAGAATAGCCAGTTGGCCGATATTGCGCTGGGACTTCTAACGCCCAAGGAGCTATGAGTGGTTTTCCAAATAATTCAATGTTAAACCAATTTCCAAATCTGCCCATTGCTTGTGCAAATAAAATCCCTGGGGCTAGTGCATCCAAAAAGAGAGCAAAGTTTGGCAATTGCATGCGCTTACCTAATTGGCGATATCTTAACCAAGCACCTAATACGCCTAGTGAAATTGCGCCCCAAATACCCAAACCACCTTCCCAGATTTTAAAAGCATCTACTGGGTTTCCGCCAGAACCAAAATAAGCATCTGGTGAAGTGATCACGTGATAGATGCGCCCACCAATTATTCCTACAGGAACGGCAGTGATCGCAACCTCTGAAACAACTGATTTAGAATCGGGTGCGTGAGAACGAAAGCGCTTATCCCCCAACCAAATGGCGATGGCAATGCCAGTAATTATGCATAGGGCATAGAGGTGAAAGGTAAACGGGCCCAACTCCAACGATGAAACTGTTGGTGAAGGAATTGCGCGAATCAAGGCTTAACTAGCTTCGAACGCTGCAGTGAACTCTTCAGGAAGGAAGGCATTGTTCTTGCGCTCCCACAACTTACCGTTGAAGAACACGGTTGGAGTTCCTTGAACGTTGTATTTGCCCATTGACTCATAAGCCGCTCTGACTTTATCTAGCTTTGAACCTTTGGTAACACAATCAATGAAACTCTGTGAGGTAAGGCCTGCATAACTACCAATTTTAATTAAATTTTCCGTTGAATAGAACCCTGAATTTTCAAGCACTGGCTGCACCAAATACATAGCCTTGTGGAAATCTAGATAACGGGCCTCATCTGCTGCGCAGTAGGCAGCATTGGCTGCAGAAACTGATTCATTGCCCAGGAAAGATAAAACGTGATAAACGACCTTGGCCTTTTTAGCACGCACTAAATCTTCAACAAACTCACCATTTGCCTGTTCAAATGTGTTACAGACTGGGCACTGTGGATCTTCCCAAATATCAACAGTCTTAGCTGCGCCGTTGTTGAATGTAATACCAGCGCCATTAGCGTCATCAACGGTTGAAACAACTGTTGGTCCAACTTTAAAATCGCTCAAGATTGCAAATGACTCATTGGCTTTAGACTTTTCACCAACAACACTGAAAATAGCCCCCGTTGCAACAACCAGGGTGACCATTCCGATAACTAACCATCGTGTGAAGTTGTCTCCCCCAGATGATTTGGTTGCCTTCGCCTGCTTTGCCATTTACTGCTCCTCGATATTGTGAAGTGGTTTTTCAATGCTTAAACGTCCGTAGGGAAAAAAGTATAGATAAATACCGCTTAAAGCCAAACCTAAATCGCGCAGAATCTCCATGAGATAGGCCCTATGTGCTTCGGAAGCTTTGCTTGGATCAACTTCGCCTCCCCCGCCAAAGCAACCACAGTCAATGAGGATGCCACGCGCCCACACTGAAATGATTGCTGCAATGAAAATAATCATCACAGCAGTTCCAGCAATTGCGGCCAATCGTGTGGTGAGGCCAATAATGAGAAGAATTCCGAGAGCGATCTCTAACCACGGCAATGCATAGCCAATCAGGTGAGCAAGATCTGTGGGCAAGATTTTATAGGCGGCAACTGCTCCGGCCGACTCAGAAGGTTTAAAGGCCTTTAATCCCCCTGCTACTAACAACACCCCACCTAAAAGAAGGCGACAAAGGAGTGTAATAAAAGGTTGATACTTCGTCTGCAAGTTACTCATCGACCCTCTCGCACTCCTAGCGCCAACTCTTTTGCTAATGCTGAAATCGCATCTAATCCTTCTTGCTCAGATTTGGCATTTAAAAGCAGTTTAATAAATGCAGAGCCAACAATGACGCCATCTGCATAAGCCGCAACTTGCTTTGCCTGTTCCCGTGTTGAAACACCCAAACCGACTGAAACTGGCAGCGCCGTAGTCTTTTTCACTCGTGCAACTAAGGCACTGGCATCAACTGAAACATTTGTTCTTGCCCCTGTTACTCCCATGACAGATGCTGCATAGACAAAGCCACCGGTTTTAGAGGTAACTTGAGTCAAACGAGCATCCGAAGTACTTGGTGCAACAACATAAATAGGATTAATTCCGGATTTACCCACCGCATCTAACCAGCGTCCAGATTCTTCAATTGTTAGATCCGGGGTAATAACCCCAGAACCACCATTATCTGCGATGGATTGTGCAAACTCGTTCACACCATATTTTTCAATGGGATTCCAATACGTCATAACAACTGATGCAACACCCATATCACTTGCTACCTTTAGCGCGGAGAAAACATCTGCCGCATTTGTGCCACCTTTTAGGGAAATCTCTGCCGCTTCTTGAATTGTTGGGCCATCCATAATCGGATCACTGTAGGGATATCCAATTTCAATAGCGTCAACGCCAGCCTCAGCCAAAGCTTTGATAGCTTTTTCGCAACCCAACTTGGAAGGAAATCCCGCTGGAATATATACAATAAGTGCGGCTCTATTTTCTGCACGTACTTTTTCAAAAACTACATCTAAAGCTGTGCTCACAACGGAATTCCGAAATAATCTGCAGCTGTCTGAACATCCTTATCCCCACGGCCAGAAAGGTTAATGAGCAGAGTTGCATCAGGACCCAATTCATTACCGATTACTAATGCACCAGCTAATGCATGGGCAGTTTCAATGGCAGGAATAATTCCTTCAGTGCGACACAGAAGTGAAAATGCGGCCATGGCTGCATCATCATTGACTGCACGGTATTCGGTGCGGCCAATGTCATGCAAATATGCATGCTCTGGCCCAACACTTGGATAATCTAGCCCAGCAGAAATTGAATGTGATTCAACGGTTTGTCCATCGCTATTTTGCATGATGTATGAACGAGCACCGTGCAATACACCCGGTGAACCTCCACTTATAGTTGCCGAATGTCTCCCGGTCTCAATTCCATCGCCACCTGCTTCCAAACCAATTAAGCGCACGCCTGCATCTGGAATGAAAGCATGGAAAATTCCAATGGCATTAGATCCTCCCCCAACGCATGCAAGCACCGCATCAGGTAATTTACCGGTCAATGCTAAAACCTGTTCGCGAGCTTCTTCTCCAATTGTTTTGTGGAAATCGCGCACCATTGTTGGAAATGGATGCGGTCCGGCAACTGTGCCCAACATGTAATGTGTTGTTGCAACATTTGTTACCCAATCGCGCATCGCTTCATTGATCGCATCCTTGAGTGTGCGAGATCCAGAAGTTACTGGAACAACTTCGGCACCTAACAATTTCATTCGCGCAACATTGAGTGCTTGACGACGTGTGTCTTCTTCGCCCATGTAGACAACACACTCAAGTCCCATTAACGCTGCGGCCGTTGCAGCAGCAACACCATGTTGTCCTGCACCAGTTTCAGCGATGATACGCTTCTTGCCCATCTTCTTTGTAAGTAATGCTTGACCTAAAACATTATTGATCTTGTGACTACCGGTGTGGTTGAGATCTTCGCGCTTGAGCAAAATTCTTGCTCCACCTGCGTGTTCAGAAAATCTCTTAGCTTCTGTGATGATGCTTGGACGTCCTGTATATGTGCGGTGAAGTTCGGCAAGTTCTGCCTGAAAAACTGGATCGGTTTTTGCAGCATTGTGGGCTGCTTCTAACTCATCCAAAGCTCCAATAAGTGCTTCTGGCACAAAACGGCCACCGTATTGACCAAAATGGCCAAGCACATCACTTGTCTGGATTGTCATGAGCCAATCCTATCCTCGCCTAGAAGTTCACGCATCGCCAACTCTGGATTGGAAGATTTAACCAAGGCCTCACCCACCAAAATTGCGCTAGCGCCATTACTTTGCACAAACTCCACCTCGGCCCGTGTAGAGATTCCAGATTCTGCCACGCGCACCACATCAGTTGGAATAATTGGTAACAATTCGGCAAATACACCAGCATCAACATCTAAAGTTTTTAGGTTACGAGAATTAACACCAACAATGCGTGGTGAGATTTCTAACGCTCTTTCAAGTTCATCATGGGTATGCACTTCAACAAGTGAGCGCATGCCTAAGCCTTCAGCCAGTTGATGAAAATCAATAAGCTGTGACTTACTCAATGCAGCAACTATCAGAAGCACAACATCGGCTCCATGAGCACGTGCTTCAAAGAATTGATACTCATCAACCATAAAATCTTTACGCAAAATTGGAATGTTCACCCGCGAACGAACGGCATCTAGATCAGCAAGGGAACCACCAAAACGCCTTCTTTCGGTCAACACACTAATCACGCTTGCTCCAGCGTTTTCATACTGCTCAGCCAAACTTGCCGGATCTGCAATTGTGGCAAGTGCCCCCTTACTAGGAGATGAGCGCTTAACTTCAGCAATGACTGAAAGCTCATTGCGAAGTAATGTCTCTAAAGGATCGCGAACGGGCGCTGCTGAATCCATTGCCTCTTGTAGTTGAGCCAATGGCTTTCTACGAGCAGCTAAATCCTCACGGACTCCTTCAATGATTGAATCGAGAACGCTCATTTTTTATCCTGCACAGTTGGATCAATACCTTCATCAAGTGCGCTCCACGTATTTAGCACACGGGGTTTTCTCTCATAGCGCGAAGAAAGTTTGAACTTCTTGCCTATAAGAAGAACAATCGCATAAACAACAAGAATGCTGACACCAATTGCTATTGACTGCTCCATTAGTTCTTTCGCAATCTATTTGCCGAATCCACAGCCATAAGGACGGCCGCTGCTTTATTTCTACACTCTTGATTCTCTGACTCTGCATCAGAATCTGCAACGATTCCAGCCCCTGCTTGCACATATGCAATTCCATCATGAATGAGGGCAGTTCTAATGGCGATACATGTGTCGATGTTTCCTGTGAAATCTAGATAGCCAACAATGCCTCCATAGACTCCGCGACGAGTTGGTTCGAGTTCTTCAATAATCTCCATAGCCCGAGGCTTAGGTGCTCCGGATAAAGTGCCTGCAGGAAAGACTGCAAAGAGTGCATCGACTGGAGTTGCTTTCTCTGCCAATGTGCCGGTAACTGTTGAAACGATATGCATCACATGTGAATATCTTTCAATGTGCATGAAATCAATAACTTCAACTGATCCTGGAGCACACACTCGTCCCAGATCATTTCTGCCTAAATCAACCAGCATTAAATGCTCTGCACGCTCTTTTGGATCTGCCAAGAGTTCTTCACCTAGGCGGTGATCCTCTTCTGGAGATGACGAACGCTTTCTAGTTCCTGCAATGGGATGAATCATCACTTCACGTTGATTAACTTTCACCAGCGCTTCAGGACTTGATCCCACAATTGTGATTCCCTCATTGAAACGGAATAGATACATATACGGACTTGGATTATTAAGACGCAGCATGCGATAAACATCGATTGCATCAGCAGAACATGGCATTGAAAAACGTTGGGAAAGAACAATCTGAAAAGCCTCTCCAGCCAAAATCTCCTCTTTTGCAATTGCAATCTTTGCCTTGAAATCAGCAGGGCTCATATTGGCATTAAAGGTTGGTGAAGTATGTGAATCAATCTGCGCAATCTCGCCATCTAGGGGCGCAGCTAATTCTGCCTGCATACGATCTAAGCGCTCGTTGCATGCATTGAAAGCTTCATCGATGCGATCATCGCTGCCATCCCAGTTAATGGCGTTAGCAATTAAAGTAATAGTTCCATCACTGTGATCTAGAACGGCTAAATCGCTAGTCAACATAAAACTTAACTCAGGAAGCGGCAGATCTTTTTTCGCAAGGTTAGGAAGTTTTTCGAGTCGTCTCACAACGTCATAACCCATAAAACCGACCAAGCCGCCTGTCAGAGGAGGAAGTCCTGGAATCGTGGGTGATTTCAAATGTGATGCAGAAAGACGCAGAGCTTCAAGTGGATCAATTCCAGTTGGTGCACCAGCTGGAGCTGTGCCCTGCCAGTAAGACTTTCCATCTTTCTCACTCAGCGTTGCTTCACTTCGCACACCAATAAATGAATACCGTGACCATGCACCACCATGTTCTGCTGATTCCAACAAAAAGGTATTTGCGGCATTCTTAGCCAGTTTTCTATAAACACCCAACGGCGTTTCACCATCAGCAAGCAGACGTCTTGAAACTGGAATTACATTTGAAATCTTGGCATAAGCGCGAAATTCATCAAGATTCATTCTTACTTACCCAGCGCTAACGGTCTGTGAAAACAAGTTTTTTCACCCGTGTGGCAAGCAACTCCAATTTGTTGCACGTTGATAAGTAATGCATCGCCATCGCAATCCAATGCAACGGTGATTACGTTTTGAAAATGCCCAGAAGTTGCACCTTTCACCCAAAGCTCATTTCGAGAGCGCGACCAATAGGTGGCTTTGCCGGTGCTAAGAGTGAGCGCTAATGACTCAGAGTTCATATAAGCAAGCATCAAAACTTCATGAGAGGTTGCATCTTGCACAACGGCAGGCATGAGCGTTGTTGGATCTTCAAGCAGTGCCATCACTTCTGGATCAAGAGCGCTCATGGGTTAATTCTGCCTTACCTAACAGCCACGGCGCGCACGGGATAATTGTGCGAATCAAGGTATGACTTCACATCCCCTATGCGGTGAATTCCAAAATGGAACACGCTGGCTGCCAAAAGCGCATCTGCTCCCGCATCAAGGGCTGCACCAAAATCTGCCAAAGTTCCAGCACCTCCACTGGCAATTAATGGCACCTTTGATACTGAACGCATCGCACTAATCATTCCAATGTCATAACCAGCACGAGTACCGTCGGCATCCATTGAGTTAAGGAGAATCTCCCCCACACCCAATGCGCACGCTTTCTCAATCCATTTGAGGGCATCGATTTCTGTGCCATCTCGGCCACCATGAGTTGTTACTTCAAATCCTGACTCTGTCCGAGCACGTCTGGCATCAACTGAGAGAACAAGTACTTGTGAACCAAATCGATCTGCAATTTCGGCAATTAAATCTGGACGTTCAATAGCAGCAGTATTAATTGAAACTTTATCGGCGCCTGCTCGAAGTAAACGATCAACATCGGCAACATTTCTAATTCCCCCACCAACTGTAAGGGGAATAAATACTTGTTCAGCTGTGCGGCGAACAACATCCAAAGTAGTCTCACGTCCATCAACGCTTGCTGAGATGTCAAGAAAAGTTAATTCATCGGCGCCTTCAGCCCCATAAAGGGCAGCCATTTCAACTGGATCCCCTGCATCGACCAAGTTGGTGAAGTTGACACCTTTCACCACACGTCCATTAGTGACATCCAGACAAGGAATGATGCGAACTGAAAGTGTCATCGTCCTGTAACTTTCAGCGCTTCTTGCAAAGTAAAAGCACCGGCATATAAAGCCTTACCAACAATTGCACCTTCAACACCTGTTGCATGCAAATCACACAAAGCTTGAATATCAACCAAAGAAGAAATACCACCACTTGCCACAACTGGCTTGGTAGTTGCTACACAAACAGATTGAAGTAGTTCCAAATTTGGTCCTGTCAGAGTGCCATCTTTTGTAACATCGGTAACTACATAGCGAGCACAACCATCTCTATCTAATCGTGAGAGAGTTTCAAAGAGATCTCCGCCCTCTTTAGTCCATCCTCGTGCAGCAAGAACATGTCCTCGCACATCAAGTCCAACGGCAATTCGATCACCGAACTCACCAATCACTCGCGCAGTCCATGCAGGATCTTCCAACGCTGCAGTTCCAAGATTTACTCGCGCACACCCCGTTGCAAGTGCTCTGCGCAAAGACTCATCGTCTCTAATGCCTCCGGAGAGCTCAACCTTTATATCTAAGGCACCAACAACCTCTGCTAACAACGCAGCGTTACTGCCACGGCCAAATGCGGCATCAAGATCAACTAGGTGCAACCACTCGGCGCCTGCTGCCTGAAACTCAAGTGCAACTTCTAACGGGGCTCCATAAATGCTTTCTTTGGCAAGCTCACCTTGCACTAAGCGCACAGCACGCCCGTCTTTAACATCAACTGCGGGGAGAAGTTCTAAGTAACTCATAGTGATTTCACCCAATTCGCAATCAAAGCTAATCCTGCGTCTCCAGATTTTTCTGGGTGAAATTGTGTTGCTGAAACATAACCATCTTCAACTGCGGCTAAAAACTTTTCTCCATGAAAGCTCCACCCCTGCATTTTGCCAACAGCTCTCTTAGCCGCAAATGAGTGAACAAAATAGAACGATTCCCCTGCTACACCTTTAAATAGCGTGGAGTTCGAATCACTCTCAACGTTGTTCCAACCCATATGAGGCAATATCGGTGCATCAAGCCGAGAAACTTCACCTTCCCAGACACCAACACCTGAATGATTACCATTTTCGCCATGCTCACTACCCTCTTGGAAAAGAATTTGCATACCAATACAAATTCCTAAGACAGGTCTTTCATTCGCAATTCGTTCACGGATAATTGCTGCGCCATCAACAGTTTGCAATCCCTGCATACAAGCAGCAAAAGCGCCAACACCTGGAACAACTAAGCCATCAGCTTCAAGTGCAACGGCGCGATCTGCCGTGACAACTACATCTAGACCAGAAGTAGCAAATGCTCTTTCAGCCGATCGCAAGTTGCCCGAACCAGAATCAAGAATTGCGATCAAAGAGAGCCTTTAGTTGACGGGATACCTGCGACTCTTCCATCAAGTGAAACTGCATCGCGCAGAGCACGGGCAACTGCTTTGAACTGTGCTTCAAAAACATGGTGTGCATTTCTTCCTTCAAGCACACGGATATGCAAAGCAATATGTGCCTCAGCAACAATTGATTCCCAGATATGTTTTCCGAGTGTTGTATCAAAAGTTCCGATGAGTTCAACAATCTCTGGCTGGCGGTGAACTAAATAAGGACGACCTGAAAGATCAACAGCTGCTTGAACTAAAACCTCATCGAGTGGAACCATGGAGTCACCGAAACGACGAATACCAGCCTTATCACCCAACGCCTCACGTAAAGCTTGGCCAAATGCCAATGACGTATCTTCAACGCTATGGTGAGAATCGACTTCAATATCACCCGTTGTTTTGATAGTCAGATCAAAGCCAGAGTGCTTACCAAGTTGAGACATCATGTGGTCAAAAAATGGCACACCAGTTGAAACATCGATGACGCCTTGGCCATCTAGATTAAGTTCAACTAAAACATGTGACTCTTTAGTTGCCCTTTCGACTCGTGCTGTTCTCATGGTGGCCTCTCTTTAGATGAGTTCTTTTAATGCAGATATAAATAATGTGTTTTCGGCTTCGTTGCCGACAGTTACTCGTAAATACCCTGGTAGACCGACATCTCGAATTAGGACGCCTTTGCCTAGTAGTTCACTCCAAAGTTTAGGGGCATCTGCACTAAATCCTGTAAATAGGATGAAGTTTGCGCTGCTCGGCAAAGTCACAAGGCCCAATGCGCGTAGTTGCGCAGTTAATGACTCCCGAGCTCGTATCAACTCAGAGACATATCCCAGCAGTTCCTCTTTGAAATCAATAGCAACTGATGCCGCAGCTTGAGTCAGCGCACTTAAGTGATACGGCAATCTCACAAGCATCATGGCATCTTTGACCGAACTATCACTGACCAAATAACCCACTCGTGCTCCTGCAAATGCAAATGCCTTGCTCATGGTACGAATCACTACGACATGAGGATTCTTATCAATCAAAGTAATCGCAGATTCCTCTGATGAAAACTCAGCGTAAGCCTCATCCACAATAAGTAAGCCGTTCACCTTCGCCACAGCATCTGCAAGTAACTTGATCTCAGAGATTGAAACAGACCCACCCGTTGGGTTATTAGGAGTTGTAATAAAAGTAAGTACTGGTTTTGATTCTGCAATCTGCTCAACTGCCAATTGCACATTGAGTGAGAAATCTGTATTTCGCTTTCCATCTATCCACGCAGTTCCACACACCTTAGCAATGAGTGGGTGCATCGAATATGAAGGAGTGAAACCAAGTGCACTTCCCTGCCCAAAAGCTAGAAAAATAGATTGAATGATTTCATTGCTGCCATTAGCCGCCCAAATATTATCTAATGTAACTTTCACACTTGCGCTGGCGTTGATATAGCCTGCCAACTTACTGCGCAACACATCAGCGTCCCGATTTGGATAGCGATTTAAATTGGCTGCGACAACCAAGATCGCATCGGCTATCGCTTTCTGTAGAGCGGGTGAAGGAGAATATGGATTCTCATTAGTGTTAAGTGATGCTTGTGCAGGAACCTGTGGAGCTCCATATGGTGTGAGCGGAGTTAAGTCCTTGCGCAGCGGCAACCAAGTTGGCCAATTCACTTATGATTTTCCAATCTGACAGTCATGGCTTGTCCGTGTGCAGGCAGGTCTTCAGAATTTGCTAATGTCACAACAGTTGGCACTAGGTCAGTGAATGCTTTTTCGCTGTATTCAATAAAGTGAAGGCCACGCAGGAATGTCTGTACTGATAAACCACTTGAATGACAAGCACATCCACCTGTAGGCAAGACGTGATTAGAGCCCGCTGAATAATCTCCCAGTGAGACTGGTGAGAATCGACCGATAAATACTGCTCCAGCATTTCTAATCTGTGCAGCATCTTCACGTGCATTCTTCGTCTGAATTTCTAAGTGTTCTGCAGCATAGGCATTAACAACATCGATTCCTTGTTTCACATCATCAACTAAGACAATCGCTGACTGTACTCCAGACAACGCAGCAGTAATACGCTCTTTGTGTTTAGTCTTACCAACTTGTATTTTTAGTTCTGCCTCAACGCCCTCGGCTAACTCATTTGAATCTGTTACCAAAATAGCTGCAGCAATGACATCGTGCTCGGCTTGACTAATTAAGTCTGCAGCAACATCTGTTGCTAGCGCAGAAGAGTCTGCCAGAATTGCTATCTCAGTTGGTCCAGCTTCTGAATCAATACCAATCACGCCACGCAGTGCGCGTTTAGCCGCAGCCACATAGATATTGCCTGGACCTGTAACAAGATCACTTTTCTCACATAAGCCTTCAACACCGTAAGCAAACATTGCAATTGCCTGTGCTCCCCCAACGGCATATACCTCGGTAATGCCAAGAAGTGCGCACGTAGCCAAAATAGTTGGGTGAGGCAATCCTGCGAATTCTTTTTGAGGCGGTGAAGCAACAGCTATCGATGAAACTTTTGCTATTTGAGCCGGCACAACATTCATCACAACGCTGCTTGGATAAACCGCACGACCACCTGGAACATAGAGGCCCACACGATCGACCGGGATCCACTTTTCAGTAACGCTGCCACCATCCACAACAGTTGTGGTTTTATCCACTCTTACCTGATCGTTGTGAACTTTTCTCACGCGCTCGATTGAAAGCTCAAGTGCGGCGCGAATAGCAGGATCCAATGAATCTAAAGCCGAATCTAAAGCCTGCTGTGCAACGCGAATGGAAGCAGGAGTAACTCCATCGAATTCTTGGGCCAATCTAATGAGTTCGCTTTCACCACCAGTTTTCACACGGTGCAGAATTGGCTCAACTAAGGCCATAGCTTGGGCAACATCTAAAGCAGCACGCGGGAGTTCGGCGTTATAACCAGCCTTAGTGAGGGCTTTGCCACGAAGATCTACTGTGCGAATCACGTGCCAATTGTAACGGCTGCGCTATGGGCGGCGGACTTGAATTTAAACCAGGCAGTGAGGCCCAAGAATAGATTTGAGATCTGCGCTCAATGATGGTGAAGCTGTGACCGATGCATCAATTTTCATCACGGTACTGCTTCCATTTTCACTTAAAGAAAGATGTACCTCACGCTTTCCAGGATGTGAGCGAAGAATTTCTTTAATACGGTCAACCACAGGCGGTGTGCATTGAGACATTGGAATTGAAATCACAAGAGGACCTGTCGGGCCTGCAGAAATATCAGGCATAGACATTTCAAGGGCTGTAAATCGCAGATTCTCTTCACGGCGATCAACACGACCACGAATAGTCACAATTCGATCTTCAGTCAGTGACATTGAATATTGATTATAAGTATTTGAAAAGAAGAGAACTTCTAAAGATCCTTCTAGATCTTCAATAGTAACAACGGCCCACGAAGCACCTTGCCTTGAAACTTTGCGAGTAACGCTTGTGATTAAGCCTCCGATAGTTACAATAGATTCATGCACAGCGCCTTCATCAACTAGCTCGCTGATAGACATATCTGTATTGGCCCGAAGCACATGTTCAACGCCTAAGAGTGGATGATCAGAAACGTATAACCCCAACATCTCTCGTTCATAGCTGAGCAACATCGCCTTATCCCACTCACCCGTTGGGATTTCAATATCCAAACCTGAAACTTCAGTAATTGCCTCACCGCCAAATAAATCAAATTGACCAATTGCCTCGGCACGCTTGCTCTCGATAACAGAATCAATTGCCTCCAAATGAACTGCAATCAAACCCTTACGAGTTGATCCCAGTGAGCCAAAGGCTCCAGCCTTAATCAAAGATTCAATGGTTTTCTTGTTACACACTTGAGCATCCACTTTTGCCAAGAAATCTCCAATGCAAGCGTA
>FLOH01001044.1_pt1 | contig 46186 bp, 40 predicted proteins | sample 756751 | NCBI WGS metagenome assembly FLOH01 (sample SAMEA4026879, study PRJEB14308) | marine metagenome | biome: coastal water; material: water | depth 74 m | reverse complement strand
ACTAAGAGTCTCTGACTCAAGTGCCTCTTGAATCAGCACCTTTAGGGCTTTGAAGCCTTGCCTGGCCACTAGGCCGTATTCACTCAATAGGCCGCGCGTTTGATTACTGATTCGAGTCCGGTGGCCAACAAATCGCTCCCTGATTCTGTGCAATGACTGTATGTCTTGTTGTTCTAATGATTTTACTCGGACAAACTTCATATTCGGTCGTTGTGAAGCTTCTCCAATGGCGACAGCATCATTGGCATCGTTTTTATTGCCTCTGACAAAGGGTTTTACATGCTGGGCAGGGACGAGTTTTACAGTATGCCCATACTGCTCAAAGGTTCTTCCCCAATAATGGGCAGAGTAACAAGCCTCCATGACAATGGTGGTAGGGTTTAGTTGCGCAATTTCCTGGTTGAGCTTTTTACGAGAGACCTTTTTGTTGGTCAGAATTTTATTGCCATCTGCAAATCGGCAGACTTGAAAAACAGTTTTTGCTAAATCTATCGAAACTAAACTATGATCGGTCATGATGGACGCTCCTGTTAGATTAACTGATATGTGTGTATGCACTTTCAGTTTGGCGCATTGCGACGCCGATTGGGAGCGTCCATCTCATCACTAATAAGATAATAACTTAACAGAAAGAAGAACTATTAGGACATGCATATAACTCTAGCCAGGATGTGGATATTGGATATATGACCATCCCCTAAAGATTAGCTATAATGCGCTTTAACCAATAAGCAGCAACCAACAGGAAAACCGATGGCCAAAATTACAATAGACGAAAAGGAATACGAAACAGATGATATGTCTGATGAGGCTAAAGCGCAGCTGCAGTCCTTGCAATTCGTCGATGGTGAAATCAGCAGAAATCAAATGAAGGCGGCAGCGCTTCAGACCGCCAGAAATGCCTATGCCCAGGCTCTACAGCAAGCCTTGGAAAGTAAGGACCCATGAGGGGACGCAGGGATTAAATTTAAGTCTATTTCCTCCTGGGCGAGAAACGTGAGGAGAGATGTTGCCAGGTTCGAGAATTGCTCAGGTCGAGTTTGAGCGAGCAGGATAACCAGCCATTTAGGCGGGCTACGCACTATTCCATGCCAATTGGCTCCGATTGCTTTTTCGAAAAATGTCGATAAAAAGGGGTAAAGGGTTGGCTAACCGTCCCGCGGCAGGCCAGGAGGAAAAGCGGGTTAGAATTTAATCCCTCCCTCCCCAAACTAATAACTGGCATTTCGAGACTAATCAGGGGTAGTGTTTCGTGTATTTGGCGCAATCGAGGCCGATATCCAGAATATTGACCGAAATGGGTTTAGCTATGAATCGACTTACTCCTAACAGGCGCGTAATTTTCCTTGTTACAGCATTGACGGTAATGTGTCTTGGAACAGGCTCTGTTACAGCGCAAACTCCAGACCAGGCCCAAGACCCAACGGGAACGGATGTCATCGAAAGCAGCCAGGGCTTCGCCCTGTTCGAAGCCATCGAAACTTCTGCAAACAGAACCGCAGCGCCGACCCGAAGAAATGGCCGTGAATCTCGCGCCACCGTCGCCGAGCCCGAATTTACCTTGCTCGGCACCTCAAGAATCGGCGACAAGTACTCCGCCATCATTCAGCATAGGAGTGGAGAAACCCTGATAGTCGCGGCGGCAGCCAATGGCAATACAGCCATTCCGGATTACAGCGAATATTCCATTATTGCAGTCGCTGCCGGCAGCGTCTCCATTCGTTACCCCGGCGATAATCCCTGTGTGGAATTCAGTGACAGGGGCGTTAGCTGTAATGAGAGCAGTAATACGGCCGAACTGGCACTTACTACAAACGAACCCCTGGCTCCCAGCAATTCAGGCCTGATCCTCGCCGTTCAGGCAAATGAGGATCTGGCTACCGATGCTACCGAGGAAAACGACGAGGGAGCGCAGGGCGAACCGGTAAATCCATTTGCCGCACTGCGGGCTGGCCAGGGTGGGAATACCGACCCCGCAGCGGCAGCTGCCAATAGCCGGTTTACTCCCCGCCGGATACCACCGGAAGATGTGCCACCAGGCAAGCGGGTAGTCTCTACCCCTTTTGGCGATCGACTGGTTGATCAGTAGGCGTCACGTAGTACACTACGGCGGTGCAAGACCAAACTAACATCACTCTTTCCATCGGCATCGTTTGTTTCAATTCGGCTGAGTCGGAATTGCGGGCCCTCATCACGTCGATTCTGGATTCGGTTGCCTGTCTTAAAGCAACGCGTTCAATTCCCGTTGTTCTGGTTTATCTCATCGACAATTCCGAAAATGAAAATCTTTCTTTGACAATGTTTGTCGACTATAAAGAACAAGCAGAAGAGCTTGGCGTTGAGTTAAGACTTCTCCATGGCCACGGCAACATCGGCTATGGCAGTGCACATAATTTGCTGTTGGAAAAACTTGAAAGCGATTTTCATTTGATCCTCAATCCTGATATCGCCATAGAGAGACAATGTTTAGCGTCGGGTATCACATTTATGTGTGAGAACCCTGATGTCGTAGCGGCCAGTCCCTATGCCGAATACCACAATGGTGACAGGCAATATCTTTGCAAGCGATACCCCTCGGTTTTAACTTTTCTGCTAAGAGGGTTTTTTCCCGGGCCGCTGAAAAAATTATTCGCGGCCCGGCTCGCCGCCTTTGAAATGCATGATCTAGCGGACGATGCGCCGAGCCTGGAGGTTCCGTTAATCAGTGGTTGTTTTATGTTGTGCCGCAGCGACGCCTTAAAACAAATTCACGGTTTCGATGAAAACTATTTTCTGTATTTTGAAGATTTCGATCTTTCGCTGCGTCTGCGAGAAATTGGCCCCATTGCCTATGTGCCCGGTATGCGAATACGGCACGCCGGCGGCCATGCCGCCAAAAAAGGACTGGGGCATTTGCGCATGTTTACAAAATCAGGCATTCGATTTTTCAACAGCCATGGCTGGCGCTTGTTTTGACAGGTGCGTTGACGGGTGTATTGAAAATCAGGCTAACTAAAAACCAGAATAATAATTTGGATCACACGCGTTAATGGAAACAGCAACACCCAGAATTTTAATTACCGGCGCAACAGGCTTCGTGGGCCAGGCGCTGTGTCAGCACTTAATAGGCCAGCATTTAATTGGCCAGAATTTCTCCGTGCGCGTGTTGCTGCGAAATTTGTCTCAGGCCCAATTGATCCCTGCCGGGCTGAATGCAGAGTGTGTACAAGGCGATCTAACAAATGTGGACAGCCTGCGAGCAGCCTGCATGGATATGGAGACCGTCATTCATCTGGCGGGTGTCGCCCATGTCGGTAATGGCGAAGCTAATCAGAGCCAGAAAATCAATGTAGAAGGCACCCGTAATCTGGTCAACATGGCCATTGAGCAGAAGCTGAGCCGCTTTATATTGCTCAGCAGCAGCCTGGCACAAGCGGCTGAGACCGGGGCTGGCGATATTACCCGGTACGGAGCCGACAAGCTCGCCGCGGAAAAGCTGTTGCGGGACGCGGCCAGAGGCAATGCTCTGAACTACCTTATTCTGCGGCCGGTCAATGTCTACGGTGTGGGCATGAAGGGAAATATTGCCAGCATGATCTCCCTGATTCATCGAGGACGCCTGCCGCGTCTTCCACAGCTAAATAGCCGGATCTCTCTGCTGGGTGTCAATGATTTAGCCGTCGCTCTGACACTCGCCCTCAGCGCTACCGAAATCACTGGCAAAACCTATAACGTCACCGATGGTCAGCTGTACCCGATAGTCGACATAGAGCAGGCAATTTACCTAGCTCTGAACAAGCAATTGCCGCGGTGGCGCACGCCAGCTGTGGTATTATACGTGGCCGCCGCGGTAGCAGGAGGGCTCGCCATGTTTCGGCGTGGCGGGGGAGGAATCAGTAGTAGAACTTACCGAAACCTCACTACGGACAATCTGCTGGACAATGATGAAATCTGCGAACAACTGGAATTCAAGCCATCCACAACGTTCTATCAGGCCTTGCCGGATATTATTGAAAAAATAGTGAATCCAAAGTAGATAAGAAGAGACAGATAGCAAGAGATAGATAGAAAGAATAAGCCAACAAAAATAAGCGCTAGAAACAAATAGCGGAAACGATCAAGAGAGACCAGATGACTAAAGGAATAATCCTGGCCGGCGGCAGTGGCAGCCGCCTTCATCCCATGACCCTGTCGGTTAGCAAGCAGTTGTTGCCGGTGTATGACAAGCCAATGATTTATTACCCGCTGTCAACGCTAATGCAGGCGGGTATCAGAGAGATTCTGATAATTACCACCCCGGCGGACGCTCTGGCGTTCCAAACTCTGCTGGGCGACGGCAAAAAATGGGGCATTAATATTGCGTACCGGCAGCAGCCGAAACCGGAAGGGCTTGCCCAGGCCTTCCTGATCGGCGAGGAGTTCATTGGCGACAGCCGCGTCTGCCTGATCCTCGGTGACAATATTTTCTATGGCAGCAAAATCGAAGACACCTTGAAAAACGCCGTCGATCAAAAACAGGGTGCCAGCGTATTCGCTTACTATGTTACCGATCCCGAACGTTATGGGGTGGTAGAACTGGATGCGAATAATCAGGCCATCGGCCTGGAAGAGAAGCCGCAGAAGCCGAAATCCCACTATGCCGTTACCGGCCTGTATATGTACGACAACGACGTGATAGAGATCGCCAAATCCATCAAGCCCTCCGCTCGTGGCGAGTTGGAGATCACCGACATCAATAAGGTTTATCTTGAGCGCAAGGCGCTGCGGGTCGAACTTTTTGATCGCGGCACCGCCTGGCTGGATACCGGCACCATTCAATCCCTGGTGGACGCGGCGAATTTTATTCGCGTATTGGAAGAGCGTCAGGGTTTGAAGATTGGTTGTCCGGAAGAAATAGCCTTTCATCAAAACTTTATTGATGCAAGCCAGCTGGCAGTTCTCGCAGAGCCCTTAAAGAATAGTGGTTATGGACAGTACTTATTGCAACTATTGCAAGATCGTTAAGAGAAGTTAATTCGAGCAAATCCAAAAAAAATGTCTGCTAAAAAGCACCACACTTTTCGAGCCTGAACTATCGCTATGAAAATAATTGAAACGGCAATTCCTGATGTGCTGATACTTGAACCTGATGTTCACGGTGACGAGCGTGGTTATTTCATGGAGACTTATCGTGACTCCATTTTTGCCGACAGGGGAATCGAAGTAAAATTCGTTCAGGATAATCAAAGCAAATCTGTGCAGGGCACTCTGCGCGGCCTGCACTATCAGCTTCAACATCCACAGGGGAAGCTGGCACGAATAATTTCCGGTGAGGTATTCGATGTTGCGGTAGATTTGCGCAAGAGTTCAAACTATTTTGGACAGGCTGTTGGGGTGATTCTGTCCGCCGAAAACAAGAAGCAGCTGTGGATTCCACCCGGTTTTGCTCACGGGTTTTACGTGATCAGTGCGTCCGCCGAACTACTCTACAAATGCACCGACTACTACCACCCGGAAGACGATCACAGCTTACGCTGGAATGACCCCGCGCTGAACATCCCTTGGCCCCTGCTGACAGAACAAGTTCTGCTCTCCGATAAAGACAAGAACGCCAAACCTCTCGCCGATGCACCAGTCTACTCGTGAATAAAGCTAACCTGGTTGTAACGGGCGCCGGAGGTCAATTAGGCAAGACATTGCAAGCCCTGTGGCCTTTTTCGTCACTGTCTGATCGATTTAATTTGATTCCCTTAGGCCGAGAGGAACTGGACATTTGCAGTGCGAAGCACGTTGCCGCGAAACTGTCCCAGCTGAATGCCAAACTCATCGTCAATGCCGCGGCCTACACGGCGGTTGATCGGGCCGAAGAGGACAGGGAGAAGGCATTCGCCAGTAATGAGAAGGCCGTGGCTGACATCGCCGCCTGGGCGGCCGAAAACCAGGCATGGTTGATTCATGTTTCAACCGATTTCGTATTCGATGGCGCGGCCACTAGCCCCTATGCGCCAGCAAGTGAGGCATCACCAATCGGTGTCTACGGCGCGAGCAAGCTTGCCGGTGAAGTGCAAGTACAACAATTGCTGCCCGCTGCAGGAACAATTATCCGCACCTCCTGGTTGTATTCTGAATTCGGTAATAATTTTGTCAAAACCATGTTGCGCCTAATGAGTGAAAAAACCGAGCTGGCTGTAGTAAATGACCAGATCGGTTCTCCCAGTTCCAGCCATTCACTGGCCGCGGTAATTTTTGCTATGATTGAAACCGGCAATGACAGTCCGGCAGACTACAGCGGCGTCTATCACTGGAGTGATGGCGGCAGTATCAGCTGGTTCGATTTTGCCCAGGCTATCCAGCAGCAGGGCTTGCAGCAGGGACTGTTGAAAACGGAAATTCCGCTTCGGCCAATCGCCAGCAGCGACTATCCCACAGCCGCCAGACGTCCTGCCTACAGTGTGCTGGACAGAAGCAAGACATTGGCAGAGTTTGATTGCCCATCTCTGAATTGGCAGCAACAGCTGGCGGTGGTTATTAAGGCCATTGCGGGCATTGAAGGCTAGTACGCAAATAGGACTGAGCAATCACGTAAAAGAGAGCAGGCAGTAGAGCAAAAGCAATGGCTGGAAAAAACGCATAAAAAGTGTACCACTATAAAGAGATAGAAAACAAATGAACTAAACCTGGCCATAGTTAAAGCTAGCCAGCGCAGTGCAAGATAATTAAAGCGAGAGCAATTGATAGATGGCGAATTTATTAGTAACAGGGGCGGCCGGATTCATCGGCGCCAATTTTTTGCACTACTGGCATAAGACCAATCCCGACGACCACATAGTCGTTCTGGATGCGCTCACTTATGCGGGCAATAAAGCCAATCTCGCGGCAATGATTAATGATGACTGGTTTACCTTTGTCACAGGCTCTATCGGCGACCAGCCCCTTGTCGAATCTCTATTGTTAGAGCACAACATCGACACTCTGGTTCACTTCGCGGCAGAGAGCCATGTGGATCGATCAATCACCGGCCCCGATGCCTTTATCGACACCAATATAATAGGCACTCACACTTTATTAAAGGCCGCAAAGAAAATCTGGATTGATGAGAGCAATAAAAGTGATCATCTCTTCCATCATGTTTCCACCGATGAAGTGTATGGCACATTAACCGCCCACGCGCCGGCGTTTAGTGAAGACACGCCCTATGCGCCTAACTCTCCTTATGCGGCGAGCAAGGCGGCATCGGATCATCTGGTGCGTGCCTATCACCATACTTATGGCCTGAAGGTAACGACCAGTAACTGCTCCAATAATTATGGCCCTTATCAGTTTCCGGAAAAACTTCTGCCCCTGTGTATATTGAATATTCTCTCTGGCAAGGCCTTGCCGATTTACGGCGACGGTAAACAGATTCGAGACTGGCTGTTTGTTGATGATCACAACCGGGGCATTGAATTGGTAATCAAGAAGGGCCGCCATGGCGAAACTTATAATATTGGCGGCAACAATGAATGGACTAATATCGATGTGGTGAATCTGCTGTGCGAATTAATCGATACACGCTTTGCCAACGATACCGAACTGGCCACGCGTTTCCCCGATTCACCCTGTGCCAGGGGAATCTCGGCAAAGACCCTGATTACCTTCGTTACCGATCGGCCGGGTCATGACACCCGCTACGCTATCAACGCGTCGAAAATAACCAATGAGCTCGGCTACGCGCCGGAAGAAGATTTTAACTCAGGTTTGAATACAACCGTCGACTGGTATCTGGCCAATGAGACTTGGTGGCGCGCCATACAGGATGGTTCCTACCGGAATTAATGCTGACCCCAGTTAGTGCCAATTACAGGCTGGCGACGGCAGGCGGCGTTTCTCTGCTGTAGGTGGTTCATCGCCCGTTTACTCTTGCTTCTTGGTTAGGCTTTGAACCGACGACAAATTAATTCAGCGACCACTGGGCTATTTGTAAAACCCGGCAGTCGCCAAACTACATCGCACGCTATTGGCATAGCCTGGGAAAACCGGCCCGGCTTGGTGGAATTGTAAAATTACAGATGACTTTATTTCACAACTTTTTTATTCAATGCTTCCTACGGCTCAAGCGAGTTCCGGTTTCTCCCCGTGGGCAGTTTAGATTGGGTTTGCTTCTGCTGGTTTTGTTGCCTGTCTGGGCCATGCAGGTTTCTGCCTTCGAACTCAAGGGCTTAAAATGGCATCGCGCCGAGGCCGAGTTTTATGTTGCGCTAACAGGAACTTCGGCCACCGGCATAAGTTGGAATAGCGCATTCATCGCCGCCTTGAATGAGTGGAACGCCAAGACCCCTTTCAATTTCATATTAAGAGAAGAAGCCAGAGATCCCTGCCAACTCGATGGCGTGAACGGGGTGGATTTCAGGCCAGACCTTTGTGGAACAGAATTTGGCAGCAAAACCCTGGCCGTCACGTTTATACGCCGCACCGCGCCACAGCTGCTTGGTGAGCCCAATATTACTGAATCGGACATCGTGGTAAATCAAGCGGAGGCGTTTAATGTCTACGATGGCAGGCTCGTTCAATTCGGCATTCAGGGCTTGGATTTTCGCCGGATAGCCCTGCATGAACTGGGACATGTGTTGGGCCTGGATCACGAAACCAGCAAGGCGGCCATCATGTCTCCCAGCATCGGCAATATCGATCGCCTGCAAGCGGATGATATCGCCGGGGTAGAGGCACTCTATGGGGGCTTAGCCAATTGCACGATTATGAATCTAAATTATGGCCTGTTTTCCGGTGCCCTCGATGCCAATGACTGCACCGTGCAGGAGCTTACCGCCGGAAGTAGCGATACCAGCTTTATTGATATCTATCGGTTCGATTTATTCAGCGAAACCGCAATCGAATTCAACATGACTTCCTCTGGTCTGGATTCGGTTCTGATTCTGGCAGACACCGATCTGCAGTTTCTTGGCTTCGATGATAAATCCAGCAATACCTGCAATTCTTCCCTGAGTCAGACCTTGCCGCCGGGGAGTTATTTTTTGCTCGCCAACACCTATGACGTGCCAGTGAAGGAAGAATGTGGCAATCAGGGCAATTATCAAATATCCGCCTCCTTCAGCAGCAGCGGCCCGACTGCGCTGGGCGCGAGCACCAGCCTGACTGGCGCCGAGTCCAACGCCGGCTTCCGCGCTGGCATTACCGGCGACAAGGGCCTGAGCTATGGCAATCAGTTCAAGCCCAACGATTCGCTGGATATCAGCGCCGAAATAACTATCGACCCCCAGCATCAGGGGCAAGCCGGCTTTCTCTTCGTGGCGGCGCTGGTAGGTGAACAGATTCTGTTCCTGAACCCCCAGGGCCAGTTTGTCGATTCCAGCGCCAGCCCGACTTCCATAACCAGTAGCAGCGTCAAATTCCTTTCCTCCATCGAACAAATCGAGATCGCCACCGCTCTAGTGCCGGCGGCACTGGACATTCAAAATATCGTGGTGGATTTCTATGTCGGCTATGGCCTCATCAGCAACACGAATGAGGCGTATTACCACCAGACCCCACTCAATCTCACGATTGCCCCCTGAATCCGTATTACCCCCAGACCCCACTAATTCTCACGATCGCTCCCGGATCCGTATTACCACCAGACTCCACTAATTCTCAGTGTGGCTCTTGCATCTGTAATACCACCAGATTCCACTAATTCTCACGATTGCTCCCGCATCTGCTTTACTACCACACTCCACTAATTCTCACTATTACTCCTGCATCCGTATTACCACCAGATTCCACTAATTCTCATGATTGCTCCTGCATCCGTTTCACTACCAGACCTTGCTAAATCCCACGATTGCCCCTGGACCTGTTCTGCCTCGTCGGCTTGCACCAATACTGTCCAATAAGATCAATCGCCCCGTACGCCCTGGTAGCGCCTGAGAGGCGTGTCTAATCGACGACCTCCGCGTGGATTACGGCCAAAATCAGCCGGAATCGCGTATTCCAGATTGCAACAAATAACTGTATACTGCGCCTGCATTTTTTCCGGGGCCATGGCCAAAACCCTCAAGTTCAAGACCTTGAGCGACGTAAATAGGTTCAGGCACAATCGCGGCCGGAAGTATCCAGTTATCCAGCGGCATTAAGTTAAAGAGTAAGAGGAATAGCTCTGTGTTTTCAGCAACTGTTAAGTTTTGTCGGGTCATGATGACCCTCACCGGTCTGTCGACTTTGCTATTACTAAGCGGCAGTCTATTGGCGCAATCGATTGAAGAGAATGTTCGGCCTGTGGCTCAGGTATGTTTGGCAGGCCAGGCCTGTGTTGGTTCCACCAGCGGTAACGCGGCGAGCCCCAGAGCGGCGCAGCCTGTCGCCGTGGCGGCACCAGCCCCAGTGGCTGCCGCACCAGCTCCGGTTGCTGCGGCATTCGATACGGCGGCAACGTACCAGATGAGTTGCTTCGCCTGTCACGGAACCGGAGCCGCAGGAGCTCCAGTGGTTGGTAATCACGAGGTTTGGGCCGCACGTATGGAGAAAGGAGTAGAGGCTGTAATGACCAATGTTGTTAACGGGCTTAATGCCATGCCGCCCAAAGGCATGTGTATGACCTGCAGCGACACTGATCTTAGAGCATTGGTTAATTATATGGCGAGTCAATAAGACCCGGTTTGTTCGGTTTGTTCGGTTTTAATTTAAATTTAATTGAGGAGTACATCGTGTTAAGTATTAAAAAGGTAATAGCATCATCACTGGTTTCAGTTTTCGTTCTGTCAGCTACATTATTTGCCGGCACAATTTCTGCCGACAGCGGCCAGGCCGAGCTACAACTGGCTCAATTGTCTGACGGCTTCAGCGCAGAAACATCGTATATGGCTTCCTGTTTTGCCTGTCACAGCAGCGGCGCGGCCGGCGCGCCTAAAGTAGGCCCTGGTAATGCAGAGGCATGGGCACCACGCGTCGAAAAAGGCATGGATGTGTTGGTTACCAACGCGATTAGTGGATTCAACGTAATGCCTCCAAAAGGCCTTTGCTTCACTTGCACCGACGATGATTTGCGCGCCATTGTGCAATACATGGTCGACAGCAGTAAGTAAATTCGTCGTAACGCCCGCGGATTTTTCGAATCGGGCATTAACGAATTAACGTTCTAAAAAATGAGCTGCCCGCAGCTCATTTTTTTTGCCTGTAATTTGCCAAAAAGAAAAGTAGGGGACACTAATAAGATAATAACTTAAGAAAATAACAGGGCGCTAACCAGCTAGCAATTCGATGTTCCTTGGTTGATGTCTTACTTGCTCTGTACGAACCTCTGAGTATCCAAGAGTTAAGTAATTATCACATCGATGCCCCTAATTACTCTCAGAATGGCGAGATAGGGGAATTTGATCTATATCTTATCTGTGTATCACTAATTAATTTACACCCATTGCCCATGTCGCTTGCAACAATTCGCTCACGCGCGCTTCTGGGCGTCGATGCTATCGAGGTCACCGTCGAGACACATCTGTCTAATGGCATGCCTGGCTTTGCCATCGTCGGTTTGCCCGAGACGGCGGTAAAAGAAAGTAAGGAACGTGTCAGAAGCGCAATTATTAATGCCGGTTTGGATTTTCCCACCCGGCGCATAACCGTAAATCTCGCGCCGGCCGACCTGCCCAAGGCCGGTGGCAGATATGACCTCGCTATCGCGCTTAGCATTCTCGCGGCGTCGGGACAGATCGATAAGGGCGCGCTGGAAAACACCGAAATACTCGGCGAGTTAGCCCTCGATGGCGGCATACGGCAGGTGCAGGGAGCCGTGCCCGCTATACTGGGTGCCCGCCAACAAAACCACAAAATTATTTTGCCTGCAGCGAACGCCGACGAACTCGCGCTGGTGGCTTACGCCCAGGGCTACTGTGTAGGTAGCCTGTTGGAATTGGTCAATCATCTGGCGAATAAAACTGACTTGACCAGCTGCAAGGATTTACCGCGGCGGCAAGCGCCCGTGGGTGACCCTCTGCAAGGCTTCACAGAAGTAAGAGGGCAGGCATTGGCGAAGCGCGCTGTGCAAATTGCCGCGGCCGGTGGTCATAACTTGCTGATGATCGGCCCTCCGGGCAGCGGAAAAACGCTGCTGGCGAATATTCTGATTGGACTGTTGCCGAGCATGAATGAAGTGGAGGCGCTGGAGGTGGCGACGGTAAAATCGGCGGCGAAAATACAACTGAATAGTTCAAACTGGCAGCAACGCCCAATTCGAGCACCCCATCATTCGGCTTCCAGTGTCGCGCTGGTGGGCGGGGGCAACAGGGCGAGTCCGGGGGAGATTAGCCTCGCGCACCGCGGCGTGTTGTTTCTTGATGAGTTAACAGAATTCAAACCGGGCGTGCTGGATGCCCTGCGGGAGCCGTTGGAGTCTGGAGAAATCACCATCAGTCGCGCCAATTACCGGGTCAAGTTTCCGGCCAATTTTCAATTGCTGGCGGCGATGAATCCCTGCCCCTGTGGTTATGCCAGCGACCCAAAACACGAGTGCCGTTGCACAGCGGACCGCGTAGCGCGTTATCTCGGCAAACTCTCCGGCCCGCTGTTAGACCGGCTGGATTTGATTATCGAAGTGCCGAGCCTGTCCCAGGCTGAATTATTACAGCACCGCAATGAAGTCACCGACTGGGAGGAAATCAGGAATAAAATCCAGCAGTGTCGGAATCTTCAAGAGCAAAGAAATGGCAAATTGAATTCGGAATTACAGTTCGGTGAACTCGATCAGTATTGTCTCCTAAGTGCGCCCCTGCGCAATAGTCTGGCCGCCATCATGGACAAGTTGGCCATGTCGGCAAGAGCAACCCATCGCGTGATTAAAATGTCCCGCACCATCGCCGATTTTGAAGGCAGTACAAACATCAGAAAACAGGATCTTATGGAGGCAATAAGCTATCGACGCTGCCAATTCATCGAGTCAGTTATCCGATGAAGCCTTATCGATTTCGGAGAAAAAAGTAGGGGACACTAATAAGATAATAACTTAAGGAAGTAGGAAAGAAGTAGGGGACACTAATAAAATACTAACTTAACAAAAGCACCTTTAGCCATAGCTACTACTAGGTTATAAAAATGCCAAGGATTGGTCGATTACATATTCCCGGTGGGTGTTACCACTTGATGGGCCGAGGACTAGAGCGTCGTGCCATATTTAGTGCTGACACTGATAAGCGAGACTTTCTAGTCCGGTTAGGTGAAAACCTGCAGCGCAGTGAATCACAATGTATGGCTTGGGCAATAATGCCTAATCATTTTCATTTGTTGATTCGTATTGGCAGTAAACCCCCCGCGAAGTTAATGGCGCCGCTGCTAGGTGGTTATGCCGGTTGCTATAATCGCCGTCATCAGCGCTGTGGTTATGTATTTCAGAATCGCTACAGATCCATCTTATGCGACGCTGACAACTATCTGCTTGAACTCATTCGTTATATACACTTGAATCCATTGCGATCAGGGATAGTGAGTGACATGACAGCGTTGGACAGTTATCCCTGGACAGGTCATGCAGGGATAATGGGTAGACATCGGCAGAGCTGGCATTCGACGAGTGAAGCTTTGGGTTATTTTGGCGAAAAACCAAGTTCTGCAAGAAGGTTTTACCGCAACTTTCTCATTGCAGGTCTGGGAATTACTGATCATAAACACTTAACCGGAGGGGGCCTGATTCGCAGTCACGGAGGCTGGGAAGCTATCGGGCAACTGCGAAAGGAACATATTTTCTGTATAGGTGATGAGCGTATATTGGGTGAGAGCGATTTTGTGGAACGATCTCTCGCAGAAGATGAATTGGCCGTACAGGCAAAATCACGACTCAAGCAGCAAGGTTGGAATTTGGACAAGCTAATTAAAATAGTTTGTCATTTTTGTGTAGTTGGCGAAAATCAATTGTTCACTAAAGCACACGCAAACAGTTTGTCCCGGGCGAAATCCCTGATTTGTTATTGGGGAACGCAAGCATTGGGATTGACCTCGCGTGAAATTGCAGATCGTCTACAGATCAGTCAGCCAGCTGTGTCATATTGGATTAGGCAGGGGGGGCGTATTGTCGAAGCGGGAAAGTAAAACTTGGGCCGTTTGGGCGTTAAGTTATTATCTTATTAGTGTCCCCTAGTCCTTTTCCTTTTCCGAGTTAAGTTATTATCTTATTAGTGTCCCCTAGTCTCTAAGTGCACCCCTGCGCAATAACCTGGCCGCCATCATGGACAAGTTGGCCATGTCGGCAAGAGCAACCCATCGGGTGATTAAAATGTCCCGCACCATCGCCGATTTTGAAGGCAGTACAAACATCAGAAAACAGGATCTTATGGAGGCAATAAGCTACCGACGCTGCCAATTCATTGAGTCAGTTATCCGATGAAGCCTTCTCGAAAGCATCCAATCTTGTACCCAATTCGGCGAGGGTGGCTTCCAGTTCCTGAATGCGTTGCTCGGCGCGTTTCAGGGCATTGCATTGCGCGTCGAATTCTTCACGGCTTAACAGGTCCAGTGCCGCAAAGCTTTTCTTAAGCTGCTGCTCTATTTTAGTGCGAACTTCTTCGCGAACTTCTTCTGCCATGGGCAGCAGCGAAGAGAGTCGTTTGCTAAGCTCATCCAGAAAACTTTTGTCGAGCATTTGTGTCTCCGCCTCATTACTCAATGACTATTCTGCTCCCTGCAACGTCGTCCAGAGTAGCGCTGCCATTCTAGCATCAAAATCTTGCTGACCGGATGTCGGCCGGTTAATAGCCGGCGTAAACAGCCGCAGCACGCCATTTGTAGTTTCATTCGTAGTTTCCATGCCTGCAATAAACGGCTCCAGCCACGACGGGCCCCTCTTCACCAAGGCCTTAGGTTCTGGCTTCAGCGCCGCCAAATGCACCGTGATAGTGCGCCTGCCCGGGAAGCGCACTGCCAGTGCACAATTTTAGCGGCCTTGTTCGGAGATTATTTCATTTGATCCGCCGGAATATTTCTAACTGTTTGTATTTCCACATAAAAATACAGTTGGCACAAGCTTCGCATAGAGCAGTATCAGTTGCAGGCATTCGAACGGGTACAACGCTTAAACGGCGAAGGAGCAAAATAATGAAATTAGTCACGGCTATTATCAAGCCATTCAAATTGGACGACGTCCGCGAGGCATTGTCTGACATAGGCGTACAAGGCATTACCGTCACAGAAGTAAAAGGGTTTGGTCGGCAGAAGGGTCACACCGAATTGTATCGAGGGGCAGAGTACGTGGTTGATTTTTTACCGAAGGTAAAAATTGAAATTGCGATTGCAGATAGTCTGCTTGATCAGACACTGGAGGCAATTACCAAGGCGGCCAACACCGGCAAGATTGGTGATGACAAGATTTTCGTCTCCGATTTAACCCAAATTATTCGTATTCGCACGGGCGAGACCGGAGAAGAGGCGGTTTAGTCTCGAACTGGGCAATAAACCGAATGACAGACTGAATCATTGAGATTGTTGAGGAAACAAAAAATGAAAAAATTTATGACGAAAAAAAGCGGACTCTCATTGGCCGCCATGCTGTTACTGCTACTTCCAGGGATCGCCTCTGCGCAAGAGTTGGATACCGGCGATACGGCGTGGATGATTACCGCCACGGTTTTGGTACTGTTGATGACAATACCCGGCCTTTCTCTCTTTTACGCGGGCATGGTACGCAGTAAAAATGTTCTCTCGGTATTGATGCAGTGCTTTGCTATCACCGCGGTAATGACAGTTGTGTGGATGCTCTGGGGCTACAGTATGGCATTCGATACGGCGGGTATGGAGGCAGGCGTGCTTAACCTTAGTTCGATTGTAGGCGGCCTGGGCAATGCGTTTATGTCGGGTATCACCGTAGATTCCATGTCGGGAACGATTCCGGAATCCGTATTTGCAACTTTTCAAATGACCTTTGCGATTATTACACCGGCGCTAATTGTCGGGGCCTTCGCCGAGCGGATGAAATTTTCCACCATGCTGGTGTTTATGGTGGCGTGGGTCACTATCTGTTACGTGCCCATGGTTCACATGGTGTGGGCAGGTGACGGTGGATTAATGTGGGATTGGGGCGTGATCGACTTCGCCGGTGGCACAGTGGTGCACATCAATGCGGGTATAGCAGGCCTGGTAGCCGCTGTAATGCTAGGCAAACGTAAGGGCTATCCAACTACCGCCATGCCTCCCCATAACCTTACTTACACGATTATCGGTGCAGCATTGTTGTGGGTAGGATGGTTCGGTTTCAATGCGGGTTCAGCGGTTTCCGCAGGCGGTAGCGCCGGGATGGCAATGCTGGTTACTCAGATTGCTACAGCAACGGCGGCCGTCGCCTGGATGTGTGTCGAATGGATTAAACACGGCAAGCCAAGTGTCTTGGGCATCGCCTCCGGCGCGGTGGCAGGTCTTGTTGCCATTACGCCAGCTTCTGGCTCGGTGGGTCCCGAAGGGGCACTCTACATCGGATTAGCGGCAGGCGTTGGTTGCTTCTTTGCCGCGACTACGCTGAAAAGAGCCATCGGCTATGATGATTCCCTGGATGTATTTGGTGTACACGCGGTAGGCGGGATTATTGGTGCCGTACTGACCGGTGTATTCACCGCTGAGGTATTTGGCGGCACCGGATTGGATGCTGGCATCCCGGCGCAGTTATGGATACAGATTAAGGGTGTGATCTTTACCATCGTCTATACCGGGGTATTGAGCGCCATAATATTGAAGATTCTCGATGTCACAATGGGCCTTCGTGTGAGCGAAGAAGAGGAACAGCAAGGTCTCGATCTTAGCTCCCATGATGAACGAGGTTATGTGCTGTAAGGCGCAAAGTGAATCACAGTTAAGCAAGGTTAACTCTCCCTTTACGTAACTATTACGCAAAGCGAGAGTTACGTTAAAGCGCCTTTGAACTCAAAGGCGCTTTTTTTTATCCTCAAAGTTTGCTTCTGCTAGGCAAGACGCCCGTATTTACGCTAGGTCAGGGTATAAGAGATCCGCAGCAGAGGGATCAGGAAGAGGGAGCAGGAAGAGGGAGCAGGAGAGAGCGCAGGAGAGAGCGCAGGAAGAGAGTGCCGCAGAGAGTGTAGAGAGATCCCCGTTTGCGGGTCACTCGCATGTTATCCAGTTAGCAATTAATGAATCCTCCAGGTCATCCCTCGTCCTATTTGTGAAATGACTCACAAGCTGGCTTGGTAATGCCGAGTATGCTCTGGGCTATGGGAATTTCCGGGCACTCTAAATCAGGCAAGCAATCCGCATCGGTTCGAACGGCGGCAGACTCTCTACTCAGAGTGAACTGCAGCGACCTGCTTTTGGGCATGTACATTTCTGAATTGGATTGCGCCTGGTCAGAGACGCCTTTTTCAGTGGGAGGCTTTCATCTAAAGACCGCAGAAGACATCGAGAGGCTTAACAAGCACTGCAAATTTGTTTCTATCGATATCAATAAGGGCATGCTGCCCCGAGCGGTAAAGTTAAATCAGCTCACTATATTGAGTAGCGCCCGCCGCGCAGTACCCGCATCGGCATCATTGAAGATCAACCGCGCTACCTATCCTGTCCTGTACCCTATAAAGCAGCAGATTGATAAATCCTATCGATTTTATGCCAAGCTAAAACAGGATTTTTATACTCAGGCTCAAGCGATAAGAGCGGTTGAGGAAATGGACCTGTCTTGTCTGGAAAAATCTATCGATGTCTTGATCGATGAAATTGTCGGAAATCCGCAAACACTTATCTGGGTATTGAACACCGATCCCGACGCGCGCAGGAAAACTGACTACTGTGTCAGGGCAGCGATCTGGGCGAGCATCCTCGCCCGCCAAACCGGTATGATACTGGCGGATCTGCGCGCGCTGTTTATGGGAACGCTGTTGGCAGATATCGGCATGCAACTAATACCCGAGCGACTGGTATACAAGCGCGGGCCATTCAGCAAGCAAGAATTTTCGGCGTACAAAAGGCATGTGGATTTGGCTCTGGAGGTAGTCGCCAGCTATCCGCAGCTGGACGCCAGGGTAACAGGAATTATTCGCTGTCATCACGAACGACACGATGGATTGGGTTTCCCTCGAGGACTACGAGGCGAGCAGATTCCAGTGCTTGCCCGATTCGCCAATTTGGCCTATTGCTTCGAACGCCTGCTAAAATTAGATACGGATAGCCCGTCAAGCCCTCCGGCAAAAGCCTTAAGCAGGATCTACAAACAACGGGTGATAAAATTCCCGCAACAGTTAGTGGTGGAACTGATTCATGTGATGGGGGTTTATCCTCTCGGCTCCTTAGTGGAACTCTCCAGCGGAGAAGTGGCTCTGGTGCTGGAGCAAAAAGCGCAACAGAAACTGTCGCCGAAAGTAGCTGTGCTAACAGACAGCAATAAATCGCCAATTGAAGATTTTCAAATAGTTGAACTGGGAAACGAAGAAATTTCACTTCAGAGCCGGATCGTTGTAAGCAGTTACTGCAACGCGGACTCGAGTGGGAAAGAGAAACCGGGCGCAAGCTTAAAGCCGGGCAATTATATTTTTAGTTTTTGCGGGAGAAAGATTGGAATCGGCGCGCTGAGCCTGCGCTTGTAGAAAAGAGTGCTTGTAGACAGGAGCGCTTGTAGAAAGAGCGCTTGTAGAAAGAGCGCTTGTAGAAAGAGCGCTTGTAGAAAGGAGCGTTTGTAGAAAGAGTGCTTGTAGAAAGGAGTGCTTGTAGAAAGAGTGCTTGTAGATAGGAGTGCTTGTAGAAAGGAGCGCTTGTAGTCAGCCGCTTCACATATCGCCATACAGGTGCTGCAATATCGCCAGTGCGGCAATCGGAGCAGTTTCGGTTCGCAGGATGCGTGTGCCCAGGGCGACGATAGCAAGGCCCTGATTGCGCGCTGAATGAATTTCAGTCGCCGAAAACCCACCCTCCGGCCCGATCAATAAATTCACTTGCTCGAACTGCAACGCGGCGGTGTTAAGCGGCAGTTTATCCTCGCCCGATGGATCAAGCATTAAACTGAAACCGGCGTCCAGACCTTGTTGCCATTCGGCCAGGGGAGATGGCGTATGTATTTCAGGTATTTCGAGTCGCCCGCTCTGTTCGCTGGCATTGATGGCTATCTTGCGCCAGTGCTGCAATTTTTTTTCCAGGCGGTCGGCTTTCAACTTAACTTCGCCATGTTCGGTATACAGTGGAGTAATTTCACTGACACCCAGTTCGGTGGATTTCTGCATAGCGAAGTCCATACGGTCGCCGCGGGAAAGCCCCAGGCCGAGGTGAATTTTTAGCCGGGACTGCCCATTCACTCCCTGTTTCTCAGCCAGCTGTCCCTCAGCTAACTGTCCTTTAACTAACTGCCCCCCAACTAACTGTCCCTGAACTACCTGCTTCTCAACGAGCACATCGACATCGGCTTTTTTAATCTGCGTGATGCGCACGAGAAACTCGCCATCGCTGGCATTAAACAGATGCACGTGGTCATCGACGCGAAGACGTAGTACATGAGCAAGATAGTGCGCAGACTCAGCAGGAAGCCGAATGGTAGCCCCTGCTTGCAGCTGAGCTTCGAAATAGACGCGAGAAATACGCATGGCGGCAGTGCTCAGCTCTTAGCGTTCTGTGATTGACCCGAGAGAGTCAGATTGTTCCAGATCTGGCGAATATTTTGGCTTTGATTCATTGAATAGAAATGCAGGCCAGGCGCGCCACCTTGCAGTAAGTCGTCGCATAACTCGGTAACAACATCAATGCCGAAGCCGCGAAGGCTCTCTTTATCATCGCCGAAACTTTGCAGACGCTTGCTCAGCCATCGAGGAATCTCTGCGCCGCAATTTGCACTGAATCGCGCCAGGTTCGCATAATTGGTAATAGGCATTATTCCAGGCACAATCGGAATATCAATGCCGGTCGCCGCACAATAATCAACGAAGCGGAAATAGGCGTCGGGATTATAGAAGTATTGGGTAATGGCCGAATTCGCCCCGGCGTCTACTTTCTGTTTAAAAAATTTTACATCGCTGGCATAACTGTTTGATTCCGGATGAATCTCAGGATAGCAGGCGACATCGATAGTAAAGTGATCCCCGGTTTCCTGCCGAATAAATTCTACCAGTTCACTGGCGTAGCGGTGCTGGACGGCGGCACCCATGCCGGAAGGAAGATCGCCGCGAAGGGCGACCACCCGGCGTATGCCCGCGGCCTTGTAATCGTTTAGCAGTTGCCGTATCTGTTCCTCGTCGGTGCCACCAAAGGAGAGATGCGGCGCCAGTTCGGAACCGGCCTGTTGATATTTTAAAACAAGTTTCTGGGTGCCGGATCGGGTCGAGCCGCCGGCACCATAGGTTACGGAGAAAAAGTCCGGACCCAGTCCGGACAATTCCGCGTGCACTGCATCCAGATTGGATTCTCCCTCCTCGCTGCGAGGCGGGAAAAATTCGATGCTGAACTTGGATGGATTAGATGAATCCATAAAGGCTTTGATCCTGTGTAGTATGAAACATAGTACAAAACATAGTACAAAACATAGTACGAAACATAGTACGAAAAGTAGTAGCCAAAACAGTAGTTAAAGCAGACCCTAAAATAGTCCTCAAAAATGGGCGCTAAAAATCAATGCCTAGTATTTATAACTATCCGTTTTAAAAGGGCCGCCAACATCGACGTTGATATAGCTAGCCTGTTTCGCCGTGAGTTTGGTGAGGACGCCGCCAAAACCACCGACCATTAGTGCCGCAACTTCTTCATCCAGATACTTCGGTAAAACTTCTACGCCTAAACTGCCTTTCTTGAAGTCTTCGGACAAATCGCCAAATTTACGTTCGTATAAAAACATCTGCGCCAGAACCTGGTTGGCAAAGGAGCCATCCATTATGCGCGAGGGATGTCCGGTTGCGTTGCCAAGGTTTATCAGGCGACCTTCCGAAAGTAGAATCAGATAGTTGTCTTTGTTATCACGGCCGTCGCGGTAGATTTTGTGCACCTGGGGCTTGATCTCTTCCCAGTCCCAATTCGCACGCATGAACGCGGTATCAATCTCATTATCGAAGTGACCGATGTTACATACCACGGCGCCGGCTTTCAGATGTTGCAGCATGAATTTGTTGCAGACATCGATGTTGCCAGTAGTGGTGACAATTAAATCCAGTTTGCCCAATAAGTCACGATCGATTGAATCGCTGGTTTCCTTGTTAATGCCGTCTATATAGGGCGACACAACTTCGAAGCCATCCATGCAGGCTTGCATGGCGCAGATAGGGTCGATTTCTGCAATTTTTACGATCATGCCTTCCTGATTTAAACTCTGTGCAGAACCCTTGCCTACATCGCCGTAGCCAACGACCAAGGCCTTCTTGCCAGATAACAGCATATCGGTGCCACGCTTAATGCCATCATTTAAACTGTGACGACAACCGTATTTGTTGTCATTCTTCGACTTGGTCACCGAGTCATTGACATTGATCGCAGGCACTTTAAGCGAACCCTCTTCCAGCATCTCCACTAATCGATGAACGCCAGTCGTCGTTTCTTCGGTAATGCCGTGAATGCTGGACAGCATTTGTGGATATTTATCATGCACCATGGCAGTCAGGTCGCCGCCGTCATCAAGAATCATATTCGCGTTCCAGGGCTTGCCATCTTTCAGGATAGTTTGCTCGATACACCATTCACCTTCTGCTTCGGTCTGGCCCTTCCAGGCGTACACGGCGATGCCGGCGGCGGCTATGCAGGCGGCCGCATGATCCTGTGTCGAGAAAATATTGCAGGAAGACCAGCGTACCTCGGCGCCAAGCTCGACCAGTGTTTCGATCAGCACCGCAGTTTGTACGGTCATGTGAATACAGCCAAGAATTCGGGCACCAGCCAGTGGCTTCTCCTTTGAGTAGCGACTGCGCAGTGACATCAAGGCAGGCATTTCCGACTCTGCAAGGGTAACCTCCCGGCGACCAAAATCGGCAAGGCTTATGTCGGCTACTTTATAATCCTGCGTAGCCCCGTTGTTTTCTGAATGGGATGAATCGTTCATTTCTTGCTCCGTATAATAGTGTTATAGACCGGCTTCGCTTCGAAGCATGTCGGCTTTGTCTGTTCTTTCCCAACTGAGGTCCAGGTCTTCTCTTCCGAAGTGACCGTAGGCGGCAGTGGCGCGATAAATAGGTCTGAGTAGGTCAAGCATTTTAATCAGGCCCTTTGGACGTAATTCAAAATGAGCGCGGATCAGCGCTACGATTCTTTCATTGCTAATTCTGTTGGTGTCAAAAGTCTCTACGCTGATGGACGTTGGCTCTGCAACGCCGATGGCATACGACAGTTGAATCTCGCAGCGATCGGCGATGCCGGCTGCCACCAGATTCTTGGCCACATAGCGCGCCGCATAAGCGGCAGAACGGTCAACCTTCGATGGATCCTTGCCGGAGAATGCACCACCGCCGTGACGTGCCATGCCACCGTAAGTGTCGACAATGATCTTGCGCCCCGTCAGTCCACAGTCACCATAGGGGCCGCCAATCACAAAACGTCCGGTTGGATTGATAAAATATTTGGTGTCTTTGTTTATCAAATTAGCCGGCAAAACGGGTTTGATAATTTCATCCATCACCGCGCTTTGTAAATCTTTCAGAGAAATTTCGTCGCGATGCTGGGTGGAGAGCACGACTGCATCGATAGCCACCGGTTTGCCGTCCTCATAACGGAAAGTGATCTGGCTTTTCGCATCCGGCTCCAGCCAGGGCAGCGTGCCGTTCTTTCTAACTTCGGCTTGGCGCTTAACCAGCAGATGAGAGTAGTAAATTGGCGCTGGCATTAGCACATCGGTTTCGTTGCTGGCATACCCAAACATCAGACCCTGATCGCCCGCGCCCTGCTCATGACCTTCGGAATCGTCTACGCCCATGGCGATGTCGGGAGACTGTTTGCCAATGGCATTGAGAACGGCGCAGGTATTGCTGTCGAATCCACTCTTGGAATGGTTGTAGCCAATATCGTTGACAACTACACGGACAATGTCTTCTATATCAACATAGGCCTCGGTGGTAATTTCGCCCGCTACCACCACCATGCCAGTCTTGATCATGGTTTCACACGCGACTCGCGAATTTTTGTCCTGCTCCAATAACGCGTCCAGGATCGCATCTGAAATTTGATCGGCCATCTTATCTGGATGGCCTTCGGATACAGATTCAGATGTAAACAGTGTAGATTCTGCCATTATCATTTCCTTCATTATGTATATATTAAGTATCAGTGTTAAAAAATTCGTAATAAGTTAATGAGCGAACTGATCCACTAACTTTTGCTTCCTTCTTTTCGCTATATTCCGCTTGATTTCTTTCGCCAATCGTTCGCCAACTTTTTCTATTCAATTATCTGCTGGATTGTTTGCCGTCTACTTCATCGAATTATGCGATAGATTTCCGTTCAGTTATTTTTTTTGAACGTTCGAAATTGAATCTGAAAACCATTTCTTAGCCCAAGATAGGAACTTTGCTGTGCTTCCAGGCCAGCCTTGCTTGCCCAGTGGTCCAAATCCCCTTCGTCGAAACCAAGCCACAAGTCGCCGCAAGATTCTCGCACCCAATCCTGATCGTGGTTACACAGGTCTACTACGAGCAGGAAGCCGGATGGCTTTAGCATTACCGCAACATCTTTGAAAGTTTTGGCGGGTGAGGAAATGTGGTGCAGCACCATATCGAAAATAACCAGATCACTAGTAAGGTTATTTTTTCGTGCGACGGCGGTGTCGCCCAACATAAAATTCACATGGCTGTGTCCGGCCTTTGCCATCGCGTCTGTGGATTTTTCCAGCATCTCTTTGGAATTATCCAGGGCCGTTACATTGTTAAACCGAGAAGCAAGCTCCTCCAGTAACTGACCTTCTCCAGGCCCAACCTCCAACACACTGGCATCCGCACCTAGCCCCAGGCCGGTTATTACATCGTGCAGGCTGCTGGCATAATGAGGATGTTCAACAATTAGCCCCTGCTTCTCTCTAAATTTGTCGGCATTACGATTAAAGAATTTCAAGGACAGCTGCGCGCGTTCCAGCTGAATCTGTTTAATCTTCTTATGCTGATCAGTGGAGACCGGCAGCGATTCAATACCTTCGAACACGCTCTTCTTTATATCGATAAAACAATCTTCCTCCGACAAGAAGGCGCGGCGGTAGAATATTGAATTTCCTTCGCGCCGGGTGGAGACCAGCTTGGCGGTTAACAGTATTTTCAGATGATGACTGAGCGCCGACTGGCGGATGTCGAGTATCCGGCACAGCTCCAACACGCCAAAGGATTCATTTTTCAATAAGCGCAAAATCTGCAGCCGCAAACTATCCGCCAGCGCTTTATGCAGGCTGGTTAAGCAGCCCAATGAATCTAGCGGCTCGGGATTGATGGTTTTTAGGGCGGTGGCTGGCATTTGGCTGTCTGTACTGTAGGAGTTAGTAGGAGTCTTTATTGGGAAAAGTCGCAATCTAGCAGCAAAAGCGACTTATTTCAAACCTATATCAATATATTTTGATATAGAATTCAGCAGGAGGGATTATAAAATTTATCGAAACCCTTGTCCCTCAGCTGCGCTCAATTAGGAGCAGGCCGGTAATTCTTACATTTCGATTTGGTTAAGAAGCAAAATCCTCACGTTAGCACTGGAATTAGGCGTTTATCCTTCCCCTTGCTTTACTTGCAATCAGGCCATGCTTTCGCGCTGCGATTTTTTGAAATTAACCCCTATCTGTATAGCAAATTGCTCTCAGGTGCGGGAAAATAGCCGCCTTCTTCTGAAGTAGATTTATCCACACCTCTGCCTGTCTGGACCTCAACTCTCCGACTTCGTGCTCGAGCAAGGGCTAAATCGGCTTCAGTAAATTAAATAGAGTAACCAAGAACGGGAGTTCGATCGATGGCGGAACAGGCTGTGCCACGGAAACAATGCGCCAATGCAATTCGTGCATTGAGTATGGATGCTGTACAAAAAGCCAACTCGGGACACCCCGGGGCCCCAATGGGAATGGCCGACATAGCCGAAGTGCTTTGGAACGACTTCTATCAACATAATCCCGGTAATCCCCAGTGGTTCAACCGCGATCGGTTTGTGCTTTCGAATGGGCACGGTTCCATGTTGATGTACTCCCTGCTGCATCTGTCGGGATATGACTTAGGCATCGAAGAATTGGCGCAATTTCGACAATTTGACTCCAGGACACCGGGCCATCCTGAATACGGCGATACTCCCGGCGTCGAAACGACCACCGGTCCACTGGGCCAGGGGTTGGCCAATGCGGTCGGCATGGCGGTCGCCGAAAAAACCCTGGCGGCACAGTTCAATCGCGAAGGCCACCCGATTATCGATCACTTCACCTATGTCTTCGCCGGCGATGGCTGCCTGATGGAAGGCATCTCCCACGAGGTGTGCTCCCTGGCGGGCACCCTGAATCTGGGCAAGTTAATCGTTTTCTATGATGACAACGGCATTTCAATCGATGGCGAAGTCGGGCAATGGTTCTCAGACGACACCGGCAAACGTTTCGAAGCCTATGGTTGGCAGGTATTGTCCGCTGACGGACATGATGCCGACGCGATTGGCGCGGCGATTGAGCAAGCACGGGCCGAAACAGGCCGCCCCAGCCTGATTAGCTGCAAGACGATTATCGGCTACGGTTCGCCGAACAAACAGGGTACAGCGGCAACCCACGGCGCTCCTCTGGGAGAGAGCGAAATAGTGGCGACCCGTGAGGCACTGGACTGGCCGCACGCGCCTTTTGTCGTGCCGGCGGAAATCAAGCAGGCCTGGGATGCTACCGAAAAAGGCTTTATCGCAGAGTCTGCCTGGAAGGAAAAGCTGGTTATCTACGAGGAAGAATATCCTGATCTGGCGATGGAACTGGTGCGACGCTTAAAGGGTGAGTTACCCGGGTATTTTACCGGCAAGGCAGACGAATATATCAGCCAGTGCCAGCAATCAGCGGAAAACATTTCAAGCCGCAAGGCCTCGCAAAACTGCATCGAGACCTATGCCGCCCTGTTGCCCGAATTGATCGGTGGCTCAGCCGATTTAACCGGGTCGAATCTGACTAATTGGTCAGGCACCTCGCCCATCTCCGAGCGCGCTGACGGCAATTACATCTATTATGGTGTGCGCGAATTTGGCATGACAGCCATGGCTTCCGGCATCGCCTTGCACGGGGGTTTCATCCCGTATACAGCCACCTTCCTGATTTTTATGGAGTACGCCCGGAATGCGGTAAGAATGGCGGCATTGATGAAACAGCAGAGCATTTACGTGTACACCCACGACTCAATCGGTCAGGGCGAAGACGGGCCAACCCATCAGCCGGTAGAACAGTTAGCCAGTCTGCGCACGACACCCAATATGTCGGTTTGGCGCCCCTGTGACAGCGTGGAATCAGCCGTTGCCTGGAAGGCGGCAATCGAGCGACAGCATGGACCCACGGCGCTGGTCTTCTCAAGACAAAATTTGAAGCATCAGGGGCGCAGCGAACAGCAGCTGAGGGATATTGCCCGTGGCGCCTACATACTGAAAGATTGCGAGGGGGAACCTAGCGTTATTATTCTGGCGACGGGCTCCGAGGTTGAAATTTGTGTGGACGCCGTCACCACCCTGCAACAGCAGGGAATAAAAGCGCGCCTGGTTTCTGTCCCCTGTGTCGATGTATTCGATGCGCAGGATGCCGAGTATCGCGAACACGTATTGCCAGGCTCAGTGCGTAATCGAGTTGCCGTTGAGGCGGCGGCGGCAGAGTACTGGTGGAAGTTTGTTGGTCTCGATGGAAAGATTATCGGCATGACCAGCTTTGGCGCATCGGCTCCGGGGCCCACGCTTATGGAGCATTTTGGATTTACGGCAAAAAACGTTGTCGAAACGGCCAAGTCGTTCGCTGAGTGAGCGGCTTGGGTTCAGCTAATTTCTTTTCTCTTTTTTCTTTTTACTTGGCAGGGTAGAGGCGCATGGCCTATCGCATCGCAATCAATGGCTATGGGCGTATCGGCCGCTGTGTACTGCGCGCGTTTTATGAGTCGAGCAATTATGCAGACCTGAGAATTGTCGCCATCAACGATCTCGCCGGACTCAGTAATCTCGCCCACTTAACGCGCTACGACAGTACCCATGGCCGCTTCCTCGGCAGCGTGGAAGAAGGCAATAAGGAGTTGCTGGTAAATGGCGACAGGATTGCTGTCTTCAACAGTGCAGCCGTTGAAGACCTGCCCTGGAATGAGCTGGATATCGATCTGGTGATGGAATGCAGCGGCGCCTTTAGCGATCGCAAAACAGCGCTACTGCATATACGCAACGGCGCCGGCAAGGTGCTTTTTTCACAGCCCGCCGAGCAGGATATTGATGCCACCTTAATCTATGGCATTAACCATGAAACCCTGGATGCCAAGGCACAGATAATTTCCAATGCGTCCTGTACCACCAACTGCATCGTGCCGGTGTTAAAAACCCTGGATGATGCCTTTCAGATCGAATCCGGTGTAATCACCACCATCCACTCGGCGATGAATGACCAGCCGGTGATCGACAGTTATCACCATACAGACCTTAGAAAAACCCGCAGCGCGATGCAATCGATCATTCCTGTCGATACAGCGCTGGCAAAGGGCATAGAGAGAATTCTACCGAACCTGAGCGGATTGCTCGAAGCCCAGGCGATTCGAGTACCTACTGTCAATGTGTCGTTGATGGATTTAACGGTTTCGGTTCGACGCGCAAGCGATGTGCTGAGTGTTAACAATGTCATTCGAGAGGCCAGTAAGAGGTTGCCGGCGAATATTTTGGGATTCACCGATGAACCCTTGGCTTCCTGCGATTTTAACCATGATCCAAGATCGGCGATTGTCGATCTCAATCAAACCCGCGTGGCGAATAAAAAATTAGTAAAGCTTTTGGTTTGGTTTGATAATGAGTGGGCTTATGCCAACAGGATGCTCGACGTTGCACAATATCTGCATTCAATGAATCGAGCGGACTAATTAAAATGCGTGTTTACAGGAAAGTTCTGCAATGACCTTGTTACATATGGATCAAGTCGACCTCACCGGAAAACGTGTTCTCATTCGTGAAGATTTTAATGTTCCGATTCGAGATGGAAAGGTGACTAACGACACAAGAATCCGTGCGGCCTTGCCCACTATTGAATTGGCACGTTCCTCCGGGGCTAAAATAATTCTTATGTCCCATCTGGGAAGGCCCGAAGAGGGTGTCGCCATCGAAGCACAGCCGCAGTTCTCACTGCGGCCAGTTGCCGAGAAGCTTGCCGAATTACTTGGCTGTGAAGTAACCCTGGTGCAGAATTATATTGAAGATGCTAATGCCGTGGTGGCCGGCGACGAGGTGTTGTTATTAGAAAATGTGCGTATCAACAAGGGCGAAAAAGCCAACGACGATGACCTGGCAGAATATTACGCTTCCCTCTGTGATGTTTTCGTCATGGATGCATTTGCTACGGCGCACCGGGCTCAAGCCAGTACCTATGGGGTGGCGGAATACGCGCCTACAGCCTGCGCCGGTCCCTTGCTTGTTGCTGAGCTGGATGCCCTCGATCGATGTCTAAAAATGCCGGAAAGACCAGTACTTGCCGTGGTGGGTGGCGCGAAAGTTTCCAGCAAATTGAAAATATTGAAAAATCTTTCCACAAAGGTAGACCAGCTGATTGTCGGTGGAGGCATAGCCAATACCTTTCTGCTGGCCAGCGGAGCCAGAGTTGGGAAATCTCTTTGTGAACCCGAATTGCTTCCTCTGGCCACTGAACTCATGGCGCAAACCAATATCCCGTTACCGACAGACGTGGTTGTGGCAAAAGAATTAAGTCCTACGGCGACCGCCCGCATTAAGCTGATTTCAGAAATTGAAGATGACGATATGATTCTGGATATCGGGCCGACCACGGCGCAGCATTTCATCGACTTAATCGCTACCATGAAAACCATAATCTGGAATGGGCCGCTGGGAGTTTTCGAATATCCTCAGTTTGCCAATGGCACCGAGGAGGTCGCCAGAGCGATAGCGGCCAACAAGGGTTTTTCGATTGCCGGGGGTGGAGAAACAATAGCCGCGATCGACAAGTTTTCAATTACCCAAGACATTTCTTATATTTCTACTGGGGGCGGCGCGTTTCTCGAGCATATACAGGGGGCAATTTTGCCGGCTGTAAAAATGCTGGAAGCGAGAGCTTTAGAAAGCAGGGTAAAGAAATTTTTGCAATGAGACTCGGTTCTTAATATTAGTCGAGCTTAAGCCGCGCTCAAGCTCAAAAAAAAATAGTTTGATACGAAAGAGGTTTAGACATGGCACTAATTAGTTTACGACAGTTACTGGATCACGCGGCAGAATACGGTTATGGCGTTCCTGCCTTTAACGTAAACAACCTGGAACAGATTCGCGCGATAATGGAAGCCGCCGACGAGGCCAATAGTCCGGTTATTTTGCAGGCTTCCGCTGGGGCGCGTAAATACGCCGGCTCGAACTTTCTTAAACATTTGATTTTGGCCGCCATTGAAGAATTTCCACATATTCCCATTGTTATGCATCAAGATCATGGTGTGTCGCCCGCTATTTGTCAGCGTTCTATTCAGCTGGGTTTCTCTTCGGTAATGATGGATGGCTCGCTAGCCGAAGACGGCAAGACACCAACCGACTTTGATTACAATGTCGAGGTTACCAAAACCACAGTCGCCATGTCACACGCCTGTGGCGTTTCGGTCGAGGGCGAAATAGGTTGCCTTGGGTCGCTGGAGACCGGCATGGCAGGCGAAGAAGATGGCGTCGGCGCCGAAGGCAAGTTGACCATGGCGCAGATGCTTACCGACCCGCAGGAAGCCTCGGACTTCGTCGATGCCACGGGTGTCGATGCACTGGCTATCGCCGTTGGTACCAGCCATGGGGCCTACAAGTTTAGCCGGCCTCCTACCGGGGACATCCTGGCGATACAGAGGATCAAGGACATACATGCGAAGATTCCAAACACCCATCTGGTGATGCACGGGTCTTCTTCGGTGCCGCAGGAATGGCTGGCAATTATCAATGAGTTTGGTGGCGAGATACCCGAGACCTATGGTGTGCCAGTTGAAGAAATTCAGGAAGGCATTAAGCATGGGGTGCGCAAAGTGAATATCGATACGGATTTACGCCTCGCCTCCACCGGCGCGGCAAGAAAGTTTCTTGCAGAAAACAAATCTGAATTTGATCCACGCAAATTTTTGATTCCCACCATGGACGCAATGAAGGGAATAGTGGCGGCGCGGCTGAATTCATTCGGCACGGCTGGGCAAATTTCAAACATTAAAAAAGTGTACAGTTTGGAACAGATGGCCGAACGTTATACGAGTGCAGCGTCCTGAGTAGATGGCACCTTAGGTGGCCCTCAAATTCGCTACAGCCACGTTGCATTTCTTGACAAGGTACCTACATTGCCGCCTAGTGAGCGGTGGGCAACATTGTTGCAAGGTCTGATTGCGTATGTTTAGCCGAGCCGATGCAGATAAACTACGGGAAAGCCTTGCGGCGATCAAATTCCCGGCAACTTTTGCGCACCCGGCTAGCGTTGAATCCGGGGTGGACACTTCCGTGCGAAATCTGGTTCGTGCTTATCGAGAGCATTACGGACTTGATTTCGATACCCCATCGACCACCGTAGCGCATACGCTGGGCATCGTCGAAAGCGGGCCCTACAAGATTGTCTGTCAGTATTTTGTCGCCTGTGCCGCCGAAGCCCCCTCGGTAAACTCCCCTGCAAACCCTTCCACAAGCAGAGGCACCGTCTTTCTACTGCATGGATATTTCGATCACAGCGGAATCTATGGCCATCTTATCCGCCACTGTTTACAGCTGGGATTCGCCGTGGTTATTTTCGACTTTCCCGGACACGGTTTGTCCAGCGGAGCAGTCGCCAGCATTGGATCTTTTCGCGAATACAATCAAGTGCTTTTCGATTGTCTGTTAGCCGCGCAGCAACAGAGTGTGGCGGGGCCGTGGACTGTCATTGGCCAAAGCACAGGCGGGGCGATTATCATCGATTCGCTACTGGACGATAATCGACTGGACTCATTTTCTATTCGGCAATATCTATTGCTCAATCCCTTACTTCGACCGAGTCACTGGGGCAGAGGAAAATTACTCTTCGCCTTAAGCCGATGGTTTTTTGTCGACACCAAGCGGCAATTTTCCAACAATAGTCACGACCGGGAATTTCTGCGCTTTCTTCAGCAAGAGGATAATTTGCAGAGCAAGTTTTTGTCACGCCGCTGGATTCTGGCGATGATCGACTATCAGCGCCGCTTTGCTAAAGCGGCGGGCTCGGACAAAAAGCTAAGCATAATTCAGGGCACGGATGACGGAACTGTAGACTGGCACTATAATCTTCCGAAGATTATGGAAAAATTTCCAGCCTCGAAATCCTATCAACTTAAGGGCGCACGGCATCATCTGGTGAATGAGTCGGCCGAATACCGAGACAAGGCATTTTCATTGATCAGTCAGATTGTAGATCAGCCGGGTTGAATACATTGATCGTGAAGGGCAATTGATTGTAAGAAGGGTAATTGATCGTAAGCAGAGCAATTGATCGCAAGCAGGGCAATTGCCTGTAAGCAGAATAGAAGCCGCGCAAGCCGCGCTAGAAAAGAACCCGGCAACGAATAGTGCCATTGATCTGATTCAGTTTTTCCAGCGCCAGCGCGCTGTACTGCAGGCCAATATCGATGACTACATAGCCAATCTGTTCGTTGGTTTGTAAATACTGCGAACTGATATTTATCCCGGCCTCGGAAAAGACACGGTTTATCTCCGCTAACACACCCGGAATATTTTTGTGAATATGTAATAGACGGTGTTTGCCGGGGTGTGCGGGCAAGGTTACTTCGGGGAAATTAACCGAGGCAAAACTGGAACCGTTATCGCTGTACTTAATAAGTTTTTCGCTGACTTCTACTCCGATGTTCTCTTGTGCTTCCATTGTGCTACCGCCAACGTGTGGCGTAATAATACAATTATCAAAATTTCTCAACGGCGATAAAAATTCCTCGTCATTGGATTTTGGCTCGACCGGGAAAACGTCGATAGCCGCGCCAGCAATTCTCGAATGCTGCAATGAATCGGCCAGGGCATCGATGTCCACTACCGAACCGCGAGAGGCATTAATGAACACCGCTTCCGGTTTCATCCAGGCGAGCTGTTTGGCTGTAATCATGTCTTTGGTCGCCGGGTTTTCCGGCACATGCAGACTAACAACATCACACTCGCTCATTAGTTCTTGCAAAGAATTGAGTTGCGTTGCATTTCCTAGCGGGAGTTTGCTCACCACATCATAGAGATAGACTTTCATGCCCATCGATTCGGCCAGTACGCTAAGCTGTGAGCCAATATTTCCATAACCGACGATGCCGAGCTTTTTGCCCCTGACTTCGAAAGATCCGTGGGCGGACTTTTGCCATACGCCTCGATGCAATAAGGCATTCTTTCCCGGGATGCCTCGCAGGAGTAGAATGGCCTGACCAATTACCAGTTCGGCGACACTTCGGGTATTTGAAAAGGGGGCATTAAATACCGGTATGCCACGGACTAAAGACGCGGTAAGGTCGACTTGATTGGTGCCTATGCAGAAGCAGCCAACAGCCTGTAGTTTCTGCGCAGCCGCAAAAACAGACTCGCTGAGCTGGGTACGGGATCGAATGCCGAGGAAATGTACGTCAGCAATTCTTTCCAGCAGCTCATCGCCCTCAAGCGACGTTTTTAAGTATTCTATGTTTTCATAGCCGGCTCTCATCAGCGTTTCAACGGCGCTGGGATGTAAGGCTTCCAGTAGCAGGAATTTTATTTTCCGTTTTTCGAGTGAGGTTGGATTCATAGCTTAAAAACTTTTAGATTTGGATTATTGAAAACGGGCAATGTTTCTCGGGGCGATACTGATGCCGGGAGCGATGATCGACAAGCTGGCGCATGTTACCATATTCTTCGCTGTAGTTTTTCGCCAGCAATGGGCCCGCGATCTTCAGGGCAGGGAAACTACTTGGAAACAGCAGAAAAAGGCATTATACATACCCGGTACAGCACGCCCGGTACAGCATGCCTGGTACAGCACGCCTGGTATAGCACACCTGGTCTAGCACACCTGGTACAGCACAACAGAGGAAAGCGAAGTGATGAATTGCAGTGAAACTGAACTGCTTGGGGAGCTCGCCGCCATTGTCGGTGAGCAGTGGCTAAAGACAAGCCCTTCGGACCTGGCTAACTTTGGCAAGGACTGGACCACGGCCTATGAGGCCCGGCCAATAGCCATAGTATTCCCCGGCGATATCCCCAGCGTGGTCGCGCTGGTTAAGCTGGCCAATCTTCAGCAGATTGGGCTGGTTCCTTCCGGAGGGCGTACGGGCCTCAGTGGAGGTGCTGTTGCAGCCAATGGAGAAGTAGTGGTTGCCTTCGACAGGATGAATAAAATATTGGCATTTGATCCGGCCGATCGTCAGGTGGTTTGTCAGCCCGGGGTAATTACCGAACAGTTACAGCAGTTTGCTGAAGAGCAGGGTCTGTTCTACCCGGTAGACTTTGCCTCATCCGGTTCCAGTCAACTCGGCGGCAATGCCGCTACCAATGCGGGGGGCATAAAGGTTATTCGCTATGGCATGACCCGAGACTGGGTGAAAGGTTTAAAAGTAGTGACCGGCAACGGCGAGGTACTGGATCTGAATCGAGGGCTTGCGAAGAATGCCACTGGCTATGATTTCCGGCACTTGTTTATTGGTTCGGAAGGCACCCTCGGCTTTATCGTGGAATTGACCCTGGGCCTCAGTAGCCAGCCTCACGATCCCACCGTGCTGGTTCTTGGTGTAGAAGAAATGCGTGCCACCATGGATGTATTGCAAGCCTTCCAGGACAAATTGAAGCTAACCGCATTTGAGTTCTTTTCTGATAAAGCGCTCAAGCATGTGATCGCCGAGAAAGGTCTGCAAGCGCCTTTTGCAACGGAGTGTGCGTTCTATGCCTTGATCGAATTTGAAAATCTGTCCGAGCACGATCTGGAAACAGCCATGAACCTGTTCGAGTCCTGCATGGAGTCTGGCTGGATTGTCGACGGCAGCATTAGTCAAAATACCAGTCAGGCGCAAAACTTGTGGCGCTTGCGTGAAGATATATCGGAAACCATTTCGAAGTTCAGCCCCTACAAGAATGATATTTCTGTAAAAGTTTCGAAGGTCCCCGAGTTTGTCCGCGAGGTGGACGAGGTCGTTAACGCCTCCTATCCCGATTTCGAAATAATATGGTTCGGCCATATTGGCGACGGCAATATCCACCTGAACATTCTTAAACCCGAGGACTTGGCGCTGGCAGATTTTCTTCAAAAATGCGCCGAAGTATCCGATTTGGTATTTACCATTGTTGAAAAATTCGGCGGCAGTATCTCCGCCGAGCATGGGGTCGGTTTGCTGAAAAAACCCTTCTTGCATTACTCACGTTCGCCGGCGGAAATCGCCTATATGCAGGCGATTAAGAAAATATTTGACCCGAATAACATTATGAATCCTGGCAAATTGCTCGATCAATAAAGCCGGTAAAGACCAAGCAAAGCGCTGCGGGTTATAGAGCGCAGAAAGAGCAAGACGGGGGTTTTAAAGCGTCACAATTTGAAACAATTAGGGTTTCCATCTGCCAAATTATAGGCGTACACTAATCCCTCGATCGAAATAACCCGATCAATTTCAAGGTTTCTTCGGTCGATTTTTTACACAATTCTAAAGCACGAGAGAAATATGTCAGACTCAGTTGAGGGTACCGTTAAGTGGTTTAATGACGAGAAAGGATTCGGATTCATAGAGCAGGAAGGTGGCAAAGATGTGTTCGTACATTTTAGCGCAATCACTGGCTCTGGAAGAAGAACACTTCATGAAGGTCAAAAAGTAACCATGGATGTCACCCAAGGCCAGAAAGGCCCTCAGGCAGAGAACGTCATCCCGCTTTAAGACCAGCGGCTTGAGAACCAAAACCTGCGCGGATAACAAAAGCTGGTGAACACTGGCTCTGAATTTAGTCTTTAAGACTGTTTATCTTGTTCAGAGCCGAAAGGGTTAATCACTTTTTTATTCGAGACATTTAGCTGTAATGCTTTTCTCAAGGCAGGTATGTCTTGACGCCTGTGCTTGTGCCCAACAATAGGCGATCTGCTCCCCGCTCGGCAAACAAGCCATTGCATACCACGCCGGTAATCTGATTAAGCTGCTGTTCCAATTTTCGCGGATCCAGAATTTCCAAATTGTAGATGTCCAAAATGTGATTGCCATTATCGGTGACACAGGCTTCACGGTAGACCGGGTCCCCGCCCAGTTTTACAATTTGCCTGGCAACATAACTTCGCGCCATCGGAATGACTTCTACCGGCAAGGGAAATTTTCCGAGTATCGGGACCAGCTTGGACTCGTCAGCGATACACACAAACTCCTGAGAAGCGGCGGCTATTATTTTTTCCCTGGTTAGTGCGGCACCGCCGCCCTTGATGAGTTGCAGGTGTTTGTTTGCCTCGTCTGCCCCATCCACATAGACGCGCAGGGTACCGGCGCTGTTCAAATCCAAAACCGGGATATTGAGCGCTTTAAGTTGAGCCGCCGATTCCTCGGAGCTGGCAACGGTGGCGTAAATTCTGTGTTTTATTTTGCCCAGCTCGGCAATAAACAGATTGGCGGTGGAGCCAGTACCAACCCCGATTATGGTGTCATCCTCGAGCAATGTTTCGACATATTCGAAGGCCGCCTGCGCCACTGCGAGTTTCAATTCATCCTGTGTCATATTTGCTCCTGGCCATCGCCGTTAGTGTTTGTTTTTGATCTCGCCAAGCAATTGTCCCATACATACACTGAAATTAGCTGCTAAACAGGACTGAAGATTTACAGCGCCGTGACCGAATAGCACAATCGCGGTGGATCCCAGGCGGAATCTGCCCATTTCTGCCCCTGTCGCCAGCGTAATAGGAGGGGTGTGCCCGGAATAGTCTATGCTACGAATTGTTGCCGCACCCGGTGCGGGACAAACTTGTCCAGACCAAACGGTGTCGATGCCAGCGACAATCATTGCCCCTACCAAAATCAGCGCCATCGGTCCCGCCTCGGTGTGGAATAAACACACCAGGCGTTCGTTTCTGGCAAATAGATTGGCAACGGAGTTGGCCGTGGCATGGTTGACGGAAAAAAGGCTACCCGGCACATAAATTGTTTTTTGCAGCATCCCGGCCAAGGGCATATGCACACGGTGATAGTCTCGAGGAGAAAGATAGATGGTGGCAAAATCACCGTCTTGGAAAAGAGTCGCCATCTCGGCGTCTCCGCCCAATAAATCTACGACGCTATAGTCACGTCCCTTTGCCTGCAACAGCTTGTTGTTTACGATCGGCCCGAGTTGGCTGACGGCGCCATCGGCAGGGCAAACTACTGCCCCGATATCCTTCGCCAACGGGCGCGCGCCAGCGCGTAATTCTCGCGTAAAAAAGGCATTAAAATTTTCAAATTCATCGGGCTCTTGAATGAGCGCTTCGCTTAAGTCAACCCGGTAACGACGGATGAAAGTTCGTATAAAAATCTTTTTAAAGCCTTTGCTTTCCGCGAATTTTGCTACGACTCGAGACAAAAAATGCTGAGGTAGCAAGTATTGAAGTGCAATAAAGAGGCGAGACATAATTAATTCAGGACCTGATTTTTATTTGGTTTTTTGCTTTTTGCGCTGAATATTTCACCACAGCCGCTACTTTTCGATCGGCGTGTCGGCATGATTTCCCCATTCTGACCACGAACCATCATAGGCCTTTATGTCATAGCCGAGAGCCTTGCCAACGAGATAGGTCAAGCCTGAGCGGTGATGTGTATGGCAATGAGTAATTATTTTCTTGTCCCGGGTAATGCCCAGCGATTCCAGTTTGCTTGCGATCGCTTGCAAGGGCTGCAGTCGCAAATCATTATCCCTGTCCATCAGCTGTAACCAATCGAGATTTACCGCGCCGGGGATATGTCCATTACGTTGAGCAGTAATTTTTGAGCCATTGTACTCTTCTTCCGAGCGCGCATCCCAGACGATGGAATTCGGATCATCGAGTTGAGCCATCACCATCTGCCTGTCGACTAAGAGGCTACTGTCGGGCTCCGCCACGAAAGTTGATGGCGCGGAGGCGGATGCAGTTAAGACCTCTGCCCCGGGCAGTGTCGCGCTTCCACTTTCTAAAGGCAAACCGAGTTTTAGCCAGGCGGGCAAGCCACCGTTCAAATAAGAATAGTTATGATGCCCGAGGATATCGAGGGTCCATATCAGTCGGCCTGCCCAGCCACCGCCCTCATCATCGTAGGCAATCACATGCACATCATCTCTCAATCCAACCCGTGAAAAAACCGCACTTAAGTGATCCCGATCAGGCAGCTTGCCCACGGCGGGCTTAATGCCACAGACAAGTTCAGCCGGCTCGATGAGTACAGATCCAGGCAGGTGATGGGTGGCAAAAACCTGCGCCTGGACAACGGCAATAATTAACAGGGAATCAGAGGCCGGCATTTGATTCAGTGCTTCTGGTTCGAGTATTAATGGCAGTGGCGGGCTATTCATAAGTGATGGATTGTTCATAAGAGTCATTAGCTATTTTGTCGAGTTAGTGAATTATTTTTTAGTAAAAACAGGCTAAGTAAACTATTAGCTTGGTAAACAGGGGCTAGGTGAATTATAAGCCTGGTTAGTTGTAGACAGGGTAAAGCATACGCTGCGACCCTGAATTCCGCTCGCGCTATCAAGGATTCTCCAGGGATTCCAGAATTCGGAAATAGCTGTCGAGTCTCTCCTGGCTAATTTCCCCCCGCTCCAGAGCCAATCGAATCGCGCATTCCGGCTCCGTCTGATGGGAGCAGTCTCTGAATTTGCAGTGCCCGGAGAATGGCCTGAATTCGATGAAACCATCGAATACCTGTTGTTGGTCGATATGGCCTAGACCGAATTCGCGAATGCCTGGAGAGTCAATCAGGTCGAAGTGCTTCAGATGAAATAACCTGGAGGTCGTGGTGGTATGCATGCCCTTCTCTCTGGCCTGGGACAGCGGCCCGACCTCGGCGACAGCTTCCAGGCCCAGCCGATTAATCAAGGAAGACTTGCCGACACCTGACTGGCCTACCAGCACCGTTGTTTTTCCAGCCAAGGATTGCTCAAGTTGATCGAGTCCGGAGCCATCCTCGGCCGACACCCGGTACAGCGGGTAGCCGATCTTTGGATAGATCGACAACATATTGTCCAAGTCCTCGTGATCCCCCGCCTGCAACAGGTCAGATTTGTTCAGGATCAAGATGGACTGCAGGTTCAAATTCTCAATCGCCACCAGATAGCGATCGATCAAGCTCATATGCGGAGGGGGTGAAGAGGCAAATACCACCAGCACCAGGTCTATATTCGCCGCCACCGGTTTAAGCACACCGCTAGCATTGGGCCGGCCAAACAGGTTGCGCCTTTCACCCTGAGCCAGAACGACGCCCGAATTAGCCCCTTCTTCCTCCCACACTACCAGGTCTCCTGTCACCAGCCTGGGCAGGTTAGCCCGTTGATGACAGCGAATAACTCTGCCCTTGTGGCGAGGATCTAAAGATTCAACATCCACGCGTTGACCAAAATGACTGATAATGCGCCCATTACAGTTGTTCTGCGACGCACTGGCATTCCCGGAGGCATCCTCCTTGCGCACAACAAGTTCATTTTGCTGATTGTCCGATATTCGCGCTAGCTGCTGCTTACTTAATCTTCGTTTACTCATCGCTTGCTCATCACTTGCTAATCGCCAAAGTGCAGTGATCAGCCGGGATTTGATCTGCCGCCCGTATTGGTCGAGGTGTCAGATTATTACATATTCCAGATTCGGAAGCTTTGCTACAATCGGAAGCTGAAAACATGGAAAACTGGATTAAAAATAATGGATAAAAGTTTGAACTTGATTTGGCTGGATCTGGAAATGACCGGTTTGATACCCGAGTCGGATCGGATCATCGAAATCGCTACTCTGGTGACAGATGCGCAACTGAATATTCTTGCCGAGGGCCCAGTGCTGGCGATAAAACAGACGGATTCGGCGTTGGCCGCCATGGACGATTGGAACCAGCGTCATCATGGGGCATCGGGCCTGATAGAAAGAGTGAAGAATAGCGCCATCGATGAGCAGGAAGCGACACGGCAGACGCTGGAATTTCTGGCAGAGCACTCGGTAAAGAACGCCTCGCCAATGTGTGGAAACAGTATCTGTCAGGATCGCCGTTTTATGGCCAGATACATGCCAGAGCTGGAAAGCTTTTTCCATTACCGAAATCTTGACGTGAGTACGCTGAAGGAATTGGCAAGCCGATGGAAACCCGAGATTCTTCAGGGGCTGGTGAAGCAAGGCAAGCATCAGGCAATGGAAGATATTAAGGATTCAGTTGCGGAACTCAAATACTATCGAGAACATTTTATTGACGCATGAACGCGCTGGGCTAAGTGTTATATCTGATGTTGTTCGAGCGCCCACTGAACATGTTCTCTAACCAAAGCAGATGAATGATCCTGTCTGGATTCAAGCGCCGCGATGGTATCCGCCGTAGGCGATGCATTTCCCAGGGCCACCGCAATATTTCGTAACCAGCAGTCATAACCGATACGCCGTATTGGTGATCCGGCGGTATTATCCAGAAACTGTTGTTCGCTCCAGGCAAACAAATCGAGCAGCTGTACATCATCGAGGCTATGGCGCGGCGTGAAATCTTTTTCAATGGTCGCCTCACTAAATTTATTCCAGGGACAAACAAGCTGACAATCGTCGCAGCCAAAGATTCGATTCCCAATTGCTTTGCGGAACTCCTCGGGAATTGCACTGCGCAACTCAATTGTCAGATAGGATATACAGCGCTTCGCATCCAAAAGATTGGGTTTCACAAACGCATTGGTCGGACAAACATCGATGCAGGCATTGCAGCTTCCGCAATGATCAGATTCCTGTTGGTCAACCGGCAGTGGCAGATCGGTAAATAATTCGCCGAGAAAAAACCAGGACCCGGCACGCTTGTTGATCAGCAAGGTATTCTTGCCAATCCAGCCCATTCCGGATTTCTCCGCCAGTGCGCGCTCCAATACCGGGGCACTATCGACAAAGGCTCGATAACCAAAGGGTCCCGCGACACGCTGAATTTTCGACGCCAGACTTTGCAGTCGCTTTCGGATCAGCTTGTGGTAGTCGCGTCCCCTGGCATAACGAGCTACATATGCCTGTTGACTGTTCTGCATGGGCAGCAAGGAATTTTCCGCTTCAAGGGAATAGTCCATGCGCACACACACCACGCGAATTGTGCCGGGGAGTAATTGCTCGGGATGACAACGTTTGTCGTGATTGAGCGCCATATAGTCCATGGCGCCGTGATAATTTTTAGCGATCCAGGATTCCAAGTGAGGTTCATATTCACTGAGATCAATATCGGCGACAGTAACTTGTTGGAATCCAAGTTCGATTCCCCAGGCCTTTATGTCGGCGGCTAGTTGAGTGAGGTCGAGATCGCCCATCGTTGTCTCTGTCGTTAAATTTGTCGTTGGCTCTGTTCTTGAAACAGTTCTTAAAATAGTTCTTGAAACGGTTCTTGAAACGGTTCTTGGAACAGTCGTTGAAATTGGTGTTGATACTATTTATTCACTACAGCTTGTTATTCACTACAGCTTGCAGAGAATCTCTGCGGCGCGCTCAAGAGTGGAATCATCCTTGCAAAAACAAAAGCGCAAAATATTTGTTGCCGGCGCTTGCTGATAGAAAGGTGTCAGCGGTATGGCGGCAACGCCTTTTTCTCTGGTCAGGTAATTGGCGAAATCTACATCGGACTGCTGGCTAATCTCGCTGTAATCCACCAGCTGAAAATAAGTGCCCTTGGAAGGGCTAAAGCGGAATCTTGAATCGGCGATCAGCCGACAAAACGTGTCGCGTTTCTGTTGATAAAATGCGGGCAATTCCAGTGTGTGCTGCGGGCACTCCGCCATAAAATCGGCGATTGCGTATTGCACAAAGCTCGATGTGGTAAACGTTACAAACTGATGTATTTTTCTGAATTCGGTGCTGAGTTCTTTATTGGCAACACAGTAGGCCAACTTCCATCCGGTGGCATGATAGGTTTTACCAAAAGAGAAAACCGCGAAACTTTTATCCTTAAGCTCTTCATGGGCCAACACACTCTCGTGCTTGAGGCCGTCGTAGACCATGTGCTCATACACCTCGTCAGACAGAAGCAGAATATCCCGATCACGAATCACCGCCGCCAAATTATCCAGGTCTGCCTTAGTCAGAATCGAACCGCAGGGATTATGTGGTGTATTGATGATGATCAGGCGTGTGCGCGGCGTAATAGATTGTTTAACGCGATCCCAGTCGATACTGTAGTCCGGCAGAGAAAGCGGGATATGGATAGTTCGCCCCCCCGCGAGTTGAATCGCCGGTTCGTAAGAGTCGTAGGCAGGATCGAAAACGATGACTTCATCATCGCGGCTTACCACCGCCTGAATCGCATCGAACAGCGCCTCGGTAGCGCCGGAGGTAACGGTTACCTCGGTTTCCGGATCGGCATCATAGTGGTAGTAGGCTTTTACTTTTTCGGCAATCTGTTGTCGCAGCGCGGGAATTCCGGCCATCGGCGGATATTGATTCTTGCCATCGTTTAGATGCTTGGTGACCAGCTCTTTCAATCGATCGGGGCAGTCGAAATCGGGAAAACCCTGAGATAGATTAATCGCCTTATAATCCTGCGCCATCTTCGACATTACAGTAAAGATGGTGGTGCCAATATTGGGTAATTTGCTTTGCAAGAGGATTCCTTTTTGGCCGATGGCGGCCATTCTAACCGATAAGCCAGTTTACTCGAAGCGGCAGGCAAATGATTCGGATATAAAAAAAGCCATAATCGCTTATGGCTTTTCTAGAGGCTGGTGTAGGCCTTGGGCTACATCAAATCTTGCTGTTGTAACTGTGATTGCAACTGTGATTGCAACTGTTGTTATAACTATTGTTATAACTATTGCTACAACTATTGTTGCAACCACTCGTTCAGGGCGAGGATATCGTCCGGCGTCAAAACCCCGGCAATCTGTCTCAGTACCAGGCTATCGATAACGTAGTTATAACGAGCATCCGCATATTGGCGTAACGCGCGATACAGGTTTTCTCTGGAGAGCAGCACCTCAACAATATTTCGGGTGCCCACTTCGGCGCCCAGCTCGGTGGCATCCAGGGCGCTCTGCGCCGAGGTAATGGATTGTTGCCGTTGTGCGATAACCAGCACGTCGGTATTCACCCGGCGATAGGCATTACGAATATTCTGCGTTAGCTGTCGTTTGGTGAGCTCAAGGGATTCTTTCGCCGCCACCACATTGTATTCAGCCTGGCGACGTCTGGATGAGTATGCGCCGCCTGTATACAGCGGAATAGTTAGGGTAAGACCCAGTGAAGTGCGGTCACTCGCGCCCCCGCCAATACTCACGCCCTCTCGGGTAATCGGGGCTGTCACTACATGCCCAAAGAATGCCGAGGCATCAAGGTAAGGCAAACGGGCTGATTTTCTGGCGCGCAGATTCTCCTCTGAAGCATCCAGAAGATAGTGCGCGGATTCGATAGCCAGGCTATTGGATTCGGCCTGATCTTCCCATGCGTTCAGGCTGCCATCGACTTCCAGGATTGGAAAGTCTTCGCGCAGGACCTCGATGGCAGGATGAGCCTGACCGGTGACGGCCTCGAGTGCTTCGTAGCGAGACTGCAGAAAATTTTGCTGAAGAATCGTGGTGTTCCTTGCGAGATCGTAGGCGGCCTGGCTGTCGTAGACATCGGTAATCGCCACCAGTCCCACTTCTTCCCGTTGCCGGGTCTGTTCCAGCGAGCGCAGCGCCGCTGTTTCTTCCTGCACATTGGTATCCAGGGTATCGATGGCACGAAGCACATCGAAGTAGGCCACTGCCACACGCATGATCAGGTCTTGCTCTTGCGCTGCCAGATTAACCGCGGCGGCTTTGTCATTGGCCTTGGCACTTTGAAAAGTGTACCAGTTAGCCAGATTGAACACGCTCTGACTGAGACTTGCACCCCATTGATGGTTATTAACACCAGGGCCGAAGTCATGATCATTAGCAACGCGTGTCCGTTCTCCGGTTACCGGATTGGTCACATAGACAGAATCTGTAGGGCCACTGGTTATCCTGCTGGTTCCACCCTGAGCGCCAAAAGAGGGCAGCAGCGATGCGCGACTCTGAAATACATTCTCTTTGTTCGCGCGATACTGGGCTTCTGCCTGCCGCAGTGTGGGGTCATTCTTCAGTGCCAACTGCAGAATACCGGCCAAATCATCGCCGTAGCTAAATGAGGCGGCCGTGCTGCCTAATATCAGAATTGCAAAAAATTTCGCTATACGTCCCATAGTGTGTAACCTTTAAAAGTGCTAAAAAGTGCTGATCATTTGCCTGAGAAGGTGATTAAACAGGGGTTTCGTGTGGCGGTCTTGAAGATAAGACGGCATTCTACACAGTGTAACCAAAAGTGACAATTGAATATGGGCATTTGCGACAGTTGACCTGTGGTGTTCTATTAGTTGTGCTACTGGTTATTCTATTAGACGTTTAACGGCCGATTACCGTTACAAAATATCTGGGAACACAATTTAAATGCCGCAAATTCCGCCAGGATGACGTTTATCACTATTCCAGCCAATTTCGGGCATAATATCGATTCGCTTTTTTACGCTGACAAACCCCGACCCACTGGGGTTAACTACACTGATGTACTGGATCGAAAGACTTGCTTGAGTACTTCAGCTAACTTACTGAAAGGCAGAAACCAGCTGCGCCCTATAGGAACATCCCATGAATGCAAACCCTGAACATTTTCTCGAAAAGATTAGCCAGTTGGACACCCGCAGCGGGCAGCATTTTCCGAATTCCAGAAAGCGTTATATACAAGGTAGTCGAGCCGATCTTAAAGTGCCAGTGAGAGAAATTACGCTGACCGCAACCGAGACGGCCAGTGGCACTGAAGAAAATCCACCGCTGTGTGTCTATGATTCTTCGGGAATTTATTCGGATTCCGAGGCGACGATCGATTTACGCTTGGGATTGCCAGCAATACGCGCCGCCTGGATCGAGGAACGGGGCGACACCGAGCTATTGAGCGCGGTCAGCTCTGAATACGGTCAGGCAAGAAAGAATGACATTCAAACCGTGCATCTAAGATTCGAACATGTAAGAAACCCCAGGCGGGCAAAGCCAGGTTGTAATGTCTCGCAATTACACTACGCACGAATGGGCATTATCACGCCAGAGATGGAGTTCATCGCGATTCGGGAAAATATGTCGAACGCGCAGGCGCGAGAGGAATATCAACCCGCCGGCCAACACAAGGGTCATGATTTTGGCGCCAGCATACCGGCGGAAATCAGCGCCGAATTTGTACGCTCGGAAATAGCCAAGGGCCGCGCAATTATTCCGGCAAATATTAACCACCCCGAAATTGAGCCGATGATAATCGGGCGCAACTTTCTGGTTAAGGTTAACGCCAATATCGGCAACTCGGCCGTGTCCTCCTCGATCGAGGAAGAAGTTGAAAAACTCGCCTGGTCTGCTCTCTGGGGTGCCGACACGGTAATGGATTTATCCACGGGTAAAAATATTCATGAGACACGTGAATGGATAATTCGCAATTCAATGGTACCAATAGGTACGGTGCCGATCTATCAGGCATTGGAAAAAGTCGATGGCGTCGCGGAAGATCTAACTTGGGAAATATTCCGTGACACTTTAATCGAACAGGCGGAGCAGGGTGTTGATTACTTCACTATTCATGCCGGCGTGTTATTACGTTATGTCCCCCTTACGGCGAAAAGGGTAACGGGAATAGTCTCCCGGGGTGGAGCCATAATGGCCAAATGGTGTTTGGCCCATCATCAGGAAAATTTTCTGTATACGCACTTTGAAGACATATGCGAAATCATGAAGGCTTATGATGTGTCGTTTTCCCTGGGCGATGGACTAAGGCCTGGGTCAATTGCCGATGCTAACGACGAGGCACAATTTGCTGAACTGGAAACCCTTGGTGAACTCACCAAGATTGCCTGGAAGCATGATATACAAACTATGATAGAAGGCCCGGGTCATGTTCCCATGCACATGATCAAAGAAAATATGGAGAAGCAACTTGAAGTGTGCGACGAGGCCCCTTTCTATACCCTCGGGCCACTTACAACAGATATCGCGCCAGGTTACGATCATATTACCTCAGGAATTGGTGCCGCAATGATAGGCTGGTACGGCTGCGCAATGCTCTGTTATGTAACGCCAAAAGAACATCTGGGACTGCCAAACAAGCAGGATGTAAAAGATGGCCTTATGGCCTACAAGATTGCAGCTCATGCCGCTGATTTGGCGAAGGGCCATCCCGGTGCCCAGCTACGTGATAATGCGATATCCAAGGCACGATTCGAATTCCGATGGGAAGATCAATTTAACCTGGGTCTGGACCCTGTAACGGCGCGCGCATATCATGATGAAACTCTGCCTAAGCAATCAGGGAAAGTTGCTCACTTTTGTTCTATGTGTGGCCCGAAGTTCTGTTCCATGAAAATTTCACAAGAAGTTAGAGACTACGCCGCAGCAAAAGAATTGCGGAGCATGGATACAGCCATTCAGTCCGGCATGAATGAGATGGCGGAGGAATATAATCAGCAGGGACGTGAGTTGTATCGAAAGGTCTAATTGCCCCTAAGACCCAATACTTCCTGTTAGATTAGTTCGCTGCTCAAATAGGCTGACAAGGCATCCAGGCAGGAATGCGCCAGCATTTTGCTGCGCGCAGCTGACCAGCCATATTTTTCGTCGGGCGTTGCTGTCGTGTCTTTGAATGGCATTTCCAGGGTTATAGCAAGACAATCATGCAGGTGAGCGATTTGAGATGTGCTCATGGTCAAGTTGGCTTGACCGGGTTGTTTTGCCGGGTAACCCTGCTCTGTCTGAAAATCAACATTAAGTTCTTGCAGGCTTCGCTTGTAGAAATCCAGCTGCGCTTGTTTGTCCGAATTCCAATTCGACAGGCCTTCGGTTCCGGCGATAAAACAATAGGGAAGCGATTCGTCCCCATGCACATCGAGTAAAAAGTCTACGCCGGTCTCCTGCATAGCCTTTTTCACATGAAAAACTTCCGGACTATTTTTCAAATCAGCATCGGCCCACTCACGATTTAAATTACGACCGACGGCATTGGTCCGAAGATGGCCGCGCCTGCTTCCGTCCGGGTTCATGTTGGGCACCA
>FLOH01001043.1_pt1 | contig 46203 bp, 48 predicted proteins | sample 756751 | NCBI WGS metagenome assembly FLOH01 (sample SAMEA4026879, study PRJEB14308) | marine metagenome | biome: coastal water; material: water | depth 74 m | reverse complement strand
TGATCGCAGGTCAGATCAGCCCCTCGGCCCGACAAACCCTTGGGGACGATGGGGTGCAAGCGATCGCCTTGGTCGACCTCGCGCGGGAAAAACAAGACTCGTTTCGGGACGCGGTTGGGCTCATAGAAGCCGCCGCGGAATCGATTGGTCGGGCCCTGAACTAAACCCGAAAGGTTTGGTCGTCACCCGGGGCGGGGATTTCGACTATTGGTTCTTCTCGGTCATCAAACTCAGTGCGCAGCGCGCGCGACATAACCCCGTGCATGTCGTAGAGGGCGGTTATGTAGGTGAGTTCAAGGATCTCTTCGTCGGAAAGTTCGGCCCGCAGAGCATCGAAAACTCCATCGGCCACTCGACCACCGTCGTAGACCAGAGCGTCGGTGTAGGCGAGCACCGCGCGTTCGATGGGCGAGAAACATTGGGCTACCGACCAACTCGGGATGGCGGCGATCTTCTCTTCACTAATCCCGGCCGTGCGACACGATTTGCAGTGTTGGGAAAAAACAAACTGACTGGAGCGGGCCCAGCCCACACGCGTTTGGCCGAGTTCGCGTAACTGGGGGTCAAGCAGGCGATCTGGACTTTGGTAAAGCGCGAAGCCCCCAACCGCGTGGGAAAAAACGTCGGGCACGAGAGCGAAGACCGTCCACCAATCACCGGGGGCGCCGGTGGCGGTGCCCGGAGTTTCTACTGGGCAACGGTCGGGTCCGAACATGAAGTCGTAGAGGGCGAGTGCGATGGGGTCGGCCTGGTCGCGTCGGACTTGGCGGAGTCGGGGCATTAAACGAACCTCCTTTTACGGGCCCGGTAAGTGCTGGGCCTTGGGCTTATCGCCTTGAGGGTATTAGTTATTTCCTCGCCGAGCGAGACCGGATCTCTTGGTAGGCCTTAACGGTGTTCATCGGAGGCCGCTCGCCCGTTTCGAGCGTTACGAATGAGGGGTCGTAGTCAGCGGTAAAGCGGGCCAACTGAGTACCTATCCGTTCAGGGTCTAATCCGGTGCGCCGTAAAGCGGTTACTAACACTTCCATTGCTTGGGGCCCAAGTTCGTCAAGATTGCGGTTGCGGTGCTCCCGCACTCCGAGGTCGGCTTGGGCAATAGCGTCTACCCCCGATTGCTGGGCGATGTCGATGAGGAGTCCAAGTTCGACTCCCCAGCTCTCGACAAAAGGAATCGCTTCGAGTTGACTGCGTCGGCCGGCGTATTCACCCGATAGGGGCTGAATGATTCCGGTCAATTCGCCGAACAGGGCGGAGATGACTGGTCGGGCGAGAAGTTCGGTCACTCGACCGCCACCGCTAGGCTCGCCGTGAAGCGGGCGGCGGTAATAGCCCTTGACCAACTGCACCGCGGAGTCGCGCAAGAGTGGTTCAATCAGGCCGGTAACAAAGTGGGGTTGAAAGTTGCGTACATCGGCGTCGATCCAACAGATAATGTCGCCTTCGGTTACTGCTAGCGATAACCACAGAGCGTTTCCTTTGCCCGTGCCGGGCGGGAGTGCGGGGAGAACTTCACTGACGCGAAAAACTTTGGCTCCTTCCCACTGGGCGGCCTCAGCGGTGCCGTCGGTGGAGTTGTCGTCCATGACTACGACCTCACCGATCAGGCCGGTTTTTTCCATCAGGTTGCGCCGCACTGAGGCCACGATCTGGCCGACAGTGGCCTCTTCATTTTTGGCCGGTAAACAGACTGTGATCGTGGTGTTTAGCTCTTGCCGCAGATCGTTGAGCAGATGAGGGTCAAGAGGGTGCGAGGAAGATCGGGCAGCAGACATCATCTATATGGTAGGCCTCGATCGGCGAAACCAAAGAAAAAAACTTGACGCTTGGTTCGCTTTGCGATTATTGTTTACCTTGAACAACGCGCTCATCGAGAGCGGCTGAGGGACAGGCCCGTAGAAGCCGCGGCAACCAGTGTTTGCAACCCCTAGGGGAAGCAGAGACCAGGTGCCAATGCCTGAACGATGAGTTGCTGAGAACGGTCCTCCGTTTGAAGCGTTTTATGAGCGCGTCGAATTGGAGGACGGGCGTTTTTGCTCGTCTTCACCGAATAGTGGTGCCGCGGTTTTTCCGTAAACGGAGAAGCGGGGCACCCGAGTGGAGGGAGAGCCCGATGGCTCATGTACAGACGTTGGTATGCCGTGAATGTGGCCACCAGTATCCGATAGCGCCGATTTACACCTGTGAATTTCGTTTCGGCCCGCTTGGGGTGGCCTACGACACCGAAGCGCAGCGCGCAACAGTGTCGCGGGAATCGATTGCCGCCGGGCCGCCGTCGATTTGGCGCTATCGCGATCTCTTGCCGGTCGATCCACCAGGTGACGCCAGCGCTCGGGTGGGTTACACCCCGCTAGTACGAGCCGATCGCTTGGCCAGTGAGTTGGGCTTGGGTGAAGTGTGGGTCAAGGACGACACTCGCAACCCCACCAACTCGTTCAAAGATCGAGTGGTGGCAGTGGCGCTGGCTAAAGCGCTGGAGTTTGGCATCAAAACTTTGGCTTGTGCCTCAACGGGCAACCTAGCCAATGCGGTGGCCGCAGCGGCGGCTCGGGCGGGCTTGACCAGTTACGTGTTTATCCCCGCGGATCTTGAATTCGCCAAGATTGCCACTACTGCTATTTACGGCGCGAACGTGGTCGCGGTTGATGGCAACTATGACGACGTAAACCGTCTGTGCGCAGAAATCGCCGCTGAGCAGTCGTGGGGTTTTGCCAACGTTAACTTGCGACCGTTTTATGCTGAAGGGTCAAAAACTTTGGCTTACGAAACGGCCGAACAACTGGGCTGGGAGACTCCTGATCATGTGGTGGTCCCAGTAGCAAGTGGATCTTTGCTTACCAAAATCCGGGCCGGCTTCGACGACTTATTCTCCGTGGGTTTGCTCAACGAAAAACCCGGAGTGCGAATATCTGGTGCCCAGGCGCAGGGGTGTTCACCCGTAGCCACTGCGTTCGCCGATAACGCACAAGTTATTAATCCGGTCAAGCCCGCCACCATCGCCAAGTCGTTGGCGATCGGCAACCCCGCCGACGGATACCACGCCCTCGACGCAGTGCGAGAAACCCACGGGGGCATTGCTGCGGTAACTGACGACGAGATCGTGGAGGGTATGCGTCTATTGGCCCGCACCGAGGGAATCTTCGGCGAAACCGCCGCGGGAGTGACGGTTGCTTCGCTGAAGCGTTTGGCCGAAGAAGGGGTCGTGCGGCCCGACGAGCGGGTGGTGCTTTACGTAACCGGCCACGGGCTAAAAACCCTTGATGCGGTTGCTGGTCCGGGGTCAGGCCCGACGGCGGTAATCGCCCCTACCCGACAAGCGTTTGCGGACGCGTTTCCCGAAACCCAACCGGGCCGTTGAGCCCGGCGTCTAGGAGGAATTGATTATGACGATAAATATGAGAATCCCCACTCAACTTCGTTCACTCTGTGATGGTGAGTCGGAGGTAACGGTGGAGGCAAATTCGGTCGGGGAAGCATTGGTAGCCCTAAATGGAGTCAACTCGGGATTTTCCAATCGGCTCTACGATGAAACTGGAAATCTTCGCCGTTTCGTAAATATCTTTGTCGGGGAAGAAGATATTCGCTTTCTCGACGGGCTCAACACCGAACTGCGTGACGGCCAGACGGTGAGCATTATTCCGGCCGTGGCTGGGGGCTGAGTTAGCCGGTGCGTTGTAGTCCTATAATTCGGGCTACTAAGACTAACAAAATCACTAATGACATTGTGGTTTGCGACATCATTATAAGTTTGACTCGACGAGAAACTACCGACTCACTCGTTGGCCCAAAAGTGGCGTTGGTGTTGAAGGCGATAAATAAATAGTCGATCAAGTTTGGCTGAGGCGGTTCTTGGTTATCGCGCGCGGGAAATACGAACGCTCCATTTTTTATTAGTCGATCAGACACCCAGTACCATCCGGTGAAGACCGAGACGATCATCAAATACGCCGCGCCAATATCGAAAAGCCCCCAGAGGTAGTCGTCGTTTCGTACGTGAGCGGTAACCAGTAGCGCGGCGATGTTGGCCACGGTTTGAACGGTGGCTACAATTAAGTAAAGTACAAAAATTCGCAAAACGACGCGACGGCGGTTAATCAAAATGGCGATTATCGTGAGCACGGTGATGATGACGAATATGACTGTTCCGATGTCATCAATGATTCCGATGGCCTGAGAATCCGAAGAGCTGAAGACGCTGCCGTAACTGATCTCGGCTCCGGCCACTACGTCGAGGACGAATATGGCCACCATCCCGGCGATTATCTCGAGGTTCTCTTTGAGCGAGGGAGGCACCTAATTATCCTAGAGGCGGACTTGACCAAGGGTATTTACTTAGGTAAGGTTGCCCTTAGTCAATAGAGACAGGAGCCAAAAATGTCAAGCACTCAGATCGCCCTCCTAGGGGCCATAGCCGGTATAACGATTTTTATCGGTCTACCGGTCGGACGTATTCGCAAACTTAAAGTCTCAGTCTCTACTCTCCTCAACGCCGCTTCGGCGGGAGTTTTGCTGTTTTTGCTCATCGAAACCTTCGTCCACGGCTTTGAGCCGGTCGAAGAAGCCTTACTTGATGTCACGACTAAAACTTCGGGCACTTGGGGTGAGTTCGCGGTGCGAACCGTCCTTTTCTTCGGCGCTTTCGCTCTAGGGCTGATGGGCCTTGTGGGCTACGACCGCCAGATGGCGCGTCGGCGTAAATCCTCGCTTGGCCCTGGGGCGGCCGCGGTACAAGAGTTTGGCACCCTGCGCAAGTTCCACGCCCTTTCTGACACCAAACGCCTGTCGGTTTTGATTGCAGTAGGGATTGGGGTGCACAACTTCGCGGAAGGACTCGCGATCGGACAAATTGCGGCCAGTGATCAACTGAGTTTGGCGGTGTTGTTGGTGGTGGGCTTTGCTCTCCACAACGCGACCGAAGGTTTCGGCATTGTCGCTCCGTTAGCGGGCGAGACCGATCGTCCGAGTTGGGGATTTCTTTTCGTCTTGGGAGTAATCGCCGGCCTGCCGACTTTCTTGGGCACGATTATCGGCCAGTCTTTTGTCAACGAAAACCTTGAGTTGCTTTTCTTGGGCTTAGCCGCCGGATCGATTCTTTATGTGGTCGTCACTTTGGTTGGCGTAGCCATCAAGCACGGCCACAAAGAGATGCTCTACGTGGGCTTATTCGCGGGGGTCACGCTAGGCGCGCTCACCGAACTGGTATTGGTGGCGGGCGGGTTATAACTCGGGGTTAAACCGGGGCGACAAAGGTCAATTGCGCTATAGCCATGGGCACCAAGTGTTCGCGGTCGGCACCTTTGACTACAACGCCGCTTTTCTCTACCCGCACCACCGATGATTCTCGCCCGGGGATGAGACCAGCTTGAGCCAAGATGCTCATGGCGGAATCGTCGAGTTCTATTTTTTCGCTGACCCGAGTGATGCGAATTTGTCCCGGCGCCACCGCGGCGAGGGCAACCGATCCAATAGTGTCGGCCCGATTGTGTGAACCCGGAATGGGATTTCCGTGCGGGCAAGTGGCGGGGTCGCCGAGTAGTTCAACTAATTTTTCTTCCACCTCCGCCGATATGGCGTGCTCCCATCGGTCGGCTTCCCGGTGGACTTTTTCCCACTCCAACCCAATGACATCGGTGAGCAGACGTTCGGCGAGACGGTGGCGCCGCACGATTGTCGTGGCGATAGCCCGCCCCGAATCGGTTAGGCGCACCGAACGGTCGTCTAGTAAATCGGCGTAGCCCTGGCCCACGAGCCGGTTGACTTGTTCCGAGACGGCGGCCGCCGAGAGCCCGAGGCGCTCCACTAGCCGAGCGCGGATAGGGATGACCCCTTCTTCTTCAATCTCAAGGATGGTTTCGAGGTATTCCTCGGTCGCATCGTGCATTTCCGCCATAGGTCAAATCTACGCCTTAATGGCTGTCCATTTGCACTCGACGGTCTTGAGTGCCAACATGGACTAGCACTCAAGACCGTCGAGTGCTAACGGAGACCGGTCTTCGCCTACGGGCTAAAGCATCGGGCCGAAAAATTCCCGTCCAACAATGAGGAGAACAGCAAATCATGGCCAAGCAGATCGCTTACGCAGAGAATGCCCGTCGATCCCTCGAGATCGGCATGAACAAGCTCGCCGACGCCGTCCGAGTAACTCTCGGACCTAAGGGTCGCAACGTAGTGCTCGAGAAAAAGTGGGGTGCACCTACTATCACCAACGACGGTGTCTCGATTGCTAAAGAAATCGACCTTGAAGACCCCTACGAAAAAATTGGGGCCGAACTAGTCAAGGAAGTCGCCAAGAAGACCGACGATGTCGCCGGTGACGGAACTACTACCGCCACCGTTCTCGCGTGGGCCATGGTGCGGGAAGGACTCCGCAACGTTGCTGCGGGAGCCAACCCTATGGTGCTCAAAAAAGGTATCGAGGCCGCAGTGATTACCGCGGTGGATTCGATCAAAAAGAGTGCAGTAAAAGTTGATACCGATCCCGCGCAGATCGCGAACGTGGCCGCAATCTCGGCCGCGGACACGGAGATCGGCTCGATGATCGCCGAAGCTCTGCAAAAAGTCGGCACCGACGGAGTGATCACCGTAGAAGAGAGCCAGACCTTTGGTATGGAACTCGACCTCGTTGAAGGTATGCGGTTCGACAAGGGTTACATCTCGCCTTACTTCGTAACTGACCCGGAGCGGATGGAGTGCGTGCTCGATGACGCCTACGTGCTGCTGGTCAGCTCGAAGATCTCGGCGGTTAAGGACATGCTTCCGGTATTGGAAAAAGTGATGCAGACGGGCAAACCCCTTGTCATCATCGCCGAAGACGTTGAGGGTGAAGCCTTGGCGACCTTGGTGGTCAACAAGATTCGGGGCACATTCAAGTCGGTCGCCATCAAGGCCCCGGGCTTTGGTGAGCGCCGCAAGGCCATGTTGCAAGACATTGCCATTCTCTGCGGTGGCCAAGTGGTCTCCGAAGAAGTGGGCCTCAAGCTTGAGACCATCGGCCTCGATCTTTTGGGTACTGCCCGCAAGGTGGTAATCACCAAGGACGAGACCACTGTGGTTGAAGGTGCCGGCACTAAGCAAGATGTCGCCGGTCGCATTGCCCAGATCCGTCGGGAGATTGACGACACCGACTCGGACTACGACCGCGAGAAGCTCCAAGAGCGTCTGGCCAAGTTGTCGGGTGGAGTGGCGATCATCAAAGTTGGAGCAGCAACTGAAGTGGAGCTCAAAGAAAAGAAGCACCGCATTGAAGACGCGGTTCAAACCACTAAGGCTGCGGTCGAAGAAGGTGTCGTCGCCGGTGGTGGCGTTGCCCTTTTGCGAGCCCAAGATAAAGTGAACGCACTTATCAAAACCCTTGACGGTGACGAAGCGACGGGAGCCAAAATATTGGCCCGTTCGTTGGAAGAACCGTTGAAGCAAATCTCGCTCAACGCCGGCCTCGAAGGCGGAGTTGTGGTGGAGAAGGTTCACGGCCTGAAAGGCTCTCACGGACTCAACGCCGCTACGGGTGAGTACGAAGACCTAGTCAAGGCTGGTGTTATTGACGCCGCCAAGGTGACCCGCTCGGCGCTGCAAAATGCAGCCTCGATTGCGGCGCTCTTCTTGACCACCGAGGCCGTAGTGGCCGACAAATTAGAAGTCAATCCGGCTCCTATGGGGGGCGGAATGCCTGGTGGCGACATGGGTGGCATGGGAGGAATGGACTTCTAAAGTCAGTTCATTACTCGCCGCGGGTCGCACTGGCCTCGGCTCACCCCAACTGCGTTTCCAAGCGCCCGGCCTTTGGCCGGGCGTTTTGGCTGCGTAGGGAACGGTGGCGCTCGCCTCGCCTAGCCTTAGACCGTGGATACGGTAGAAGCGAGCAGCGGCTGGGGAGTGCTGCACCTGTTTTATGACGTTGATCTTGCTCCGAACTCGGTGGGGGGAGGTTCGCGTATCGCGGAGGCGATTTCTGACTTCACCGCCGAGGCTCCCCACCAAGCCCTCACCTTCGTTGTCCTTGGCCATAAAGCAGCTCTCGGGGTTATGGCCATCGGCCCAGACTGGGCTCGACTCCAGCGCCTCCAACACCAACTCAATCAGGCTCCGTTGGTGCCGACCTGGTCGTACCTCTCGCTCACCGAAGCATCGGAGTACGCCATGACGGAAAACGATGAGCGCGAACGGTTGCGTAACGAAGAGTCAGTTACTGATCCGGCTGAGGTTAAAACTCGGATTGAGGCTTGGAACGAACGCATTGAGCATTACCGAGAGCAGCGTATTCACCCGCAACTCCCCACGCGTTCGACAATAAGTTTTTATCCGATGAGTAAGCGCCGCACCGGCGCGGACAATTGGTACGCCTTGCCGTTTGCACAACGCAAGGAACTCATGATGGGCCACGCCACGGTGGGCCGCCGCTACGCCGGACGGGTCACGCAACTGATTACCGGTTCGACTGGTCTTGACGACTGGGAATGGGGGGTGACTTTATTCTCCGACGATCCCGCGGCCCTAAAAGACATTGTGGCGGAGATGCGTTTCGATGAAGTTTCGGTGCGCTACGGAGAATTTGGTCCGTTCGTCACCGGTTTGGTGTTAGACCCGGCCGAAGCGTTGCGTCGAGTTGGTATCGATGAGTAAGGCGCGTCCGTGAGCGACACTCCGCACGCGGTATCGGCGGCCGATTTGCTCCGCTGGGCTGAAACCTTGTCGGGAGTGGCCCGCACGGGCATGGGCTTTACCCAAAGCCTTTACGAGAAAGAGCGATTTGAAGAGGTGCTCAAAGTGGCGGCTGACATTCGCGCCGCCGCCCTTGAAGAAGCGGAAGCCGATGTGCTCTACGACGACTGGCTGGCTTCGGTGGGTAGTGGGGTGCCGGGTTACGTAACCCCCAAAGTAGCGGTGGCTTCAATCGTGGCCAACGAAAAAAAGGAGATCTTGCTCACCCAGCGAGCCGACTCCGGCGTTTGGCTCTATCCCGTGGGCTGGGCTGATGTGGGCTATTCCCCGTCGGAGATCGCGATCAAAGAAGTACTCGAAGAAACTGGGATTGAAGTAGAAGTGGAGTCGCTTATCGCGGTGTTCGACGGATTGCGATTGGGCTTTGCTCGCTTGGGGATGTATTCACTTCTATTTCACTGCCGCATGATTGGTGGCGAACTTAACGGTCACCCGCTCGAGACTTCGGCGGTGGGGTTTTTCGCTCGTGATGCGTTGCCGTGGCCACTAGCCGGTGGTGCGCGCTGGGTCGACACTGCTTTCGCGGCTATTGAGGGCGAGCATCGTCCGGTTGATTTCGATTTACCCCGCACTCCACCGTGGCGGGGCGACCCTGAGGGTTAGCTAAGTTCGCTCATCCGGTAGAGCGGGTGCAAAGTTATGTTCATGGCGGCAAGGGCTTCGGGACCACCGGCTTCACGATCAATCACGCACAGCGCGTGGTCAACAATCGCTCCTCGGTCGCGTAAATCGCCACAGCTAGTCACCACTTGACCGCCCGAGGTCACCACGTCTTCGACCACCGTGACTCGTCGCCCCGCAAATTCTTGCCCCTCCGCCAATTTGCTGGTGCCGTATTCCTTGGCCGCCTTGCGGACAAAAAGCACCGGAAGCCCAGTAACTTGGCCCAACATAACGGCTAGCGGGACGCCCCCGAGTTCGAGCCCGGCCAAAAATTCAGTCTCGGCGGGCACGAGGGCCGCGAGAGCCTCGGCGATTGATTTGACCAAGACGGGGTTGCTTTCAAAGAGGTACTTGTCGAAGTACTCGTGGCTTACTGCCCCAGAGCGCAAAGTGAAAGTGCCGGTGAGGTGCGAGACGCTAAATATTTCTGCCGCGAGTTCGGTGCGGTTGGGCATCGCTGGTCTCCTTGGCTAGGCCGGGGGTGCGGTGGTGGGTTGAAGTTCGTCGAGCAACATGCGGGTAATCGATTCGCGCCCTTGGGCGTGCTCCCAACGACTACCGATGCGCTGATGATCAACTAGGCCTAAGGCGCTAGGCGCAATTTTTAGTAAATCGACCGCGATGAGGCTAAGAGCTGTGGGTTCGAGGTCTTCGCCGTAAGCGGGAAAACATTCCAAGCCGTCCCACAGTGAAGTCAGCACGCGCGACTCTTGGCCGATAATTAACTCCTCGTCGTTTTGATTGAGGCGCACGATTACCGCTTCCCAGAGATCGTCGTGGCGTATGCCGGTGGGCAGAGAAAATTTAGCGACCGGGTGAAGCCGCCACTCCAACACGAGGTCTTCGCTCCCGCTGGGCTGCTCAATCGGAGTGAGCCAAGTCTGAGTTCCGTTTAGATAACTGTCGATGGGGGGTCCGAGATGATCGTCGAGCGAAATCACTAGCGCCGCGCTGATGGGCCAAACGGCGGCCGGAGAAAGTTCGTTCACGGTGCTGACAATAACCCGAAGCCGTCACGGCGCGCCTACCGACGAGTCGGTAATCCGGTACGGCTTTAGCCACGACTAGCGAGGGGAATTCACCAATGCCACAACGACTTAATTCCGGCTTGTATTCTCGGGCACCGAAGCGGCCCCCGATTTTGGTGTTAGTAATCGGGTTCTATCTTTTAGCCTTTGTGGGACTGGGCTGGGCGGCTACTAACGCAAGTGCCCAAACTCTTTCCGATGAGGTTGTCGCCCATGAGTCGTCGTGTGCAACCGTCTCGGCTCCTCTTCAGCCCACTGAGATCGATACCGACCTTTTAGTGCAAAAGTTCGATCCTCGCCAAGGCACCTTGCTCGAAGTAACTGTTCCCACCCGCACGATTCACCTCGACACCCACGCCGCTTTTGAAAACACCGCCCAAACCCCGGTGGTGTTTGCCGAAACGATGAACTATCAAGCTATATTCACTCCGCCGAGCTCTCTTGGTGCGCCGAAGATCATTTCGGGCTCAGTAGCTCGAGTGCCTTCGCAAACTATTAGCGCCTTCGACGGAACAATGGATTTTTCTGGCAACAGTTCGGTCAGCCAAGCACCGGTGGCGTGGGATGTGGCCGGCGGGGCTATGGCCAGTAGCGATCCGAGTATTTTGACCGAGTTTTCTGGTTCGGGCTCGGTGGCTTTTCGAGTAACCACCGCGATCGGCGAAACTTTTACCGGCGGGGGCGGCAATGTTCAGGCCAGCATCACCACCGCGGCGTCGGGCTCGGTGGAAGTTTGCTACCGCTTCGCTCCACCGATTGTTCCGGTGGTTGAACCTCCGGTCGAAATAATTCCTGCCGCCGAGGTCGTCTCCGCGGCGGCGCCGAGCCTCCCCCGCACCGGTGCCGCCGCGGGGCCGTTAGTTACTGCGGGCTTGGCCGCAGTGGCAATTGGCGGGGGCATGCTCTTGGTCGGACGGCGCTTTAAGGCCAGTTAAAGGGCTCCGACCCTCAAGCGCTCAACTTTCGCTCAGACCGGCTAACGCCTAGCGTTTGGGGTCGTGGCTAACTACGACCGACTTACCTCTCTTGACGCCAGTTTCTTGCGGCTTGAGCGGCTTGAAACTCCAATGCACGTGGGCGCGCTGAGTGTGTTCGACGGCGTGGGGCTCGTAGATGCCGACGGTCGCTTTCGTATCAACGACGTTATTGATCTCGTTCAGTCACGGCTGCATCTAATTCCACGGTTTCGCAAAATTATACAAAGTGTTCCCCTTGACGCGGCCGAGCCCATCTGGGTCGATGATGCCCGTTTCGATATTGGTTACCACGTCCGGCTCACCGCCCTGCCCACTCCGGGCTCTCGTGACCAATTGCTGGCTCTTTTTGAACGGATCCAATCTCAGTTACTCGATCGTTCTCGCCCGCTATGGGAACTTTGGTTTGTCGAAGGACTTGAAGACGGTCACGTTGCGCTAATACAAAGAACTCACCACGCTCTAGTCGATGGAGTATCGGGAGTTGACGTGGCCACGGTGCTATTTGATTTCTCTCCCCGTACCACGGTGGTCGAAGCTCCGGATTGGCAGCCCCAACCTGCCCCCAACCCCGCCCGTTTGCTCATCGACTCAGTACAAAACACCCTCGCTAGTCCTCGCGGCGCTATTAACGCTGCTCGCCGAGCGGTTGAGGTTCCGGTGCGAGCGGTGAATCAAGTAAGCGAGTTAGTGCGGTCGATTAGTTCGATGGCGACCGGGGGAGTGATGGCTCCGCGCACTTCGCTTAACACTCCAGTAGTTGGTCGGTCGCGCCGGTTTGCCTTGGTGAGAGTTTCGTTAGACGACGTGAAAACTACCCGCCGAGCTTTTGGGGGCACGATCAACGACGTGATTTTGGCCGGCGTGGGTGGCGGCTTGGCTCGGCTTCTCGAAGCGCGCCGTGAACTGACTCCCGATTTGGTGCTCAAGGTTTTCTGTCCGGTGTCAGTACGCGACGATAGCGAGCGTATGGCTCTGGGTAACCGTATTTCGGCCATGTTCGTACCCTTGGCGGTGGGTGAGCCCGATCCCGTGACTCGTCTACAGGGCGTACAGGCCACCACCGACGACCTTAAAGAACGAGAGCAAGCCCTAGGGGCCGCAGCCTTGCTCGATTTAACCCAATACGCCGCCCCCACCATTCTTGGGCTGGCTGCTCGGTTGCTGCATCACCAGCCGTTCGTGAATTTAGTTTGCACCAATGTTCCTGGCCCCCAAACTCCGCTTTACTGCATGGGGTCGCGTCTGATTGAGGCTTATCCGATGGTTCCTTTGACCCGGAACTTAAATTTAGGTGTCGCCATCCTTTCTTATTGCGGGCAACTCAATATCGGACTGTTAGGCGACCGAGACTTGTGGCCGGACATGGAAGTTTTGGCTGCTGGTATTGAAGATTCGTTTACCGAACTGACCAAGCGAGCTCACGAAGAATTACCGGCAACGAGCCAATGAGTGAAATCTGGGAACGCAGCGCGACCGAAATCGCTGACGAAGTGCGCGCGGGTAAACTTTCGGCTCAAGAAGTTTTGGCCGTTCATCTTGATCGCATTGATCGGCTTGATTCAGAGTTAAATTCAATTTCGTATCTCGACGTTGACGCCGCTCGTCAACAAGCAGCCGACATTGATGCTCAAGTAGCGGCCGGATCTGACCCGGGAGTGTTAGCCGGTGTCCCCGTCGGAGTGAAAGAACTCGTTTCGGTCGCGGGTTGGCCCGACACTGAAGCCTCGTTGGTTTATAAAGACCGCGTAGCTAAAGTGACCGACTCCGAAGTGACGCGTTTGCGTTCGGCGGGAGCGGTAATTGCTGGCCTCACTACCGCGGCCGAGTTCGGCACGGTGAGTTTCACCAATACTCCCCTGAACGGCATTACCCGTAACCCTTGGAACTTGACTCGCACACCTGGAGGGTCGTCGGGAGGGTCAGCCGCGGCGGTGGCTGCGGGCCTATTCCCTATCTGCACGGGCGGAGATGGGGGAGGATCGATCCGCATTCCCGCGGCGTACAGCGGGTTATTCGGTATGAAATCTACCTTTGGTCGAGTGGGGCGCGACCCCGGGCCTTTCCCCGGCTCGCTGGTTCCGGTGCGCGGCCCGATGGCTCGCACCGTTCTAGACGCTGCCCGCTACATAGATGTGGTCGCCGGACCGACTACTAACGATCCGACTTCGTTGCCGGCCCTGGCCGAAAATTATGAACACGAAGTCGTTTCGGGAGCCGCGGCTGATCGTCTTAGCGGCGCTCGAGTGGCCTTTGTCTCGTCGTTTGGATTCGCGGCCAGCGAACCCGGGCCCGCGGCCCAGGCTGAAGAGATGGCGGCAGTGCTTATCGACGCGCTAAAACTTGAGCGAGTTGATTTAGAGATTAATTTCCCTCGGCCCGGAAGTTCATGGGGCATTTTATCCACCCTCGACGACATGGCTTGGCATAGCCAAGACGTAAAAGATCATCTCGACGAGTTGAGTACGGTGGCACGAATGCAATACGAGTCATTTATAAATCTGCGCCCAGAAATAATCGCTAAATCAATTCGCCAACGCCAAGGTGTGCTTGACGCGGTAAGTGAAGTGTTTTCTAAAGTCGATATTTTGATTACTCCTACTACCCCCAAGCCCGCGTTGTTGGCCGAAGGCGAATTGATGGGTGAACTAAACGGTAACCAAACCACATTGTTCGATTTGTCGGCTCCGTTTACTGCGCTGTTTAATCAAACTGGTCAACCCGCGGCCAGTATTCCTGCCGGTCTGGTTGACGGCCTTCCGGTAGGAGTGCAGGTGGTGGCTCGGCGCCACGAAGATCTAGCCTGCTTCGCGGCGGGCGCAGTGCTTGAAGAGTTGCGACCGTGGCCCCAGTTGGCTCCGTTCGCTTATTCTTGACTCGTTCACCGGCGGTCGCGGTTGTCCGGTAAGGTTCGGATGTGACCGCCGATAATCGGGCGTCCGGTGACTCAAAGGGAGCGCCGAGGCCAACCCCGACCAAACCTCGCCCTCCTAAACAAGAACAAGAATCGGCCTCCGAAGAGGTAATCGAAGTCGCGCCCAATGTCATTCGCATGCAGTTGCCCATCTGGATGCCCGGGCTCGGGCATGTCAATACCTACGGGATTATCGATCGCAACGGCCTCGCGGTAGTCGACCCCGGCCTTCCGGGCCCGTCTTCGTGGCGAGCATTAAAAGCACGACTCAAGGTGGCCGGATTCAAAATGAAAGATATCCATACAGTAATTGTTACTCACTCCCATCCGGATCACTTTGGTGGTGCCGGGCGAATAAAACATGATGCCGGCGCAAATTTAATTACCCACCGGGCGTTCACTACTTGGTCGCTGGAAGAAACTTCGCGCCGCAATCACTTGTCGAGTGAAGAAGAAGCGATAGAGGTTGAACGCTTAGCCGCGGCGGCCGCGGTTTCTCTTGATCTGGGCGCGGAAGAGATACCCACTATCGCCGACCACGCCGACGATTACGCCGATGATCGCTTACGGTTTAATCCCACCATTGAAGATCAAAAAAATTCGGTCCCGTGGGGCGGCGAAACTCCGTGGGGTGGCAGTAAACACAAAATGCCCCCGCTCCGGCGCCGATTAATGCTCAAGGCGCTCAAAAGAGTGTTCCGTCCGCCTAATCCAAGTCAGCGAGTGGTGCACGGCGAGCGGTTGCAACTTGGAGATCGCGAGTGGGTGTCAATCCACACCCCAGGTCACACTATTGACCACCTTTGTTTATACGACCCTGAAAATGGTGTCCTGCTTTCGGGCGATCACGTTTTACCGTCAATTACTCCCCACATTGCTGGGGTGGGAAACGGCGCCGATGCTTTGCAGTCGTATCTGCAGACCCTTGATCTGGTAGCCGCGCTCGACGGCGTGCGTCTGGGTTTGCCCGCTCACGGCCACCCCTTCGCTGATGTTCCCAAGCGAGTGGCCGAAATCAAAGAGCACCACCACGAGCGCATGGAGCTTTTGATGGAAGCCTCGGCCGCTATTGGCCCGGCCACCGTGACCGATTTATCTCACGAGATTTTCCCCGCTAAGCATTGGGGGGTAATGGCCGAGAGTGAAACCTTTGCCCACCTTGAGCACATGGTGTTAGTGGGTGAAGCCGAGCGGTGGCGAGAAGCCGACGGTCGACTGATTTATCGAGCCGCGTCTTTGACTTAAATCCGTTGGCCCTTTCGTCGGCTTGCGGGCGATACTCTGAACAATGTGGGTAGCGAAGATCTCGCCAATGAGTGCGTTGATTTATTAGGACAACTAATTCGTAACGCGTGCGTCAATGATGGGCGGGTTGAATCAGGCGGTGAGATCCGTAGCGTTGATTTATTAGCCGATTACCTAGGGGCTACCGGATTAGATCTTGAGCGTTACGAGCCGCAACCTGGGCGAGCATCTTTGGTGGCGCGCATCGAAGGAACTGACCCCGAAGCACCGAGTCTGTTGTTGATGGGGCATACCGATGTTGTACCCGTGAACCCCGACGGCTGGAGTCATGATCCGTTTTCGGGCGAAGTAATTGATGGTTTTGTTTGGGGACGAGGCGCGGTCGACATGCTCAACCTCACCGCTACTCAAGCAGTGGCGTTTCGCAAATTAGCCGACTCGGGTTTTCGTCCCCGCGGAACACTTATTTATTTAGCCGTAGCCGATGAAGAAGCGAGCGGTGTATGGGGAGCCGAACACTTAGTTGAACATGAGCGCGACGCAGTGATGGCTGATTATGTACTCACTGAGTCGGGGGGTTTTCAAATGCAATCGCCGGGTGGTGTGCGCTTACCCGTTTTGGTGGCCGAAAAAGGAACCTACTGGAGCAAGATTCGGGTCAAAGGAACGCCGGGTCACGGATCCCAACCTCATCGCACCGACAACGCTTTAGTGAAGGCTGCGGAAGTAGTGCGGCGCTTGGCCGAGTTTGAGTCGGCGGCGAGCATTCACGAAGTGTGGCGGGCCTACGTCGAAGGTATGCAGTTCCCCGAAGAAATCTCTACCGCGCTCCTCGATGCGGCTTTGTTGCCTAGTGCCATGGCCGAGATGCCTATTGGTATGGCTCGCATGATTCATGCTTGCACCCACACCACTTTTTCCCCCAATGTCGCCCACGGGGGTACTAAAACCAACGTCATCCCCGATTCAGTAGATCTAGAGGTTGATATCCGCACCCTTCCGGGCCAGACCGGTGAAGAGGTGCGGGCCTTAATCGACGAAGCCCTTGGCGATTTGGCCGACCAAGTCGAGATCACTTCCCGGGACGACCCTTCGAGCGCGTCACCCATCGATACGCCTTTGTGGGATTCATTGGCGCGAGTTTCTGGGCAACTCGTCGAAGGATCGGCTTTAGTCCCGTTCTTGATGGTGGGGGCTACTGACAATCGGTACTTCCGACGGGAGGGGTCAGTGGGCTACGGATTCGGATTGTTTAGTCGCCGCATTACTTTTGAGGACTACGCGACAATGTTTCACGGTAACGATGAGCGCGTCGACGTTGAGTCGTTGGCTTTGTCTGAACAACTCTGGGAAGCAGTGGCGCGCGATTTATTGGAGTAAGAATTCGTGCTTTAGGTTCCGTCTTGTTCACGCAAGAAGTTTTCTACTTCTTGCGCGAGTTCGTCTTGGGTGGGCAGATTGTCCCCCCAACTCGGTTCAGTTTTAGCAGCATCAAACCGATCTTCTAATGCAGCTACGTACTCGCGCACATCGTCGTCTTCACTTATCACTTCATCAATTTGTCGCCGCCACTCTTCGGCGGTGGCTCGCATTGACCCCAGATCAAGGTCGACATCGCATAACGATTCAAAGCGGGTAAGCAAATTGAGCGTGGCGGGGGGGTTGGGGGGCGACGATACGTATTGTGGTACCGGCGACCACAGCGAGACTGAAGCCAAGCCGGCCTGACGGCACTGGTCGTGAAGGACCCCCACAATCCCCGTGGGCCCTTCGTAGGTGGAGCCGACCAGACCGAGGCGAGCGGACAACTCGGGGTCGGTCGACGACCCAGAAATCATCGAGTCGCGCGAGTGAGGCACGTCGGCTAAAAGCGATCCGAGGGTAACGACCATCTCGCAACTGGTGGCCTTTGCCACCGATATAACCGCGCTACAGAACGATTTCCATTGGTAGCTGGGTTCAATGCCGTGCAGAATTACGAAGTCGCGTTCTCCACCGTCGCCATCAGAACGCCGAGGGGCCCGCACTATCGAAAAGGTATTTTCGGGCCAAACGATTTCTCTTGTTACCCCGTCTTCAAGGCAAACTTGGGGGCGACGAGTTTGAAAGTCGAGGTGCTCTTGAGGATCGATCCTGGCTAAGCGTTCAGACCCAATACGCGCCAGCCAATCAGTAGCGCTAGTGGCGGCTTCGCTCGCATCATTCCAGCCCTCGAACGCCGCCACTAAAACTGGCCTCACCAGTGCGCGCGGTTCTTGCTCCCAGATCAGACCATCAACCATCTCTTTACCTTACTGGTCGAGTCCATTATTCGTCCGCGGCGTCGGGCCGCCGCCGCTGAGTCTTTTTGCGGCTGTGTTTGCGTTTTTCATCAAGACGGGATTTTTTTGCGGCTCGCGATGGCCGAGAAGGTCGCCGTGGGGGGTCAATTTGTAGCGCGGTGGCTATGCGTTTACTGAGCCGATTGAGTGCGGTAATACGGTTTTGGGCTTGCGAGCGCGAGTCCGCCGCGTGCGCTCGCACTATCGCACCGAGTTTGGTGACAATGCGCATACGCTGGCGGGGGCCAAGCGAAGGTGAGTCGGCGGCATTAAAAGAAACTTCCACTTTGGTGTCGGAAGTGTTGGCGTGTTGTCCCCCGGGACCTCCCGATCTGCTGGTGCGCCAGTGCAATTCGGATTTATCAATGCGTCACGAACTGCTAATGCGTAGTTCGCGCTCGCTAGTCACAGTTTTTAGTTCGTCCTTCGGTAGCCATTAGAGCGCACCGCAAATTAAAAGGCCGATACTGGCGCTCGTAATACAGGCCAGCATGGCGCCCACGGAGTGAATAAAGGCCTTGGACCAAGATCCCTGTATTCCGATCACCAAAGAGTCGTAAGTCAACGGGGAAACAATGGTGTACGAGCCAATTAGCCCCGAACCAATTACGGCGACCACCATCATTGTCCGAAAGTTCGCCGCCGACGCAAAAACGTTCAAGGTTTTAAAGTTTCCAGTCCAGCGTCAATGAGTTGACCCACTAAGGCCCCTAGGGCATCGAATCCTTCACCTACGGTCTTCCCCATTTGGTGGCGGGCATTTATTCCTTCGACGATAATGGCCAACTTGTACATCGCAAAAGCCACGTAAAAATCGAGGTGTTCGACCGATCTTCCCGAGCGCTGTTCGTAGAGGGAAACGATTTCGTCGCTCGACATAAAACCGGGCACCTCGGCGATGCCCTGCCCCGAAGTTATTTCTGGCGCCGCCTCGTTACCCCAGTAGACCAAGAAAAGGCCAAGGTCGGTCAAAGGGTCGCCTAGCGTTGACATTTCCCAGTCGAGCACGGCCACCACGCGATTGTCGGTTAGTGCGATCATGGTGTTGTCGAGGCGGTAGTCTCCGTGCACGATGGCGGCCGGACCCGACTCGGGGAGTTGGGTTTCGAGTCGGCGGGCCAACTCGTCCACCGAAGCCAGTTCCGCGGTTTTATTAGCCGCCCACTGCTTCCCCCAGCGAGTCACATTACGAGCAAGAAAGCCGTCGGGCCGACCAAATTCTCCGAGCCCCACTGCTTGATAGTCAATGGAGTGAAGCCGGGCGAGTACATCGATCAACTCCCCGCTTATTTCTCGGGCGTCTTGGGGACTTACATCGGCCATGTCGGCCGCAGTGCGCAAGATGCGCCCCGGCACGTACTCCATCACGTAGAACGGGGCACCAATGATTTCGCTGTCGGTGCACAACGCAACCGCACGCGGCACTGGTACATCAGTGCCGCCTAGTGCGGACATGACCGTGAACTCACGGTTCATGTCGTGGGCCGTGGCTACTACATGACCCAGTGGTGGCCGCCGTAGCACCCACGCGTTAGGGCGAGATTGAGTTGAGATAGTAAAAGTGAGATTAGATTTCCCGCCCGCGATAAACTCCGGGACAAGAGTTCCTTCGCTGTCAGGGATATGTTTTGGAAACCAAGCTTGTAAATTTTCTAGGTTTAACCCCTCAGGCGTTTCCACCTGAGGGATCCTAAACCATTGGCGCTACGGCCCGCCCCCTACTACTTGACCGTTAGTACCGCGTTCTGACCTTGTTTGAAGTGGCTAATCTTGGTATTCCCAACGTCTTGGTTGACATTGCAAAACACCACGTAAGTCCCTGGGGTTAGGTCAAATACTGCGGACTTGGTTTTTCCGGCCTTGACACTGAAGTGGTCTTTATGATCGCCACTCGAGTGACTCTCGGATTCTATCTTCGGTTTTTCGTCGTCTACTTCGTCTTCAATCACACTTCCTTCGCCGTCAACCGGTAGAGCGGCCGCATCGGCTGCTCGCACCACAATCACCTCGTGGGTCATGGTGCCTTTATTTTTGGCTACTAACTTAACTTTCCCGGCGGGAGCCGAGACGGTTGCGGGTTTCAACTTAACTTTGTATTCAATCAGAGTCACTTTTACCGTGGGTGTGGCCTTAGCGGCAGCGGTGGCGCCGGCATTGGGAGCAAAGCCAAAGCGGCCATGGTGCCAAAAGCGGCTCGAATAATTGAACGGTGAGAATTTACTGTCGTATTCATAGTTCCCCCTTTTCTCGCTCGACGACGAGCAAGTCCGCTCATCTTACTGAGGGGGGGACTTTATGCAACCTCTGATCGACGAGGATTGACCGGCGTACCGGCTCCTTTGGGGTAGCGCGCTACTCGTCCAACTGGCATATCAACCCGATATCCGGCTGCGGCGCGATCTTCTTCCGACTCGCCCCCCCAAAAACCGTATTCTCTTTCGCCTCGCGCCCAGTCGCGACAGGGGTTTAAAGCTGGACACGCGTTACAAATAGCACGAGCGCGTGATTCGCGCAGTAGCCGAGTTTCCGGGCGTTCACCGGCGGGGGCAAAAAAGGTGTCGGTCTGTCCGCTGCAAGCAGCGACGGCGGTCCACTCGAGCGGTCCGGCGAAAATGATGTTGGATTTGGTGTCGGTCGCCATTTTGGTATTCCTTTGCCTCGGCGGTTTTTGGTTGTTCTTATCTTGGCCGAATTCGATCTATACGTCAAACACCTAGATCCGATACTATCCATCTCTATAAGAGATAGAACTGTTACTATCTTCTTCTATGGAACTACGCCAACTCGAGACCCTGATCGCGGTCGCGGCCGAAGGGTCCTTTACCGGTGCGGCCATCGAACTTTCGACCGCCCAGTCAAATGTCTCGGACCAGATTAAGCAACTGGAATCCGAACTTGGGGTGCAACTTTTTACTCGGGGTCGCCGAGGAGCTCAAACGACCGAATTCGGCGAGGTGGTATTAGATCGAGCCCGAAGGATTGGACGAGAAATCGAATCGATGCGCTCAGATATCTCGGCCCGGCTGGGGTTAGAAGTAGGGGAGGCGACTTTTGGCATCGTGGGTACGGCGAGTCGGTGGGTTATTCCGCGCTTGGTCGCCGAACTGCGCGAGCGATCTTCGGGCATTGAATTAATGGTGCGAGAAGCGGCATCGGAACGGCTCATCGTTGATGTGGCGTCAGGGGTATTAGCGCAAGCGATCGTTACTGAGCCAGTCAATGATCCTCGAGTTCAGGGCGAAACTCTTATGGAAGAAAATCTGGTTGCGGTATTACCGAAATCAGTTTCGGTACCGGATAAGCCGATTGCCTTAGCCAAGGTTCTCGAACTGGGTTTAGTTTTACCTCCCCGAGAAAATCCGTTGCGGCGGGAGGTGGAGTCCGCGGCCTTAGAAAAGTCGCTGGAGGTTCGGGTGACAGTCGAGGTGGAAGGTATTCGTCTCATCGCCGACCTGGTCGCTTCGGGGGCGGGGGCGTCGATTATGCCCGAGACCGCTTTGCCGAGCGATCTGCCTAACGTAAAAACTCGCGCCATTATCGGTATGCCCCCGCGTCGACTGGCGCTAATCAGCGGTCGCGAGACCTCGCTGTCGAGTGCCGATACGGCAGTACGAGCGGCTGTCTTGGAGCTCGTATTAGAGCGCAAAGGCAGACCCCGAAAGCGACCCTAAACCTTACTAAAATGGGATTAGAGCGCAAAGGCGTTTGTGATTATGGAGGTTCAAGATGACCACGACACCTAACCCCAGCCCAGAAAAAAAAGGCTACCGACCCAGCGCCCGTACGATAATCGCGGCCCTACTTGTGACCTATGTGGTCTTGGTAGCGATTTTGAATCAAGACGAAGTAAGTATTGATTTGGTTTTTGGCACGCTGAATATGGAACTCTTCTTTGTCATCGTCATCTCGGCCCTCTTTGGTTTTATTGCCGGCTGGATCTTTTCTCGCCAGCGAGCCCGGCGTAAAAATCGATAATCATTCGAACGCAATTCCGGCGATTATTTGTTTGCGGGTGAGTTCGTGAGTTTGCGGGTTTTGTAATTCTAAGTGAGACACTCCGGGAGTTTCGCTACCTGCGGTTACGATCTTGATCCGACCACCTCCGGGCCAAACCAAATCACTCCCCTCCACTTTCCCGCCGAGAACAGAACAAAAAAAATCGGTGGTTGCCTGAGGATCGGCACTGCGTAGCACTATCCGAGCCAGGCAACTTTTTGGCGCAGTGACTTGTCGTGCTTGCCACCAAAATGGAGTCCCCACCGGTCCAGAACTTTGCGCTCGCCGGTATTCGTCAATCGCGAACTTGGGATCGATACTTGATTCGGCCAGTTGCACTACGGTGCCGTGGCTTTGTCGCGGTAATAAAAACGCTTCGCGCCATTCGGGGTTACTCAGATTCACCCCCACGGGTTCGAAGCCCAGGTCATGGAGCCGAGAAAGTTCGGCCGCAAGATTAGAAACCTTGAAGGTGAGGTGGTGGGGACCCTCTCCGTGGCGAGCAATGAATCGTTGCAGGAAATCATTATTTTCTGGTTCCCACGGGGTAATGAGTTCAAGTTTCATACCGGAGTCGGGCGATTGGTCATGGCCCAAGAAAACCTGAACCCAACGAAACCCTATTGCGTCACCCCCGCCGAGCACGGTGGCACCGAGGTCGCCTACTAGAGATGCCAGGGCGGCATTGGGGTCGGGCGTCGCTAGAGCTAAGTGGTCAAGATGCATGAGCGGCAATGGGAACGGAAGGCTTGGAAGTGCTCGAGCGGCCCGCTCTAGTGAGAATCCGGGCGGCAAGATAGCCAATTCCGAGGACGATGAAGCCACCTACTGCATCTAGCAAGTAGTGGTTGGCGGTTAACACGATGGTAATTACCGTGCCGACTGGATATAGCGCGGCCAACCCTTTCGACCACCAGTGGCGCATGCGGGGGACAAGAATGCACGCGCACCATAGGGCCCACGCGCAGTGCACGCTAGGCATGGCTGCGTATTGGTTGGATATTTCATTCACCGCGCCTTGATTAAACGACCAGAAAGTAGGGTACTGCGCCAAAGTGTCAACAAAGCCGTAACTTGCGGGAAGCAAGCGAGGGGGCATAAGTGGCCAGAAAGCAAAACCAATAAGTGCGAGCGCGGTAGCGATCATCAAGGTGTTTCTCCACAGGGGGTAAACGTCGCGGTGTTTACGAAAAATAAACACCGCGACGCCGATGGTTACAACGAAATGTAACGATCCGTAGAAATAGTTACTGGCGATAATGAGAGGGCGAATATTGAGTGCCCATTCGTGCACCCCGTGTTCGATGTTGATCCCGAGGGTGCGCTGCCAATCCATGAGCTGGTAGGCATGACGGCGCGCCAGTGGAGGGTTGCTTTTGTTGGCGTTGCGAATGGTTGAGTAAATGCCGTAGAACGAAAGTACGAGCAGGATTTCCATCCACCAGTAGATGACGTAGCCATCGCTAAGGCGATGAGCTCCTGGCCACCGCCGGTAAAAGGGCTCACTTTTAGGGGGCTTTTCGCTTTCGTTCATTATCTTTCCTGGTCATCGTGGGCGTCGTGGCGGTGGCCGAGAGCAAAGGCGGGGGCACCGGCCAGACTAACTATAAGGGTCATGGCGTACCAAAGAAGGCCGATGGCCACGGCTTGACCCGTCGGAACTCCTAGCGGGTGGAGAAAAAATGCCAGCATTGCTTCGCGCACACCTAGACCGCCGAGGGAAATCGGCAGTACTTGCAGCATGGCCACCGCGGGAATGAAAGCAAGAATGGCGCCGTTGGGAACACTGGCCCCCACGGTATGAATAGCGCAGTAGACCGCACCTATTACGAGTAACTGGTAAACCACCGCCGCGGTGAGCGCTTCAAAGGCGTCGCGCGGATCAGCGCGCATGCGCGCCACGCCAACGTGAACTATCCCGATAAAGCGAGTCCAGTTGGTGTTATGTACATAGCGGCCCGCTAGACGCGGGCTAGCTGCTAACCCGAGAAGAATCGCGAGCAAGACCACGGCCACTCCGGCAATTAACAGAGCCACCCAAGATCGGGCCAAAGTTATTAGATCGCGCCGAGCAACGAAACCAACCACGGTGAGCAGCGGGAGGGCAACGAAGCCAGTAAGGCGCTCAATGACCACCGCACCAAAAGCGACTTCAGTGGAGCCCACGTCTTTAGAACTGCGGCTGACGCGTAGAACATCGCCCCCGATGGTGGAGGGTAAGACATTGCCGACAAACTGTGCCGCGAGGTAGTGCTGAAGGAGAGTGGATAGGGCAACGGGGGCGTGATAGACCGCGAGCACTCTTTGCCACCGTTCGGCCGCCACGACGAAACTGAGCGCGAGGAGGAGGATCCCACCGACGAGGAAGGCAACCGTGCCCGGCAGGCTGCGGTCAGGCACGATAAGGGTGTCGGGATCAATGCGGCTAATGAGCACGATGAGCAGCCCTATGCTCACCGTGGCTCGGCCAATCTGGATTAAGGCGCGCCGTTTCCTCCGCTTGTTCCCCACGCTCATAGGGTAGGAGACTGAGGGCGGCCCACTTATCAATCGGCATTAAGCGTTTAAACGAGGAGGCGACTATGAAAATCACTACTGATGACGGGGTGGTGTTAGAAGTTAAACGCCAAGGCGAAGGCGAGCCCTTTTTTATGGTTCACGGCTTCACCGGTGCCAAAGAAGATTTCTACGATCACACCGCAGAGTTGGCCAAACATTCGGAAGTGGTAACTCTCGATTTGCGCGGTCACGGTGAGAGCGACCACCCCGAGGGTGCGGATAAATATTCTCTCGATCGTTTGGCCGCGGACATACTGGCGGTCGCCGACGCGCTCGAACTCGAAACTTTTGGTTTACTGGGTCACTCGATGGGCGGGATGGTGGCTCGGCGAGTGGTGCTCGCCCACCCCGAACGAGTTAGTTCTCTGGTGTTGATGGACACCTCGCCCGGACCTCCGGATGGTGTTGACCCTGAGTTGGCCGAGATGGCCGCGCGGTTGGCATTGACTGAAGGGATGGATGCTTTGCGGGCCGTGCTTGATGAAGCCGATGTTCTAGGTTCGCAAGCGGACAAGCGAGTACGAGCGACGCGCCCAGGCTACGAGGAATTTAACGATCGCAAGTGGGACGCGGTCGCGCCCATGGCTTACGCCACTTTGTTGCGGGAGATGATTGCTCAGCCTCATCAACTTGAAGAGTTGCGCGGACTTGCGTGTCCGACTTTGGTAGTGGTGGGCGACCAAGACTCCAACTTCCTTGCTGATGCCCACCAAATGGCGGGAGCTATTGCTGGTGCTGAGTTAGCGGTGATACCCGAAGCGGGGCATTCTCCTCAATTCGAGAATCCGGAAGCGTGGTTTATCGCCGTCGATACTTTTGTCCGCGGCCGCGTCGGCGTGGCGTAGGGATTTCGTCCATGGCTATTACTCACCCCAATCAAGCCGACCTCCTTGAATCCGGAGTGGTCGAAGTCGATGTGCTGGAGCGGGTGCTGGCTAAAGCGCTTGAAGGCGGCGGCGAGTTCGCCGAGGTGTTCGTTGAAGATCGAGTCAATAACGCGGTGCACTTAGACGACACTCGTATTGAAGAGTTGGTCTCGGGGCGAACCCGGGGTGCGGGGATCCGAGTTTTGGCTGGGGCTACGACGGGGTATGCCCATAGCGCCGACCTCTCGCCGGAAGGGTTGTTGAAGTGCGCTTCGGCCGCTGCGAGCGCGGCCCGCGGAAAAAGCGGCGGCACTCACGTGGTGGCCCTTTCATCACCGGCTCGTAACCGACAAGGTGAAACCGTCCCGCCCGAGTCAATCGAAAAGCATCGCAAAGTGGAGTTGCTCAATATCGCCGACGAGGCGGCTCGCGGGCGCAACCCGGCCATCAAACAGGTGAGCGCCACTTACGCCGACAGTCGACGCCGTATTTTGGTGGCTAATTCTGACGGAGTGCTGGCCACCGATGGGCGAGTACGAACCCGCTTTATGGTCCAGTGCGTGGCCGTCGGTGATACCGGAATGCAGACCGGTACTGACGCTCCGGGCTACACCCAAGGGTTTGAGTTTTTCGATGCGATCAATCCTGAATCGGTGGCCGTTACCGCCGCCGACCGAGCGCTTACTTTATTGCGGGCTCGCCCCGCTCCTACCGGAAAGTTACCGGTGGTGTTGCGGCGCGGTGCGGGGGGAGTGTTATTTCACGAAGCCTGTGGTCACGGTCTCGAAGCCGATCTAGTGGGACGAGACGCGTCGGTGTTTCGTGATCAAGTTGATCAACTAGTGGCTTCGCCGTTAGTCACAGTGGTCGACGACGGAGGCTTTGAACACGGATGGGGAACGAGCGCCATCGACGACGAGGGAACTCCAGTAGCGCGCAATGTCCTCATCGAAAACGGAGTGCTTAGTGATTACATGTGGGACCTGATTCGGGCGCGCCAAAGCGGGCGCGCGAGTAGTGGTAACGGTCGGCGGGAGACTTACCAAGATTTACCCATGGTGCGTATGACTAACACTTATTTGGTGGCCGGAGAAACTAACCCCGACGACATTATCGCTGACACCGAATACGGTCTGTACTGCGCGTCACTCGGGGGTGGTCAGGTCAATACCGCTACCGGAGATTATGTGTTCGGAGTCACCGAGGCCTATTTGATCGAAAACGGTGAGATCACCGACCCGGTGCGGGCCGCACAACTCATTGGCAACGGGCTCGAAACTCTCCGGCTTGTCGATGCGGTTGGTAACGATTTCGATACCTGGGCCGGCACCTGTGGCAAAGACGGTCAGGGGGTTCCGGTATCGGCCGGTCAGCCCACTTTGCGGGTGGCCGAGCTAACTGTTGGCGGCACTGCTCGTGGCTGAAATTCCTATATTCGATCTAGCTCTCAGGGTGGTTGAGAAAGCCCACCCCGGCGAACAGGTTGAGGCCTACGTCACTCGGTCTCGAACTACCGAGGTGGCAATTCACGCCGGAGCGGTCGAATCGCTAGTAGTGGCCGAGCCCGCTGGAGTCGGGGTTCGAGTTTTACTCGGCGATCGACAGGGGTTTGCGTGGGCGGGATCCCTCGACCCCGACATTATCGACGAAGCGCTGGGCGCGGCGCGCGACAACGCCACTTTCGCTACCCCCGATGACTCTTTGGCCTTCGCCACTCTCGCCGACGGGGCGGGTGAAGTAGCTGAACTTGACCTGTGGCGCGACGACATCTTGACTACTGCCACCGCCGATAAAGTTGCCTACGCTTTAGCCGTCGAACAAGCCACTCTCGGAGCCGACCCACTAGTGCGCGCGGTGGAGTCGGCGCACTACGGAGACTCGGCCACCGAAGTGGCGATCGTTAGTTCACTAGGAGTCCAAGTAGCCAAGCGTTCTACTGGTTGTTCGGTCTCGGCCCACGCGCTCGCGGGTCAAGGAAGCGCTACTCGTACCGGATACGGATTTTCGGCGGGGCGAGCGTTCGCTGATCTTGATCTCAATGTCGCGAGTGCCGACGCGGCTAAGCGGGCAGTGCGGCTGTTGGGCGCTAAACAGCCGGCTACCACCAATTTGCCGGTGATCTTCGATCCTCTAGTCACCCGTTCGCTTCTCGCGTTAGTCGGGGGCGCGCTCGGGGGAGAGGCGATCACCAAAGGCCGGTCGATGTTTGTCGGTCGCGAAGGAGAAACGGTGGGTGCCCCTAATCTCACGCTCGTTGATGTCCCCACCGACCCCGCGGCCTTTGGCGCGTCAAGCCACGACTCCGAAGGAGTGCCTACTCGGAGGGTCGAACTCATCAAAAATGGTGTACTTACTGGCTTTCTCCACAATGTCGTCACCGGTCGCCGGGCGGGCACCGCGACCACCGGATCGGCGGTGCGGGGCTATGCCAGCACTCCGGGCGTGGGCGGGCGCGCCCTTTGTCTTACTCCGGGGCCAAATTCGCCCGAAGAGATCTTGGTCGCGGCGGGCGAAGCGTTTTACGTTCAGTCGGTAAGTGGTATCCATTCGGGCACCAACACCGTCAGCGGTGACTTCTCGGTTGGAGCCGAAGGGCTCATCGTTCGTAACGGTGAATTTGCCGAACCGATTCGCGAGGTAACTATTGCGTCAACCTTACCCCGCATGCTCAGCGAGATAACGACTATCGGCTCAGATTTAACTTGGTTCCCCGGCGGAGCGGCCGGGCTGACTCTATTGATTAGCGAGATGACAATTAGCGGTTCTTAACTTTCGTGCCCCGGCGGCCGAGAATTTCTTGTAGTTCGGCAATGGCTACCAGTGGGTCAAGGCCAACGTGGACCACTTCAATTCCCAGCGCGCGAGCCGCTTCGATGTTGTCGTAGTTGTCGTCGAGGAATACTGCCGCCGTCGGCTTACTGCCCGCCTGTTCGCAAGTTAGGGTGTAGATGCGGGAGTCAGGTTTGCGCATCCCTACCTCGCTAGAGTCGATGACCACATCAAAGCACTCCTCCACCGGAAACGAATCCCACCACGTGTCGTGGAATTCCCGCACATTGTTGGTAAGTAGCGCGAGCCGCAACCCCTGGGCCCGCAGGCGCCAGATTTCGTGGACGATGGGCCAGTAGATCCGAGGGCCAGTAGATCCGGAAAAGGCTTCTAAGTCGGCTGGCTCAAGGTCGCGACCCAAAATGTCCGGGGCGGCGGCTAAGACTTGATTTAGGTAAGTGGCGAAGTCGAGTTCGCCGGTCTCAAGCCGGTGAAAATCGCTTATTTCATCAGGGTCTACTGCGCCATCAACCGGGTCACCCCCGCCCGCGTTGGCGGGGCGATCACCGAATAAGAGACGAGATACTGACCCCGCGGGCAACTCTCTCCGGCGTTCAAAGTCAGAGAAGTCGCGTAGCAAAGATTCACTTATTCCCCCGCCGTAGTCGAATATCACCAACTCGATCACTATCGGGCCCGACTAATTGAGTTCGAGGATAATGGCTGAGATGGGGGCAACGATTAAAAGGTAGTAGGCGAAGATCCGTAGAGAATGAGTGCGGAGATATTTGAGCAGACCTTCAATGGCCACCCAGCCGCTGATGCCCGCGACAATGAATCCGGCAATCACTGGTCCGGTAATACGAAAGTTACCGTTGACTACATCGGGGATCTTGGTGGCGATCGCGCCGAGAATAATTGGAATAGAAAGAAGGAAAGAAAACCGAGCCGCTTCTTCGTGTTCGATTCCCTGAGCGATGCCCGCCGAGATGGTGGCTCCGGAGCGCGAAATGCCCGGCGTGATTGCTACTGCTTGCGCAACCCCAATCACTAAAGTTCGTTTGGCATTAGGAGTGGTGGGCGGACGGGTGACGAGATAGCGGGCCGCGAGATATTCACCCCCAAGCAAAATCCCCGCGGTAACGATCCAGAACCCGCAGACCCACAGCGGCTGGTCGAACAAGTTCTCAAATTCTGAGCCCAGCAGAAGTCCCGCTATTCCCGCGGGGATACTTCCGAGCAGTAACAAACCAATGAGGCGACGGTCGGCGGCCGGGTTGGCCCCCCGACCAATGAGACCGCGCCCGAGGTGGAGGAGTTGGTACCGAAAAGAAAAAATCACCGCGATCAGAGTCCCGAGGTGAAGCACGAGATCAAAGGCCAGGGGCGGCTGCTTCCAGCCCAACAGCGCGGGCACCACCACGAGATGACCGCTGGACGAAATGGGAAGAAATTCAGTTATCCCTTGGACTAGCCCGAGAACGATGCTTTCTAGCCAATCCATAGTGGTATTGATGTTAGGGGTTAGTCCGGCTCGTCGGGTGCCCGTTAACGCCCGCGGGCTTCTTCGGGGGGATCGAGGGCAAGGCTGAGGGTTCCGCGGCTGGCGACGAAAGCGATTGTTTGGGCTTGGCGAGGCGAAACGAGCAGAGTCACTCCGAGAGTGGGGCCACTAACTGATGGCCGACCTCGACTCACTCCCAGTACCAAAACTCCCTCGGCGATGACGCGGGCCGAAACGGTATCGTCGCCGGTGGCCGAAAGCGGATCGGGGAAAGTGGCGTAGAGATCGACTATCGCCCCTACTCGAGGGCGGATCGATTCCGCCACCGCCACCCGCACCGCTCGAGTGCCCGCGGGCAGCGCTCCGTCGAGACCGCGCCGACTAAGTGTGGCCAGATTCGCATTACTTACGAACCCACCTTTTACTATCGGCACGGTTACTACTCGCCCGATCACTTCACTAGTTGTTTTCATGACTTGGGGGGGAAGTTGTGAGCGGTATACGGGTCGGGTGTTCAAGTCTCGAGCGGAAATAGTGCGCCCCACGGTTAGTTTTCGCCGCGCCACGACCACAGATTGTTCGGGCCCTAAAGAGCTGGCGCGGCGGTGCAGAGTAGAAAGGTCGCTAATTGCCACTGATGCGGTGGCGATGGTTACGATTAGGGCGGCGGCGGCAAATATGAGTGCCCGAGGTGAGCGTCGAAACATGGAGTCTCCTTTTCGATGGTTCCGCTGAGGCGGATTCCCAAGCGAGACACTCCACTTTTGAATTTACGACGAAGAATCTTTCTTAGTACTTGATTTCGCCGGACTCGATTTGTCGCCCCCGGTTTTTTTGTCTTTCGAATCTGATTTAGTCGAATCTGATTTAGTCGAATCCGATTTTTCTCCCCCCGACTTAGAATCCGAACTGTCCCCGTCGGAGTTATTGGACTCACTCGAACTCATCGACTTCGAACTGCTGCGATTGTCGGTCTTATAAAACCCCGAGCCTTTCAGCACGATGCCGGCAGGAGTGAGAACTTTCACTACCGGCCCCTCGCATCCGCCCACATGGGTAGTAAGGGCGTCGTCGGTTATCGATTGCCACACCTCGAAATCTTCGTTACAGGCGGGGCAACGGTAGCGGTAGGTAGGCAAGGTTTTGGGCTTTCGGGCTCAAGTTATTGGCACTCTAGGGATTTGAGTGCTAACGCTACCCGCTCGCTGGTGGGTCCTGCCGACCCGCTCGCTCGGTGGGGCTCGTAAGTAGCACAATAGAGATAGTGATCTCCACCGGCCTCGTCCTTTGTCTCGCGCTCATTCCTGCGGCTTACGCCCTGGGCATGTTGCCGAGTGCTCGCTTGGTGGCTCGTCGCTCGGGAGTGGACATTGCCAAAGAGGGAAGCGGCAACCCGGGCGCATCGAATGTAATCCGGCTGGTGGGTTGGCGAGCGGGGCTGCTGGTCTTGGCTCTTGATGTTGGCAAGGGCGCCTTGGCCGCCGGAGTCGGTTTGGCCCTCGACGATCACCGCGGGGCATTTATTTTGGGAGTGGCGGCTGTGATCGGCCACGTGTTCCCGATCACGACACGATTTCGGGGCGGTAAAGGTGTGGCCACTGCCGCAGGAGTTATGTTGGTGGTCTTCCCGTTCGTAGTTGTGGTGCTCGGGGTGGTCTGGGTGATCATTGCTAAGGGTTTGCATAAAGCTTCTATCGCTTCGGTGGTGGTAGCCGCGCTGTTCCCCGTCATTGTTATCTTGCGCGGTGGCGGCGCACTCGACATTTCGGTTACCTGTGCGCTGGCGGTGGTAGTTATTGGTCGCCACTATTCAAATATTCGCCGGCTGGTCAAAGGTGAAGAACTTGGGTTGGGCGGCGGCACAACTCGCAAGCCCAACGCTGGCGGTGAGTGAACGTCGCACGACGCGGGCCGTAATTCCGGCCGCCGGACTCGGCACGCGTTTTCTTCCCGCCACTAAAAGTCAGCCCAAAGAAATGTTGCCGATCGTCGATCGACCCGCGATTGAGTATGTGGTCGAAGAAGCTCACGACTGCGGGCTGAGCGACATTTCGATTATTTCGCGACCAGAAAAAACTTCACTCGAAGGCCACTTTGCTCCCGTTCCCGATCTCGTTGCCCTCTTGACTGAGCAGGGCAAGGAAGATCTTTTAGCCGGGTTGCGTCGCATTGATGAGTTGGGGTCGGTCAATTTTATTTATCAGCCCGACCCCCGCGGCCTCGGCGATGCCATCGCTCACGCCGAGCACCATGTAGGGGAAAACCCTTTTGCCGTATTACTGGCCGACGATCTGATGGTCGACGGGGGAGCACTTTTGACCCGCATGCTCGATGTCCACCAAGAGCGGCAGGCCACAGTGTTGGCCCTCATTGAAGTACCCGACGATCAGATTTCCGCCTACGGGTCGGTGGCCGCCGAGTTAGTCGAGCCGGGTTTAATGCAAGTTCATCACATCGTAGAAAAACCTTCCCCCGCCGATGCGCCTTCGAACCTTGCCGTCATCGGTCGCTACGTTTTCACCCCGGGGATTTTTGCTGCTATAGGCGAAACCGACCTTGGCGTTGGCGGTGAACTGCAGATCACCGATGCTATTGGCACCTTGATCAATTCGGAGCCAGTTTTCGGAGTGGTATTTTCGCACGGGCGTTTCGACGTCGGACAAAAACTCGATTTTTTGCGGGCCACAGTCGAGATCGCCCTCGACCGTGACGATTTAGGTCCGGAGTTCGCCCAACTTTTAGTCGAGACACTGAAGCGTCGGGGATTGGTTTAGGCAATCGATCGTGAGTTCTTTAGTTCCACTCGAACAGGTGCAGGCCGAGATACTGGCCGCAGTACCTAACCTGTCCGCGACGGAAGTCGCGTTGGCCGACGCCCTCGGTTTGGTGTTGGCCGAAGATATTTTTACCGCCGAACCAATTCCCCCGTTCGCTAACACCGCCATGGACGGCTACGCGGTGCGCGCGGCCGACACCGAGAGCGCTTCTCTCACCTCGCCGGTGTCTTTGCGGGTGGTCGACGAGGTGCCGGCGGGTCATGTGGCCACCCACCCGGTCGGACCCAGTGAAGCGATACGCATAATGACCGGCGCCCCTATGCCCAACGGGGCCGACGCCGTAGTTATGGTCGAGCGCACTCACTCCCTCGACCCCGAAACGGTGGCGGTAGAACATCCCGCCACCAGGGGCGATCACGTGCGCTTAGCGGGGGGTGACTTGGCCGCGGGCGACGAGGTGTTCAGCCTCGGTACCGAACTCACCGCCGCCCATATCGGCGTGTTGGCCAGCATTGGAGTAACCCAAATAAGGGTTATTCCTGCTCCCCGAGTAGGCGTGCTTTCCACCGGTGACGAGCTCATCGCGGCCGGCCCCCTCGCTCCGGGCCAAATACGCGACTCCAATCGCCCGATGCTGTTGGGCTTGGTGCGCGAGTCGGGCTTTGTCCCCGTCGATTTAGGTCAGGTGGGCGACGACGAGGACCTCATTGTTGACACTTTGCGCCCCGCACTATTGGAGTGTGAAGCGATTCTCACTAGCGGGGGAGTCTCGGTCGGCGATTACGACTTCGTTAAGGCCGCACTCAACCGGCTCGGCTCGCTTGAGTGGCGACAAGTCGCGATTAAGCCGGCCAAGCCGCTGGCCTTCGGCGTAATTTCCGGAACGCCGATCTTCGGTTTACCGGGCAACCCGGTATCGTCGCTCGTTAGTTACGAATTATTCGCCCGTCCCGCCCTGCGCCAGATGTCCGGTCACCAAATACTCCATCGCCCTACGGTAAGCGCGCGAGCCGAGCATGATTTCACTCGCCGACCCGACGGCAAAGTTCATTTTGTGCGGGTACAAGTGCGTTGGAGTGAGTCGGGCTATGTGGTGGCCAGCAGTGGCGAGCAGGCCAGCAATGTTTTATCGGCCACTGCGCGCGCCAATGGCCTAGCCCGCATCCCCGACGGCAACGGAGTGACCGCGGGCGACTCGGTGCCGGTAGTGCTCTGGCGCGCCTAGCCTTTGCCCATGACCACTGCTGGTCGGGTCGTCGGTTTTCGTGCGTGGGTCAACTACTCCGGCGCGACGTAAAGGCCGAGATGGGTAACGGTTAACCGTCGGTTTTATTTTTATGGAAAACGCGGTTGTAGATTCTTTTTAAAAACAAGAAAATTATCATTGACTAATTTTAATACACTCAGAGTCAGACGGTGATGAACCGGCGTCCGGCGCGGGTGCTATCTCAGTAAGGGTTTTACTGGACTTCGGCGTCGAGGCGCTCGATTGCTCGGTAGTAGGCCATTTCGAGTCCTGACGCGCGGGCCATCTCGCGTAGTAGGCAAAGCGAAGTACCACTTCTCAGTGTCGGCAGTGCTCTGGCGCGCCTAGCCTTAGCCCATGACCACCGCTCTGATCGACCCCTTCAATCGTCAGGTGAAAGACCTGCGCATTTCGATCACCGATCGTTGCAACTTCCGCTGCACCTACTGCATGCCCGAGGAGGGGATGAAGTGGATGGATCGCGCCGAATTGCTCACTTACGAAGAGCTCACTCGGGTGGCTCGAGTATGCGTTGAGCGCTGGGGGTTCAACGCCATTCGCATTACCGGGGGCGAGCCCACATTGCGCGCTCACCTGCCTCGGCTCTTCGAGATGCTCGCCCCGCTCGGCACCGATTTAGCCATGACCACCAACGGAGTCCGCCTGCCCGAGATTGCTCACGATCTCGCCGCCGCGGGCCTAAAGCGGGTAAATGTCTCTATCGATTCTCTTGACCCCGAAACTTTTCGTCGAATTACCCAGCGCGATGACCTCAGTCGAGTTTTGTCCGGAATCGCGGCCGCACTCGATGCCGGCCTTGCGCCAGTGAAACTCAACTGCGTGGTGATGCGGGGAGTCAACGATCACGAGGTGGTCGATCTTGCCGCCTTCGGACGCACTCACTCAGTGGGGGTGCGCTTTATTGAGTTCATGCCTCTTGACGCTCAGGGCGAGTGGTCACGCGACCAAGTTGTGCCCGCGGCCGAGATACTGGCTGCTATCGACGAAGTGTTCCCGCTCGAGCGGGCAAGCGCGGCCGAGTCTGATACCAGCGAGCCGGCTCGGCTAGTGCGTTATCAAGACGGTCAGGGCGATGTGGGAGTGATCGCCAGTGTCACCGAACCGTTCTGCGGCGATTGCGATCGGGTGCGCCTGACCGCGGACGGCAAGTTTCGCACCTGTCTGTTTGCGCACGCCGAGACCGACTTACGGGCAGTTCTACGCTCCGGTGCCACCGACGACGAACTCGCAGCGGTAATTGCCGGAGCCGTAGCCACCAAAACTGCGGGCCATCGCATCGGCCAAGTTGACTTCATCCCGCCCGCTCGGCCCATGAGTCAGATCGGGGGCTGAGTGACTTCGTTTAAGTTCACCCATCTCGACGACGAGGGGAACGCCCGCATGGTTGATGTCACCGAAAAAGAGGTCACCCACCGCCGGGCGAGGGCGCGAGGGCGAGTTCATATGGAACCGGCCACCGCCGAGCAAATAGCGGCCGGTGGTCTAGCCAAAGGCGATGTGCTGGCGGTGGCTCGAGTGGCGGCTATTCAGGCGGCCAAACAAACTGCGAACCTAATCCCGCTGTGTCACCCCTTGCGACTGGGTTCGATAACGGTGGACTTCGCCGTCGGCGCGACCTGCGTCGAGATTGAAGTCGTAGTCGAGGCGGTTGACCGCACTGGGGTAGAGATGGAGGCACTCACCGCCGTCAGCGTCGCTGCGCTCACCATTTACGACATGGCCAAGGCGGTCGATAAAGAGATGGTGATTGGCGAGATAGCCCTTTGGGAGAAAGACGGCGGTCGTTCGGGGGCCTACCGGCGCACTGATTAATATTATTAAATCGGACAAATCGGACATATACCCCCGCAGATAGACCGCGCCGGGTACTCAATCCAGTAATATTTACTTCAACGACGGCGCTAGTCCTTGGGGGAAGGTGCGTCGTCATCCCATTACCTAGCCCTTGGAGTCGCGTATCCCTATGGCCGTAGTAGTTGTTCTAGTCCTCTTAGCCTTATGGGCGGCGGTGTTGGTTCCGCCGATAATGCGCGCCCGCGGGCGAGGAGAGCAGTCGATGGGGGGAACAAGCGGAATTGTGGCCGACCTCAAAGCCACCGTCTTCGAGGGTCGTCGCCGCAGCCTCGCTCCGTCGTCGCTGCCTACGCTTATGGGCCCAGTTGGCCCACCCCGGTCGGAAATTCCTGAAGGCCCACTTCCGACCAACATGAGCCCCCAACAAAAGCGTCGCCGCGATATCTTCTTGGGTCTCCTAGGTGTCGTCTTGGTGACTTTTGTGCTGGCGATCTTGGCCAGCAGCACCGCTTTTTGGCTTATCCAATTGTTGGTCGATATTCTCCTTGGCGCCTACGTGGTACTTCTCCTTCGCTTCAAGGCTGAACGAACCGCGAGAATGCACTCGGCCGCGCCCGCTTCGTCGAGTTACGCGGTGGCGGCAAATGCTCTACCGTCAAATGTTCGCACCATGAACCGCAGTCACTCACCACAGTCCGCGCCGATCACGCGCGGCTCTACGGTGATCGCTTTCCCTAGCGTCGCTGCCGCGCGTTAAGCGCAAAGGTCTTAGCGTGCGAATGAAACACATTCGCGCGCTCGACGGGTTACGCGGCATAGCTGTTTTACTCGTAGTCGCTTATCACTTTTCTCCTCAACATCTCCCGGGAGGTTTTCTTGGGGTCGATGTCTTCTTTGTTTTAAGTGGGTTTTTGATTACTAGCCTGCTAGTGACCGAACGCGATTCCTCTGGCCACATCGGATTAAGAGCTTTTTGGATTCGCCGAGCAAGGCGCCTTTTCCCTGCTCTGCTGCTGTTAATCATCGCGGTTGGGATCTATTCCCTTTTATTTGCTAGCCCACTGGCGGTTAGGTCGATCCGTGATGATGGCCTAGCAAGCCTTTTTTACGTCGCTAATTGGCGTTTTGTCTATTCGGGCCAGTCTTATATTGAACAGTTTGTGGGGGTGGGGCCGAGCCCGTTCCGGCATACCTGGTCGCTAGCTATTGAAGAGCAGTACTACTTAATTTGGCCTCTAATAGTGGCTTCGGTCGGAGTCGCCTGGTCGCGCTATCGCACCGGATCAGTGCGACCTGTAGTTGTACTTACTTGCGTTGGTCTCGCGTTGGTTTCAACGGCAGTAATGGCCGCCCTGTTTAGTCCAGGCTCTGATCCGAGTCGGGTTTATTACGGTACCGATTCACGCGCCCATCTGCTGTTAGTAGGTTCAGCTCTCGGCGCTTTAAGCGCAGGTGTACTAGAAGTTGGACGCCTTGCGTGGCAACGCGCATTGATAGTTGGTGGAATATTAGCGCTGGGTGCCTTGTTCTTCCTCTCCTTTAATTCTGATCCGACCAACAACTGGCTCTATCGCGGTGGCTACTTGGCGTTCGCTTTGCTAATCGCACTAGTCATTGCTGGAGCGGGGCAATCGGGGTTTAATCCGCTAGCCAAATTTTTAGGTTTACGCGCTTTGGTCGGACTTGGTTTGATTTCTTACGGAATCTATCTATGGCATTGGCCAATTTCTTTATGGGTTACCGAGGCCAATACTGGACTCGTTGGCGTTAGTCTCTTCGCTCTCCGCTCGGCCATAACCCTAGTGGTGTCGGTCGCCAGTTACTTTTTAGTTGAACGACCAATCCGACAAGGCGCTTTGAGCAAATTGGGCCCCGCGGTGCCTTGGATTGTCGGACCAATCTCGGTTGGTCTAGCAGTTCTTGTTCTTGTAGTTCCAACCTGGACCAACATCGAGAGCACTCCAATTTTTGCCGAATCCACTTCATCAGCAACCGCGACTAAGGAGTATGAGTTGGCGCCCCGTTGCGACTCGGTTGCCACTGATTCCCAATCCTTTGTCGGCGACCGAGTGGCGCTGTACGGTAATTCGATTGCCGGTGAAATAAAGGAATGTCTTGGAGCCATTGTTGAAAAACGGGGAGGTATTTTCCGACCCGCAACTCAGGCTGGGGCGGGATTGTGCGACTTTTTACCTCAAGCGCGCTTTGATGTTAAAAATCGATCCTCTCGGCCAACCCTCGCCGTTATCTTCGCTCTACCAGTTAAAACAACCCTCTGCACCGGTGGAAAGGGAGCGTTAGAACCCTGCGACGAAAAATGCCAGGAAGATTTTGTTTCCACGGTAAAAAAGATGACCGCACTATTCGTAAAACAAGGCATTCCGGTGGCTTTGGTTCCCCCAATCCCGCCAGTTGGTGAAACTAGCGACCTATTAACTGAAAAGTTACGAGCGATAGCGGACGAGAACCCCAATTTAGTTAGCGTTGTTGACGCAGGCGTATTTCTACGTAATGACGCGGGTATGTATCAGTTTTTCATGCCTTGCTCTCCTAGTACTGAAATAGGTTGCGCTCCGGAGTCGCCAGAGAAAAACTCGCCGCGCTCCGTGAGAGTTCGGCTTCATTTTGATGGGGTCCACCTCTGTGCTGACCCCGATTTCGTCAACGGCTGCAACGAAGAATACTCCGGTGGTCAGCGCCGCGCCGCGGCCGCCATTGCCCAAGCTTTAATTGAAAATCCCGTTTTGCGTCGTTAAGCGCAAAGGTCTTAAGCGACAACTTTGGTACGCTGAGAATCCCTTGGGGGTGTAGCTCAGCCCGGTAGAGCGCTACGTTCGCAACGTAGAAGTCGTGGGTTCAAGTCCCATCACCTCCACTAGGCCCTGTAAGGGATTTCCCGATACAGAGAAAGGCCCCATTTTCTAGCAAGACAAGAAGTTGACGAGCTCGGTTCGGAGCCTCGCGATCGAGCGGAACTGTAGAAATCCTTGGTTCACTTTGCTCGGGCGACTTTTCGGTGGCTGATCATTTGGCGTTGGCACATCTAACCATCGCCGAAGTGAGAGAACGTTTTAGCGTTCAACCCCCCAACCCGTCGTTTCCAGAATTTATTTCCTAAACTTTCGCGATCAAGTCGGGGGTGATCTCGTCGATGTGAGCACAGCCCGCCAACGCCATCGCGGCGCTAAATTCGGTTATCAGCAATTCAAGCACTCGAGTTACTCCGGCCGCGCCGCCCGCGGCTAAACCCCACAACACCGGTCGACCAACTTGGACCGCGGTGGCCCCCAGCGCAATAGCTCGCAAGATATCGCTACCTCGGCGAATGCCGCCGTCGACCACTACGGGCGCCTGGCCATTCACTGCCGCCACTACTTCAGGAAGCGCGCGCGCAGTGGCAATAGTTCCGTCGAGTTGGCGGCCCCCGTGATTGCTAACCGCTATTCCGGCGGCACCATGGTCTATGGCTCGTACCGCGTCGTCCGCGCGCAGTACACCTTTTACCCACACCGGTATATCGACTGCCCGGGCCAAAGTTTCGAGGTCGGCCCAAGTGAGTGAAGGGTCGATGGTCCAACTCAATGCTTCCCCGAGACCGCTTCCGCGGTGGCCAGTGGGTTGACCAGGGCGCTCGAGGTTGGCGATTTTCATTCCTTTGGGAACATGAAACTTATTACGAATGTCTCGCTCGCGGGTTCCCCAAATTGGTGTGTCGAGAGTAACCATGAGCGCTCGGCACCCCGCCGCTTGTGCTCGGCGGGCGAGATCGGTGGTGAAGTCTCGGTCTTGGGCGATGTAAATCTGCATCACCAGTGGACTGGTGGTCACTGCGGCCACATCTTCGATTGTGCGGGTCGACAAACTCGATAGCACCAACGGAATATCGGCCGCGCTCGCTCCGCGCCCGGTGGCTACTTCACCTTCGGGATCGGCCATTTGGTGTAAGGCAGTGGGGGCGACGAGTAAGGGCGCGGCCACTCTTTGACCAAATAGATCAATGGTCGGGTTGCGCTGCGAGACATCTACTAACACTCGGGGCCGCAGCCCCAAGCCTCGCCACGCGGTGATGTTTTCGGCCACGGTTATTTCGTCGCCCGAACCGTTGCGGTAATAGTCGTAGGCCGCGGGCTCAAGTTTCGCCTCGGCTAGCGCGGCAAACTCTTCAACATTGAGCAGGTCGTCGAGGTTGGCCACGCTGTGATCGTACTGCTCGGTTTGCCGATGAGGGCCGAAACGGCGTTACTTTAAGCTCGAGCCGGAACGCCGAAACTGGCTTGCCCTTCGCTTTCGCTCGTTGGGCTATCGTCTCAGTTTCAATCACTAGGGAGGTTAGTTATGGCATCAGTCTGGAGTTACGAGGGGATGCGAGTAGTAGTCACCGGCGGCGGGGGCTCCGGAATGGGAGCGGCTGCGGTTAGCGAACTTGTCGACCTCGGCGCCGAAGTGCATGTCATCGACCTCAAAGACGCTCCCGTGCAAGTAGCCAGTCAACAAGCAGTCGACTTGCGCGACCCCGACGCCAGCGCCGCGGCCATCGAAAAAATTGGTGGCCCCATCAACGCCCTCTTCAACTGTGCCGGTCTTCCCGGCCCGCCGTTTTCTGACCTCGACACGATGTTGGTCAACTTTGTCGCTATGCGTCACCTAGCCGAGTTGTGCGCCGACCGCATGCCGACCGGCGGAGCGATTGCCAGTATTTCGTCAACCGCAGGTAGTGGCTATCTCCAAAGCATCGAAAAGTGGATGCCGTTAGTAACCACGCCTGACTTTGCGAGCGCCAAGGCGTGGTGTGAATCCAACCCCGAAGCTATTGCCAGCGGTTACGCCCCTTCGAAAGAGGCGATCATCGTCTGGACTATGTACGCGGCCAAAGCGTTGGCCGAGCGCAATATTCGGGTTAACTGCATTAGCCCCGGACCAACCGACACCCCGATGATGCCAGCCTTTGAAGACTTCGCCGGTAAAGCGATGATCGATATGTTTACTGCGGGAATGGGTCGCCGTTCTACTCCGATAGAACAGGCTTACCCACTCATCTTTCTCAACAGCAAGGCCGCTTCTTACATCACCGGAGAAAACTTTATTACTGACGGTGGAACTCTAGGGTCGATGATGACCGGCACCGTGGTTCTTAGTTTTGACGGTTCGTAGATAACGCGCTCTAATTTTTGCTCAGAGATTAAATACCCTAAGCGCGTTTTCTCGCAAGAACTTGGGCCAAACATGGTCGCGAAAAGGCACTTCCGGTAACTCGGCGAAGATGCGTTCTAAACTAAGCCCCATTGGGTAATAGCCGGCGTACATAATTTTGTCTGCGCCGCGCGTGTTGGCGTAATCGATAATCGCTCGGGGGTAATACTTAGGCGCAAACGCCGAGGTCATGTAGTAAAGGCCGGGCCATTTGAGCATCAGTTTCACTGCTAGCTCCTCCCACGGTTCGGCCCCGTGGCGCATGACGATTTTCAGGTCGGGGAAGTCGTAGCAAACTTGGTCGAAGCGCATTACGTGCTGACAATCAGAGGGGAAACGTGGCCCCGCTATTCCGGCGTTAACTATCACCGGAATATTAAGTTCGATGCAGGTCGCGTAAATCGCGTACATCTTGGGGTCGTCAACGGGTACTTGCGGCAAACATCCTGCGGGGAACACCGACACTGCTTTGATTCCGGTGTCAATTACGGCCGAACGAATTTTGGCAATCGTGCCCATAACGTCGTTGGGGTCAACTTCGAGCGAGATGTCTACTCGGTCGGGGTAGCGACGCTTCGCTTCAAGGGTTTCGCCACTTAACCCAAACAATCCTCGCTGCACCCCGCACGAATCCATCGCGGCCAAGGCTTCGTCGATCGGGTCTACTTCTTCTTTCGCCCCCTCGGGAACATCTTTGAACATGTACTCGGCAAGAAACGTGAACGACTCTTTAGTTTCCGAATCTTTTATTCCGCGCTCAAGGTATCGATAAGTGGCTTTACGGTCACGCAGAGGAAAGCCGATCATGAGATCGACCACCCCGACGCCTTCGGGGTAAGCCATTTATTTATTAAACGGTTTAGAGGTCAGAAGAAGTACTCGACGGCGAGGAGTATCCGCTGTCGTGGCTCTGGTTCTGCTTACGGCGCCAGAAGAAAATAACTCCCCCAATAGCGGCAAGAATGGCAGCGATTTTTCCGATGGCTTTTGCTTTCCCCATGATTTCTCCTCAGGGTTGAAAATTACGGTTACTTGACCCCGTTAGTTTGCCCGAAAGTTCGGCTAAACGCCAATGGGCTTAGGGGTTTTCGCCGGCCGCACCAACTAGCGGTTTGCTCCACCCTGAAGTGTTGAGAAAATCGACTACCGCATGGCCCGGCGAGACCAAGGCGTCACAAGCGGCACGCGCCTCGGGGTCGAGGGTGTGATTGAGAATTACTAGGGCGTCTTGGAGTTGTTCGATGGTGCGGGGGCCAATGATGGGTGCGGTGACTCCAGTCTGTTCTTTGCACCACAACAACGCCATTTGAGTAGCGGTGAGGCCGCGCTTTTCCCCCAGGTCCGCTACCGCTTGTCCGACCGCAATGGCAGTGGGGGTTAAGCGCTCGAGCATCTGGGGTCGACGACTTCCGCGCGAACCTTCAGGTATCCCACCGGCGTAGCGGTTGGCCAATATTCCGGCCCCGAGCGGCGACCACGGCAAAATCGCCAGGTTGCATTTTTGCGCCATAGGTACCAGTTCGTTTTCAATGCGCCGGTCGAGCAAGTTGTAAGGGGGTTGTTCACTTATGTAGGCGGCCTGTCCGACTTGATTCGAGATATTGATCGCCTCAACAACTGCCCACGCGGGAAAAGTCGAGCAGCCGATAAAGCGCACTTTGCCCGCCCGCACGAGTTCGTCGAACGCGCCCAGAGTTTCTTCGGGGGCAACGATAGGCGAGTAGCGGTGAATTTGGTAAAGATCGATGCGGTCAGTCTTTAAGTTCTTTAATGATTGTTCGCAAGACTTGATTATGTGCTCGCGTCGATGAAACTCTCCCGGTTGTCCCGCTCCGGTAGGGAAGCCAACCTTGGTCGCCAGCACGATTTCGTCGCGTCGCCCGTTAGCGGTTAGTGCGTCACCGACAATTTGCTCACTGATTCCGGCCGAATAGACATCGGCGACATCAATCATGTTGAGGCCATTTTCTAAGGCGTAGTTAATGATGAGAGCCGAATCTTCGGCGCCTACGGGGTCACCAAAGTTCATCGCCCCGAGACACAGCGGGGCAACGCTCACCCCCGTTGACCCCAGCGGTCGCAAACTCGCGGTCGGGGAAAGGCCAGGTTCAGTCATCGCCTGAACGCTAGTGCTCGACTAACGAAGCGACCAAAATCTGACTATGCTTTACCCAATGGACAAAACCGTGAAACCCAAGTCGTCCGATCCGGCTACCACCCTCGACCCCGCTTTGCGCTGGGGCCTGGCGGCCGTCTCAACCGGAGCCGCCTTTTTACACTTCGCCGCCGTCGGCGACCATTTTTCAATGAGCGCGGCCCACGGAATATTTTTTGCCGCCGCCGCGTGGTTGCAACTCGCGTTCGCCCTCGCCGTCATTTTGCGCCCTACTCGGGTGTGGATGTGGTTTGGGGTAGTGCTCAACGGTTTTATCGCCACCACTTGGGTCATTTCTCGGGTGTGGGGCTTACCGGTTGAACCCGCTTCGTGGACTCCCGAACCCGCTGCGTTCCCCGATGTCTTGGCCACAATTTTTGAGGTCGCACTGATCGTCGGTTGTCTCGCAGTAGTAACTGGGTTTGCCGCTCGCCACCGGCTGTCTACTTCGGTGACAATGCCCGCTTTAGGAGCATTAGGCGCATCGGTAATTTTGCTTTCTACTGTTGCCTTGGTTCCCGCCGTCGCGGGCGAAGGTCATGATCACTCAGCCGAAGCGCTGAGCGCTTCGGGTACCGGAGTGGCGAGCGCGGGTGGGCATCACGGTTCGACTTCGGGCGCGACCAGTGTCAATGTCGATGGCATTGAAGCCGCCAACGGCAATTCACCCTGCGAAAAATCTGGTCCAGTTATTTCCGAGGGACAAGCGGCCGGTGGTCACGGCCATCGTGGCCCCAATGTGGTTTATCCCATCCCTGATACGGTCACTCGCACCGTACTGGCTGACCAGTTGACTAAGTCCCGAGCCGCCGCTCTCGCCTTGCCCACTGCCGCCGACGCTAAGGCCGCGGGCTATCGCATGGTGACGACCTACCTACCGTGTATCGGTGCGCACTACATGAAGTTCTCGATCGTTGACGGTAAATTCGATCCCTTGGGTCCGGAGATGATGCTTTACGACGGTGACGGCCCCGACGCCAAAGTGGTCGGACTGAGTTATTACATGATCGGTGACGCATCCCCCAACGGTTTTGCTGGCCCTAACGACCCGTGGCACCAACACATCGGTCTTTGCATAGGCAAGGCCGGAATCGTGATCGGCCCCGAAAAGTGGACCAAGGAAGAGTGCGAAGCCAAGGGCGGGCGCAAGAGCGATGGCTCCGACGCTTGGATGATGCACGCCTGGGTGGTTCCGGGCTGGGAAAGTTCGTGGGGGATCTTTAGTGGTGAGCACCCCGAACTAGGCAAAACCGTAGCGTCCTAAAACCAAACGGTTCAGGGTTTAGTTAGACAACTCAAGATCTCTTCAATCGCCATGTCCGCGAGCGCCCGCATTTCTTCATCGGTACGGTCTTGTATCGGGTGGGCCACGAAAACGCGCGCCGGGTCGGCTCCCAGCGCACTAGATTGCGCGTCGGCGGCCACAGTAAATTCGCTCGACGCCACGAATACTGCCGGTATTCCTAACTCCTCTAGATTTACGGTGTCGTGCACACTGCACGACGTGCACGAGCCTCAATCGGCTAAGGCTTCGATCACAAAGTTGCACTTTTGGGCAATCTCGCGCCGTAAATCTATGGGGGCAACTTTAGTAAAAGTGGGTTTGGCGTAGCGCTCTACTTTGATTCCTCGCTCAATTAGCAGTTCGCTTAAACGGTCAAGGAATACATCGCCGCGCGCTTTGCTTATGTCGAGCAATCCCGCGGTGAGACCCTTTAGGTCAGTAAGTCGAGGGGCGCGCTCACGCGTCGCGTTTGCGCGTTCACTAGTGGGATCGATTAGCACCGCACCCTTTGTGCTCGTGCTCATAGGTTCCGCCAACCTTTCATTACGCTCCCTCGCCAATGGCCACGGTTACCGGTTCGCTTCCCGCCGCTCCGCCTAGCCATCCGCCAATAATGGCCGAGAACAGGCCCGCGTGCCCGCCGGCGTGGACTACCAGCAATCCACCGGCGCGAAACTTGGGTAAAACCATGCCGGCAAAGGCTTCGGGCATGCCTTCGCTGATCCCTCCCGCCCCTCGGATGAGTTCGTCACTCGGCCCCTCAAGCGCCGCAGATAGTTCGGTCATTAGGCGATCTCGGTCCCAGTTGGCCTCGGCGAAGACTCGCCCGTGTTCGGGCGAAACCACCAGCAGGGCGTCGATACCAATTACTAGTTTGGGGTGAGCCACCGCTCTTAAACACGCGGCAAAACTAAGAACCAACGATTCGGGGGTGCGCGACAGTTGGTCAATGATTACGCGCGCCCCCTCACCGGTAAAGAGAGTTACCGTCGATTGCTCGGGCGCAAAACCGCGAGCAACGTGCAGTGGAGTCCACGGAGAATCATCTTCATTTTCGGCAAAACAAAAGGTGTACTTACCGGGTTGACCTTGCGTTGCTCGGTCTACTCCACCGGGTCGACCTCCACCCACATTGCGGATCACTAATTGCAACGCCCGTCCAATAGTAGCGTTAGCCCGGTTGCCTTGCCCCATAGCGTTGCCCCCCGAGTTCATTCCGATTGCTTGGGCTATGGGTCCGTTGACAATCACTACTGGAGAAACGGGCATCGTGGTTGCCAAAACTCCGTGAATGTTAAAAGTGTCGGTGCCGGCAGCCTCTACTGCGGCTAACACCACGGGCAAGTAATCAGGTTGGCAACCCGCGAGTACCGCGTTGATAGCAACTTTTTCTACCGTACACTCCACCAAATCGGGCGGCATGACCGCCACTACTTCACTGGGGTCGCGATTAGTGCCTCTCAGCATGCGGGCGACTCGTTCGGGAGTGGGGGGAACGACCGGGAGCCCGTCGGTCCAACCCCGCGAGTAAGCGGCTTCGATGTCGTCTTCGTAAGCGCCGAGCTCAATACGGCGCGATCGCAAACTCTCCGCTCCCGCCTTGTCGGCTCTGGCCTTTACGAAATCAGGGTCTTGGGTGCGTGATCCGCACCCCGGGCGATGAGGGGGAAGCGCGGGCCCGAGGTTGGATTCTCCGGTAAAGGCCTCCCACTCGGTGCGCTTCCAGCCCACTAGGCGTTGAACTTCCTTACCGTCGCGCCACCGCAACAAAGTAGGTACGGTGTCAAGATTAAAGTCAAGAGATATATCTAGACCGGTATCGTCAACCGCGTTGAGTCCTTCAGGGAAATCGGGATCGTCTTGGCTTATTACCGTCAGTTCCTCGCCGCCGCGCTCGCGCAAATCGTTGAGTACAGGTACGACTAAAACACAAGTCGGACAGTCGCGTTTTACGATGGCGATCAATCCGTCCGGGAAAACAGCGGACATAGTTATTTTGTGAGCACTTCAATAATAAAATCAATGGCCTTAGTAAGAATTACTACATCGTCAGGGTCGATGATCGGAAATAACGCAACTCGTAATTGATTGCGCCCAAGTTTTCGGTAGGGCTCGGTATCAACAATGCCGTTAGCTCGCAACGCGGCAGCAATAAGGGTGGCGTCCACTCCGTCGAAA
>FLOH01001042.1_pt1 | contig 46208 bp, 38 predicted proteins | sample 756751 | NCBI WGS metagenome assembly FLOH01 (sample SAMEA4026879, study PRJEB14308) | marine metagenome | biome: coastal water; material: water | depth 74 m | reverse complement strand
ATGTACTCCGTCAGTCAGGGTCAAAAAATAGGTGTCCTTGTGGTTTAAAACACCACGTGAAGTTCCTCCTGGTTTTTTGAACACTAAGCGATGTTTTTGCACATGGGCTTTCATATCTTTTTGCGATTTACCTCTCTAATTTATGACTTAAAAGTATCCCGTACAACATAGCGCATTATAAGGCCACGGCTACAAGGAGACTAAACAAAAATGTGGTCAGCGCGACTTTCTTGAGTTCACTGTCCAAGGCGCTGAGCTCTTGATTGGCCATGACTGTTTTGATATGCCACAACAAGGGCACAAAGGCCAAGGCAAAAAGCCACTGCACCCCTTGAGCCTCAATGCCAACTGCATAAATGACAGAAGCCAACATCCCAGACAAGAGTAAGAAGTAATGATATTTTTTTCCTTTTGAGACGCCCCATTGGACCACTAAGGTTTTCTTTCCGGCATGCAGGTCTTGTGCCGCATCGCGCAAATTATTCAAATTCAGAACAGCCATACTGAACACCCCAATAGTGTAGGCGGGCAGTAAAACCAAAATATCCACTGACTGTCGAAACAAAATAAAGGTGCCGACCACACTGATGAGTCCAAAAAACAAGAAAACGAATAGATCTCCAAAGCCGCTATATCCATACGCCTTTTTACCAACGGTATATTTTATGGCCGCCCATAGCGCCAAAAAGGTGAGGTTAAAAAACACAAAAGCCCACAAAAAATGGTGCATTCCGAATGCCATAAAAATCAACATCGTCGCGGTAAAAAAAGACAAAATCGACGCCACAATCATCCCGTATTTCATTGCTTTGGCTGATATCAGACCCATTGCCACCATACGTGCTTCACCCACGCGTTCCGCATCAGTTCCCCGAATGCCATCGCCGTAGTCATTGGCAAAATTAGAAACAATTTGGAAGCCTATGGTGGTGGCAATGGCCAACCAAAATAAGAGCGTGTCATAAAATACTGGCTCCGCTAAAGAAGCCCCGAGCAGCACCCCGGACACAGACAAGGGTAGGGTCCGTAAACGGGCAGCCTTAAACCAATGTTTTATTGTCGCCATAAATAGGATTTGCACAAAAATAGAACAAAATACAGAGGCCGCCTAAGATTTCAATCGCCTTTGAACAAAGCCCAATTATGATTCCGTCAGTCCTATTGGCCATGTGGCGTTTCAGCACTTTATTCGGCTAAGATGTAAGAATAAAGTATGTAAATTGACCGAAATAAATTATATTCGTTTGACTAAAAATGTCTCACCTATGAAGCGCTATTACGATTTGGGTTTATTAATACTACGCGTGGCTTTTGGCCTGTTAATGTTGCACCATGGTTTTCCAAAGCTCATGCGCTTTATTGGCGGTGAAATGACCTTAGTGGGCGACCCTATCGGTTTGAGTGGCTTTATCACCTCTATTCTGGTACTGCTGGCCGAAGTGGTGGCGCCTGTCCTGATCATTATCGGTCTTCAAACGCGTATTTCTGCAGTTATATCAGGTATTACGATGGCCGTTGCGGCATTTGTGGTACATGGTCATGACCCCATACAGAAAAAAGAATTGGCCCTACTCTATTTGGCTGGTTTTGTGGCGATCGCTCTTATGGGCCCTGGTCGATTTTCGGTCGACAGGAATTGAATTATTTAAAAATAGCCAAGAGCAGCTCGTGAAGTAAATCCACCAACGACAGTTGCGACGCGCCTACGCCCTTACTCTTCATATCAACATTCCTTATATTCCCTATGATGGCCGTGACCTGCTTCATGGAATAGTATCGGGCTGCTAGCTGGTATTCCTTTACAAAATATGGATTTATGGCCAGAGCTTTGGCGGCCATCGACTTGTCGCTCAGAGAATGATATAACAAGAGTTTGGCAAAAAAACTGTACAGCAAGGCAATCGTCATAACAATGGGATGGTGCTTTGGATTGTTGGCAAAATAAGTGACGATTTGGTAAGCCTTCAATTGATCTCCTTGGGCAATGGCCGATTGGAGTTCAAAATTATTATAATCTTTACTGATGCCAATATGCGTTTCGACGTCTTGAGGCGAAATGGTCTGATCCTTGGGTAGAATCAGTTGCAATTTCTCCAGTTCTTTACTTATTTTACTCAGGTCATTGCCCAAAAAATCAGCCAACATCTGTGCTGCCTTTGGCGCAACGCTATAGCCACGTCCCGAAAGCACTCGTTTGATCCAGTCAGGCAACTGATTATCATAGAGCTTATTGCTCTCAAACAAAACGCCATGGGTCTTGAGGGTCTTAGCCAATTTTTTACGGGCATCCAACTTTTTGTATTTATAGCAAATAACCAGTACGGTACTGGGCTGGGGTTGTTGTACATAGGATACTAACTCCTCGATCGATCGCGACAAATCTTGCGCTTCCTTGACAATGATGACCTGCTTTTCGGCCATCATCGGAAAACGCTTTGCGTGTCCTATAATTTGATCGACTGTCACATCACGACCATAAAGCACCATTTGATTGAACCCTTGCTCCTCGGGTGATAGGATGTTATTTTCGATATAATGGCTGATGGCATCAATATAATAGGTTTCTTCCCCCATCAAAAAATAGACTGAGGCGGCCTTGCCATTGGCAATTGCGTCTGTTATTTTTTTTACCTGGTCAAGTGCCATAAAAGGTTAAGCGATTGAGCGAGGCGAGAAAAACTTATGTAAATACATGGATATGGTGTTACTTTGTACCATGGTAGCCTTGCATTTTCGCCCCTATACGTTTCGTTTCAAAAATAAGGAAAACAAACGGTTGATCTTTGATCCCGTTCGAAAATTATTTGTGGTGCTCACACCAGAAGAATGGGTGCGCCAGCACGTCATACAATGGCTGCTGATCGACAAATCGCAATCCCCTCATTTGATGAGCGTCGAACGCCAAATCACTTACAACAATATGGTCAAGCGCTGCGACATTGTTGTTTATCATCCCGATGGACGCATCAAACTTATTGTGGAGTGTAAGGCCCCAGAGATCCCCTTAGACCAATCTACCTTTGATCAAATCGCCCGTTATAATTTGGTCCTAGAGGCCGATTATTTGATGGTCAGCAACGGTCTAAAACACATTTATTGTCTGGTTGACCAAAAAGAAAAGGCCTATTCCTTTTTGGAAGATTTGCCATTTTAGGACTAAAGCAAAAAAAAAGCGGCCCATTCGGGCCGCTTTTTTTTTGATCATATAACCATTACTTGACTTCCTCAAAATCGACATCCTCGACATCGTTTGCGTCTTGTCCCGAAGCCCCTGCATCAGGTCCAGGTCCAGCATCTTGTCCCTGTCCTTCTGCTTGAGCCTTGTACATTTCTTCCGACGCCGTTTTCCAGGCTTCGTTGATCTGATCTAAGGCAGGCTGAATCGTAGCAATATCTTTGGCTTCATAAGCCTTTTTCAATGCTTCAAGTCCTTCTTGGATGGGTTGCTTTTTGTCGTCACTGAGTTTGTCTCCAAATTCACTCAATTGTTTTTCCGTTTGGAAAATCATGGCATCCGCTTCGTTGATTTTATCCGCAGTTTCTTTGGCAGACTTATCAGCTTCCGCATTCGCTTCGGCATCAGCTTTCATCTGTTTGATTTCTTCCTCAGTAAGTCCTGATGAGGCCTCAATACGAATGTCTTGAGACTTCCCAGTGGCCTTATCTGTGGCACTCACTTTGATGATTCCGTTGGCGTCAATATCGAAGGTCACCTCGATTTGTGGCACACCCCTCTGTGCTGGAGGAATACCATCCAGGTGAAAGCGACCAATAGTTTTGTTGTCCCTGGCCATAGGGCGTTCGCCTTGCAACACGTGAATCTCAACACTCGGCTGGCTATCCGCTGCTGTACTAAAGACTTGGCTCTTTTTGGTTGGAATCGTCGTATTGGCATCGATCAATTTGGTCAGGACGCTTCCCATAGTTTCAATACCCAGGGATAGCGGCGTCACATCCAACAATAAGACATCTTTGACATCTCCCGTAAGGACACCTCCTTGAATAGCGGCACCTACAGCAACCACCTCATCTGGATTAACTCCTTTGTTTGGTGCTTTACCAAAGAACTTCTCAACAGCTTCTTGTACCGCAGGAATACGTGTTGATCCACCAACCAAAATAATTTCGTCGATATCACTTTTACTTAATCCGGCTGCTTTCATCGCCTTTTCACATGGGGCAATGGTGCGTTTGACTAAATCGTCAATCAGCTGCTCAAATTTAGAACGGCTCAAGGTCTTGACTAAGTGCTTCGGACCACTCGCTGTGGCCGTCACATAAGGTAAATTGATTTCGGTTTGCGTGGCTGAAGACAATTCAATTTTGGCTTTTTCAGCAGCTTCTTTCAAGCGCTGCAAGGCCATTGGGTCATTGCGTAAATCCATTTGTTCTTCACTCATAAATTCATCCGCCAACCAATTAATGATCTTTTGATCTACATCATCTCCACCTAAGTGTGTGTCTCCATCAGTGGCTAACACTTCAAAGACCCCATCACCTAATTCTAAGACAGAGACATCGTGGGTCCCTCCTCCAAAGTCAAACACCACAATTTTTTGATCGATGTTTTTCTTGTCTAAACCGTAAGCCAAAGCTGCAGCAGTAGGTTCGTTGATGATGCGTTCTACTTTGAGACCGGCAATTTCGCCCGCCTCTTTTGTCGCTTGACGCTGGCTATCATTAAAATAGGCCGGAACCGTGATCACGGCGCGAGTGACTTCTTGACCAAGGTAATCTTCGGCCGTTTTTTTCATTTTCTGAAGGATCATCGCACTGAGTTCTTGCGGCGTATAAAGACGGCCATCGATATCGACTCTTGGGGTGTCGTTATCGCCTTTGACCACCTTATAGGGAGAACGCTTTGCTTCTTGACTTGACTCTGAGTATTTGTTACCCATGAATCGTTTGATCGAAGAAATGGTCTTCGTTGGGTTGGTGACCGCCTGCCGTTTGGCTGGATCTCCTACTTTAATTTCACCACCTTCTACAAATGCAATAACCGAAGGCGTGGTTCTCTTACCCTCTGCATTTGGGATAACAGTGGGCTCACTACCTTCCATCACGGAAACACATGAGTTGGTTGTTCCTAAATCTATTCCTATTATTTTACTCATATTAATTTATCGTTACGAATTAATGTTGCGGTTTAAGTTCGTGTGGTAATTGACAAGGATTATGCCATCACAACGGATATGACACCCTGTCAGTTTTTTTAGTGTACTTCAAGACATTTCTGCCGACCCAACATGGCCTTTTGCGATAATATAGTGTTCCGTAATAAAATTTCATTAATTTTACCCTGCGATGAACCAAGTTGCTTTTCTCTTACTCTATCCTATTTTATGGGGGTTTTCCATTCTGCCCATGCGGGTGCTGTACGGATTATCCTCGGCCTGTTATTACTTGGTTTATTATGTTTTTGGCTACCGCAAAGCGGTCGTAAAGCAGAACTTACAAAGGGCATTTCCCAATCGTTCAGAAAGAGATCTTAAGGTCATTGGACATAAATTTTATCGGCATTTGTGTGATTTGATCTTCGAGAGCCTCAAGAGCTTGACCATTTCAGAGCGCGAATTAAAAAAGCGATTCACTTATATCAATCTTGAATACTTTGACGGTTTAAAGCAAACTGGAAAAAGCGGATTCATCATGTGCGGTCATTACGCCAGTTGGGAATGGAGCTTTATGATGCCGAGCCTGGTGCCTTTCGAAGGAATTGGTGTATACAAAAGATTAAAAAACCCATATTTCGATCGCCTGGTACGCAAAATAAGAGGGCGTTTTGAAGGGATCTTAGTGGCCAATAAAGAATTCAGACAATACCTTAACCAACAGGATGCTCAAGGCATACAAACCTTAAGCATGATTATTTCGGATCAAGCGCCAAGATCGAATACTTATAAAACCAAACTCCCCTTTTTGGGCGTAGAGTCCCCCTTTTTCACGGGTACAGAATTTATCGCACGAGAATTAGATTATGCATTGGTCTATCTCAAAATAGAAAAAATAAAGCGCGGTTACTACCAAGGTACTGTGGTGCCTTTGAGCGATGACCCCAGTGCCCTGCCAGAGCTTGAGGTGACCCGACGCTTTCTCCACGAATTGGAGCAACAAATCTATACGGCCCCAGAATTTTATCTTTGGTCGCACAAACGCTGGAAACATTTGGACTAAAAAGGAGACATCGGAAATGGTTTCCGACACCCAGTAAGTCAACTTATTTTTTGAGGCGCGCGGCGACGTTTTGCAACTCTTCAATAAAGCGATCCGCTAGTAAATCGGCCTCATTTTGGGTCTGCGCTTCAGTATATATCCTGATAATGGGTTCGGTGTTACTTTTTCTAAGATGCACCCATGAGTGGGCAAAATCTATTTTGACTCCATCCACAATAATGGGTTGGTCATCAGCATATAGGTCTGTGATTGTAGCCAAAATCGCATCCACATCCAAATCGGCTGTTAGGGCCAATTTTTTCTTACTCATCTCATAGTTCGGATATGTTTTTCTCAAGGCACTCACAGACAAATTCATCTGTGCCAAATGACTCAGAAACAAAGCCAATCCAACCAGGCTATCTCGGCCATAGTGCAATTCGGGATAAATGATGCCCCCATTGCCTTCACCACCAATAACCGCATTGGTTTCTTTCATCATGGTCACGACATTAACTTCACCAACGGCACTTGCATGGTATTGACCGCCAAGTTTTGTCGCCACATCACCCAAAGCACGTGAAGACGATAAATTAGAAACAGTATGACCTGGGTGATGACGCAAGATGTAATCAGCCACGGCCACCAGTGTATATTCTTCACCAAACATAGCGCCATGCTCGTCGACAAAGGCCAGACGGTCTACATCAGGGTCCACTACCACGCCCAAATCGGCTTTGTGGGCAAGAACTTGATCCATAAGGTCCGTCAAATGCTCTTTAAGTGGTTCTGGATTATGCGGAAATTCGCCATTTGGCGTGCAGTATAAAGGCACAACCTCCACGCCTAGTGCGGTCAAAAGAGGTGGTATCGAAATGCCTCCCGTAGAATTTACAGCATCCACAACAATTTTGAACCCCGCCTTTTTTATGGCATCGGTATCTACCATGGGTAGCTTAAGAATTTGATCAATATGTTGCTGAATATAAGTGTCGTTTTTTTCGATAAAGCCCAACTCATCCACCGGACTAAAGACCAAATCTTTAGATTCGGCCAGTATGAGAATTTCTTGGCCGGCCTCAGCGTTCAAAAACTCACCAGCAGCGTTAAGGAGCTTTAAAGCATTCCATTGTTTGGGGTTGTGACTTGCGGTAAGAATGATCCCACCCTGCGCTTTTTCTAGAGGCACAGCAATCTCAACGGTTGGGGTTGTCGACAAGCCTAAATCGATGACATGTATGCCTAAGCCCACCAAAGTTTGCATGACCAATTCTTGAATCATCGCCCCCGAAATACGGGCATCACGCCCTACCACAACTTTGTGGTTTTGGCCATGACTTTGGGCTTTGATCCATACCCCATAGGCTGCTGCGTATTTTACAGCATCAATAGGCGTTAAATTGTCTCCGGATGGACCACCGATGGTTCCTCGAATACCGGATATAGATTTTATTAAGGTCATGTCTTATGCGGGTTTAAGTGTTTCTTTATTTTCGTAGCCGCTCAATGGATCACCATTCAGCGCATTGGCTAACAAAATTACACATTATATTTGGATGAGCTCTAGCCGATAATCGAGACAAGGCACAAAATATGGTGCCTCATGCCGAAAGATTTTTGAATACCTTTAGCTCATGAATTTTTTGGCCCATATATATCTCTCAGGGGATCATCCCGAGATCCAAATTGGTAATTTCATTGCGGACGCCGTCAAAGGCAAGGCTTACTTAAATTTTGCTCCGGGAATACAACAAGGTATTTTACTGCATCGTGCCATCGATAGCTTTACGGATACACATCCTATTTTTCGGCGCAGTACAGCGCGCTTGCACAACAAACAATACGGCCACTACTGCGGGGTCATTGTCGACCTATTTTATGATCATTTTCTCGCCCATAACTGGGCACTCTACCACGACCAAAACCTGGAGGATTACGTGCAAAATTTTTATGATCTTTTGGAGACCAATTCCTCCAAACTACCGCAACGCATCCAATCCCTAAAGCCTTATATGATTGAGCAAAATTGGCTTTTGAAATATGCCGATTTCGAGGGCATCAGTACTATTCTTGCACAAATGAATCGCCGAACTAAAGGCCAGTCTCATATGGACCAGGCACCCGCAGATCTCAAAGAACACTATCCCGATTTTGAAAATGACTTTACCCAATTTTTTGAAGAAATACGTACTTTCACAAGAGCACAATTAAACGCCTTATGACCTTAAAAAATCTCTTTCTTTTCGCATCCCTCTTTGTTGTTTGGCGTTGCGGCGATATAAGCCAACAAAAATTAAATAACACCCAAGGGGTCATTTCGGATTCCGCAATGGTGGTTTCGGCCAGAGCAGAGGCTTCAGCCATTGGTGCTGGTATTTTAAAAAATGGAGGAAATGTTTTTGATGCCATGATCGGCACCGAGTTGGCTTTGGCCGTATGCTATCCCTATGCCGGAAATATAGGAGGTGGTGGATTTATGGTTTACCGCATGGCCGATGGCTCATTGGGTTCTTTAGATTTTCGAGAACGTGCGCCAGCCAGTGCCCACAAAGATTTGTACCTAGATGATTTGGGTAATTACCAACAAGACCTCAGTAAAACAGGTGGTTTAGCTGTGGGTGTACCCGGAACAATTGCAGGCCTTTTTGCCGTCCATGAAAAATTTGGTACCCTTCCGCTAGACATGCTCATTCAGCCCGTAATCGACTTGGCCAATAAAGGCTATGCCGTGACTGAGCGCCAAGCCGAACGCATCAATAAGTACGGACCAATCATCGCAGAAACCTCAGGCAAGGCTTCGATCTATACCCAAAGGTATCAAGCGGGGGACACCATAAAGAATCCTGCCCTGGCCCGAACACTTTCCACTATTTTACAAGATGGCGCCGACGGCTTCTATCGGGGGCCTATTGCCCAGCGGATGGCGCAATTTATTCAAGAACATGGGGGCATTATACAAACTTCTGATTTAGCAGACTATGCGGCAAAATGGCGCGACCCTGTGGTGACCCAGTATCAAAATTTAAACGTCATCTCCATGGGGCCTCCCTCTAGCGGTGGGATTTGCCTGAGTCAGATGCTCACCATGCTCGAGCCTTTCGACCTCAAAACCATGGGACACCACTCTGCCGATTACATACAACACATTGTCGAGGCGGAGCGTCGCGCATATGCCGACCGGAGTTTTTATTTGGGTGACCCTGATTATGTCCCGGTACCGAGCAGTCAATTATTAGCCCGTGATTATCTGAAACAACGGATGGCCAATTTCACTCCAGAGAAAGCGACCTTGTCGGCTGACATGGGCTATGGGCATTTATTGCCTTACGAAAGCAGTGAGACCACGCATTATTCGATCGTTGATCAAAAAGGCAATGCCATCGCGGTCACCACGACCCTTAATGGCGGTTATGGCTCTAAGTTATTTGATCCCGAACTCGGTTTTTTTTACAACAACGAAATGGATGATTTTAGTGCCAAACCGGGAACGCCCAATATGTTTGGGCTTGTTGGGGGCCAGGCCAATGCTATTGCGCCGGGCAAACGTATGTTAAGTTCCATGACCCCAACGATCGTAGAACGTGATGGTGCTTTTTGGATGAGTTTAGGCACCCCAGGAGGATCAACCATCATCACCACAGTACTGCAAATCATTCTCAATACACAGGAATTCGATATGACACTGCAATCGGCCATCAACGCGCCCCGTTTTCACCACCAGTGGCTTCCCGATATGGTTCAATTCGAACCCTCTAAATTTGATAGTCTTGCACTCAAACAACTTCAGGAAAAAGGATATCTGATACATCAAAAAGAAAATACAATCATTGGTAAGGTTGATGCGGTCATGCGCACCGCTGACGGGCGGCTCGAAGGTGGAGCGGACCCTCGCGGAGATGATGCGGCCATAGGTTTTTAGTGTTCAAGACCCCAGTGATTCATCGAACATATACTTCGTTTCAACGAATTGTAGGTAAAATACTACATAATTGCGGCCAATGACTTAAATTTGTTTCGTTTAAGTATTTCATAATTTCACTACCACCGGTGTCTAGAAAAACCCATATACGAGATCTCCTGAATTTAACCCCACTCACTTTTAGTGGTGTGGTTGGGATATTTTTGTTCCTGCAAATCCGGCAAATGAGCTTGGACCGACCAGATACCAGTTACCAAATTGAAGCTCAAGCCCCTTTAATTATTGGCATTAGTGCCGGTTTAGCAGCTTTATTGATGGTTTATTTAGCACTGGCAGCGGTCTTCCACAAAAACACGCGACAGCAAGCCATAGAAACCCTAAGCGGTTTCACCCAGAAAATGCATTATTTCAGAGAAATCATAGGGCTAATGGTCCGATCCAAAATTTGGGTCCCCGGTCTTAAAGACTATATCGAAGAAGAATTCGAGGGACTTACCTTTTTTGAAGTCAAAGAATTTTACAAAGGTTCGTCGCAACAAGCTATTGAGTTTTTACAAGAACACCACCAGTACAACGACACCGAAAACCTCTATTTGGAATTTAAATCACTCCTGCTTACCCACCCAAGTGAACGCCTTAACTTGGAGCAAATCAAATATCCCGATGTTTATGGTCGGGCCATCGTCGAGAAATGGCTGGCCCACAAATGTGGTTCGGGACTCTGGTATTATTTTGGTTATAAATATGGCGACTTTAAAGCCTCCCTAGATTACAATGCGGTATTTGAAAGGCATCAGGACAAAATAATGAATCTCGCGCTTTCTATAGACCACGAGGCTTTTCAAGATTCATCGTTCAACGATGTGTTTTTGGCCAAATTAGGGGAATACATGAACCAGGAGGTCGTGCCAAAACTAATGCAATTTAAAGGGCAGACAGAATCTCATTTGCCTCCCATCATGAATTACCTCTATGTTGTCTTCGCCCTATTGATCGGCTTTGGAGTGTTTATTCCCCTGGTCTCACTCATTTTACAATGGTCACCGGTATTCTTAATTCTGGGTATTTCCGTAACCCTAAGTGTCCTGCTCTACATCGCTCTTGGATTTTATCCCTATATCTACAAAGAGGCCAACAGCAAATAGCCATTATTTTTAAGATCACGGCCGGTCTCAATGGATGTATTTAACGGGCAATTAAGTACCTTTGCAAACAATGAAAAATCCAAGCCAAAGTATTGAAGTTTTTGGGGCACGCGTTCATAATTTAAAAGATATTGACGTTTCGATACCTCGCGATCAACTGGTGGTCATTACAGGCTTATCGGGCAGTGGCAAGTCCTCTTTGGCCTTTGATACCATTTATGCCGAAGGACAGCGCCGTTATATAGAAACCTTTTCGGCCTATGCGCGCCAATTCTTAGGCAATCTAGAACGTCCTGATGTCGATAAAATTGACGGGCTCTCCCCCGTCATTGCTATTGAACAAAAAACGACCAGCAAAAGCCCACGTTCTACTGTGGGCACCATTACCGAAATCTATGATTTTCTAAGACTATTATACGCCCGCGCCAGTGATGCCTATAGTTACGAAACGGGCGAAAAAATGGTGAGCTACACCGATGAGCAAATCAAAACCCTAATCACTGAAGAGTTTTTAGGCAAGAGCATCAGTATATTGGCGCCGGTAATCCGTTCACGAAAAGGCCATTACCGCGAATTATTTGATAATATCGCCAAACAAGGTTTTGTTAAGGTTCGTGTCGATGGTGTCTTGATGGACTTGGTCCAAGGCATGCGTTTGGACCGATACAAAAACCACGACATTGAGATCGTTATTGATCGACTCAAGATAAGCTCCGAAGCGGACCAAGACCGTCGGCTCTCGGAAGCCATTAAAACAGCTATGTACCATGGAGACCATGTGCTTATGGTCTTAGAGCATCAACAACCACAACCACGCTTTTTTAGTCGCTCGTTGATGTGCCCGACCTCTGGCATCTCCTACCCTAATCCAGAGCCCAATAATTTCTCGTTCAATTCACCCAAAGGCATGTGCCCGCACTGCAAAGGTTTGGGCAGCCTCTACGAGGTTAATCTGCAAAAGATTGTCCCAAACGGCAGCTTATCGATTCGGCAAGGGGCCTTAGTGCCTTATCAGCCACAAAGTAATTCTTGGATGGGCAAGCAACTGGAGCTCATGGCCCAACATTTTGGGTTCAATCTTGGTGAGCCATTCGACAGCCTGTCCGCAGAAGCTAAAGAAGCGATCTTTTTTGGATTACAAACGACCTACGAAGTCCCCTCCAAAACTCTGGGCATTACCCGTACATTCAAAATAGACTTTGATGGTATCGCGCATTTTATAGACCAAACATTTCAAAATCAAGATTCAAGACATCTGCGGCGTTGGGCCAAAGATTTTATGGACAAAAAGCAGTGTCCTCAATGCGCGGGTACGCGCCTGCGGAAAGAATCACTTTATTTTAAAATCAACGCGCGCAATATTGCCGAGTTGGCCAATATGGACGTTTCTGAACTTGCTGTCTGGATGTCAGAACTCATGCCCAAACTCTCGGAGCAACAACAAAAGATTGCCCAAGAAGTCCTCAAAGAAATTGAAACACGCCTGAGCTTTTTGCTCGATGTCGGGCTGAATTACCTTTCATTGAACAGAAGCTCAAAATCGCTATCAGGAGGAGAATCACAGCGCATCAGGCTTGCAACTCAAATCGGTTCTCAGCTGGTTGGGGTACTGTATATCTTAGATGAGCCCAGCATTGGCCTACATCAAAAAGATAATGAAAAATTAATTCAATCATTAGTCCAACTCAGAGATTTAGGCAACTCGGTTTTGGTCGTCGAGCACGACAAAGACATGATTCAGCAAGCTGACTATGTCATTGACATCGGGCCGGCTGCAGGAAAACACGGAGGCCAAATTGTCTCTGAAGGACCTCCTGAAGAACTCATGAAGGCCAACACCCTAACGGCCGACTATCTTAATGGTCGCCGCAGTATTGAAGTCCCGAGTAAGCGTCGTGATGGTAATGGCAAAGTACTGCACCTTTATGGCGCCTCAGGAAACAACCTTAAGTCGGTGGATGTCCATTTGCCATTGGGTACGATGATTGGTGTGACAGGTGTCTCGGGAAGTGGCAAGTCGACATTGATCAATGAAACGCTTTATCCCATTCTCAATGCTTATTTCTTTAATGGGGTGAAACGTCCGATGCCTTATGAACGCATTGAAGGAATCGAACATTTAGACAAAGTTATTGACATAAATCAATCACCAATTGGCCGCACTCCCAGATCCAATCCGGCAACTTACACCGGGGTTTATTCCGAAATTCGGGCCCTTTTTTCCAAAGTACCCGAAGCCCTTATTCGCGGCTACAAACCTGGACGTTTTAGCTTTAATGTAAAAGGGGGGCGTTGCGAAACGTGCCAAGGTGGTGGACTCAAAGTCATCGAAATGAATTTCTTGCCCGACGTTTACGTGTTATGTGAAAGTTGTCAAGGCAGACGTTACAACCGAGAAACTTTAGAGGTGCGCTACAAAGGAAAGTCGATTTATGATGTTTTGGAAATGACAATCGACGAATCTTGCGTGTTTTTTGAACATATCCCTAAGATTCACCGCATCCTTATAACCATTCAGGATGTCGGGCTAGGCTATATCACTTTGGGCCAGCAGTCCACAACACTTTCTGGTGGTGAGGCACAGCGCGTCAAGCTTGCCACTGAATTATCCAAACGCGACACGGGAAACACGATTTATATTCTAGATGAGCCCACTACGGGACTTCATTTTGAAGACATTCGTGTATTACTCGCGGTATTGAACAAATTGGTCGAAAAGGGCAATACCATCATCATAATTGAGCACAATCTTGACGTCATTAAAACCGTTGATTATGTGATCGACCTGGGCCCAGAGGGCGGCAGAAATGGCGGCGTGATTATTGGCCAAGGCACTCCTGAAGTCCTGATAACTAACCCCAATAGTGTTACCGGTGTCTTTCTCAAAAAAGAATTAACTTACACGAAATAATCGACCTATGGGACCAGAAAAACATCACAAAAATTGGAATGAGATCAAAACCAATGATTCTTGGGCAGTTTTCAAAATCATGGGAGAATTTGTCGAGGGTTATGAAAAATTATCCGAAATTGGTCCCTGTGTCAGTATTTTTGGCTCCGCCAGAACCAACCCAGATCACCCCTACTATCTTTTGGCCCAAAGCATTGCCTCGCGCATTACAGATCAAGGGTTTGGTGTCATCACTGGTGGTGGACCTGGCATCATGGAAGCCGCCAATAAAGGTGCCTTTCTGGCCGGAGGCACTTCGGTAGGGCTCAATATTGAATTACCTTTTGAACAACACGACAATCCTTATGTAGATCGTAACAAAAGCATTGATTTTGATTATTTTTTTGTGCGCAAGGTCATGTTTCTTAAATATTCTCAAGGATTCGTCGTGATGCCAGGCGGATATGGGACGTTAGACGAACTATTCGAGGCCATTACCTTGATCCAAACCCAGAAAGTAGGGAAATTCCCAATTATCCTTGTGGGCACCTCCTATTGGACAGGATTGATCGATTGGATTAAGTCTTCCTTGCTTGAAGCCAAAAATATTGAAGCCAAAGATTTAGACTTAATGCACCTTGTCGACACCGAAGATGAGGTCATTGCAATTTTGACGCAATTTTATGATCAATTTGATTTAAGTCCTAATTTTTAACCCAAACCTATCACGGTCCTTCACCAAATAAAGATTCATTTGATCAATGCGGTTGTAAATCTGTTACTGCTTTGCACTGCGGGGGTTTATGCGCAACATCAAGTCGCCATTAACGCGGTATTGGATACCAAAGGGCACGCCCTAAACATTTCACAAACCGTTAATTATGTCAACAACAGCGCATCAGATCTGGACTACTTGCTATTTGTAGACTGGGCCAATAGCTTTTCGAGTAAAACAACGCCATTGGCGCAACGCTTTTCTGAAAATTTTGAAAGCGCCTTCCATTTTGAGAAACAAGAGCAGCGCGGTGCGACAACCATCGGGCAAATTAGTTCTGGGCAACAGGCCTTAAGTTGGTCGAGACCTGCTGCCGATATATTGAAAATAACCTTAGACCAACCTTTGGCTAAAGGCGCGACACTTGAGTTAGTTCTTGACTATAGCATTAAAATCCCAGAGGACAAATACACCCGATTTGGCGTCAATAATAATGATGAATACACCCTAAGATATTGGTTCATTGCGCCTGGATTATATCAAAATGGATGGCAAGTCTATAGCCACAAAGACACCGAAGATTTTATCATGGCCCGTTCGGCGTTTCAGGTCAACATCGATTATCCAGCAGATTATCGACTCTATACGGACCTAAGTCCAAGTGCGGCAGTGTCTGTAACAGAACCTACTGTTGCGTCCTCTGATCGACAATTAATTTCGTTAAATGGTGAGCGACACAATGAGGTTTTACTGGTCTTTGCCAAAGACCAATCCTTTACAACCTATAATACGGCCCAATTCAGCGTAGTTACCGACATGACTAACGCAAAAGTGCCCGAAATGATCACTGAAGTGCATCTCCAGCGGATCGCACAGTTTTTGTCTACAGAATTGGGAGCGCCGACTGAAAAACTTGACTTCTTGGTGACTCAAGCGGCTTATAAAAAAAATCCCGTATACGGATTGAATCAGCTTCCTGACTTTATCAGCCCATTTCCTAACGGCTTTGAAGAAGAAATGTCCTTTTTGAAAATCATTACCCGGCTCTATTTGGAGCGGCACTTGGCTTACCATGCCCGAAGGGATTATTGGCTCATTGGCGGCCTACAAGTTTATTTAATGGCCGAATATGTGCAGCAATTTTATCCTGATCAAAAGATCCTGGGAACCTTTAGTAGCTTTCCGTTAGTCAAGTGGTCACACCTGAGCGGCGTTAAGTATAATGACCAATACCCCTTGCTCTACCTCAACAGCGCAAGAAAAAACAGGCACCAAGCACTTTCAATACCTAAAGATTCCTTATTGAACTTTAATGCCCGCATTGGTAATGACTATTATGCTGGAACAGGATTCCAAGTTTTAGAGGCCTCTCTTGGGCGCGATGAATTTAAAAAGCTTATTAAGCTCTTTTTTCAAAAAAATAAATATACCGTTTTTGATCAAAATACCTTAAAAAAGAGTCTTTCTGAGGGAAATAAGGGTGAAATTGACTGGTTTTTCGAAGATTTCGCCAAAAAACGCCAAAGTATTGATTTTAAAATTACTGAAGTAAGTCGCCATTCAGATTCCTTAAAGGTCACGGTGCTTAACCGCAGTAAAAAAAACATGCCTGTGGCACTTTATGGCCTCGCAAAGGATTCTCTGGTCTTTAAAAAATGGTTGTCGCCTTTTAGTGACCAATCTACGGTCGTCATCCCTGAATCAGGTATTGAGCAACTCGTTATTAACCGTGATGGAATCATACCAGAGATCAATGCCCGAAACAATTTTAAGAACGTTTCCGGTAGCCGTCAAAAGCCCTTGCAAATCAGGCTGATTCAAGATATTGAGGACCCAAAATACAACCAAATTTTCTTGTTGCCAGCCTTAACATACAACCTTTATGATGGTGTCAGTCTTGGAGCCAAGGTGTATAACCGGACTATTTTACCCAAAAAATTCCATTATAACCTTAAACCACAATATGGAACCAAGTCCCAGACCTTTATTGGCAGCGGATCACTTGTATATAATCAGTTTGAAGAAAACCAAAATCTTTATATGCAGCGCTATGGAGTATCGGGAACCTATTTTTCTTTTGACGAACAACGCTTCTATCGTCGTTTATCCCCCTATGTCGTCTTTGCCTTCAGGGATCATAATGATTTAAGGAAAAACCGAAGGCATTTTATTAATTTGCGTAGCGTCCATGTGACACGAGACAAGAAACCCGAGGCCATCGAACAAGAGCCCAACTATAGTGTGTACAACCTCCAGTACACTTTTTCGGATAATAATTTGATCAATTATTATAATGCCAATTTTAATTTGCAATGGTCCAACGTCTTTACGAAGATCTCAACCCAATTGGAATACCGCAAATTATACCTCAATAACCGTCAAATAAATTTAAGGCTGTTTAGCGGACTGTTTTTACGCAACAACACCCGACAAGACCAGGACTACTTTAATTTTGCCCTCGACCGTCCAACCGATTATATGTTTGATTACAGTTATTTGGGCCGCAGTGAAAGCAGTGGGATTTATAGCCAACAATTGGTCATTTCCGAGGGAGGCTTCAAATCAGATTTAGACCCAGGATTTGCCAATCAATGGATCACGACCATCAACACAAGTGTCAATATGTGGCGTTGGATTTACGCTTATGGGGATCTAGGGATGGTAAAAAATCTAGGCAGCAATGCCAAATTTGTCTATGACAGTGGTATTCGGGCGAGTTTTGTCACAGATTATTTTGAACTTTACTTTCCGCTTTATTCCAATCTGGGTTGGGAGCCTGGACTGGACCATTATGCCTCTCGAATTCGTTTTATCGCCACATTAGATATCCAAACCCTAAGTGGATTATTCACCCGTAAATGGTATTGATATGAACCTTACAAGCAACCTTAGATTAATCATTCTTTTGTGCCTTTCCCTTGGTTTGGCACCCTTTTTCCCGGAACCTCACATTTGGGGTAAATTAAAATGGGTCGCCGGCGGTGCCGTTGGCATGCAGCCTATGGATTACTTTGATCTTTTGATGCATGGCGCCCCATTTTTACTGCTGGCGCGATGGCTATTTTTGGCCCTTAAGAAATAACAAAGACTCCCGGAGAGCGCCAACCTAAAGGATCACCTTCGCCTTTTTGACCATTGCATAACAGCACATTTTTCCGTATTTTTACACCCTAAACGAATATGACCCATGCCCCCGAAATCGACAAAAAATAACCAACTATCTTTTGATGATTTTAAAGCCGAAGTCCTCAACGACTTTCGCATTGCCGTGACCAGCCGTGAATGTAGTTTACTCGGGCGCCGTGAGGTCCTTACCGGAAAAGCTAAATTTGGTATTTTTGGTGACGGAAAAGAAGTCCCGCAATTGGCCTGGGCCAAAGCATTTAAAAAAGGCGATTGGCGCTCGGGTTATTATCGAGACCAGACCTTTATGATGGCTTTAGACCTGCTCACCATCGAACAATTTTTTGCAGGCCTCTATGCCCATACCTCTATAGAAAATGAACCTATGAGCGGTGGCCGCCAAATGGGGGGGCACTTCATGACCCATAGCCTTAACGATGATGGCAGTTTTAAGGTTTTAGAACAACAATACAACAGCAGTGCTGATATTTCACCTACCGCCGGACAGATGCCGCGTTTATTGGGCTTGGCCCAAGCGTCTTCTATTTACAGAAATGTAAAAGAAGTCGCTAACCATAAAACATTTTCTGACTTGGGCAATGAAGTGGCTTGGGGCAGTATTGGCAATGCCAGTACCAGCGAAGGTCTGTTTTGGGAAACCATAAACGCTGCTGGTGTCCTTCAAGTACCCATGGTGATAAGTGTTTGGGATGATGATTATGGTATTTCGGTTCACGCCAAATATCAAACCACCAAAGAAAATATTTCAGAAATCCTTAAAGGATTTCAAAGAGAAGATAAAATTCCGGGATTTGAAATTATTCGGGTCAATGGATGGGATTACGCTGATCTAGTCCGGGTCTTTAAGTCTTCAGGCGCCTTAGCCCGCGAAAGCCATGTACCTGTATTGATCCATGTGCAAGAACTCACCCAGCCTCAAGGCCACTCAACCAGTGGGTCTCATGAGCGCTATAAAGGACCAGAGCGTCTTGAGTGGGAACGGGAGCACGATTGCAACGTCAAGATGCGTCAATGGATGATTGATCAAGGTATTGCCACAGATCAAGAATTGGCAACACTAGAAGCCGACATCAAAAAACAAGTGCGTGAGGGCAAAAACAACGCCTGGGCAGCCTATCTTGAACCCCACAAAGTTGAAAAAAGCGAACTGGTACGGGTCTTACAAAATTTGGCTCAGTCGACCGTCAATAGCGCTGAAATAAAAAACATCATCACAAGTCTCGAACAGGTCAAGGAACCTTTTCGCCGCGATTTACTCTCTGGAGCGCGCAGAGCACTGCGCTTGGTGATTGGCATTGACAGCCCCGAAAAAATAGCCCTTCAGACGTGGATTAATCATTATATCACTCATCTAGAGCCGCTTTATGCGACCCATTTGTATTCTGAGGAATCCAACAAAGCCACTCAAATAACCCCTGTCGCACCCACATATGAGGCCAATGCCGAAGAAGTCGATGGACGCCTGATCCTTCGAGACAACTTTAATGCCTTGTTTGACAAACATCCAGAAGTATTAATTTTTGGTGAGGACAGTGGTAAGATTGGTGACGTCAACCAAGGTTTAGAGGGCCTACAGGATATATTTGGTCAAGACCGCGTCAGTGACACGGGTATTCGAGAAGCCACTATTATTGGGCAAGGTATCGGCATGGCCATGCGTGGCCTGCGGCCAATCGCAGAGATTCAGTATCTAGACTACATCCTTTATTGCCTGCAGACACTGAGTGATGATTTAGCCACCCTGCGCTACCGCAGCAATGGAAAACAAAAAGCCCCACTTATTGTGCGCACCAGAGGACACCGACTAGAGGGTATCTGGCATAGTGGATCACCCATGGGTGGTCTGATCCATTTATTGCGTGGTCTTTATATATTGGTGCCAAGAAACATGACGGTTGCTGCTGGGTTTTACAATACCTTACTAGAAAGCGACGAGCCCGCTCTTGTTGTTGAGAGCCTCAATGGATACCGCCTCAAAGAGAAACAACCCAACAATTTTGGTGACTTCAGAATGCCTATTGGTGTAGTTGAAACCATGGTATCTGGAACAGATCTTACTGTCGTTTCTTATGGCAGCACATTAAGAATGGTCGTTGAAGTCGCTCACGAACTTCAAGAAAATAACATTCATATAGAGGTCATCGATGCCCAATCGTTATTGCCTTTTGACCTTAACCATGATGTAGTGAAGAGTATTCAGAAAACAAACCGTCTTTTGATTATAGACGAAGATGTTCCTGGGGGTGCTTCATCTTATTTATTGGATCAGATCCTGGTGCAGCAAGACGCATATCGCTTTTTGGACAGTAAGCCACAGACCTTAACCGCCAAAGAACATCGGCCCGCATATGGAACCGATGGGGATTATTTTTCGAAACCATCATTGGAAGATATCTATGAAAAAATCTACGATATCATGCACGAGTCAGACCCAAAGGCATTTCCTAAACTAAGATAGTACGCCCGTATTTAAGGCAACCACTTTTTTTCAAAGTTGGCTGGTCGCTTTTCCAAAAAGGCGTCTCGACCTTCTTTGGCCTCATCTGTCATATAGGCCAGGCGGGTCGCTTCACCGGCAAAAACTTGTTGCCCTACCATGCCGTCATCCGTCAAATTCATAGCAAACTTGAGCATTTTGATCGAAATTGGGGATTTGGCCAAGATTTCTTGAGCCCATTGGTAAGCCGTTTCTTCTAGTAAATCATGGGGCACTACAGCATTGACCATACCCATTTCACAAGCCTCCTGAGCCGAATAACTTCTACCCAAAAAGAAAATTTCACGGGCCTTTTTCTGACCGACTAATTTGGCCAAATAAGCACTGCCAAATCCACCATCAAAACTCGTCACATCAGCATCCGTTTGTTTAAAAATAGCATGCTCTTTACTGGCCAGTGTCAAATCACAAACCACGTGTAAGCTGTGACCACCACCTACAGCCCATCCAGGAACTACGGCGATCACCACCTTAGGCATGAATCGGATCAGGCGCTGCACGTCAAGAATATTCAATCGATGGTAGCCGTCACTACCAACATATCCTTGCGCGCCTCGAGCACTTTGGTCTCCACCAGAACAAAAACTGTAGACCCCATCTTTTGGAGAAGGCCCTTCGGCTGATAACAAGACCACGCCAACAGAGGTGTCTTCTTGTGCATCATGAAAAGCTTCGAGCAGTTCGCTCGTCGTCTTAGGGCGAAAAGCGTTTCGCACCTCTGGACGATTGAATGCAATGCGGGCTACGCCATTGGCTTTTTTGTAAGTTATGTCTTCAAAATTTTTGACCGTGGTCCACTCTATTGGCTTCATTATGACTAATTTTAGCAAAGATAATTTAATTTTTGTGCATTCAATCCGCTACATCCCAATGTTTCGACGGTGGAGATATCTCCTGGTGTGGCTCCTCTATATAGCCGTCCATGGCTCAGTGGCCTGGGGACAAAACGACACAGATTTTGGCTGGTCTAACGAATCTTTGACACCGCAATTTTTACTGGCCGACACCCCCGAAATGGATGCTGTTTGGGCCCACTGGATTCCACAAAAAAAAGAAATCATTTATCACTGGTCTGACTTTAAAAAAGTCACCGCTCAAGATTTTTGGATTGCAGTAGATATGGCCGACGCGCTGCGTAAAAAAAACCAAGTTCAAGGCAATGCAAAGAGCCAGAAGCAATGGGCCAAAAATATGCGCTGGTTGCCCGGTAATAAAAAATCAGCTAGCGGATTGAGCTTAAAAATTTCTGGCCAGGAAACACCTAATCTATACGGCACTTATGCAACACCCATAAATGGTCAGATGCGTATGTTTGATCCTTGCCCTCCTTTTGGCGTTTGCGCCAGGTGTGCCCCATACAAACTAGGACGACCACAGAATTAAATCAACTCAATGCCTTCTTCTTTGATGTGGATGAGTTTATTCTTGTAGAGTGTTCCTATGGCTTTTTTAAACAGCTTCTTACTCATCCCTAATAGGTCCTTGATGGTTTCTGGAGAGGATTTGTCATTGAGCGCTAAAAAGCCGCCAGCAGCCTTTAATTCCTCCATAATATAATCAGCATTGGGCTCTATACTTCGGTATCCCATGCGCTGAAGGACCACATCAACTTTTTTGTCTTCACGAATGTTTTTGATGTAGGCCTTGATCTGATCCCCAGAACGCAGGTCTTCATAAATATCATCAATATAAACCAAACCTTTGTGCAACCCATTAATAATGACATTGGCCCCTTTTTCGGTCAAATGCGTCACCAAAACATCCACCTCCTGATATTTCTCAAGGGTCATATCATCGTTAGATAAATATTTATTGGTTTTGCTTGAGCCCACCAGACGGTTAGTCTTGTCATCTATATATAAATAAACCACATACCAACTGCCGACCTTCATGGGACGGGCCTGCTCCTTAAATGGGACAAAAAGTTGTTTTACCAATCCCCAATCCATAAAGGCTCCGAATGCATTGACATCACAACAGCGCAAATAGCCGAAGGTGTTCAATGTCAAATAAGGTTCATCTGTAGTGGCGATAGGCCGTTCTTCATTATCCAAATACAGAAACACCTCAATCTCATCATCTATTTCATAAGATTCAGGTTTGTAGCGGTGTGGCAAAAGCACCTCGTTATCTTGGCCGTCTCCCAAATAGAGACCAGGATCGGTATCACGTAAAATGGTCAGCGTATTGTATTGTCCTAAATTCATGTGACAAAGGTACATAAATACCAAACACAAGTTCAGAGAATAAATGAGGTAAAACTGGGTGAATTATTTTGGCTCAAGCCCTTTAAAGTAATCCATCAGGACCTGATCATTAAGCTCCGTTGGGGTCTTAATTTCTAATAATTTGGGCTGATCTGCCTCTTGAAAAAACGACGTCAAGGCCTCCTTGAGTTGTTCCATATCAGCAACACATTGATAGGCCCATCCGTAGGCACTGATCAAGGACTGTGCATTACGGCTATGACGGGTTTCCAAAAATTCTTCGAAACCATCTATAGTCTTGGCTTTGGGTAAAATTCTGAAGATACCCCCACCTTGATTATTGATCAGAAGTACCCGATAATTTTTGGGTACATAATGATTCCAAAAAGCATTGCTGTCATAAAAAAAACTGAGATCACCCGTGACCAGTACCACTGGCCTTTTGGCAATTGCCGCAGCACCAACAGAAGTACTACTGCTGCCTTCAATACCGCTGGTCCCTCGATTGCAATAAACATGATGCTTCGGGTTTTGCAGCATCAATTGTGCATAACGTATACCAGCACTATTGGCCATGTGCACCAGATAATCCGGCGGTATGGCATTCATGATATGGGCATAAACACTGAGGTCAGAATAAGGTGATGAAGCCATGAATTGATCATGTTGCGCCCTGCGTTGACGCCAAATAGCGAGCCAAAAATCTCGATAACTATCTGAGGATTTTACCGCTTCATGAGTAAGCCCGCCTAAAAATGCATCCGGAGGCCATTGTATGTGATCGGATAAAGCAAAAAACGTATCGTTGGCTCTGCCCTGGCCTATATGCCAGTGCGCCTGGGGTTGATATCCGCGCAAAAATGCTTTAATGCGTTTCGAAATCACCATCCCACCTATGGTGATGAGCAAATCAGGTTGCAATGCTGCAAAGCCCTGCTCATCTAATGCAGTGATGAGCTGATCGATTCCCGAGATAAAATGTTCGTGATGAATGTTTGAGGTACTTTCTTTAAGTACCAAAACAGTTGGATCCTCTGCCAGACGCAGCAGAACCCCTTCACTTAATGTGTTTTCTGGCATGGTCCCGACCAGTACCAGCTTCTTTTTATACCCACGATAGGCGGCCATATGGTCTGCCATATCAAAAGGCTTCTGCGCCAAGACCGGGGCCTTATCAATCATGAACTCTTTGGGCAGGTTCATGGGTTGCGCTATCAGGTCGTACAAAGGTTCCGAAAAAGGAACATTAATATGCACCGGTAATTTTTGGCGCAAAGCAACCGACAAGGTGCGGGCTAATGCTTGACTATTTTCTGCCATTGCCGCTTCGTGATCACTCAAATTTGCTTCACTTCCCACATGCTTTCCAAAGACCGAGGCTTGCTGGATGGTTTGTCCTTCACCTATGCCAATAAAGTCCTCAGGGCGATCCGCCGAAATGACCACCAAAGGAATTTCACTGTAAAATGCTTCGGCCACTGCTGGATAATAATTGAGTAGGGCCGTCCCTGAAGTACAAACCAATGCCACTGGCTTTTTGGATTGTTGCGCCAGGCCCAAGGCAAAAAAACCAGCAGAGCGTTCGTCTACGATACTGTAGCAAGCGCACTTCTTGTAAGCTGTGAAATCAACAATTAAAGGGGCGTTTCTCGATCCGGGGGATAAAACCACCTGGTCGATACCGGCCTGGATGCATTGCTGCACGACCAAATGAGAGAGTATTTTAGACGAAAAACTCATGTGAGGCAAAGATACAAAAGCCTAAGGCCTTGACTTAAAAAACGGTGCAATAACTGCCCCCATGGTACCCAGTTTTTTTTGGGTTTCTTCAAATTCTCTTTGAGGATCACTGTCTTGAGTAATGCCGCCCCCGGCATAAAGGGTTGCGGTATGCTCGCTTAATTGCATACAACGCAAGTTGACATAAAATTGGGCTTTATTGGACCCAGGATCCTGCCATCCCAAAAACCCGGTGTAAAAACCCCGGTCGTAGCCTTCATATTGCTGGATAAACCTCCTGGCTTGGTGCCTTGGATAACCACATACCGCAGGTGTAGGGTGTAATTCCGCAACTGCCTCAGCAAAGGAAATGTGCTTTTTTAAAGTGCCTGATATTGGCGTCTTAAGGTGCTGCAAAGCCCCAGCCTGATGCGTTTGGGTTTGGCCTATTTGCACCTCATTACTGATGCCACTAAGTCGATGACTTATGTCGTCGATGACCCATTGGTGCTCTTCGCCTTCTTTATCTGTCCAAAGATGGTGCTCTGGTTTACTGTTCCATTGTGTTCCGGCCAAGGCCATGGTTTGGTAACTCCGACCGGTTCCGCTGAGTAATAATTCTGGTGTAGCACCCAACCAAAGTCCCTCCTCGGGATGATACCAGACATAGCGAAAAGCCTGTTGATCGCTCAACATAAGCTGGGTCAACAGTGTTGGCCAATGATAAGGATCCAGCGCGATATGGTGAGCCCTTGACAAAACAACCTTTTGGAAGGCACCTTGATCGATGGCTGTAATCGCTTGAGACACAAGTTGCGCATAACCACTAGCGCCATCCTCTGGCGGATCAATACGCGTCGCTATTTGCTGGGGCATCAATTCATTTATGGGTAAATGGATGATGTGACAGTCCAATTGATTTAGTATTCTTGGCGCTTTTGAGACATCAAAAGCCTGCATGACAAACTGGGAGCCTTGTAATTTTTGCTGTTCAGGTTTACTTGGGGCATACTGCTGGGGCATACCCTTTGAAAACCAACCTTCTACCAAATCGGCTTCGGGGGCGGCAAAGAGCACGAAACCCTTATGGGCCTTAAGATGCTCTATTATATGTCGTACGAGCCGGTCTGCCATACTATTGACTCAATACCATGGTAGTCAACTTCACTAAGGAAACCAATTCCTGAGCATCATTCACCACACGTATTTCCCATAATTGAGTTGTTCTTCCGCCATGAACCAAGCTAGCCTTGGCCCAAACATAACCCTCACGAACACTCTTGACGTGATTCCCTGAAAGTTGAATACCCCGCACCTGAATGTCCTTTCGGCGAAGGAAAATTTGTGCTGCCGCACTGCCGACACTCTCTGCTAAAGCCAGAGTAGCCCCTCCATGAAGCACCCCATCGGGTTGAAAAACACGAGTATTTACGGGCATTTTTGCCGTGATCGACTCGTGATCTACATCCACAAACTCAATGTTCAGGGTTTCCATTAAGGTGTTTTTGCAAAGCGCATTCGATTGGGCAAGTAATTCAGAAAAATCAGATGACATAGTAACATTTTTGATCTGCCAAAGATACAGATTTTAGCACAGTACTAGAGAGCCATTACTGAGTATGACGCTATTTGACACGCTAAACCTAACACGCACCATCCTTTATAACACTACAACAAAATAAAAGTCCTGGGAGGAATACCTCTCACTAAAAATGCTATTTTTACTAAAAACCAACACCCATGAGTACGCGACGCGATTTTGTAAAGACCACAGCCCTTGCTAGTGCAGGAATTTCGACATTGCCTAGTTGGGCAAATACTTATAGATCAAGCGGCAGTAAAGATTTGCTGAATGTTGGTTTGATCGGAGTGGGACTGCGCGGGACCAATCACTTGCAAAATTTATTGCTGCGGGATGATTGTTTGGTTACAGCGATTTGCGATATCAATCCTGAACGCATCCTATTGGGACAAAAAATGATTGCCGAAGCAGGACAACCAAAACCGCTTGTTTTCGAAAAAAATGATTTTGATTATAGAAATTTATTAGCCCTTGAGACCGTAGATGCTGTCATCATTGCTACGCCATGGCTATGGCATACCCGCATGGCCGTGGATGCTATGCGCGCGGGAAAATATACTGGTTTAGAAGTTTCTGCCGCCAATACAATGGAAGAGTGTTGGGATTTAGTCAATACCCACGAACAGACTGGAACCCATTTGATGATATTAGAAAATGTGTGTTACCGCAGAGACATCATGGCCATTTTGAATATGGTTCGGGAAGATGTCTTTGGCGAATTATTGCACTTTAGATGTGGTTACCAGCACGATCTGCGTTTTGTCAAGTTTAACGATGGCAAAAGCGCCTATGGACTTGGCGTCGAGTTCGGTGAAAGTGGTATTTCTGAATCCGCTTGGCGGACCCAACATAGTTTGCTGCGCAATGCCGATGTATACCCTACTCATGGTGTTGGTCCTATTGCCGTCATGTCGAATATCAATCGAGGGAATCGTTTTGTCAGCATCACCACTATGGCCACCAAAGGAGTCGGTTTACATAATTATATTGTGAAACACGGTGGAGAAAGCCACCCCAATGCACAGCTGAAATTCAAACAAGGAGATATCATTACCTCAATGATCGAGACGGCCCGTGGAGAAACGATTATTGTCACTCATGATTGTAATTCGCCGCGTCCCTATTCTTTAGGTTTCCGGGTTCAGGGCAGCGAGGGCCTCTGGGAGGTAGATGGTAACCGCATTTATATCGAAGGGCGCTCCGAACAACCTCACCGCTGGGATGATGCCACCAAATGGCTCGAAGAATATGACCATCCCCTTTGGAAAAAATATGGCGCTATAGCTTCGGATTCTGGCCATGGCGGAATGGACTTTTTCGTACTGCAAGCCTTTGTCGAATCTGCCAAAAATAATATTGCACCACCTCTTGACGCCTATGACGCCGCGGCCTGGAGTGCTATAACCCCGCTTTCTGAACAATCAATCACCAACAATGGGGCCCCGCAAGATTTTCCCGATTTTACACGCGGTAATTGGGTCAAACGCCGTCCTTATGACTGGACAAAAACAACTTATTAGTGGCTCAAAATCCTGTGTTACCCATGACCATAACTACTCCTGCGCGCGTCTGTCTCTTTGGCGATCATCAGGACTACCTAGGATTGCCTATTATCGCTGGAGCGATTGATCGACACATGACTTTTGAGGTCGCAAAGAATGATCGACGCGTCATTGTTTTGGATTTGGCTGATTTAGGCCAAAAGCGTGAGCTCAGTCTTCAAGAAGAGCAACAACAGGAACCTGAGACAATTGATTTTTTTAAAGCTGGGCTTAGGGTTGCCGCGCGTTATGGTTGTCACCCTACTTTTGGACTCAACGTCAGAATCACCAGTACCATACCCATCAATGCAGGCATATCGAGTTCATCGGCACTCACTGTCGGCTGGATTAAGGTTTTACTCTACACATTTGGCTGCAACGCATCCGTGACACCAGCATTGATCGGTCAGTTGGCCTACCAGGCGGAAGTTTTGGAACACAATAGCCCTGGAGGACAAATGGACCAATACACTATTGCCCATGGAGGTCTTATTTTTTTAGAAACGGGAAAAGACCTCAAAATCAAGCCGCTGCCCGACCCCAAGTTGACCATGGTCTTGGCCGAGTCAGGCATTGGCAAAGACACCTTAGGGACTATAGGTCAGGTCAGAACTAAGGCACAAGAAGCCATCGCCATAGTACAAAAATTCCATCCCGATTTTGATTTAAAAATCGCTTTACCAAAAGATGTCAGCACCTATCTTAAGGGCTTAGAACCGGGTCTCCATCCTTTTTTTGAAGCCGCTATCAATAATCACAACATCACCCAAAAAGCCAAACAACACTTGACACGATCAAGTCCCAATCCAAAAAAACTGGGCGCATTGATGACGGCACACCATAAACAACTCAGAGATCTACTTGAGGTATCCCATCCTAAAATTGATGCCTTAATTGAGACGGGGCTTAGTCATGGGGCCTATGGCGCAAAAATCGTGGGATCTGGCCATGGCGGTTGTGCCCTATTTTTGACCAATGAAAACCAGGCCGTGTATCTTGTAGATCACTTAAAAAAGGCAGGAGCAAAGGATGCTTACCGCATTAATATTACCTCAAGCCATGGCGCATAGCCATTTATGATCATGACCCAAACCCTTATCATTTTGGCCGCAGGCGCATCTTCTCGGATGAAAAAATCATTAGCCGATTCCCAACAGAGCGGTCTTATGGTCTCTAATAAAGCCCTCATTGCTTTAGGGTCCGACAAAACCCCAGCCTTAGATTTTCTATTGCACAATGCTTATGGCGCTGGATTTAAAAATGTTATTTTGGTTGTTGCCCCTGAAGGCCTGGCCTTTAAAGAGCGCTATGGACTGGCCGAACGAGGTAATTCATATAAAGGGCTCAGCATTGCTTACGCCTATCAGCACATCCCAGAAGGACATGTTAAGCCTTTGGGTACGGCAGATGCCCTACTGCAAACACTGAAGCAACATCCAGATGTTGCGGCTAACGAATTTGTGCTGTGTAATGCCGACAATCTCTATTCGGTTAACGCATTAGAACGCCTGCGTCTGTGTAGCGACCCAAATGCGATGATGAGTTATGCACGCAATGCGCTATTGTTTCCGATAGCAAAAATTAGAGCCTTTGCCCTTTTGGTTGTAAACGCAAAACAGCAATTGATACAACTCGAAGAAAAACCCGATCAGCAAACGACCAGGGATATTGAGCAACGCATGGGTAAACTGCTGGTCAGTATGAATTTGTGGAAATTTAACGGCCCTAACATCATGCAGGCACTCGAGCGCTGTCCCCTGCACCCCACACGACAAGAAAAAGAACTCCCCGTGGCTGTACAACTTATGATCAGTGATCTAAACCACGCCGTTCATACCCTCGAAATAGCTGAGCATGTGCCTGATTTGACCACTGCAGAAGACATCGCCTTGGTCGAAAAGCAATTAGGACTTAACCCATAAGCTTAAAAAAGCTCGAGGCTTTCTCGTTTATGCCTTGTTTTGCTCTTTGATCAAATTTAAAGCAGAACCCATTCTAAACCATTCAATTTGTTGGGCATTGTATGTATGATTGACCTGGATCAAGTCTTTTGATCCATCGGCATGAACCAACGCTATCTCCAAAGGCACTCCTGGCGCAAAGCCAGCAATATTGGTAATACTTATTGAATCATCTTCTTGAATGAGATCGTAATCCGATTCGTTTTGAAAAGTCAAGGCCAACATACCCTGCTTTTTGAGGTTGGTTTCATGGATACGTGCAAAGGACTTGACCACCACCGCAGCAACGCCCAGATGACGAGGCTGCATCGCGGCGTGCTCGCGCGAAGACCCTTCTCCATAATTGTGATCGCCCACGACTATTGTTTTGATCGAAGCAGCTTTGTATGCTCTTTGAGTATCCGGCACACCACCGTATTCACCATTGCGTTGATTCTTAACAAAATTGGTCTTTTGGTTGAACGCGTTGACCGCCCCAATCAGAGTATTATTGGCAATGTTATCCAAGTGCCCGCGAAAACGCAACCAAGGACCGGCCATAGAAATATGGTCCGTAGTGCATTTACCAGATGCCTTGATCAATAACTTCATGTCTTGCATGGCTGCATTGGTTATGGGGGTAAATGGGTCCAATAATTGCAAGCGCTCTGAGTCCCCTGCCACCGCAATCGACACTTTGCTGCCATCAGCCTCAGGAGCCAAATAGCCATTATCTTTTACATCGAACCCATTTGGCGGCAATTCCCAGCCTGTTGGTTCCTCGAACTTGACCTCTTGACCATCTTCGTTGATCAGCGTATCGGTTATCGGATTAAAATCCAAACGTCCCGCAATAGCAATAGCCGCAGTGAGCTCTGGAGAAGCTACAAAAGCATGTGTATTGGGATTACCGTCAGCTCGCTTAGCAAAATTTCGATTAAAGGAGTGAATAATTGAATTTTTTGGCGCGTTCTTTGGGTCCTCATAACGCGCCCACTGGCCAATACATGGTCCACAAGCATTAGTAAAAATTTTAGCGTCTAAAGCTTCGAATATGGCTAGGAACCCGTCTCTCTCGGCTGTAAATCGCACTTGCTCAGATCCTGGATTAATCCCTAATTCGGCTTTAATTTTTAAGTTTTTATCTAGCGCTTGTTGTGCGATAGAAGCTGCGCGAGACAAATCTTCGTACGATGAATTGGTGCACGAACCAATCAGTCCCCATTCTACTTTTAGTGGCCATCCATTTTGTTGGGCTTTCGCATTCATTAATCCGACCTCTGTAGCCAAATCTGGAGTGAAAGGGCCATTGATTTGTGGCATTAATGTCGTCAGATCGATCTCAATCACTTGGTCAAAATAAGCTTCTGGATTGGCATAAACTTCAGGGTCTGCGGTAAGATCACTCTTGATCGTATTAGCTAAATCAGCGACTTCACTGCGGTCTGTCGCGCGCAGGTAACGTTCCATTGACGCATCATAACCAAAGGTCGATGTCGTCGCGCCGATTTCAGCACCCATATTACAAATGGTCCCCTTACCGGTACAAGATAGTGCCTCGGCGCCCGGTCCAAAATATTCCACTACAGCACCAGTACCGCCCTTGACCGTTAGTATCTCTGCCACCTTAAGGATCACATCTTTAGGGGCAGTCCAACCGGATATTTTTCCTAGCAGACGCACCCCAATCAATTTGGGGAATTTTAATTCCCAGGCCATACCTGCCATGACATCAACAGCATCGGCCCCACCGACCCCGATCGCAAGCATACCCAATCCACCAGCATTGACTGTGTGGGAGTCTGTACCAATCATCATGCCTCCTGGGAAAGCATAATTCTCTAATACCACTTGATGTATGATCCCAGCACCAGGTTTCCAAAAACCGATACCGTATTTATTTGAAACGGATTCTAAAAAATCAAACACTTCGCTACTGCCCGATAAGGCCGATTTAAGATCTTGACTTGCGCCTGATTTGGCTTGAATCAGGTGATCACAATGCACGGTCGTGGGCACAGCCACTATGCTCTTTCCGGCTTGCATGAACTGAAGTAAAGCCATTTGAGCCGTCGCATCTTGACAAGCAATACGGTCAGGCGCAAAATCAACGTAATCTTGACCACGTTGGTAGTTTTTTGAGGCGTTACCTTCCCATAAATGACTGAACAATATCTTTTCTGATAAAGTCAAAGGTCTTCCTGTAATTGCTCTTGCATGGGCTACGCGCTCTGGAATATGCGCATAAACCTCTTTTATCATATCTAAATCAAATGCCATAGGTCGTTGTTTTTGAAGTACTGCGAATTTACGAAATATTAAAATACTTTGAAAATAATCTAACGTTTTGGCCAAAACCCTTCATTAAATTTATCAAATTGATATTTTAATTGAATTATTTCTAATAAACATTAATTTAATTATTAAAATTTTATAGATAATACAATTTTATAGCGCTTGTTTTAACAATATAGAAAAACAAGGGGTATTTGACCCTTTGAGGTCATGATCAAGAGATAATCCTAATTGTAAACGAACGATATACACAGGTAAGCACTGTGTAAACTCTTTAGAAATAGCTGTTTGCGAAGATAACTTTAAAATAAGCCACGGATCAAATCATCTATTTTTTGACCTTCAGCTTCAGCCTTATAGTTTTTCAGAAGACGATGGCGGAGAATAGGCACCGCAACTTTTTGAACATCTTCAATATCTGGAGAATATTTTCCTCTTAAAGCTGCATGCGTTTTTGCTGCCAAAATAAGATTTCGTGACGCACGCGGGCCAGCGCCCCAATCGATAAATTCTTTGACTGATTCCGTTGCTCTGCTATTGCCCGGTCGCGTCTTGCTCACCAGCGCTACGGCATAATTCACCAAATTATCTGCAACAGGCATGCGCCGGATCAACTGCTGGAATCCAACTAAGGCAGGCCCATCCAAAATAGGGCTGAGTTGGTTGGAACGATCCGATGTGGTTGCCTTAACAATGGCGACCTCTTCGTCAAATGATGGATAATCCAATTCTATGGCAAACATAAAACGGTCCAATTGTGCTTCAGGTAAAGGATAGGTTCCCTCCTGCTCAATAGGGTTCTGGGTGGCTAAAACAAAATAGGGTCGTGAGAGCTCATAGCGATGCCCCGCAACGGTAACCGCGCGCTCTTGCATTGCCTCAAGAAGTGCAGCCTGAGTTTTTGGTGGGGTTCTGTTGATTTCGTCCGCTAGAATAATGTTCCCAAACAACGGCCCTTTGATGAATTGAAAGGTCTTGTTGGCGTCTAATATTTCAGAACCAATGATATCACTAGGCATTAAATCTGGGGTGAACTGAATGCGACTGAATTCCAGTCCTAAAGATTGAGCCACAGTTTGCACCATAAGGGTCTTTGCCAAGCCCGGTACCCCAACAAGTAAAGCATGTCCCCCCGAAAAAAGGGCACATATAATTTGATCAACGACTTCTTCTTGTCCAACGATAACCTTTTCAATCTCTTGTTTGAGGGCCTTATATTTTTGAACTAAATCGTTCATTTGCGCTACGTCAGACATAATGGGATATGTTGCTTAAATTAATTTTTCAGCCAATTGCTCGAAAAACTACAGTCTATGTAATCGTTATTTACACTGATATAGGTGTCTTTGATCTTTTTGTCTTGCCAAGTTTCAATGGCGCGAATTTGCTTTTCCTTGAGCGCTAATTCTTGAATCTTTTCATAATCCTCAACATAGTCTGCAGGATGCTCTTGTTGCCGCTCTGTAACGGAAAGAATCTTGAACGAGGTCTTGCCTGTATAATCCCGGTCAGAATATACTTGGGAGACCGCACCTTTCTCTAAATTATAGACCTGAGCACTCATCTCTGGATCCATTTTGGTTAAATCAAAACGCGTATCTAAAGAGATGGGGTTGATCAATTGGCCTCCATTATTTCGGGTTTCCAGTTCATCAGAAAAGCGTCGTGCTGCTGTGTCAAAAGCCAAACGACCCTCCATGACTTCTGTTCTTACAGAATCGATTCTGGAACGCGCGTGATCGATAGCGCGCTGGGTGACATCAGGAAATAAAATGATGTGCCTTACATCGATCTCTTGACCGCGAACTTTGTCTACAGTAACGATGTGATAACCAAATTCTGTTTCGAAGGGCTCACTCACTTCTCCTTCTAGTAACGAAAACGCAACATCTTTGAACTCCTTGGCAAAGGGAGAATTTTTGCGAATACCTTCAATAAGTCCTCCTTTTGAAGCAGAACCATCCTTAGAGTACAAGACGGCCTTAGTGGCAAAACTAGACCCATATTCTAAAATATCGCGTCTGAATTCATTGAGCTTATCGATGACTTTTTGTTTGGCATCATCGGTGATGATCGGCTCAATAATAATTTGAGCTACCTCAACCTCTGCGCTAAATATCGGGCGCTCCTCTTCGGGAATGTCGTAGAAAAACTGACGCACCTCCTCAGGGGTTACTTCAATGTCTTCGACAACCTTCTGCTGCATTTGATTGGCCAAATAAATGACCTTGTTGGTTTCAAAAAGATCTTGACGCAATTCTTCGATACTGCTCTTCTTATAAAATTCTGCTACCTTTTTTTCATCACCGTTGAATTGCTGAACGATATAGGTGATCTGTTGTTCAATCCGCGCTGTTATTTCATCATCAGAGACGACCAAGCTATCAACTTTGGCATGATGTGCATATAGTTTATCTTCCATGAGCTTGCCCAGCAACTGACAACGCGTGACGTCCTTGACACTCATCCCCTGTTGCTCCAATTCCAAATAACTTTTGTCGATATCGCTATCCAAGACCACATATTCCCCTACCACGGCAGAAACGCCTTCGGCTTTAAATCGTTGAAAAGGCACAAGGCTATCGCTTACGGCTATGGTTAATGTCACGTCCTCAATAACATTGGTGCTGTCAATGACAATTTCTTGGCCGAAAAGACACACATGAGCCATGATAAACAACAACAGTAATCCCTTATTTTGGCGTGTAAATTTCAAATGTTTTGTTTCTAATTGCATCTTTAGTAATATCCTTTTCTAATTTTATAGTCAATTCTTGTTTGCGTCGGTTCAAAATAATTTGACGAATGGTTGGGGCGACGTAAGCTAATGGTGCCGGGTCATTTCGGTCCAAAACTGCTACAATTTTGAGTAAATATAACCCTAATGAATCTTGCAGCTGAGTAATTTTGTCATTTTTTAAGCGGGCCATATTTGTTTCCTTCAAAATGGGTAAGCGCTCCATTATTTTTTCCTGACGAATCCAGATCGAATCATTGAGATAGGAGCCTTTAAATTGAAGGCTCAATTCTCCCAACAACTCTTTATCCTCTGAATCAAATCGCTGCAAGGCTTCTTTAACTTCTGGTATTTGCAGATAATTTTCAGACAAATGCACGTACCGAAACTGCATCAAGATGTCGTTGAGCTTAAAATTCTCTTTGTTTTGGCCATAGTATTGCTCCATTTCAGCATCGGAAACGACACTGTCCAATTGTGACGCGACAATACTGCTTTTGTAATACTCCGTAAACAAATCCGTCCGGTATTGCTGGATTAAATTCTCTAAATCCTCCTGTTGCCCTTTACCGATGTTTATTTTGGCCTGATCAATTAATAACTGCTGCGTCGCCCATCGGGTGATTTGATTTTGAATGATCAAACTACTGTCTTGAGCAGTCACCGATTCAAGAAGTCCCGGACCAATATCTTCGTAATAAAGATAAGATTCATTGACCCGTGCCAGTGGTTTTTTTTGCTCATTGGGTGCCACATACCGGCAAGAACCAAGAGTCATAGTCAACACGATTCCAATGCACCAAAATCTTTTCATTAGGGCTATTTATTGAGTGAGCGTTTTAGTTTTCTCAAAGCTTTTTTATTGATGGTCACTGGATAGGCAGCCCTTAAATCATCCATCCAAATGGATTCCAATTGATTTTGATAATCACTAAATACTTGTCCAGAAACCTCATCTAAAGTCTTCGTTCCAGCATTAATGACCTCAGAGACATGTACCACAACATATTGTTTTGGTCCCAATTGATATATGGGAGAAATCCCTGTTTGCAGGGCATAAGTTGGCGGCAGGGCAGCATCTCCTTTTTCAAAGATTCCTTCCGTAACCATGAGTCCCATTTTCTCAACATCATTGAGCTGGGCTTTTACCTCTATGGTTCCAACACCTTGGCGTAATAAATCTAAGACGCGATCCATGTCTTGCTGGGTGAGGGTCCGGTATATCGTTCCTTTCACCCGTTTTTCCCATTGGTATTGATTCTGGTGCGCTTGGTAATAATTCTCAATGCCCAATGTGTCCTTCTTGGCTTTGGTCCAAATATTCTTTTCCATCACATCAAAAATAAGCAGCCCATCACGGTATTCGTTAATGATGGCTGCATATTCAGGATTGACCAACTCAAGGTTCGCCTTAAAATACTCCTGGACTTTTAACGATTCAAATTCTTCAAAAACGATTTTGAGCATGGTTCCGATTTGCTTGTAGGGTCTAACCTTGCCCTGACGGCTTTCAATATAGGGCCCAAAATCATTAAAATAGAAGGTCTTAGGTCCTACAGAAAACAAGGGTTTATTTGCCTCCGCTTCAAAAGGCACGAATTGCCACTTTCTTTGAAAGATGCTGTCGTTCACAACGGCCAAAAATTCATTCATATAAGGATAACTCTTGCAACCCAACTTCTCCTTCATCTTTGCCGTAACAGCACTGGTGACGATCTTAGATCGATCGCCCGTGCGCACAAGGCCTTCTAATCGTTTTTTGTCTTCCTCGAAAGTGGGCAGCTTACCCAGACTTTCTAAGCGAATCAAGTGCCAACCAAATCGGGTTTGGACCGGTCGGGAAATTTCTCCAGGAGCGGTCAAATTAAATGCCGCATCTTCAAAAGCCGGAGCTTTTAATTCCCCTTTGGTGAAAGGGCGCATAACCCCACCGTTTTGCCCTGTGTTTTTATCATCAGAATACTGCTTGGCAAGATCTTCGAAAGCGACGCCTTTTTCAATAAGCTGTTCGATTTCAAAAATACGTTCCTTTGCCGCTCCTGTACTGTCATTTCGGGTTCCAATCATGATATGAGCAACAGTGATTTTTGGCAATACCGCGCGGCGATCGTGCACCTGTAAGACGTGATAACCAAACTGGGTGCGGACCACGTTGGAAATTTCGCCAACTGGGGTATTGAAAGCCTCAGTCTCGAAAGAATAAATCATGCCAAAAGCCGTAAAATAACCGAGCTTTCCGGCACGTTGTTTAACTTCAGGCTCATCAGAATACTGGATCGCCAGTGCGTTGAAGCTATTGGGGTCTTTCAAGGCCAAATCACGAAGATGCATTGCCCGGTTATAAGCCTCCAGGGTATCTTGCGGAAAAGCATCCCAATTACAGGTCACCAAAATATGTGAGACGTCAATTTCTTCTTTACCGCGCTCAAAGGCCTCAACAACGAGTTCTGAGGTTACATTGTCCTGGTAAATATAATTGCGAGAAAGCTGCTCCTGATAGCCTGCAAAATCTTTAAGATAAGAAGGTTTCTTATCTAAACCCTGCTCCACTGCAGCGGCAACCTTGAGTTTGTAGTTGACAAATAAATCCAAATAGCCGTCAATGGAGCGTTGCTCTTTTTCCTGAACGAGATCCAAATTCTTGAGATAAACTTGTTTAAACTCACCCACACTAATGGATTTATTATTTACCGTAAGTAGGCTGTCATCATTACTTTGTGAAAACCCGACAGCACTTGAAATCAGGCAAATAGCTAATAAAAATCTTCTCATTATTTCAGTAAAATTAAATTTTGTCAAAATTAAGAAATTAGAAAGGTTTATCAAGGGTATTAACAGAACGTTTTGACATTTTTGATATCAATCCTAACGCGTTTTGATATGCCGCGCAGGCATCGGCAAGACACCCATAGTGTTGGGGCCAAATAATATTGTCCCATTTCTTAATTAGGGATATCTTTACCACTTATAAAACACGCTATGTCAGACCCTATTGATTCGTTGCCTTCAGACACCACAATAGCGCTTATTTGGGACTTTAGAGGCCCCTCTAGCGCGCAAATTGCAGCACACCACAAAATCCATTTGCAAGAATTTATGGACCATGAATCACTCCCCCATTTGGGCCTGAACGTGACTCCTGGACAGGGACAAATGCATAGTGTCTATCTTTTGGTTAATGTGATTTTAGTCAACGATTTACGGGAACGACTAAAACCAAACCGAGGTCAGAAATGGCAGGATTAAACAACGCTCTACCCTAAGCCACGAGAAAAATCCCTTGATTTTGGGGCAAATGCAATTTTTAGATTAATTTCACCAAAAATTACGGACTATGAAAAACATGACGCTTTTACTGATTTGTTTCACTTTCCAACTGCAGGCTCAGAACTCGAAAGTTGGCACTATTGATATTGATTATATTTTGAGCGTGATGCCCGAACTTGAGCAAGTGCAGCAGCAAGTCGCTCAATACAAAGGAGGTTTAGAATCTGAACTCCAAGGCAAAATGAATGGTCTTGAAGCGGCAGTAACTAATTACCGCCAGAACGAATCGACCTATACCATCAACCAAAAAAAGGTCAAGCAAGATTCACTTCTGGGCCTTGAGAATGAAATCAATCAATACCAACAGAATGGCAATCAACTCTTGGGTTTGAAACAAGAAGAATTCATGCAGCCATTGTACACGAAAATTGGTTCGGTTTTAGAGAAAGTAGCAGAAAGCGCTGGGTATACTCAAGTTTTATTAAGGGACAACACGGTCATTTATATTGACAACCGTTTTGACCTGACGCTACAAGTGATTAAGGAATTAGGTATCGAACTCAAAGAGGAAGAATAAATTCACGCCTCAAGCAATAACGATGCGTTCGAGTCAAATAAGAGACCGAAACCGCTCATAAAACTTATCGCGAATAGTTCGGGGCTTCCTTGGTAATGGTCACATCGTGTGGGTGGCTCTCGCGGATCCCAGAAGACGTGATCTTGACAAAGCGTCCTGTTTCTTTCAGTGTATCAATATCTTTAGCACCACAATATCCCATACCTGCGCGCAAACCGCCAATAAACTGGGTCATGCTTTCAACCAAATCTCCCTTATAAGGGACCCGACCTACAATACCTTCAGGTACTAATTTTTTGATGTCATCTTCAACATCCTGAAAATAACGGTCTTTTGAGCCCTCTCTCATGGCCTCAACACTGCCCATACCTCGGTAAGATTTGAATTTTCTGCCTTCATAGATAATGGTCTCCCCCGGAGATTCCTTGGTGCCTGCCAATAAAGAACCCAGCATAACACAATCGGCTCCAGCAGCAATCGCTTTTGGAATATCTCCAGTATAGCGGATCCCCCCGTCGGCAATCACTGGAACACCACTGCCCTTTAGGGCCGCAGCGACTTCAATCACCGCACTGAACTGCGGAAAACCAACACCAGCAACAACACGGGTGGTGCAAATTGATCCTGGACCAATACCAACTTTAACAGCATCTGCGCCCGCAGCGACCAGGTACTTAGCAGCCTCTGCTGTAGCAATATTCCCCACGACCACATCGAGGTCTGGAAACTTGGCTTTGACCAGCTTTAGCACGGTTACCACACCTTTGGTGTGGCCGTGTGCCGTATCGATAATAACGGCATCAACTTGTGCTGCAACTAAGGCTTCAGCCCGCTCTACAGCGTCTGCCGTGACCCCTAAAGCGGCGGCAACACGCAAACGACCAAATTCATCTTTGTTGGCAGTAGGCTTTTGGGTCAACTTGGTGATGTCACGAAAAGTAATAAGTCCCAATAGGGTCTGGTCATCGGAGACAACCGGTAATTTTTCAATTTTATTTTTCTGAAGAATGATTTCAGCCTCTCCAAGACTAGTGCCCTTTCTTACGGTTACCAAAGGTTGATTGGTCATTACCTCGGACAGGGGACGGTCATAATTTTTTTCAAAGCGCAAATCGCGATTGGTTACAATACCAATGAGTTTTTGGTCCTGATCGACAATTGGGATACCGCCGATACTGTATTCGCGCATCGTATTTTGAGCATCTTTTACCGTATGGTCAGCGCGCAAGGTAACCGGGTCTTGTATCATACCACTTTCGGCGCGTTTCACTTTGCGCACCTCAGCAGCTTGTTGTTCGATGGTCATATTCTTGTGTAAGACGCCTATACCGCCTTCGCGCGCCATTGCTATGGCCATTGCGCTTTCTGTAACCGTGTCCATCGCAGCAGAAACCACAGGGACATTGAGGGTTATATTTCTTGAAAAACGAGTTACTAAAGAGACTTCGCGTGGTAATACTTCTGAATAGGCAGGTACTAATAAGACGTCATCATACGCAAGGCCTTCTCCGATAATTTTGTGCTGGTGTGCAGTCATGGCAATTAAATTAAGAAAAAATCAACGGTCATCGCTGACATTTAATTGCATGTAAAGATACAATTAAAGTCGTGAATCTGGTTATTGGTAATCAATTAAATATAAGGCTTAGTGGTTGAGAGCCTCAATCGCCTCTTGATAATTCAGCCGGGCCATTTGCGCCCAATCTGTTAAAGTCTTCCGCTCTTGCTGTGTGAGGCACCCATGGACATATTGATAGGACGGCAAGGGCATTTCTCCAGCCTCGACCTCCTCTATAAGCTCGTCCAGCTTGTGGTCTTTTTTCTTGTCCGAATACGCAGACCACTCCGATACATTAAAATGCTTTTTTCCATCGACAACATGTTCTTCGAGCCAATAATTAAGGGGTGCAATATTACTGTACCAGGGATAGGTCGTTTGATTGCTGTGGCAATCATAACAATTGGTGCGCAAAAAGCTGCCCAATTCCACACTGACGCCTGTTTCTTGTTCAAAGGCCATGACCGATTCGTAGCCCTGCTCATTTTTGTCGGGCTGAATAAACTGAAGCAACAATAGCGCCCCAAGGGCAACCCATCCGATACGCTTTAAAATTTTAATCATGCGATAATGAATTTAGGTAATGGATTACGGCCTTTCTTATATCCGCCGACAGGTCCTCTATTTTTGGGCGTAAAACTTGATAGACTTCAGGATGTTCTGGGGTCAATACGGGTATGTCATAACCACGCAACAGATACTCACTGGTGGCGACCCAATATTTTTGCGCATCTTGAATAGGCGTGCCTTGATAGGTCCATTGACCCAATACATCTTTGGCCAAACCAAAACGTTGCAAATAAGCCCCTTCTCCCATATGGCTATCGCCATAACTGAGCACCTCCTTAAGCAAGGCTCCCGAAAGCTGCACTTGTAGGATGCCATCACCAAAAGGCAACACACGAAAAAGATCAATGCCTGTGACCCCATCAAATAAATAATCATCCAGACGCATGGAACCTCCATTGACAATAGCGGCCCTTAGCGGTGGATCGAAGGCTTCTGCCATTCCTTGTGTAATGAGTTGTCCCAAGTTGGTTTGTTCCCTACGGCTCTGTTGATCGCGTCCATCGAGCGGCTCCTCAGCCCAATATATGATCGCATTAGGGTCTTCTAAAACTGTTCCTAATTCTTGCTGTAAGACTTTGTCCCATTTGCGAACAATCGATGCTACATGAGGATTTTCTTGAGTATGATTGTTAATCGGAATGAGTTTCGAATCGATTGTCAGTTGCTTGGTAGCGCGTTGGTATTGCAGTTGATGCACATAGATGTTTTTGGCGTTAGCATCCGATTTGGCGATGATGGTTTGGCCCCTCTGAAAAAGCATGTGATTGTGCTCATGCCCCCCTAGAATGAGATCTATGGAAGGGTTCTGCTCAGCAATTTTAAAGTCCATGCCAATTTCGACATGCGTCAAGCCTACCAAAACATCAATCCCTTCATTTTCAAGATGGTTCTTTGCCCAAGTAGCCTGCTGATACATATCGGCATAATACACATAGGGCTTGGGATTACTTGGTATGGTGACCCCAAAAAAGCCAATTTTCAGCGCTGCACCATCACCCGTATTAATGGTCAATATTTTGGTTTGTGGAATCGTATCGACACCCTGACCCGACATGCGCTGAAACAAATGCTGGACACCTGAATCATTGTGGTAGCAATTAGAATTGACCCAATCAAAGGCAGACTCGTTGAGTCGCTGCGCAAACGCCTCATAGGTCAAATCAAATTCGTGATTCCCAAAAGTCACCATCGTGAAGTCCATTGCATTCATCACTTCAATCATTTGGCGTCCCTTGATACGCTCGCCTTGAAAGGTCACATTGCCGAGCAATGGTGGATTTAAAAAATCCCCAGACATAAACAGGAATGTATTAGGGTTAATGGCTCTTAACGAATCAACTACATGGGCCACTCTTGCCATTCCCCCATAGAGTCCGCCACCAAGCGGGGCGATTTCATAGACATCGTTGAGTTGCACAAAATTTAAGGTAACAAGGTCGCTTTCAGCCTCATTTTGTGCCGTTTGCTTTTGCCCACAGCTCACAAAGAGCAGTAGAACAATAATATAAAGGCTGAGTTTTATTTTATATACCATTAAGAAATAATTTAGAGGCTTGATTATAAGCACTTTCAAATGCCGTCATTTTGACCCCATGATTGCTTTTTTGGGTGGTGAAATAACTCAATATTTTTTCGGTGGGCATGTTGCCCGTTAGCTCATCTTTTGCCATAGGGCAACCACCAAAGCCTTGGATTGCCCCGTCGAATCGGTAACAGCCCGCGCGAAAGGCAGATTCTATTTTGTCGTGCCACAGAGCTGGGTGCGTGTGCAAATGCGCACCAAACTCAATTTCCGGGTACTGCGGAATGATGTCGCCGAATAAGGAGCCAATGATTTCTGGGGTAGCCGTTCCAACCGTATCGCTCAGTGAAATAATGGACACGCCCATTTGTGAGAGTTTATCCGTCCAATAAGACACCACTGAGGCATCCCAAGGATCGCCATAAGGATTGCCAAAGCCCATCGACAGATAAGTCACGACTTTTTTATGGTGTTTTTGTGCCAAGGCCAAAATTTGATCTAACACCACCAAAGATTCGGCAATGGTCTTATGGGTGTTGCGCATTTGAAAATTTTCGGAGATAGAAAAAGGATAACCAATATAATCAATGGCCTCAAAATTCATGGCTTGCTCGGCACCTCTAAGGTTGGCGACAATGGCCAATAATTTGGTTTGACTTTCTGAACGATCGAGTCCTCTGAGGACTTCCTCTGAATCACGCATTTGCGGAATCGCCTTTGGAGACACAAAGCTACCAAAGTCAATAGTATCAAAACCACATGCCAATAAAGATTGGATGTATTGTATTTTTTGTGTTGTAGGAATCCACCTTTTGATGCCTTGCATTGCATCTCTAGGGCACTCAATAATTTTTACCGAAAGCATAAGTAAAGATACAAAAATACAACAGGTACAGTATGCGTTGCTTGTGGTAAATATTAAAGCCTCACGGCAAAAAAATATAAATCGCTAGCCCGATAAATAAAGCAATTTGAAAATAATGAAAGCGCAACCAAAATTTAGACTTAGTCGCCAGAAAGTGCCCTAAGGTAGCAGCCAAAAATGCAATTCCAGCAAAGACTACAGCAGTGGCCGTCATAAATATAGCCCCCAACGCATAAAACTGAAGGACTGTATCCTCTTGACCCCCCCAAAGAAACGTAGGAAACAAGGCGACAAAAAACAAAAACACTTTGGGATTAGACACATTGAGCATAAAGCCCTTTTGAAACCATTTCCAGGGATGGCTCAGCACTCCGGCTTGATCTATCCCCAATTGCGGCGAGCTACGGATCATGCGGTAGGCCAGGTACCATAAATACCCGCCGCCAAAAAGCCGAAATACGATCAGAATATCCGGCCATTTATCTATCAATACTGAGAAGCCAAAAGCCAAAAGTGTCGTATGAATCAAACAGCCCAAAATCAAGCCCAGTGTAATCCATAAGCCTGTTTTAAAGCCATGAACCATAGATTGGCTTAAAACATAAAGATTGTCCGGACCGGGAGAAAGCGCTAGAAGTAATGATAATAAAGCAAAGCTTATCAAGTTCATGATGCCGTTTTGACGCCGCGAATCAAAGCTTTATTAATATCACGAACCAATGCGGGTCCTTGGTATACAAAGCCTGTGTATAGCTGGACTAAAGTAGCTCCAGCTTCAATTTTATCCAGGGCATCCTGCGCAGAGTGTATGCCGCCAACACCAATGATCGGGAAGGCACCCTTACTTTCAACCGACAAAAAACGAATGACTTCTGTGGCACGCGCGCATAGTGGCCTACCACTAAGCCCGCCCGCCTCGGTGCGGTTTGCACTGTTCAAACCCTCTCGTGCAATTGTTGTATTGGTAGCAATAACGCCGTCGATCTTGGTATCCGCTACAATCTCGATGATATCTCGGAGTTGCGGCTGCGACAAGTCTGGTGCGATTTTCAACAGTATAGGCTTGGGTTTGGTTTGCTGACCATTGGCCACCTGGAGCTCATTAAGTAAGGCCGTCAACGGCACTTTTTCTTGGAGTGCTCTTAAATCTGGTGTATTGGGTGAGCTGACATTGACCACAAAATAATCCACGTAGGGAAATAATGCATCAAAACACGCTAAGTAGTCGGATGCCGCATCTTGGTTTGGCGTCATTTTGTTCTTACCGATGTTACCACCAATAATGACCCCCTTATTTAGTTTTAAGGCTTCAACGGCAGTGGCCACACCAAGATTATTGAATCCCATACGGTTAATGATGGCTTGGTCGGTCTTGAGGCGGAATAAGCGTTTTTTGGAATTACCTGCTTGCGCTTTGGGCGTCACGGTACCTATTTCAATGAAACCAAAACCAAAATTGGCCATTTCATGATATAATTTGGCGTCCTTATCGAACCCCGCGGCCAATCCCACTGGGTTGGGGAAATCAATACCGAAAACATTTCGCTTTAAAGAAGGATCGTTCACTTGATAAAGAGAGCGGATCAACTTAGCAAAACCCAGGCGATGGATCAATTTGATCAAACGAAACGTAGCGTGATGCACGGTTTCAGGATCAAATAGAAAAAGAAGCGGTCTTAAAATATTTTGATACATAGGATAGTAAAATTACTATTAAATCCATTATTTTACTGAATGTAAGCTGTAATTTTGAGCGCAAAATAAAGCTATGTTTCCAAAAGACCAACTCATTCAACGATTTATCAGTTATGTCACCTGTGACACAGAAAGTGATCCAAACTCCCGCAGTACACCCAGCACAGAAAAGCAGTGGGTTTTGGCTCATAAACTCTTTGAAGAACTCAAGACCATTGGCCTTACCGATGTCACCATAGATCAAAACGCTTACATTCAGGCAACACTGCCAAGCAATGTGGCCCATGACGTGCCGGTAATAGGATTTATTGCGCATTTTGACACCTCTCCAGATTTCACTGGAGCCAATGTAAAACCTAGAGTTATTGATAATTATCAAGGTGAGGACATCGTTTTGAACCAAGAGCAGCAAATTATTCTTTCTCCAAAAGATTTTGAGAGCCTCCTACAATATAAAGGGAACACCCTTATTGTAACTGATGGCACCACGCTATTGGGCGCAGATGATAAAGCCGGTATTGCAGAAATTATATCTGCTATGGAATACTTGGTACAGCACCCAGAAATAGCGCACGGAACCATCAAAGTCGGGTTTACACCTGACGAAGAAATTGGCCGTGGAGCCCACAAGTTTGATGTCGTAAGCTTTGGTGCAGATTGGGCCTATACAATGGATGGCAGTCAGATTGGGGAACTCGAATATGAGAATTTTAATGCGGCATCGGCACAAATTGATATCATTGGCAGGATCATCCATCCAGGCTATGCCAAAGGAAAAATGGTCAACAGCATGTATTATGCTGCGGAATTCATCAAGGCTTTACCGGCGGCAGAAACCCCTGAGTGCACTGAAGGACGAGAAGGCTTTTATCACCTGAGCGATTTTAAAGGCAATGTGGAGCATACCACCATGCATTACATCATTCGTGATCATGACAGAAAACAATTCGAATCGCGCAAAGCCTATTTATTAAATATTGTGGCCGAACTCAATAAAAAAATCGGTTCTGAGTGTATTAAGGTGCGCATCAATGACGAGTATTTTAATATGCGTGAAAAGATTGAGCCCAAGATGCATATCGTTACCTTAGCCAAAGAAGCTATGGAGATGGCCAAAATAGAAGCTATCATCAAGCCTATTCGCGGTGGTACGGATGGCTCACAGTTGTCATTTATGGGCCTGCCCTGCCCCAATATTTTTGCAGGAGGACATAATTTTCATGGCCGTTATGAGTACGTGCCTGTAGAGAGCATGCTCAAGGCCATTGAGGTCATTGTCAATATTGCGACTTTGGCGACGAGAAACCAAAACTAAAAACAACATCCTATCTAACCACCTCATGATAAAAAAAGCAATCTATATCTGGACCTTAGCTTTTGCGCCAATTATTTATGCCCAAGCCCCAATAGTATCAGATAAAGACAAAACTGAAAATATACAAGAAATAAAAGTCGATATCCTCGAAGGTCTGGCGTTACCTGCTCTTGACTTGATTTATGAATATGCCCTGAGTTATTCTTCGGGAACCGGTGCCTCTATTAAGTATTACCTCGGCAACCAAGGAGACAATGATGCATTGGCAAAGTTTGTTTTTCAACCATATTACCGCCAATATTTTTATCAAAAACAGGATTTTGGCATCAGTGGGGTGTTCGTAGAAGGCTGCTTG
>FLOH01001041.1_pt1 | contig 46226 bp, 41 predicted proteins | sample 756751 | NCBI WGS metagenome assembly FLOH01 (sample SAMEA4026879, study PRJEB14308) | marine metagenome | biome: coastal water; material: water | depth 74 m | reverse complement strand
TGAAAACGGCAAAATGAATTTCCACAGCTACTACAAATTACCAGCGCCTCAGACCAATATTGAAAACTGTGTTGCACATAACGGTTCTTTGATTCCTATTCCTGGACGCGAAATCATGGTGCAGTCTTGGTACCAGGGTGGCATCTCAGTCTTCGACTGGACGGACATTGATAACGTGTTTGAAATTGGATTCCATGACCGTGGTCCAAGTGCAGCCGACCATCAAGGAGCCGGCGGTAGCTGGTCAGTTTACTGGTATAACGGACTTATCGTAAGCTCTGAAATTTCTAGAGGTTTGGATATTTTCGAAATGAAACCAAGTGGTTTCGTTTCAGCCAACGAAATTGCAGCAGCAAACACCGTTAAACTAACCTACCTCAATGCACAGGGTCAGCCTACGTATAAGTGGCCAACCACCTTTGTATTGGCTCAGGCATACGTGGATCAATTGGAGCGTTCAAAAGGCCTTCCTCAGACTCAGATTGAATCTACTCGTCGCGCACTGGCGAGTGCTGAAGGCTCTTCTGGTTCTGCTCGCAAATCAGCCTTATCTGCGCTGGCAACCGAGCTAGGTAAAAACACCTCGAATGCAAAAGTGAAAACACTTGCAGGTGTTGTGAAAGATTTGGGTTCTATGTAATCCAAACTTTCTTCTTTCTTTAAAAACTGAGGTTTTTAAAGAGGTTGATTATCGAAGAATGGCCGTTTACCCATCCGGGTAAACGGCCATTCTGTTTTTATTTATCCCGTCAAGGCTTCAGCAAACCGTTCTAAATCTGAAACGTTGTTCATGAGGTTAGGAGAGACCCGAAGGGCGTTGAGCTCAGGAGTTGAAAACGGACGAACCACCATCTGGTACTCCTCATAAATACGCGTGGAAACACTTCCGCTCGTCTCACCAAGCACTTCAATGGAATAAATAGCTGAACTAATATCCCACGTTGTTGGGGAACGCCACTCCAACATGCTGTTATTTGCCACTATCTTTTGAAGCGCGGTCCAAAGTTGGTGGTGATGCCGCACTCTGTCGCCCATCGAAACCTGTGCATGAAAATCCAAGGCGTCCCCAAGTGCCATAAGTGCAGGCAAGGCGCGCGTAGAGTAGTCTTCATACTTTTGGACAGTGGTGGTGTCGCCATCGTAGGTATGTTTTACCCACATGGGGTCCAGATCGGCTTGCAAGCTCCTTTTGAGATAGCCAAGGCCCAGTCCTTTGGGCGATTGAATCCATTTATGGGCACTCGTCGCATAGGCATCAACACCAGAGGAGTGCATATCTACCGTTACCATCCCGACCACTTGGGCTCCATCGACCACAACCCATTGCACCCCACGCTCGTGCGCCATTTGAGCAATTTCTTTCAGTGGATGAAGGATTCCTACCGTATTGTCGACGTGCGGAAGAATAAGAACCCGGGTTTTGGGTCCAATGGCGGCCTCATACCGGGACACGATTTCTGCCGCGGTCAACGATGGACAGTCTGATATTGGGAAGTGGAAGTCACGAACCGAAAACCCTCGCCTAGGCGCAAGATTATGCCAACACGTACTGGCGCTCATGTGGTTTAAGGAACTGTAAAGCACCTCATCCCCAGAGCCGAGGGGCAATCCATTAGCCAATAAATTGAAGAGCTCTGTAGTATTGTGATTCAGCACCATTTCACCTGGATCACACCCCATCAACCGCGCTGCCTTGCCTCGGATATTTTCAACAGGTGCCACCCAGGGCGCCGACCACATATATAGCCAGGGATTCGTTTCGCAAAGGCGTAAGTACCCCATGTGAGCATCTAATACGATGTTTGGTACTGTACCAATGGACCCATGGTTTAGGTATAAGACGGAAGGATCTAGCGAATAGTCATCTTTGGAAAAGCCCATTGCGAGCCGATTTGGCTGAACCTGTGCACGTTCAACCACTTTTGCTGCGGTTGCTTCGCGAACGAACGCCAGGTCCGCCATTAGGGCCGCTGCGGCTGTTCCCTTGATGAAAGTTCGTCTGGAAAGGCTCATGTTAAAGCTCGATATAGCTAGAGAAGGAGGAGGTTGAAATATAAACTACTCGTGTTAACAATGAATTGCCTGGCGACGTCAGCACTATTTGCAAAACATAATTACTTGCAGTATACTTGAGTAGTCAAGTACTAGTCAAGTAAATAATTAAATTCAATTCTCATGAACCCCTCCGCAGAATTTATGCTTTCTCATTCCTTATTACATGCAAAGTTGCTAAAACGCATGGATAATAATATGAGTTTGCACGGTATCAGTTTTACTGAATACACGATTTTACACCAGTTGCATAGTTCAACAGCCAATACCATGAGACGAATAGATCTCGCGGAGTCTATTGGAATTAGCGCTTCGGGAATAACCCGCATGCTCGCGCCAATGGAGAAAATTGGCTTGGTCGAAAAAGAAAGTAATCCTCGCGACGCCAGAGAAAGTTTGGTTCGGCTCTCAACAAGTGGCCACCAGATCTACGATGATGCGTCTTCCACGCTCGATCTTATTTCATCATCACTTACGGATTCGTTGACAGAGATTCAGCTTGCCAAGATGATGAAGTATACCTTGAAGTTGCTCCAGTAGGCTTGTCCTTCTGAGGGCTTGCAATCGGATAAAACACGTGGAATCGAGAAAATGTTATCCATTCTAATTTTAGATTATTCTACCTCGCGAATAGCTAACCCCACGATTACTCCGTGGCTTCCACAAAGCGCTGATATCACTTCATTGTATATCGATTCGGAAGCTGCTTTTCCTGATGACCTGATGGATCGATCGTTTACTCATGTCATCCATTCCGGGTCTGAACTTTCCATTACGGAACGTGCACCATTTACCAATAGAGCAGAGGCTTTCATTCAAAATGCGAGCCTAGCTGGCATAGCACAAATGGGAATTTGTTATGGCCATCAGCTGATATGCCGGGCGTTGGTAGGCGAAAACTCGATTCGAAGTTCACCAAATGGCTTTGAAGCAGGTTGGGGAGACGTGGAATTCAACGACCTTGGCGTCACGGAGCTCTATTTGAAACTGGTTGAAAAAATATGGCAACATCATTTTGACGAAGTGACCATACTGCCGCCTGGTTCTGAAGTGGTGGCCCGTAACAATCATACTGAGATTCAGGCCTACATCAATCAAAAGTTACGCCTCTTCGGTATGCAGTTTCATCCGGAAGTAACCAGGGCTGTTGGCAACAAAATCTTTGTGAACGACAGGCTGCTGCTCCAAGAGTATGGGTATGACACAGATAAAATCATCACTGAAGGGCCATCAATAGATGCTGGGCGGATATTTTTTAATTACTTTCTAACCAAGATGTAGACGCACCGATTTTCACCAACAACACGAATACTATTGAAAAAGTCTGCTCGAATTTATAACTCAGTTGTCCTGATATCGTTGACCTTGCTTTCACTGGCCTTTTTGGCGGAACCGTCAGAAGCCCAGGTTATGGAAACGGGTTTCTTAAACCGATCGGTTTCGATTGCCGGTGAACCCAGTTTGTATCAGGTGTACCTGCCCCCCAATTATTCGCCGAATGAGGAGTGGCCCATTATTCTTTTCCTCCACGGTGCTGGTGAACGAGGAACCGATGGATTGGCGCAAACTGATGTTGGGATAGGCACTGCGATCAGGAAAAATGTTTCCAAATGGCCAGCCATTGTGGTGCTGCCTCAAGTTCCAAAACAGCAAACGTGGCAAGGAAGGCCGGGTGAATATGCGATGTCAGCACTCGATGCAGCGATCAACGAGTTTTCTGTTGATGAATCTCGAATCTATTTGACCGGCCTCTCCATGGGAGGAAACGGTACCTGGTTTTTGGGGAGTTCGTTTCCCAATCGATTCGCCGCCATCGTTCCAATTTGTGGGTATGTAAAAGGGTATCCACCGGCTTATCCCGGAATCGCGACCGAGGGTGAGAATTCCGACCCGTATGTTTCAGCTGCCAACAGTGTGTCCGGTCTACCCGTCTGGATTTTTCACGGTGATGCAGATGGTGTTGTATCCGTGGAAGAGTCGCGAAACATGAACGACGCATTAAAAGCTGTGGGAGCTGATGTCCACTACACTGAACTTCCAGGCATTGGCCACAACGCGTGGGACGCTGCCTATTCAAATGATGAAATGATCGAATGGCTATTTAGCCAGAAAAAACAATAATATACGTATGAAGACCTTTGTTGTAGAAAATGCTCCGGCCGCGATTGGGCCTTATTCCCACGCCGTTCGGGTCGGAAACTTAGTCTTTTGTTCTGGCCAAACACCAGTTGATCCAGTCTCCATGAAATTAGTTGGTGAAACGATTGAAGAACAGACGGCCCAAGTGTTCGCAAATATGACCGCCGTTCTTGAGGGGATTGGATTGACCCTCCAAAACGTAGCCAAGACGACCGTATTTCTGAAAAGTATGCGCGATTTCCAGGGTATGAACGGCGTGTATGCTGCCGCTTTTAATGGCCACAAACCAGCAAGGAGCACCATCGCTGTACGTGAAAATCCGCTAGATTGTATGGTCGAAATAGAGTGTATAGCAGAATTTCCGTCCGTCTGAAAGGACCACTACTGAAGCGCGTCCCAATCTTCTTGGGTTGCGCGAGATTTTTGATACTCCATGACCATCTTCCAGCCATTTTCCATCACTAAAAGACCCTCAAAATGAACTAGGTTTGATGTTACGGCGCCGGTGGAGTCTTCGGCCGTATAGTTAAAAATACCAGTATCGTGGGCTGTCGTTTCGTCTGATAGACGTTGGGAAAAACGAAAAACCACGCTTGATTTTTGTTTTCCTGCAACCGTTTTATCGAAGCCGTCTTTCCAGCCTGCTAGAGCGGAGGCAATTGGGTAAGAAGTACCAGAAAGACCACTAACCAACACGGCGTCTTTGTGGTAGGTTGCGGAGTATCCTTCAAAGTCGCCGTCCGCGACCGTTCGAGCAGACTCTGCCCAGAATGCATCTAGGTTGGAGGGTGTCGCTGAGTAGTCCGAGGATACGGATGCTGCTGGGTCAACTTCAGCTGTTTGACATCCGGCTAGAGCAACCAGGGAAAATCCGAACAAGAGTATAAAACGATTCATGGCGGTTGAAAATTTGTGTGTGGGCTAAAACGATTGTCCTCTACCGCCGAAAGGTACAACTTTCGAAAGAGGGATAAAATTTAGAATAATGGACTATTTGATCTGGTTTTAGAGGTCATTTACACAGGCGATCTTAACTGTCAACCAAAAGTTTCTCTAAATACGCTTAATCAAGGCATTTCGAAATCCCTGAAGTAGATCTACTATTGGCGCCCCGGAAACTTTCATACTCACAATTTCCAAATTCAATGAAAAACCTAAAGTCTTTTGGCCTTGCTTGTCTTCTCGTTCTTTCTTTTTCAGCATGCAGCAAAGCTGAAACTATGGAAGAAGAAACTGTAGCTCCAGACACCACTCAGGTAGCGCAACCTATGATGGAAGAAGCTGTGCCAGCCGATACTACTGCTATGGCAAATTAAGCTAGCGTGTTTTGACCCTCGTACGCCCTCGTATTATCGCGATCAAGTGCCTCGTAAGTGTATTTGGAATGGCCCTAAGTTTGGCGACATTTGCACATGCTCAGGTGGGATCACCTAATACTATTGCCGCGAAGTTCATACCGCTACCTTTTAATATTGATGGACGATTGGATGAATCGGAATGGCAAGAGGCCATTCCGATTTCCAATTTCACTCAACGAGAGTTGGAAGAGGGTGCGGCCGCAACGGTGCGCACCCTTGTTGCTATTTTCTGAATCCGACCGCGATCCCAGCGGCATCGTAGCGAGCCGTCTGGAACGTACTCGGTAACCCGGTATGAGGTACAAGTCGAGTCGTTTAAAGGCCGACCTGTTTCTGGGGCATTAAATGTTGGATTTGGAGACTTCTTAGGTGGGAAGCGCCTTCTAGCCAAAAACTACCAAAACGCGCGACCGGGTATTGAAGCTCAGCCGTGGGGCTTTTCCGAGATGTGCCTATCTTAGCCGTTTGGAAATAAGTTGATGTTCTGTTCTCCCACTAAAACTTAAAGTTATGACCCCGATTACAACGAAAAACGCCCCCATTCCTGGTGGGCACTATTCTCAAGCCATAGTTCATAACGGACTCGTCTTTGTATCGGGTCAACTTCCGATCGATCCAGCTACCGGGGAAAAGAAAATAGGATCGATTGAAGAACAGACCGAACAGACCCTCAAAAATGTAAAATCGGTCCTCGAAGCGTCCGGAAGTGACCTGGATCACGTGCTCAAAGCAACGGTTTATGTAGCTAACATTGACCTTTGGGGTCAAGTAAATACTGTTTATGCCAGAGTTTTTGGTGAACATCGGCCTGCCCGCGCCGTTGTGCCTACAAGGGACCTGCACCATGGATTCCTGATCGAAATTGAAGTAATAGCCGCACAAGTCCTATAAACACCAGCGGCAAGAAACGCTGATATGCCCCTATGACCACCAACGATGTTCTGCGCCGAACCCGCTTTGTATTCGACTTTAGCGATACCAAAATGATCGAGCTTTTTGGCTTCGCAGAGCTTGAAGTAACGCGCGCTCAGATTAGCAACTGGCTAAAAAAAGACGACGATCCAGCATATGTGGAATGCACTGATAAGGAATTGGCAACTTTCTTGAACGGATTGATTGTGGATAAAAGAGGCCGAAGAGAAGGACCACAGCCCGTTCCTGAAGTAAAATTGTCAAACAATATTATCTTCATGAAGCTCAGAATAGCTCTGAACTTGAAAGCAGAAGATGTTTTAGAGACGCTTCAGTCGGTCGATTTTTGGCTCAGTAAGCACGAATTGAGTGCATTTTTCAGAAAGCCTGGCCACAAACACTTTAGAGAGTGCAAAGATCAGGTCTTGCGTAATTTCCTGAACGGACTTCAGAAAGAGTACAGACCAGATATCGATGTGATAGAAGGCGCTTGGGGTTAGGCTTAAACAGTTTCCTAGAAGTGTACTTTTTGGGAGCTAGAATTTAACGGTATGCGCCTCGAGGCTCGGCATGTCGTCAAAGTAGGATCGTTTCCAATCTGAATCTTGAAAGTCCAACAAGTAGGCTTCCGCGGCGCCTGCGCTGTAGAACACCACTCTTCCAATTTGGGCGATGGCATGAGCATCCAGTTGATTCAGGATTGAATCCATTAACGCGCGATGAGCCTCTGAGTAAGAGACATAGTCAGGAAGTGCCATAAAAGCGTCCGATGAGGTGAACGATTTTTCGGCCCATTCGGCTACCAGCAGTTCGGTATATCTCGCAACCCCTTCTTGCCAAAGCTGAAATGCCTGATACTTGGCTTCCTTCTCGGAAAGAGTTTGCCGTAGCTGTTGCCGAGATGCCTCCAGCTTTCGAAAGGCCGGAAGTTCTGGATTGGAGATGGCGGCTGATAGGGATTGCTCATACTCTGAAAATGTAGCCTCGACTCTTGTTGAATCATATGGGTAAGGAAAATTCAGCATCCACATTCCGGATTCGTCTCCTCCGCTCAAATCTAAATCAGCCACCTTCTTCCAGTAGTTTGGACTTGAAAACTGAAGTTGATGAAAATGTTCGTGTAGCGCTGTGATTACCCAATCCGTGGAGGTCTTGTTGGTGGCCTTTGGTTGCCCCATTACAACAGTGTTTTGTCCATTTATCGCTGGAAAGGTGGCCAGAAAACTAGTAGAGAATCGGCCTGAATTCGGCCTATAATACACGTTGGATTGAAGCTCTGAATCGTATCCCCAATCCTGAAAATCTTCGGTTGGATTTGGATGATTGAATAAAAATTCGCTGTTTTCCGTCACAAGAAGCAGTGTAAATGGGACATTGCTCCAGCCCTCCCACATCGAATCTCCGATTTGTCTTGAAAGGTCAAAGGCATCAATCAATCGAATCTTGTCGGCTTGGTCAAGTAGTACCTCTTGTGCTCTGAGACTGGTCGTACTGGCCAGCAAAAAGAGTAAAACAATTTGGATCTTTAGTAGCATGATGGGAATAGTGTTGTCTATACCATATACAACGAACGGTCGGTAGTGGATATTGCTTTTTGCATTTCCAATTTCGTCAACCACTCAGACAAACACATTTGAAAGCACCGCTGCATTACGAAAGCACCCTCAAACCGGTAATCAAGTGGGTCGAAACCATGGTTATCGGACTAAATTTGTGTCCTTTTGCCAGAAAAGAGTGGGTTAGCGATCGGGTTCGGATGATGGTTAGTGAGGCCCGGACTCAGGATGATCTACTTGTGGATTTGGAAGAAGAAATGAGTCTATTGCAAGGTGATTCGACGCTTTCTACCACATTGGTCATTCATCCGTGGGTGTTGGAAGATTTCGGGGACTATAATCAGTTTTTGGATAGTGTAGATACGCTTCTTCAATTCAAAGGATTGGTGGGTGTTTTTCAGATTGCAAGCTTTCATCCGGACTATCAATTTGCCGAAACTGATCCTGAAGATGTTGAAAATGCGACCAATCGTTCGCCGTTTCCCATTCTGCATATCCTAAGAGAGCGTAGTATAGCTAGTGCAGTGGCAGGCTATCCTGATCCAGAGAAAATTCCTGAACAGAATATTGCCCTCCTTAAAAAAATGGGTTCTGATAAAATCCACGCCATGTTGAAGGCCTGTTTTGATGCAAATTGACCTCTGTTTTAACTAGTCTGAGGGAAAATGATCGTTCGAAAAGCGAAATCTGACGAAGCCGAAGTCTTAACCGCTCTGTGTCGCCTGGCAAAAGCCTCTTGGGGTTATCCGGAGGAATGGATGCAGGCTTGGGCTTCTGAACTGCTGGTCACCTCAAACTATATTCAGTCTAGCAAGGTGTTGGTCGCTGAGATAGAGGGTGACATTGTAGGATTTGGCGCGCTTTCATCGCGCAAAGAAGATTTAGATTTGGATCACTTGTGGGTTGATCCTACACGTCAACGGATGGGGGTCGGCTCTGTGCTCTGGGCAAGATTAGTCGAACATGCTAGAACAACCAACGCAAGCAGCATTTACATCGTTTCGGATCCTTTCGCTCAACCCTTCTACGAAAAACACGGCGCTCATTTTTGGAAAATGATGGATGCACCAGTCTTAGGTACCCCGCGCTCTCTTCCTATTTTTGCTTTTGAGCTTTAACGCAGAAGGCGGGGCATGCTTTGCATGCCCCGCCTCATAAAACGATCCCACAGACTGTAAAAGGTCTATTTTAGCGAAGCTGTGGTTTTAACATCGCCACCTTTTAGGCTTTCATAGGCGATGGTTACGTCACCTGAACCACGAATCAAGTATTCAATGGTCCTTGTCGTCCTACCTGGATGGCCATTTCGGATCATGATTCGATTCAGGTCTTTTTGATCAATAAGGTCTGTCGCATCGGGACGAAACTTATTGGCGACCCAGCCAGCAGAAATTACTTCAACATTGCGACCAGAAACCACTAACAAATCAGGGTCTACGACGTTGTTTTCTGCTGCCCGCTCCGTAATTGTTGGGGCTACACGGTCGTTTTCGATATCAATCCTGACCCGATACACATTGTCAGCTACCTTCTCTACGACAGGTTTGTGAATCTGCATTTTGGGCATTTGGTCTGCCTGGTACAGCGTAAATGCCATGTTCCGATGCGATAATTCCTCGTTCATGAACCGCGGAGGAATCCGGCCGCGCAATTTGCTCCATCCGCCCAATTCAACTTTACCGTACGTCGGGTGGTCAAACTCGGTCCATTCAGCATATTGTGATCCAAACTCGAGGTAGTCGTCGAAATACAAGCTCCCTTTTTGGCCGGCAATGGGGCTATCCGAGTCCTTCTGTTGATCTTGGAGTTTGGGACTGTTGAAATACTGTCCACCATTCCAAAGCTCATTTGAGAAGGAAAGAATACCAAGGCCATCGTTCGTCCAGTCAATGAAACCACCATGTACCGTGTATAAACCACTCCAAATGATGATGTAATCGTAGTAGGGAAGCATCCGCTCGCCTTGTTTACCAAGTTCGTCATAAACAGCAATATCCTGACGTGGATACGTGCCCTGCCATTCAGCGCCTGGCCCGCGAAGAATCATGCCACCACTGTTGTGATACGATTGAACGCCCGCAATATTGGGGTGCGAGGTCAAGAAGTCGTTTATGGCGCGCGCTGTAGGTAGTTGAAATGGATAGTCCATTGAACCACCTTGAATGTAATTGGGCTGCCAATCTGCTGCCCAGTTACGGTTCGGATCGTATCCCCCGGGGCCATCTTCATCAACTCGGCCATCGCCGTCGTCGTCAATGCCTTCGCTCCCAAGGAGAATCCAATCTCCTTTTTCACCCGTTGGAACAGGTTCTAACATCCGAGGATCGTCTCTGTTGAGGCGATAGTTGCCCTCACCTGGGACATATTTTCGAATTTGATCCCGAATACCGTTACCGTTGAGGTCATTTGGCGGGTCTTCGTCGTAGAGTCCGTCGTTGTCGTCATCGACCGGAACGTGTCCCGTTCGAGAGCCACCACCGGTACCCTCCATAAAGAACTGCCGCCCGTCTGGGTTAACGGTAGGGATGATGTAGAATACCCGTTCGTCTACCAAACGCGTAATCATGTCGATCTTGCCGTAGTTCTCCATCAAATACCAGATCGTATATAAGGACACTTCGGAGCCCTGAATTTCGTTACCGTGTACGTTGGCTTCAATGTACATGGCCGGTTTTTCCAATTCCGGGCCTGTTTTAGGATTGTTGATCGTGACCATTGTGATATCCCGTCCTCCATAACTCTTTCCGAGCGACGAGTAGGTCAAGAATTCAGGCCACGTATCAGCCATCGTCTTCATGTCTTGCTGGAGTTCACCGTAGTCGTGCCAGCGATTGAAGTCTAGGCGCAACGTGTGTTGCGGGTCAGATGCCTTTTGGGCAGTTGCCAAGGGCGCAGAAAGGGCAGCAAAAAGTGCCAATCCTGTCCACGCGAGAAAAAGTGTAAAGAAACGTTTCATGACGTTCAGATTCGATGTTGCGTGAAGCAGATTATTGGAGACGGAGTTTTTTGGTATCGGTGCCGCCCTTTTGGGCAACTACCTTGAGTTCTATTTCATCACCTTTTTTTCCTTTAATCAGCCACTCAAATTTCTGGCGTGTTCCAGATCCGTCCATTGCCTGGAAAAAGCTTGTTTTAGCCGAGCCAGATAACAAGGCCTCAGGCGCGATGCCAAGCTGGACCATTGTAGGTTTGACTGAACGGGAAGTCACTCCATGAGAAGAGGAGGTGGGAAGAAATCCGGCATTTTCAACTTCAGCCTTGATCCGAAATACGCCTCCACCGTGGTTGATGACCTCCGTTTTGGCAATGTTCACATCAGCAAACAAAGACGACAGGTAAACGGCAAACTCACCATTTTTGGAAGCCATTTCCGAAACGACAGTCATTGGTGGGTTGACGGCTTCGTACGGTTTAAATCCTCCAATTTCCACTGCGCCAAGAGTTGGATGAGTAAACGCAGTCCAAGCAACGAAGCCATCTACGCCCGTTTCGTCCATCCAGCCCGCCAGCTTTTTATCCAAAGATGGTTTTTCCTCAGAACCACTACCTCCTTTTCCCTTCGATCCAGCAGCAGCTTTTGATGTGTCCGCAGGCGCAGCCGTCAAACCCCAACCAGGAGTTGAGAAAGACGGTACGCCGTATTGGAAATAACTGTATTGGAAAAACGCCCCTTGCGGAGTGCTTAAAGCTGGTGCATTCTTGATGCCCGTCAATTCAATGTATTTTTTAGATACGGTAGTGAAATAATCTAGGTCGGCTTTTGCCACAGTGGTAGCAGGACGACGTCCGCCTCCGCCTGAAGGAGCGGTCTCGCCGCCACCGCCACGACCACCGCCTCCGAAGAAACGCTGGGTCGGCGCGCTAAACATGCCAACTTTTCCGGCGTCTGCTAGGCTGGCGTCAGCAAAGGAAAATAAATCAATGCCTTTTGCTTCAGCCAATTCACCTTTGGTCGTTGGAGCAGAAATCAAATTGTCGTTCGGCCCGTAAACGAGTACCATCGCGATATTGCGACGTTCTATCACAAAATCAAGAACGGCCCGAGTTTCCCTTTCGCTGGTCATATGTAGACCTGCCCCACGCTGGTAATAAGGGTATTCGTGTTGGAAATTGCGATTTATATCGGTGCCACCAACAGCGTCTTCATTGTAAAAACCGTCGCCATCGTTGTCTATTCCTTCCCAGTAGATCGAATAGGTCCCGGATTCACCTTTTTTAGGATCTGCTTTTTTCATGAGGCGGGCGTCCGTCGGGTCTACCATATACAAACCACTTGGATCAGGAACTCGCATCACAGTGATATAGCCGTCTTTATTCAAATCCTCAGGAGCATCTTCATCGGTGCGTCCGTCATTGTCATCGTCATATGCTGAAGTATTGGTAGCCGTCCCAGTTTGAACAGGGGCAAACATTTTTTCAGCTCCGTCGGGATTGACGCGAGGGAAAAAGTAAAACACCTGATTGTCTAGACTTTTCTTGACAGCGTCATTGGTGCTGTAATTCTCAAGCAAATAAGAAATCGTGCTCAGGGCGATCTCGCTGGTAGCTACCTGATTTCCTTCGAAATTAGCCGCTACCAAAAGTGCGGGGCGGTCCCCAACCGGTGTTCCAGCACTGTTGCCGATCTCCATCATCCAAATGTCACGGCCTTCGAGCGTTTTTCCAGTGGATTGAAGCCGGGCTAGCGTTGGATTCGCTTTGGCCAGCGCCTTAAGCGAGGCAGTTAATTCGGCATATGAATGATATTCCGAAAAATCCTGCACGATATGTTTTGGAGCTGCAAATGCCCCCAATAGGAGCAGAAAACTCATGGAAACGAGCGGAATCCATGAAAGTAACCGAGCGCCGGGACGAAGGTCAGAGGAGTCTGACCCCGTTAGCGCTACCAAGGGTTGCAAATTTGACATTAGATGAGTGTAGAACGATTCAAAAGGTCGTTTAGAGAGTCATCAGTTTAACCATTGTCCACCCACCGATCAACGGCTTTCATCGAATGAAATCCGTTATAGTCTGGGATAGAATTGGAATTATAACCGCGACTCAAGGAATAGACGCGGTTTGGGGCTTCTCGATTCCTTGAAGCGCTTTTTTAGTTGTCCCTTAGCGCAATAACGGGATTTACGGATGCTGCTCTGAAGGATTGAAGTCCTACGGCAATCCACATCAAGGAGAATGAACAAAACCCTGCCAGAGCAAACGGTAGCCATCCGACCTCAGTTCGATAAGCAAATGTATCAAGCCAAAGCTCTAAGCCCCAGTAGCCCACAGGAATGGATACTACCAATGCAATGACGACAAGAGCACTGAACTCACGTCCAAATAAGCCAACGATGCTTATAGAAGAGGCCCCAAGAGCTTTTCGAATGCCGACTTCCTTAGTACGTCTGACAACCGAAATCGCGGCTAGGCCAAAGAGTCCAAGGCCGGCAATGAGCAACGCCAACACCGTACCTAGCACGATTATGGTAGAGAGTCGGTCTTCCTGTACATACTGACTCTGAATATCTCTATCTACAAACTCGTAACTGAACGGAATTCCGGGAGCAACCCGAGCCCAAGATTCCTCAAGCCATTTGAGGGTCGCTTGGGTATCCTTTCCAGTCGTTTTCACCAGTATCTTTGTTGCAAGACTTCCCTGGTAGTCGAAGTCCGAGGCTCCTGAGAACACCAATCCCGTACTCAGCGAAAGAAGGGCTGGTTCGATGGACGTGTGCAATGAGGTAAAGTGAAAATCTTTAACCACACCAATTATTTCGTGGGCATCGAATCCGCCCGGAAGGTGTTCATTTAGAGGATCATCCCAGCCATATGCATCTACAAACGCCTGGTTGACAATAAATGCCGACGTCAGATCAGAAGGATTGTCTCGGTTAAAATCCCGACCTGCAATCACATTGAGATTCATGGTCGAAGCGAATTCATAGTCAACCACGTTAGCGAAAAACCGGCGGTAGGTCCCGTCCGTAGCTTGGTACCCAATCCGTCCCCATCCAGCGGGGTCGAAAAGTAGCATGGAGGCGGCAACCGAACGGATATCAGTTCTGGTTAAGGCTTCAGAGCGCAAACGATCGGCTATTGGAAAACCTTCTTCTGCGTTTAGATCGGTGGGGACGTAGATGACATTTTCATCTGAAAAACCCAAGTCTACCGCCTCAATAAATCGCAGTTGTCCTTGCATCACGATCACGGCGACCACCAAAAGCGACGATATCCCAAATTGAACAGCTACCAGTGATTTGCGAAGCACACCTCTGTTCTTTCCTGTGGACGAGCCTCCCCTAAACGCTTCTGTGGGCTTGAAGGATGCCAGCACGAAGGCAGGATATAACCCTGTAAACAAGGAGACTGAGGCAAAAAGCACAAATAGCGTCAACAGCGTTTTGCCATTAAATACCAAATTTAAGTCGTTTTGACTAAGTGTATTGAACGCTGGCAAAAGGATTTCGGCTACAATTACGCCGATTCCGATGGCTAGACCAGTGAATACGACGGCTTCTCCAAAAAATTGGCGCACAAGTTGACTTTTCCCTGCGCCCACGGCTTTCCGAACGCCAATTTCGCGTGATCGGGTAGATGCTCGGCTCAAGGAAAGAGTGACAAAATTTATACAAGCAATAAACAGAACGAGTAATGCGACTCCCAGCAAAACCTGAACATAAACAGGATTGCTCACAGCAGCATAACCGATGGGGAAGGAAGGGTCTAGATGGATGCCAGCTAGAGGCTGGAGGCCAACTTTGTATTGACCGGGCTGAACTCGGTCTCCCAGAGCGCTCGCCATTATCGATGGAATTTTTGCTTCAACAGTCGCAATGTCCGATCCAGGGCGTAGCTGGATATAGGTTTCAGGGCTGACATTAAACCACGCCGTGTGCATTCTTGCCGGATAAAACCATTCAGTGACTGACCAAGGGAGTAAAAACTCAAATTGAAGGCTTGAATTTTTAGGTACGTTTGCCAAGACGCCGGAAATGCGGAAGTCTTTTGGATTGCCGTTAAAGTCTATGGTCAGCGTTTCTCCGATTGGATTTTCGGCACCAAAATATCGTTCAGCGGAGGAAGAAGTAAGAAGGACAGACTCTGGACTTGGAAACGGATTTTCCGAATTACCGGAGACGAAAGGGAAATCAAAAATGGTAAAAAACGCAGGATCGACCATGAATAGAGATTCCTGAAACTCCACGTCGCCTCGGCGCACCACATCATTTAGTCTATTGTATCGGGCATAGTTTTCGATTTCAGGAAGGCCGGCTTGTAGGACCGGAGCAAGCGGTAGCGGCGTGGTTGTATTAAAAAACTGTTGGTCGTGGCCATAATCTTCCAAAACCCAGGCTCTGTACGTGAGGCCCGATTCTGGGTGGAATTGATCATACGTCATTTCATTTGAAACGAACAAGAGCAGTAAGAGCGAAACGGCTACTCCGACCGAAAGGCCGAAAATATTAATCGCCGCATATCCCGGATGTCGTGTTATCACTCGAAAAGCGGTTCTTAGGTAATTTCGAATCATGGCTTGATAAAGGGTTTGTGTTTTCATCCTGATTTAGGATGGAGACGCGAATTGGACAAACAAAGTTACCTTCAGGCATCAATGAGATTAGGCTTATAACCTTGGCTTTGCTACAATTCGCTTGACCTGTTTGACCTTATTGACCTGATTAAACTTACGGACAAGCCAATGCAGAAGACATTCTCCGGCGAGGCCAGAGATGGTCCTGGTTCTTCGGACAGAATAAGTTAATAGTTAGGTGGAATCTTGCGATCTTATCACCGTACAGACAGGAGAATAAAGATGAGACGCAAGAGACGAAATCACAGCAACGCATTTAAAGCAAAAGTTGCTTTGGCAGCTGTGAAAGAAGACCGCACGATATCAGAGCTCGCAGATCAATATCAGATTCACCCGAATCAAATAACAACCTGGAAAAAGCAACTGATGCAGAACGCTGAAGATGCATTTAAAAAAGGACCTTCCAAGAAAGAGGATGAGGAAGAAGGCCAGATCAAAGAGCTTCACGCCAAGATTGGCAAACTGGCAATGGAGAAGGATTTTTTATCCAAAGCGCTCGGTCGTACTCAGTAAAGGAGCGCCGCCAAATGATCGACCAAACCCACAAACTTTGCATCAAGCAACAGTGCATTCTGCTTGAACTGAATCGCTCAACGTGTTACTACAAGCCCGTAGGCGAAAGCCAGGAGAACCTGGCCATAATGAGAAAGCTGGACGAGCTTTACATCGAACGCCCCTCGCGTGGCTCACGCACGATGAAAGATGCTCTCGAAGACAGGGGCCTTTTTGCGGGTCGCCACCGAATCCGTCGATTGATGCAGTTAATGGGCATTTTCGCCATTTATCCTAAAAAACGAACCTCGATTCCAGGAAAAGATCACAAGATATATCCGTACTTGTTGCGCAAGCTCAGGATCGTGTGGCCCCGGCAGGTGTTCGCAACTGACATAACCTATATCCCGATGAAAAAGGGATTCGTTTACCTGGTTGCTGTCATTGACTGGTACAGCCGCAAAGTGCTCTCGCACCGGATATCCAATACGCTGAGTACCGACTTCTGTGTGGAAGCTCTTGAAGAAGCCATTGCTCTTTATGGGGCACCAGAGATCTTCAATACGGATCAGGGCAGCCAGTTTACGTCAAAGGACTTCACCGATGTTCTCAAAAAACATGACATCAAGATATCCATGGATGGCAAAGGTCGCTGGATTGATAACGTTTTTGTTGAACGCCTGTGGCGCAGTCTGAAGTATGAAGAGGTGTATCTGAAGGCCTACGAAACGGTGGATGAAGCACGAAAATCCATTGCCATATATCTTGATTACTTCAATAATGAAAGGCGGCACAGCTCGCTTGGAAGAAAGACCCCGGATAACGTATTTTTCAATCACCAGCCGCTTCAAGAAGCAGCATAATCAACACGCAGGATTCCACTTAAGGACCTGTCCAGTTTTACAGGACCACTTCTGTATTTCATAATTGATTTGTTTATTTATTACAAAGTAAAAGAAAAACTGATAATAGTCCAAAGAAGGCAAAATAAATTATATACTATTTGATAAACCTTACACTTTAGTAGGGTTTTTTTAGTGGTACCACCAGGAATCGAACCAGGGACACAAGGATTTTCAGTCCTTTGCTCTACCAACTGAGCTATGGTACCAAAAGCAATGGCAAATATTGGTGCCGGTGTGGAAATTCCTTTTAAAAGAAGAACCGGATCTGATCGCCTGACTCCATGAAATAGCGATCTGCACGGTGTTTGTCAGATGTCGTAGAGAAGACCGTGGCGCAGCATCTACGGTATCAATAATGACTACAGTGCCTTTGGAAATCGTACCAGTAGCCGTGTAGAATAACTCATCTTCATTTGTACGAAACGCACCAGATGCGAGCCACCCATGATCCACAAACCCGATAACGGTTCCTTGTGGTATATCTACGAGCGCGACAAAGGCAAATTCATCAGGGTTAACAGCGTTGGCTCCAATAATGGCAATGTCACCGACAGAAAGTGTCTGTGCACTTGCAAGTGGTAACCTGAATAGAAACGCTAGAATTAGAAGAAAAGAAAACTTTATCATAACCGTCAACAATTATTTATTGACTAGGAGTTATGAATCCTTTCCATCAGTGTCAATAGGGAAACCCCACATTATGCACATGGACCAAAGATTAGAAATTCAACAGAGTAGAAGGTGACTCAAATTGCAAAAAAAGGGGAGTGAGATTTGCACCCCACTCCCCTCTTTTCAATCATAATCTCGAACGATCTAGTTCGTAGAAGGAATACCTGCACCTCCAGAAGGTGCGAAGTTTCCGTGGATCAGAAGCCATTCTCCCGACAGCGGATCAAGGCTCCAAACACTTGAGGCGCGAGCTTTGTAATCAACAACAGAGCCATCGTCCGTTTTGTACTGGCCCGTGTTCATGTGCGTCGCAACAGCCGTTGAGTAATCACTATTGAACGTCACATCAACATCACTTACCTCCAAGGAGAGCCATTCTGAACCGGCAGAAAGCTTGCCAAGTTGCTCCACTTTCGTAGCCTTGTAGCATGCCTCCATATTCGAGTTGCAGTGCGATGACGAGGGAGCAAGCAATGCAGCCCGAGCTTCCTTGTTTCCTTCAGCATCTAAAACTCCCCAAAAGGTAGAAACCTTTTCATGAATCGCTGTAGCGAGATCTGCCTCATTCATGGCCCGAGAGATGACTCCTGCGCGGCTTGCGTAAATCGAAGGATTACCTCCCCGATCAACCGCCGAGCGGATGGCCGTCCAAGCACCTGCCCTCTCGCCTGCACTCCACAGGATTTCAGATCGAGAATCAGACGCATTCGGTCCGTCATGGCCTTGCTCATATAGATCCAGGTAACGCATTGCTTTGATCATGTCAACTTCTTCGACACCCCAATTGGCCTGAGCATAGGCATAGGCTAAATTGTTGTAGGCGCTTGCTGCACGATCAGGATATTCTGCCGCAAAAGCCTCCATGTTGGCAGCAACCGTGCCTCTTTCAGCGTCCCAGGCGGACTGGTAGGCAAATGCAGGAGACTCGTTGCCTGATTCAACGATTTCTGTCGCAGCTTGCTGCCAACCTTGGCCCATCTGCAACAGGCCATGCCAAAGCGCTTCGTCTGCAGAGAGGCTCATAGCACCCGCCTCGTCAAGAAGTCTCTGTTTGGAGTCTCCCGAGGCGTTTGCAAGAACAAGCTTGGCAATGCCGCAGCCTTCATCAATGAGAAGCGCGGCCTTCGACATTGCGATCGCCATCGGACGCTCGAGATTGACAAAGGCCTCAAAGGCCTCGTCAGCAATCGCGGTTCCGTGAGGAGAGCAACTCGTATTGGTGAACCAGCTCGATTGAGCTTGCACTGAGAGAGCCGTGAAGGAAAGGGTTAAGAAGAAGAAAATGTGCTTCATTGTTTCATCTAGTTTAGTTGTGGTGGTCTTGGGTAAATAGTCCAAAAGATTAAGGCGCAAGTACTTTGAAGTCAAATTATGCGTCCACTATTAGTGGATCGGCGGGTTCTACCCCGTTTGCATGAATCACCTCCAAGACCAATATCGGTCTTTTTATAAGTGTCCACAAAATCAGGTCAGAACCCCTTTTGTGGAGAGAGCCCATCTTGGAGTTAGACACGGTTTTTTCTCATTAACGACTGCATTCGCTAAGAAGCAACCCTCCGAGACGGGTAATACAATTTCCCAAAGCCGGCCCCTGTGCTCTCACTGGCTGTGATATCCATCCGGTTCTTGCTAGGTGGTATATGACTTCAAAACAACAAGAGCGCCATATAAAGCAATCCAAAGCGTGATAATGGCGAAAAGAAGAGCCGGGACTAACTCACTAAATGAATCACGTTGCTGGACTCTGCTCACCACCGCCAATACCATAAGGATACCTAGGCCAGCAGCAGCGGCCACTCTCAGGGGAGGGAAGAAGAAACCGATAACAAGACCTAGTGCACCAAGGATTTCCAAAACACCTGACAAAACACGATAACGAGATAAGCCAAATCGTTCGAATTCAGCCTTCATCGTGGCGGACCACAGACAAGATGCACCGTAAAAGATAAATAGGGTGCTGGTCAAAACGCTCAGTGCGTGGTAGATTACATTCATTCGGGGTCAACCTCACGAAACCTCTTTCGTTTCCCCCTTAACAGACCCATAGCCGAGACACCGCATGCCTGATTTTACGATACCCGCCTTATTTCAACTCCTTGTTGCCGTCGGTCTTTTGAATGTATGGCTTCTTCGGTCAAGATCAGCGACCTCATATCGAGGTGGCCAAGCCAAGTCACTTAAAGAAGAGTTTGACGCTTATGGGTTGCCCTCCGCCGCTTTCTTTGTCGTTGGCGCTCTGAAGATTGGTGCTGGCATTGCGCTCCTTGCTGGTTTTTGGCTACCGAATATGATTCAGCCATCTGCTACCATCGTTGCCGTCTTGATGGTTGGCGCCATCATCATGCATATCAAGGTGGGAGATCCCATTATGAAATCGGTCCCTGCCATTCTAATGCTCATCATGTCGGTAGGCATTCTCTGGCTGTAGAACGAGAAGGCGTTGAATTTGAGGAACGTCTAGCAGCACTAGAGAACGAAAAGAAACATTCGAATGCCTACGGAGGGGCAACAGCATGAGAGCGTTGAAGAATAGACTATACAAACTTGCCTCTCGGGACGATGAGGACCGGATTGAAGGATTCAAAATAACAATACTTACCCCTGGCGAAGCTGATCAAACGGGTTCTACTCTGATTTGGTAGACACTTCTAAAAAGACCGATCTTGGTCTTTGAACTGCACCCGCCTATCAGAACATAACCACGTCAAACCGCCTCTGCCAGTCGTGCGAAGACAGCACACATCTTTAAATGCTGCCTAGTTTGCGATCACTACTTTTGTCTCTTAGGACACAAAAAAAGGATAGGAAACCAGTAGAAACCAGTTTCCTATCCTTTGAACTGACACCGATAAAGGTAAAAACATCGGTATCAAATTCTCTGAGTTCACCAATCCGTTATTTGAATAGGATCATTTTTTTAGTAACAGAGAAGGCTCCAGCTTCTAGACGATACATATAGATACCACTTGGCAGGTCGTTAGCCTCGAACGTAACGTGGTTTTGACCTGCCGTTTGAACACGGTTCACTAGTTGCGCGACTTCGCGGCCTAGCATATCAATCACCAGCCGCTTCAAGAAGCAGCATAATCAACACGCAGGATTCCACTTAAGGACCTGTCCAGTTTTACAGGACCAGTATCAACAAGCAGGCGTGTTTACTGCCACTGCAACCGTTTCAGATGGCGTTCTCGCACAAATGGACTCCGTGACGGTAACCGTGGCATCCGGCGTGCAGAACGAGATAGATGCTACGGGGATATTGCCCACGAACTTTGCTCTCAAGGCCGCCTATCCTAATCCGTTTAATCCAGCCACAACCGTCACGTACGGCCTGCCTGTTGCGTCAGAAGTGCGCATTACGGCTACGGATCTTCTGAGTAGGCATGTGGCTACACTGGTAGCGGGAGAGGCGAAGTCAGCAGGTTACCACACGGTGCAGTTCAATGCTGGTGATCTTGCGTCAGGCACCTACCTTATTCGTATGGAAGCAGGGGACTTCGTGGCTACTCAACAGGTAGTGCTGCTGAAATAGCACGCGTATCAGAAGGGGGTAGCCCCACCCTCGCCAAATCACTTTTTACCCCCCTACCCTAGTCTATTCTGGGCAAATAGGACACGATTATTGTACCTATGTTGTACCTATAATAAGAAACCCCTTGCAGGCCAACGGCTTACAAGGGCTAGGGGTGGGTCCGCGTGGGCTCATAGACCCACCTGTTGACCTGCACGACTATACAAGCGGAGTCTACTTCGGGACCGACACGAGCGACAAGGGTTCTCAGACTCGCCGTGTGCTCAAACATTAACCATGGAAATCACTCTCCGGCAGGCGAATAGTATATTTAGGAATGGGTACTAAACAATCAAACAATCCGTTGCACGGCATAACGCTCGAAAAAATAGTAACCAAGCTATACCAGCACTATGGGTGGGATGAACTGGCTGACAGAATCAATGTGAATTGCTTTAAAAACGATCCGTCCGTAAAGTCGTCGCTGAAATTCCTGCGCAAAACTCCGTGGGCTAGAGACAAGGTTGAAAACTTATATACGGAGACATTTGCACCCCCATCTCCCTGGGATGTATTGAAAACGTAAGGTTCGTTGTTGTCTTTCCGATGAGCAGGTAAGTAATCGATCCACATATCAAGCAGATGTTACGGACTCCCCTTCACTTTGCGACAATGATTAAAACCTCTAGGTTTCAACTCTCCCCCTTCACAATGGTCGATTTCAAAGCTTTTGTGCAAGAAATGCTAACTGATCCAAGGGTGGTTGAGCACTACCACTCTTATAAAACACTTACCGATCGTGCGGCAATTCACCAGCTGGCGCTCCAGGATTTCTGGAATCATTTTGAAAAAAGTAGAGAAAAATGCGATTTTGAAGTTTGGGCAGCTCGTGACGACGCCTCTATTCTTGTCGGGTGGGCAAGCCTCATTCACACCGAGTTATCAGACCGATATGGCGGTCCGGAACTCCAATACATGATACGAAGCGACAGACACGGTAAGGTAGTTGCCACAGAATTTGCGACTGAGGTGATGAAACACGCTCGTGAGCAGTTCCCAGACTGTGAGATAATTGCGACCGTGGACATCCCAAACAAAGGATCGATTCGAGTCCTCGACAAAACAGGATTTAGGCTGGAAGGTCAGATCGAAGCGTACGGCTCAACTGAAATGTATCTCTACAGAGCCATCTAACTAATCTAACCGATCTGTTAAAGTGACCGACGTATAACGGCTGGGGGATTTACGGCGGGCGAACCCCCCCCTCCCAGAAAGTAACTGTTTCCAACCGCCTCCGCCAGTCGAGCGAGTCCGTAACGTGCCCTTATTATACAGCTTCGAAAAACTGTTTTTCTAGAACAAAAAAGCTATAATCAGAAAACGGTAGGATTGCTTTCACCTTTTACTTGTCGAGCGAGACGAATGCGCAATTTTTCAGTTCTGATTTTTGTGGTGTTTCTGTTACCACTATCTCCATACTTCGCCTTAGGTCAGAATGGAAATATCCTTCAAGAGTTAGACTCGTATTGGGCGGTGGTTTCACGTGACATTGAAGCAGGAGACTATGAAAGTTCTCTTCTTGCCTATCACCCAGATGCAGTTTGGGAGGATGGAGGCACCGGTGTACTCAGAACAATGCTTGAATCTGATGCAATAGTTGAAACCAAAGAATTTTCAGATCGAGTCAAATCCGGCGATCTCAAAGTTGGAATAGAATTCAGATTTGCGTCTAGGATAAACAATCACAACACCGCGCATGAAATCTGTTTCGTTTATATGTGGGTTCAAGAAGGTGACACTCCTCCTAAACAGAACGATTAGGCTTCAACATCTATTGCATCCAATCTTTCATAATGATTTTGACTGACCGCTGAACTGGCACCAAAAAAGTCGGTAACGAGGCAAATAAAGACACTTTTCATGAGAAGATGGAAATGAGGTAAAATTACTCGACTCGATGGCTTCAGGAGCAATTATGATAACAATTTCATACAATTACAACTGGATCCAGATTTGATAATCTGTCCAATTATGTCATTATCGGCACAAGGGATCCCTCATCAAACAGCCCTTAGTTTTACCAAGACCGTTTAAATTCGAACGCCAGTGAACACCCTTTCCCGTCCTAAACGTCTTGAGTCTCTCGACACATTGCGTGGTTTGACAATCGCCGGCATGTTGCTGGTTAACAATCCGGGCTCCTGGAGCCATATTTTTTGGCCATTGGAGCACGCTGCTTGGAACGGGTGGACGTTCACAGATCTCGTCTTTCCCTTCTTTTTGTTCATGGTGGGCGTCGCCATGATGTACTCTTTTCCAAAAAGACTCGCCGAAGGGGCTTCCCGAAGTGAATTATTCGGTCATGTTACTAGAAGAGCAGCTTCCTTAATGCTTCTTGGATATTGGGGTTCTACCTGGACCGGTGTTTTGTGGAGCAATGGTGTCTTTGGGAGCAATGTAGAGACCTTTAATGCAGGAAGCGTTTTATTTCGAATTGGTTTTGTTGCCTTGATGGCTGGAGCTGTGGTTCTCCTCGCTGGCACCCCAAATTCAAAAAGGTGGTGGAATATTTTCGGGAGCGGAATCGTCTTTTTTTTGGCCGGATTGGCCATGAATAGTTTTTCTGACCCTTTATTTTCACGCATTTTGGGGATTAGAATCCCGGGAGTTTTAGTTAGAATTGCCTGGTGCTACTTCTTGGCATCTGGTATCTACTTTTTAACCCCCAACCCGAAAGATATCATAAAATGGACGGTCGGCTTGCTGGTGGTTTATGCCGTTTGGATGCAGCTCATCCCCATTCCGGGATTCGGTTTTGCGGACCTTTCTAGGGCTTTTCCAACGGCCGAGACGCCTCTAAACGAGCTCTTTTCGAATTGGGCATATTATATTGATTACAATGTGCTTGGTACGCATACGTGGAGTGCCCGTCGGCTTCTAGATGCCAGCGGAAATCTGATTTGGTCATTCGATCCAGAAGGATTTATTTCGACCATTTCTGCGACTTGTTCTGTGTTGCTTGGAATTTTAACCGGGCAATGGCTAACTAAGAAAGACCCTAGCGATTCAGAGAAGTTAAACGGCCTTTTCGTGGCAGCTGGGTGGTTGATGGGGTTAGGCCTAGTAATGAGTATTTGGATACCAATCAACAAAAATCTCTGGACGAGTTCCTACACTGTTTTCACAGCCGGAATGGCTTTGATGACATTGGCCATACTTTTTCACGCGGTGGATATGAAAGGCTTCAACAAATGGGTCTACCCTTTAGTGGCTTATGGTCGAAACGCTATTTTCGCGTTTGTGGCCTCGGGAATGATGGCCAGCGCAATGGGGCTTATTAAGGTTGGGGATGGTACTTCTCTTAAAGCTTTCCTATTCCATTCCATGCCCGGTAGTCCGGAGTTTGCTTCGTTCCTATTTGGAATCCTTTTTGTGTCTTTTTGGGCACTAATTGCAGTCCTTCTGGATCGAAAAAAGATCTACTTCAAGGTGTAAGACCCGCGGGTCACGGAGAAGGGCGGCGGGTCAGGGCGCGGCGCTGCTCGGAGGCGCGGGACGGCGGGGAGGAGCCGTCATTGGGGCCTTTCTGGGTTTTATAAACACCCTTGCTGCCAGAATGGCTGCCAGAATTACCGCATAGGTAATTGGCTCGCTCACATCGGCTTTCACCAACCATAAAAAGTGAAGGACTCCCATCGGGGCGATTAAATAGATAAGCATGTGCAATCTGTTCCAGTTCTTTCCTCCCATTCGCCGAATCCAACCAGTCGTGCTTGTCAGAGCAAGCGGGATCAGGCAAAGAAATGCCAAAAACCCGACCCAAACCCAGGGGTGTTCGATTACGTCGGCCCAAATCAACCCAAAATCTAACGAGTGATCGAACACGAAATAGCTAAAGGCGTGAAGCGTGGCGTAAAAAAAGGCAAATAGGCCAGCAAGCCGCCTAAACTTGATCAAGGAATTCCAGCCGCTCAATCGCCGAACTGGGGTAACTGAAAGCGTAATAAAAAGCAGAATGAGCGCCGAAAGCCCCGTCCGATGCTGGATCAATTCTACTGGATCATTCAAGATGAGAAGTCCTTGAGTGAATTGGTATATCTGAAACAGAAGGAGCGCGAGCGGAGCGAGCGCGGCTAACCACGCCAAAATCTTCAATACCGTTATCTGCCGCATTTTTTACTGCCCTGGGAAAAATAACAACACGGCTTAATATTTCTTACGAAGATCCATGCCCGCATACAATTTCTCGACTTCGGCGGTATACCCGTTGAACATGAATGTGTCCCGGCGAGTAAATTCGCCAAGACGCCTTTCTTTAGCCTGCGTCCATCTGGGATGGTCAACGTTTGGGTTCACATTGGCGTAAAAACCGTATTCGCGAGGGATCGCTTCACTCCACGTAGTTCGAGGTTGTTTTTCCGTAAAACGGATCTTTACGATGGATTTTCCGCCTTTAAAACCATATTTCCACGGAATGATCAGCCGAATAGGGGCGCCGTTCTGAGGAGGTAATATTTTGCCATAAACTCCTGTAACCATTAGAGTTAGAGGATTCATTGCTTCGTCTAATCGCAACGCTTCAATGTAGGGCCAATCTAAAACCGGGCTCAACTGACCTGGCATCCGCCGTGTATCGTGTAAGGTGGTAAATTCAACATAGTTGGCTTTGGACGTAGGCTTGAGTCGGGTTATCAAATCTTTTAGCGGAAAACCATTCCAAGGAACGACCATACTCCACCCCTCTACACAACGATGTCGGTATACTTTTTCTTGGGTAGTAAATCCATCAATCAATTCATTCAGATCCCAGATCTTAGGGTCCTCAACTTCGCCTTCTACCGACACCGTCCATGGGTCCGTTTTAAACCGGGCAGCATTGACCTTGGGCTCATCTTTAGCCGTCCCAAACTCGTAAAAATTATTGTAGCTCGTAACTACTTCGTACGGAGTCAACTTGTCTGGGTCGGCGAACAATGCTGCTTTTCCAGCCGCAAAGACCGACTTGGGCATCAAAGACCCGCCAATTGTTGCAACAGCACCAGCTTTTAGAAACTTCCGGCGATTGTTGTACAGCTTTTCATCCGTTATTTCGGATGATGGGATTTCTGAATTGAACTTAAATAGCATATTGTTTGGGCCCTGAGTTACCCTTATGAGAGCGAGTGCCTCCATTTAGGAGTGCCGCAGATTCGAGCGGGTGCCCCATAATTTTGTGTCTCAAAAAACAACCTGAAGGGTTTCGTGTTCCGAAGACCCAGATTGTTTCATAAACCGGCACAAATTTTTACCGTTGTGCCGACATTGAACTCGGGGAAGGCGGCATTTATTCTTTAATGGTGACCCCGTCTTTGATGTCTGCCGAAGGATAAAGAACCACTTCGTCCCCAGAAACTAGCCCCGTTTTAACCTCAATGAAGTCAGCGGATCGGATACCAAGTTCAATGAGCCTCTTTTCGACAACATTTGACACGACGGCGTACGCGAACCAAACGCCTTCTTCTTGAAAAACAGCAGTAATCGGCACCACAATCAAGTTTGAGGCTTCCAATACTGTTATAGCGGCTTCTACGCGATACCCAACACCCAATTGAGATGGGATCGAATCAAAATCCACTACGACGTTAACGCGCTGTTCCTCAACGCCCAGAGCTGAAATTTTGGTAAAAGCAGCTGGCTCAACTGTGCGTACAACACCGGATAGCGGCTCTCCTCCCCAGCCCGTGATAGCGACTGCGTTTCCAGGCACTATTTGCACCGCGTCTTCGGAGAGCACATCGATTACCAATTCTAACAGTCTCGTATTTCCAATTTCCATGATTGGAGATCCAGCAGAAATAACTAGTTCATTGCGTTCAAACAAACGTAATATTTTGCCGTCGGTTGGGGCAACGACAACTGTACCCAATTGAATTCGGTCTTTTTCGCCGTTCACCGCCATTGCTTCAGAAGCAACTAAGGATGCAGAGGCCGCTTTGTGATCCTCTAGCGCCGCTTCAAGTCCCTTTTCGGCAGATGATGCAGCCAAAATGGAGGATTCCAATTCCGCTTTTGCAACTACGCCATCCTCGAACAGGGCTCGATGCCTTTTTAGGGTTGCATTTAATTGTTCAGATACAGCGCGAGCGTCATCGACCATGACCTGCGCTTGGTTCACGCGAGCTGCCGCCGATCTTTGGTTTGTTCTAGATATTATCGCAGCTTGTTCGGAATCTGGCATCGGTAGTACACGAAAAAGTACAGTTCCTTTTTCGACGAGAGTGCCCACCTTCGAATCAAACCTCTCTAATTGACCTGAAACGGGCGAGGTAATGAGATATGAATCAACTAATCGCGATTGCCCCTCGCCCCGAATATGTACCGAAAGAGAAGACTCTTTGATGATAGCGGTTGAGGCGGTCACTCCTCGGCCATTCAACGTTAAAATGACGACCGCAGACACCAGCGCCACCGCGAGTAGGACGTAAATAATTCTTTTTCTGGTCCACATGGATTCAATCTCTTGTTTTTAAAACAGATATCAGGTCGTAATTATTAAGCCTTCGCCGCACGATCATGCTGCTTCCAATTGCCGCCAAAATCGTTATGAGCGCAGAAAACATATACGTTTCCCAATCCACCATAAACGGGAATCGATACGTTTCTGACGCGATTTGGGCGATAGATATCCTGGATAGCTCTTTCCCAATGTACCACCCAATAGGAATGGAGAATATGGTAATGACCGCCTGTTCACTGAAGAGCAAAACAGAGACTTCTTTTTTGGAAAACCCCAATACTCGAAGGCTCGCAAGTTCTCGTCCCCGTTCCGAGAGGGAAATTCGGGCACCATTATATATTACTGCGATGGAAATGATTGATGAGAAGCCGACGAGGAAAAAAATACCTACAAATAGACTCTCAGACATTTGTTTTTTAAAAAGGTCAAACCCACGACTAGGAGACGAAACGTTGGCGATCATTGGTATCGCCGATAACTTTTTAGCTACGTCTGCTTGAGCATCTCCCATCACCGCCAAATTGGCTCCTGTGATCAAGTGAGGACCGCCAACTAAATCGTGCAAGGTTTCAAGATGCATGTAGGCGTTTATCCCTAAAAAGTCATCTACAATGCTGACCACTCTAACATTTTCGATCCGCCTTGCGCCTTCCAACACTTCGACCTGCACCAGATCGCCCGCTTCAATCAGCAAATTATCCGCTAGGTATTTGCTAACAATTATACCACTAAGAGAAAGAGGCATAATACTTCCATCAGAATGTACAATCCGGTTAAGTTCATCCCCAACATTTCTGCCAGTAATAGCCATGTCACGTTTTAATGCCCCTTTTATAATCCTAATCGGGACCATACGGTTGAACTCTACGCGGTTTACACCATCCAATCTTCCTAGCTCGAACCTAACCCGTTCTGGAAGCGGCCTGTTGAATGAAACTGTTAAGTCTTCACGCTGAGCCACATTAAACTGGAGGTCCATCATATAATACATGCCATCAAACATGAAGAGGCCGATGACTAAAATTGCGACGGAAAAAGCTACTCCAATAGCCGAAAACAGGGTTTTTCCCGGTCGTCGCTCAATATTTCGTACCACCATTCTCGTGGCAGAAGGCAATTTCTTAAGCACAGCAAAGTGTTCTATTAGCCCTATGCTAAAGCGTGCGGGAGCTTGTGGTCTCATTGCTTCCGCGGGAGGCAAGGAGATAGCGGAGCGTACACCGCTAAGCGCCCCAACAGTGGCAGCTAGAAAACTAATCGAAATGGAAATAGCCAACAGTTGGGGGCTAAGTGAATACGCCAGATCCGGAAAGTCGAAGTAGTCTCGGTATACAGTAACCATCAAATCTCCAAGCCACACGCCACCAAAAATTCCGATTATAGCTCCCCCTATGACAGCCACATATGCAAATTTTAGATAGAACAACCCGACGTCGAGGTTGGTGTACCCAAATGCTTTCAGCACAGCAATCTCCTGGCGCTGGGTTGAAATCAATCTATTCAGAACGATATTCAGCAGAAATGCTACAATTGCCAAAAAAATGGCAGGAATCATAGTGCCCATCTGCTTATTCGAATTAAGCTCGCTTTCCAAAATCAGATTTGATATTTGCGTCGCCCTAGTGTAGCTACCTAAACCTCCATACGGTTTTAAAATCTGGTCCAATTCTGCTTGTACGTGCCGAATATCAGCGTTTGAGGCGATAATCAGGGCCACCTCATTAAACGCCCCTTCCATATTGAATGCCGCTCCCATAGCCTGTCGGCTCATCCATAATATCCCATATTGTTCATCGTCGGGAAAAAGAGAACCTGGAGGGACGGCGTAACTATGTTCTGGCGATATCGCAGTCGCAATGATTTCGAGGTAACGCAGACGCCCGTTAATAATTGCTTTTAAGGTATCCCCCTCCGAAAACGAATTGGCCAATGCAAATTTTTCACTGACCATAACCTGATTTCGATCATTCTCGGATACCCAGCGTCCTGATCGAAGATGAAGGGCACCAAGCATTTCGGAGGGCGGTGCCGCAGAATAGAATCGACCAACCGCAGGCGTAACTTGGTTTTCCAAATCAAGAGTTGAGGCAAAAGTAACTCGAGTATCAACGACAGATACGCCTTCAATTTGTTGGATAAGTGATCGAACTGATTCCGGCGCCCGTTCTAGATTCGCCCAAACATCTGGGAATCTGGAAGTTTGGTAATATGATTCCCGTGCTTCATAAAGGGATTCGTACGTTCCCCGCATCGTCAAGACCGTCATAATCGCGGTTGCCGTCACCGCAGCAATCGAAATCATTTGCCCTCGGTGATGCCATAAGTCCCGAAACAATTTTTTCGAGATGGCCCTCATGCAAATTTACCAGACAATGTCATCGAGAGACGATTTATGTTCATTTCGAATGTTTTCGATGATGCGCCCGCTGCTCATTTGAACGACTCGGTCACCAATAGCAGAAATGGCGGCATTGTGGGTGATAATCGCGACCGCCGTCCCCACTTCTTGATTTACCTTTTGCAACGCCTTGAGTACCACAATTCCCGTTTCCACATCCAGCGCGCCCGTCGGCTCATCACAAAGCAATACGTTGGGACGTTTGGCAACAGCCCTAGCAATGGCCACGCGTTGTTGCTCGCCACCAGATAGTTGTGAAGGAAAGTGGTTAAGGCGCTCTCCCAGTTCAACCAATTCAAGAGCCTCTTCAGGTCGCATTGGGGAGTCTGCAATTTCAGTTACAAGGGCAACATTTTCGAGAGCAGTGAGGCTTGGAATCAAATTATAGAACTGGAAAACAAATCCAACATGTTTCCGACGATACTGGGTTAACTCTTTTTCATCCGAGTGGGAAAGCAACACATTCTGATATTTAACCACGCCAGATGTTGGAGTATCCAATCCACCCAGAATATTTAAAAGGGTACTTTTGCCACTACCTGAGGCGCCCAGCAAGACCAACATCTCTCCCGCAAACAGGTCAAAATCAACATCTTTTAAAGCAACAACATCGACTTCTCCCATATGGTAAATCTTATTTAAACCACGGGCTTCAAATATCTGCATTTGAAGAGTCCCTTCTAGAGGGCTAGATATGCCGTCCGAAAATGATTCAACCATTATGGAGTAGATTCAATGGGAAATCTGTTAGCTTTGGTACGAAAGTAGCTTCTGAATGTTTGATTTTAATTCAGATGGAACGTCCCTTGGTGCCTATTCATATGAACCCCACAGAGAACATCGGTGCCGCCACCCTATTTTGCGGACCTTCAAGTATACGAGTAGAAAAGACATGGATCTTACAGGAACCTCTTTAATCGGTTTTTCGGCAGGAAGCAACATCAGCACCCCGTTCCACAGTTTGAATCCAGCAACTGGAGTAGAATTACCAGAGGAGTTTTACCCCGCTTCTTCGGACGATATTGATCGGGCGGCCAAACTTGCAAAAAATGCCTTCCGCACGTACAGCAAAACGTCTGGAGCCGATCGCGCGCGCTTCCTACGCACCATCGCCAAAGAGATAGAGTCTGCGCGCGCTGAAATTGTAATCAGAATGCCGCTAGAAACCGCGCTTCCTGAAGGTCGCGCGAATGGGGAGTTAGGACGAACCATCGGCCAACTGAACATGTTTGCCGATTTGGTTGAAGCAGGAAATTGGGTTGACGCTAGACTAGATTCTGCGCTTCCCGACCGAGCACCTGCTCCAAAACCTGATATCAGGTCGATGCAGGTTCCTGTCGGACCCGTTGCCGTATTCGGTGCCTCCAATTTTCCCCTAGCATTTTCTGTAGCAGGAGGAGACACAGCTTCCGCTTTGGCTGCAGGATGCCCAGTCGTTTGTGTGGCTCATTATGCCCATCCTGGGGTGAGTGAAATCGTTGGGAAAGCTGTCATCCGAGCCGCGAAAGCTTGTAATATGCCTGATGGTGTTTTTTCCCTTTTGCAAGGAACAGGACAAGAAGTGGGCGTACCGCTAGTATCGCATCCAGCTATAAAGGCTGTCGGATTCACAGGGTCCCGTTTCGGAGGGCTGGCGCTAGCAAAAGTAGCCGCGGCTAGAAAAGAACCTATCCCCGTGTTTGCGGAAATGAGTTCCATAAATCCAGTGGTCGTGTTACCTGGAGCATTGGCGGCGCGAGGCAGCGCCATTGCTGGCGGCTTGGCCGGCTCTGTGACCATGGGTGTCGGTCAATTCTGTACGAATCCAGGCTTAGTCCTACTCCCAGAAGGAGCGGAAGCGGATACGTTTATGGCCTCTTTTGCTGGTCAGATGGATGAAACCAAAGGAGGAACCGCTCTGCATGCAGGAATAGCGAGTGCATATAAGGCTTCGACGGCGTCAAAACGAGCACACAGCTCGATTTCTACGCTCGTTGGTACTGACTCAGAATCCCCTGCTGGAGTTGCTCCATACATTTTCAGGACCACAGCTACTTCACTACTCATTGATGAATCATTGACTAGTGAAACATTTGGCCCTTCCACAATGCTGGTCACCTACGCTTCCAACAATGAATTGATAGAGGTTATTGAAGGATTGGAAGGCCAGTTGACCGGCACCATTCAATACGATCCGAGTGATTTACCTATTAGCCCTGATTTGATTTCTGCTCTTCAGGCGCGAGTCGGACGAATTCTGTTGAATGGATTTCCAACCGGAGTGGAAGTTTGCCATTCCATGGTTCATGGGGGTCCGTTTCCCGCCACATCCGATGGCCGTTCGACGTCCGTCGGCACAGGCGCTATCTATCGTTTTACAAGATCCTTGTGCTTTCAGGACATGGTCGCGGGTGGTCTGCCTGCCGAATTGAAGGATGGGAATCCATTAGGCATTTGGCGAACCGTCAATGGCCAACTAACCAAAAACAATTAGCTCAATCCGTTTGGTAAATTGCATTGCCTGACATTTGGACCATTGATCTTTCGTTGTGGGAATGGGCGTTATTCGTAGTTGCGGGTATCGTTACGGGTATAATTAACACATTGGCTGGCAGTGGGTCCCTTATCACGCTGCCCATTTTTATGTTCGTTTGTGGCCTCCCCGCGCCGATTGCTAACGGCACAAACCGGATTGGGGTGTTGTTGCAAAGTGGAGTTGGCGTCGCCACTTATCTAAAATCTGGCAAAACAGTTTTTGACGGTGCGGTATGGCTTGTCGTCCCGGCAATAGCAGGGGCAATTCTCGGCTCTATCGTTGCGGTTGAGCTCGACGATCAGACCATGAAAATGGTCATCGGGGGTCTACTGATATTCATGCTGGTCGTGCTCGTCGTGAAGCCGAGCCGGTGGATCCATGAAATGCCAGTGGAAGTCGGAAGAAATCGTCACCCTTTGACCCTAGCGGCCTTTTTTGCAATTGGATTTTACGGCGGTTTTATTCAAGCGGGAGTCGGTATTTTCATCTTAGCTGGACTGGTTCTAATTAGCAGGTACAGCTTGAGCAAAGGAAATGGAATTAAACTTCTGATCGTGTTTCTATTCAGTATTCCGACGCTTGGAATATTTCTTTGGCATGGCCAGGTTCATGTTGGTTACGGATTGGCAATGGCTGTTTTTCAGTCGATTGGGGCATGGCTTGGGGTCAGGTGGGTTGTAAATTTTAAAAATGCTGACATTTGGATCCACAGACTTCTTATTTTAATCGTTGCAGCAGCCGCTGTTAAGTTCATTTTTTAGACTTTCCAAATAAGGAGGCTCTTGCCCTAATCGGCATGCCTCTTACGCGAACGCCAGATAAATCGAGTAAACATGGAAATGAAAGCAGTACTTTTTGGTTGTGTTTTGACCATCGCCATTCTTTTTAGCGGTTGTGGGACGTCCGATCCCTTGTGGAAACCCTCGTTTGCAACCCTGGCGATGCATGCTCCAGATTCATTCGATGTGGCTATGGAAACCAGCAGCGGAACGATAGACTTCAGGCTTGTCCGTCAATGGTCCCCACTTGGCGTAGACCGTGCGTTTTATTTGTTCAAACACAATTTTTACGAAGGGACTCGTTTTTATCGCGTCATCGACGATTTTGTTGCCCAATTCGGTGGCAGCGGCGATGCAAGGCTCGATTCTCTTTGGCGGTCTCTTTCTATCAGAGATGAGCCCGTTGTGGCCCAAAATAGAAAAGGTACTATTTCCTTCGCCCGAGGTGGAGCCAGATCAAGATCCATGACGATGTACATCAACCTCCAAGACAATTTGCGCCTCGACTCATTGGATTCAGATCAAGTCGTCGGTTACCCACCATTTGGGCGCGTCGTCAATGGCTGGGATGTGGTTGAGAACTTGTATAGCGCCTATGGGGCTGCTCCTATGAGAACGGACCTGAGTACAGAAACTTTTTTGCGCGACTTTCCTCAATTGGATTCCATCCGGTCGACCGTTATCACCAGAATGTGGTAAGCATCCCCTAGGCGGAGCGCCATGGCTGCATTGGAGTGTCCGTACTTGGTGGAGCTTGCGGAGCAAGTCCTTTTGCTCCGTCGATAAAGAGCTGCAAATGCGGGAACGGTATTTCTATATTTGCCGCTTTTAAGGCCACAAATACCTTTTCAGTGTATTCCGCTCGAAGAGGAATTTCCAACACCGATTCTGTGATATAAAATCGTAGAATCATATCTACGCTGGAATCGCCTAGGCCGTTCACTATCACTTTTGCAGGGTAATCTGTCGAAATTCGAGGGTCGGACTGAACCAAGGCCAAGACCACGGATCTAGCCGCGGACGTGGACTCCTTGTAGGCAATTCCGAAAAAGACTTCGACCCTTAAAACACCTGTCATAGAGTGATTTATCAATTTTTGATTGATCATAAGCATGTTGGGCATGACCATGACCTCGTTGTTCTGAGTCCGTAGCCTGGTAGATCGTAAAGTGATTTCGTCGACTGTTCCATATGTTCCATCGACGTCAATTTGATCACCAACCTTAAATGGGCTGTCTATCAAAATGGTGATGCCGGAAAAAAAGTTTTCAAGGCTGTCTTTAGCCGCAAAACTGATAGCAAGACCAACAATGGAAAGTCCCGCAAGAAACGCAGTTACATCAATACCAAACTGGGCTAGCACCATAACCAAAATAAAAACCCATGCTACTATGGAGAGCGTTTTTAACAAAAGGCTTTCCAAGCCTGCATCAATTTTTTTCGACGCTCGAATAATCCTTACCAAAACCGATCGCAAAAACCGGTACACAGAGTAAACAACCACAAATAGGAGGACGGCTTTGATTAGGTCCGGCAGTACATTGACTAAAAATTCGCCCCAGAGACCACTTATTTGGCCTGGGAGTGATCCAAAGTCAACGCCTGTGAGAGAATCAACGACGGCTCCCATCTCTCTACCAACTGCGCCCAGTGTACCCGTGCTGTCAACGGCTGCGCTTAAACTGTCTTGAGGGGTAGCGTCTTGAATAAGGTTCATGGCCATTAAATGTCTAAATAATCGCGTGTACGCGGCATATTGGGGCTTTCTTACTTAATTGATACGAAGAATAAGGAAGTTTTTGCCCCATTGTTGGGAATTGCACGCCAAAATGCTTGACTAATGTACCCTCCAGCCTATTCGTCAAGATTATCTACGTTTTTAAGGTACCACTCGTACGTTCGAGACAACCCATCTTCAAGCGACACTTCCGGTTTCCAACCCAACGAAAATAAACGGCTAACGTCCACCAATTTTCTTGGCGTCCCATCGGGCTTTGTAGCGTCGTACACGATTTCATTAGTGCTACCCACCGCCCGTTTCACAGCTTTTGCCAATTCAGAAATAGCCAAATCTTGACCCACTCCGACATTCATCAATCCTCCCGGTGCGGCAGCATGCAACGGCCCCTCTTCTGTTTTCAAAACATGAATCACGGCCGAGGACAAATCGTCAACATATAAAAATTCGCGTTTGGGCGTTCCTATTCCCCACAATTCTACAGAATTAGAAGTCCCCTTTGCAGCATGAAATTTTCGCATCATCGCGGGCAAAACGTGGCTGGAATTCAGGTCAAAATTATCTCCCGGCCCGTACATATTGGTTGGCATCAGTGAAATAAAATCGACACCGTACTGTTTTCTAAGCGATTCGCACAGTTTCACGCCAGCAATTTTTGCGATGGCATACCATTCATTTGTCGGTTCTAGAGGACCAGTTAGTAGGTACTCTTCTTTCAATGGCTGCTGCGCAAGCTTGGGATAAATACAGGTGCTTCCAAGAAACACCAATCGCTTAACGCCGGCCCGAAATGCCGCTTCGATTACGTTGGACTGAATGCTGAGATTTTGGGCCAAAAAATCAGCCGGGTACGTGTCGTTCGCCAAAATCCCTCCAACTTTTGCCGCCGCCAGGACCACAAATTCTGGTTGTTCGCGTTCAAAAAAAGCATTGACGGAGGCCTGATTCAAGAGGTCCAATTCTGATCGGGAACGCGTCACAATATTGGAAAAACCAACCTGTTTTAAGGCGCGCACCACCCCCGAACCAACCAATCCACGGTGGCCAGCGACGAATATTTTTTCGGAAGACGAAGATAAATGCATAAGAAAGAATTTTATTGTGCCCAAACAGGCAGGAGTCCCAATTCAACTCCGTATACCCACTGGACCAAAAAATAAGCCATGACTGAAATTAACATAATAAAGGCAAGGTTCAACCAAACGCCTGCCTTGGCCATTTGCGGAATAGAAACAAATCCACTACCAAAAACAATCGCATTTGGAGGAGTAGCCACAGGTAACATAAATGCCGCACTAGCTGCCAACGTCACCGGAATTGCCAACAGCAGTGGATTTTGACCAATACCCAAAGAAAGTGAAGCCACGACTGGTAAAAATGCCGCTGTCGTAGCCGTATTGCTCGTAAGTTCGGTCAGGTAAACCATCAATGTGACCACGGCAAAAATTACTACAATTACCGGAAGGACACTTATGCCCGATATGATACCCCCAATCCAAACGGCGAGTCCGGTCTGATCGATGGCCGAAGCCAATGACAGGCCTCCTCCAAAGAGTACTAGAATGCCCCAAGGTATCGTTTTTGCCATATTCCAATCCATTAGAAAACCCGAGTCCCAGACGCCCTCTTTCTTCTGACTCGGAATTACAAATAGTAAAACTGCTCCCAATATGGCAATTCCTGTATCGGACAACCCTGGAACTACACCCGTTAAAAGAGGCCTAGTTACCCAGAGTATGACAACGAACCCAAAAATCAACGAAACTGCTTTTTCATCTCGACTGGCCCGGCCAAGGCCTTCCAATCCTTCGTTTATCAACTCCTGCATTCCGTAGATTTGCCGCGTACCGAGATTAAATACGAATCGAGTCAAAACCCAAAACGTGAGAGGAATGCCAACAAAGACGATTGGAAGGCCTACCGCCATCCAGTCCACAAAGCCGATTTCGACGCCATACGTTTCGAGCATAAAACCAGCAAACAATGCATTGGGAATAGTCCCAATTAGGGTTCCATATCCTCCAATCGTGCTTGCATAGGCTATTCCTAACATCAGGGCTGGGCTGAAGTCCGACAACTTTCCCGCTCCTAATTTATTTTCTGTCAACTTCACAACGGATATGGCGATGGGCAGCATCATCAAGCAGGTTGCCGTATTTGTAACCCACATGCTAAGCGCGGCGCTGGCAATCATAAATCCAGCAATTATGGAAGACGGCTTCGTACCTACTCTGTTCAACACGTTCAGCGCAATTCGTTTGTGGAGTCCACATTTCTCCATCCCTAGCGCCAGTATAAACCCGCCCATAAACAGGTAAATAAGAGGATTGGCATATGGAGCAGCGGCCTCTTTGACGGGCGCAATATTAAAAGTTGGAAACAGCACCAACGGCAGCAAGGAAGTTATGGGTATGGGCACCGCCTCTGTCATCCACCATGACGCCATCCAAAGCGCGATGCCTGCTGTGTACCACGCCTCTGCGCTCAGATTTGAGGGTGGACCTACCACCCAAAAAAGGAGGAATATCGCCGGCCCTAGAAATAAACCTATTTTCTGGCGCAAGTGATTCAATTTGCAGATACCTCGTCGGCTGTCTTGCACAATTGATCCCAAGCGGCGCGGACGTGTTGAAGCTCAGTACTTCGACCACCAACCACCATTCGAATCGTATATCGTTCATTCAGTTTGGTGTGACTAACAAACATTTTTCCAGATTTGTTAACTTCCTGAAGAATTGCCTCGGTCATTTGATCGCCCATTTTGTGAGCAAAACATACGGTATTGAGAGACCGATTAGCCACAAGTTCAAATCGTTTAGAGTCCAAGACCCATTTCTCAAACTGTTCGGCAAGATCAACATGTTGGCGCACATGGGATTGAAGTCCTTGAATTCCATAATGTCTTATCACAAACCAAAGCTTTAATGCCCTGAAACGTCGCCCTAGAGGCACCTGCCAATCCCGATAGTCAATGGCGCCAGCCGCGTGTTCTGCGGTACGCAGATACTCCGGAAGTATGGATAGAGCGCCGATAAGCGCATTCCGGTCTGCGACAAAAAAACAGCTGCAGTCAAAATTGGTAAACAACCATTTATGCGGGTTGAAACAATAACTATCTGCGTGTTCAACTCCTGAATGCATTCCCCGAAATTCAGGACAAACGGCTGCAGACCCCGCCATGGCGGCATCAACGTGCAACCATATTGAATCGTCTAACAATTTAGCTACTTCCAAGACAGGATCCACGGCCATCGAGGAGGTGGTACCCACCGTAGTTGATACAAAAAAGGGCTGTTTGCCAGCCAAACGATCCTCCTGAATGGCCTTTTCCAAGGCTTCGGGGACCATTGCAAACGTTTCATCGACTTCTATGAGTCTAATATTGTCATCCCCGATCCCAGCGATTCTTGCCGCTTTTTGAACGGAAGAATGCGCTTGAGTAGACGTGTAGGCCACCAAATTGGGAGGCGTTCCTGATTTATTGGACAGTCCTTTTGTGATGCGTTCTCTAGCCGCCAGCATGGCGCACAAAACAGCGCTTGAGGCCGTGTCTTGAATTACTCCTCCGCCTTCCCCAGTCGACAAAAAGCGAGTTGGAAGCCCCAACAATTCGACCACCCAATCCATCACATGTGTTTCAAGTTCTGTGCATGCTGGACTGGTTTTCCAAACCATCCCTTGAACACCTAAACCAGCAGACATCATCTCTCCTAGAATAGATGGGAAAGACGTATTGCTTGGAAAGTAGGCGAAGAAATTGGGGGACTGCCAATGGGTAATTCCGGGCATAATTACATCGTCGACGTCTTCCAACATGGCCTTAAACGATTCCCCATATTGAGGCGGGTGCGGGGGAAGCGCAGATCGGATGTCCCCTGGCTCTACATCCGGAACCACCGGACGAGTCCCTATCCAATCGTAATAGTCTGCAATCCAATCGACCATTTCCTTGCCGGCCTCACGAAAATTTTCGGACGTCATATGGAATCGTGTCTTTTCAGGCATGGGCATTTTACTCGGGGTTATTAGCGATTCTGGCAGCTAAAATCGCATTCCAAAGCAACTCTGCCGTATGAAAGGCGCGTTTTCCTGTTCCGTGTTTTATCTGTTGGCGACAACTTACACCGGGGGCTACAACTTGCGTTTCAGCCCCCGCAGCAGCCACTGCGGGAAACAGTCGTTGGCCTCCGATCTGCATGGACATCTCATAGTGTTCCTTTTCAAAACCGAAGGATCCAGCCATTCCACAACATCCCGAATCTACCTCTTTTACGGAACAACCGGTCGTTTTTAAAGCAGCCAATGACCCTGTCGTGCCAACAGCGGCTTTTTGGTGACAGTGCCCGTGGAATAGGATATCGCCCGAGTGTTTCATTTCTGGCAATCGGCCAGGATCTAGTTGGCCAATAAAGTCATCGAACAACATCGTTTTTTCGGCAACCATAGGCACTCTAGGATCACCGGGCAACAGCGATCTATACTCGTCGTCAAAACTTAGGACACAACTTGGCTCCAGGCCGACGATGGTAAGCCCTCTTCGAACAAAAGGTAGTAACGAATCAAGGGTCTCAGATGCAGCTATCCGCGCCTCGTCCACCAATCCTTTGGATATCAAAGGCCTGCCGCAGCACTTATGGCCCGGCAGAATTACCTCAAAACCGGCCGCTTCTAGGACCAAAGTTGCTGCGATAGAGACTTCGGGATAATTGTAGGTGTTAAACGTGTCGTTGAACAGCACAATTTGTTCTTTCTGGCCGGAAATGGGCTCAGGAAAACCTGACCCGTTGGTATTTTTACGGAGCTTGAACCAGGTATCATATGGAACGGCGGCCAATGGAGGCAGGTCTCTATGCCGAGTGACGCCCAAAATTCTTTCCATAGCCCATCGGGCCATTTTTATGCTCGATAGACGGTTGACGAGCGGCGCAGTCCGGCCACTAAAGCGGCGCGACTGCGCCGCAGCCCCGCCAAAAAACTTGGCCCTAAGTGGTGTGCCATTCTTTTTATAATACTGATCCAAGTATTCAACTTTGATCTTCGCCATATCTACAGACGATGGGCATTCGGAAGCACAAGCCTTGCACTGAAGGCACAAATCCATGGTCTCGTATAGACGGTCGCTGTGAAGTTCGGAAGGGTCCAAACGTCCTGATAGCACATTTCTAAGTGCATTTGCACGGCCCCGAGTTGAATGTTCTTCGTCCCGCGTCGCCATAAAACTTGGGCACATTGTCCCAGAACCCATCTTCCTGCACACACCCGCCCCGTTACACATTTCGACAGCGGCAGCAAATCCTAAATCTTCAGAAAAATCCAGGTTCGTCTTCAGCTCGATGGTCTCGTATTGCGGCCCAAATCGCATATCCTTTGTCATCTCTGCCGCGCCCGTCACCATACCCGGATTCAAAATACCTTTTGGATCAAAAAGTGCTTTTGTCTGGGCGTAAAGCCCGTAAAGTTCATCCCCAAAAAAGGCCTTATTAAATGAACTACGTGCCCTACCGTCACCATGTTCACTCGATAACGAACCTCCAAATCCTTTCAACATACTAATGGAAAACGCCACTATTTCAGGCAATAACGCTAATTCTTGGGCCGATTTTGTGTTAACGAGAGGCCGAATATGAATACAACCGGCGCTAGCATGGGCGTAGTAGGCTACTTTTAAACCTAGGCCGTTGCAAAATTTTTCGACGCCTGTAACGTATTCAGCTAAGTGTTGGACAGGAACGGCAGCATCTTCAATAAATGGTATAGGTTTGTGATCTCCCCGAACACTCATCAAAAAACCGAGCCCCATTTTTCGAACTGCCCAGACATCGGCCTGACCTGCCGCACTCAGGACAGGAACAACGGCGCCCGATCCCACGCCCCGACGGATTAAAAAAGCCCGAAACTCTTCAATTTTGTTTTCAAGCTCTAAATCCGATTGGCCTTGAAATTCGGTAAGCAATACACAATTAGGTTCACCATCCACAAACGTTTCAAGTTTGCGGCGCCACATCGGTGACTGTCGGCACATTGAAAGGCCAAGATGATCCAGCAACTCAACGGCCGAAGGGTCCTGTTCGAGGATAACCTGAACGGATTCCATGGCCCGCACTATGTCATCAAAGTGCACAACTGCAAGTGCTGTTTTTTTAGGCAGGGGCACCAAATCCAGCGTCATTTTTTCAATAATTGCCAGCGTTCCTTCGGCTCCGCTGACAAGCCTGGCAAGATTTAGCCCCTCTTGTTGAGGCATTTTGAACGAGAGCCCTTTGGGAGCAAGCCTGTCTAGGTTATATCCGCCGCAGCGTCTCCAATGACGCGGCGTGTTTTCCCTGATAATGCGGACATTTTCCTCATTTCCAATTAGGCCCGACAAGCCGTCATAAATCGAACCTTCGAGGCCTGGTCTCTTCGCATAGCTGGAAAATTCTGAAGCACTAAGATTTGAAAAATGTGCTCTAGAGCCATCCGAAAGTAGCACGTCCATGGCATTAACGTGGTCGGCGGACATGCCGTAACAGATTGAATGGCTTCCCGTGGCATTGTTTGAAATAATTCCCCCCATGGCTGCGCGGTTCGAACTAGCCGGATCTGGGCCAAACAACACTCCATGGGGCTTCAAATAAGCGTTTAGTCGATCTAAAACCACACCCGGCTCGACAGTAACCGTGGATTTTTCAGGGTCAAAATCGACAATGGCGTCTAGGTGTTTGGTGAAATCAACAATAATCGACCTGCCAACGGCCTGGCCAGCTAAGCTACTTCCCGCCGTACGGGCTGTAACCGGCACACCAAACTGAGCTGCAGCTTCAACGACAGCCTGGATTTCATCGCGATGCCTCGGCACGACAACAGCGTGTGGCATCACCTGATATATACTGGCATCCGTGCTATACAGCGCTCGAGCATACTCATCAACCCGAATTGAACCAGGAAGTAGTGACCTCAAATGTTCTAGACAGGCATTGACAGACATAGGTATCAAAATTGAATTAACTTGGGACCGCGACGCCAACCGGGACGCCAACTAGGACGAGACCAGGACAAGACCTAGAGCAGACCAGGGCGCACCCGAAAATACATCCTTTGAAGTCCAAGTTCTTCACGGACCAGCGCGTTCATTCAACCTATCTTATGAAAAGCACTTAAAAATTGTTGATATCATGGCTTCCATTGGTTCATACCAACTTTATACTGTAGAAACGGGCCGATTTGGACTAGACGGGGGTGCTATGTTTGGCATCGTTCCCAAGCCACTTTGGAAAACTAAAATTGCGGCCGATGAGCTAAATCGGATTCCGCTCAAAGCTCGGTGCCTTCTTATTGAAGATGGAAATCGGCTCATTTTGGTAGACAACGGCATCGGTGATAAGTACAATGAAAAATTTGCCTCGATTTATTCCGTTGACAATGAATCGGAAGACCTGACTCGGTCTCTATTTGCACTTGGGTTTTCAAAGGGTGATATCACTGACGTCATCCTTACTCATTTGCATTTTGATCATTGTGGTGGAAGCACCCATCAAGTGAACGGCAAACTAGAAGTGGCTTTCAAAAACGCTACGTTTCATGTGCAAAAGTCACACTGGGACTGGGCACAAGTAAATAATGCACGCGAAAAAGCTTCCTTTTTACCGGAAAACTTGGCGCCTCTTGCTTCTTCAGGTCAACTTAATTTGGTTGAAGGACGGTTTGACTTGTTTCCAGGCATTGAATTGATCCCGGTCGACGGACACACAAAAGCCATGCAACTCGTTCGGGTGCATACAGATAACCAATCTCTTCTTTTTACAGCCGATCTCCTCCCCACTCATGCTCACCTGCTCCCAGCATGGAACATGGGATATGATTTGTGGCCGCTAACTACAATTGACGAGAAGGCGAAAATTCTGGCACAGGCTATTGGGGAAAAATGGAATCTATTCTTTGAACACGACCCAGTGGTTAGCCTTTGTGACGTAATTCAAGGGTCCCGAGGACCCGAGGTATCTAATCCCCGACCACTTTATGATCTTTGACGGCACGTTCTAACACATTCAAGAAATCGATCAGATACGTTTCCCCAGAGAACTCCCTCCCTTGAACCCAACGATTCATGAACACGAGTCGCAATACTGTCAGGTGGTCATCGTCGGGAGTTAAAGCAGCCAAATAAGCGTCAGAAAGAATACACGGGCTATCTAGGTTGATGGTAGTGCGGGACACCAAATAGTCATAACTCTGAATACTTTGGACCTCCTTGACACCAAACCTAGCCGCAAGGAATTCGTTGAGCGAATTTAACTCGGATATTCGGGTGATTCCGGTTTTCCGAGCCAATAGGCAGACAATGTTGGTGTGAGGTCGGTAAAGTGAATGCAGATCAAATCGATCGGAAACGAGTCTATCAAACTCTCGAGCAATTCCACAAAGAACAGTCAACTGGCGCCCGTATCCATCTTTGTTAAGTGGAATAAGCTTGTGACTAAACCAAACGGCGGCCGCAACAGCCCCCGGTTTAGAGCCCTCAAGGATGAACTTTCCTAATTGGGGCGATGAAGACCCTTCCTGGGTAGTATCCTCCCGATCTAGGCAATATGGAGCAGTTTCTGCCACCAAATCTTTCAAAAAACCATGTTTGAGGACAATTGCTCCTGCGCCATACGGCGTATACCCGGCCTTGTGAGGATCCACAGTGACCGAATCCGTACCGGCGATGCCTTCAAATGCAGCCGGAATCAATGGTTCGTTCTCAAAATGGAATTCATTTTGTTGGCGATTAAAAGTCGTCGAAGGAGGAGCCTTTTTTCCGGAAACAGTTCCGGTGACGGTCCCTTCTGGTGTGTTGGTTAAGTCGTCGCCAGCCGGTGATTCTCCCAAATGCCCATTTTGAAACATGGTCGCAAAATATCCACCATAGGCCGCGTCTACGTGAATGGGCGCAAATAGACCTCGTTTTGTAAATCGATCTCGTACCTTTACGATTTCATCGACCTGGTCCACGGTACCAAATTCGGTGGTCCCAACAACGGTTACAATTTGCCAAACGGGCCGTCGAAGAGTGAGGCACGTTTCCAAAACATCGGATAAAGCGCTAGGAAGCATCCTGAATTCATTGTCGACCGCTACCCGAACAAAGTTGTTTTTCCCTATTCCTAACAGGCTTGCGGCACGGGACCACGAATAATGCGCCGTTTTGGGGACAATTACGACCGGTTCTACCCACGGGGTTTGCCACTGAGACTCGACCAAACGTTTAAATGTATAGTCCCCCAAATATGAAATAAGGTATTTACTTAGAACCGACCATCTCTGCTCTGGACCATCCGAATGGGATAAAAATGCCTTCAGCCTGAGATCAACTTCTTCAAACGGTACGTTAAGCTGCGAGAACAAATCTTCAGGACCCATAGCACCTTGTTTCCCATCCTCGTTCCGCTCAGCTAACTCCAAAGCCAAAGGCAAAAATAGGCCAGCTTTGTTATACCAAATCGATTCGTAATTGGCGACCGTTCCGCCAGAAGTTAGATGGCCAAAAGATTTGGACTTATCGTATCCGAATAGTCCTGCAAATTCTCGCCCAACCTCTAATTCGTGACGAATCGTAACGGGCGAAGCTTCGCTGGAAACGTTATTTGGATTATAAAGCAGGGTTGCAAAATAGGCCACCAGAGACGGGAGCGTAGTTTCGGAGATCATGTGTGCCATGTACCGGGGCGAGAACACCGGAACGTCCAATTTGAGATCAGAGATCAGGGCAAACAATTCGGTGAAAAACAATTCCCTGAAATGGCGCGCATCTTCTCCGTGAACTTTGGAATACGCAATGGCTGGCGGATCCTTCGGGAAATAGTTTCGCCGCCAAAAAATGTGGTCATTCAAGACCAATTGAAGGGCTTCGACCAAAAACTGTCTCTGTTCTGACTTTGGACCCAAAAAATACAAATCTAGATCATGTTCGAAATCTGATATCATTTCAACACCGACTCTCCGACCGGAACTCTATTCTGATAATTCTGATTCAAAAGGTGGGACACGGTCCCAGCAATCTGATTTTGATAAAGCCTAGGGCCACCGTTTATTTCACCAAGCGGTTCAATGCCCGGCCCAATTAGGGCCAGCCAAATTTGTTCGGATCCAAACCAATCTATGCCATGGCCAATCCACCGATCTTCTGCTCCCCTGCCATGGTCTGTTGCAATAACAAAAGCCGTTTTGTCCTTATACGTTGGGTCTGATTGCACCCAACTCCACAAGTCTGAAATAAATTGATCGGTTCTGTGGGCCGAATTGATATACTGATCATAATCGTGATCATGAGCGAAGTCATCCGTTTCGCCGTACGAGATATACACCATGCGAGGATGGGCCCTTTTTATGTATTCAAGAGCAAAATTGTGCGTGAATACATCGAGCCGAACTGAGCTCCATGGCGATGGGGTTTGCGCTTGAATTTCGTTTAGCCACGTTTCCTTTTCAGTTAATGCCCCTGTCGCGGACTCAAATCCGGCATTGACACCCACCCCGCTCCGCTCTTCGTTTATAATGAAAGGAAACACATCCCACGAGCCAAAAGCTGCCACTTTTCCCGCAAAAGCGGGTTGTGTGTTTAACCATTCTAGAATGGTCACGTTTAAATTTGGAATTTTATCATTGCTGGTGATCGTAGAATCCGCAAAACCGGTTAATATTTCGTTATAGCCTGGATACGAAAATACCTGATCATTAGAAACGTTGACTTCGCTGCCAAGATGCCTGTTGCCAAACATTTGACCTTCTGTGGCAATAGTAGACCAGAAAAATGGCATTAAGGCCGAACGGCGTTTTTCCGGAGTATCGAACCAATAGGAAGAACGGATAACATCTTGTTCAGATGTATAGTCCTTATTCTCTAGAAACCACGGATCAACTCCCGTATACATCTCTTCCCATCGAAATCCGTCGAGCGTTATTAAAAACACGTTTTCTATGGTTGCCGACTGTTCCTCAGAAGAAACATCGGTGCCCGGATTTGAACAACCGGTTAGAGCACTTCCAAGCACGATCCAGGTAATAAGTCGATTCATAGTTTTATTTGAGTCAAAGAAGGCTTTCGATCCGAGTGCGTATTCTTGAGCACAAATCATTTGATGAGCGCTGAGCAAGCGTACTGTCTCTTATACC